>Ga0164313_10004055_pt1 | contig 13080 bp, 16 predicted proteins | sample GuaBasSedimGuay4_FD_113735 | JGI IMG/M metagenome (GOLD analysis project Ga0164313, IMG submission 113735) | Subseafloor sediment microbial communities from Guaymas Basin, Gulf of California, Mexico - Guay4, Core 4569-4, 0-3 cm | ecosystem: Environmental > Aquatic > Marine > Hydrothermal vents... | reverse complement strand
GATGCCAGGCGGTCAAACCATCTCCACCACAGACTTTTGCCTTTTTCCTGGGCTTCAAAAATATCGGATAAATAGGTCGTAATTTCCACCATTTTTTCTTTTGGCACAAATGAAGCTGCTCCATTTTTATAGGATTTTTTAATGTCTTCAGGGGTCATTGCATGAGCGGTCAGCATGACAGCGATTACTTCTTTTGCATTGCAGAGTTCCAGAAGCTTGTAGCCGGAGACACCCATTATGTCAAGAATTGCCATATCAAAAGATTGGTTTTCAAGCAGTCTTTTGGCCTGATTATAGTCTGATGCTTCTGTAGTCTTGCACATCGACAGTAATTCCACCAACGACTCAAGCACGTCAGGTTCATCATCCACAATTAGAATGTGTTTGCCCTGCAGCCGCCTCTCTTTTTCTTCCATGAAATATCCTCCTTAAAAAATTATATTCTCATCATACTTAGGAAAATATAATATCATTTTAGCATTATTCAAGATGGATTTATAGAGCCGCCTTTATTGTTTTCTGCCTGTAAGGTTTTCCAGTGTCTCGACAACTATTTTGGCTGCAGATTGAATCTCGGATTCAGTACCGGCAAGATAGACCCTTCCTGAAGCACCAAAAAATCTAATGTCAACAATCCGGACATTGCAGTGTTTCTCCGCCTCATTAGCTGCAATCGATGAATATGCGGCAGGAGTTACTTCCAGTAAATAAACGTCATCATTGCCGAGAATGAGCATGCCTCTGCTGTTTCTATTGATAATAACTGCCTGAAAAGGGTCAACCTTGTTGATTGTACTTGTAGCTAATATTTTCGGAGCCAATCGATCCTCTTCTTTAAGGCCAAGCTCATCCAAAATCATTTGGCCAGCGTGCATCACATCTTCCCGATCAGAAGAGTGAATCTCAAGCATACCGTTTCTTCTCTCAACGATCATTTCACCCGGTTTGGAATTGGTAACTTTTAGAGCAATATCGGTCAGGCGGTTAATCTCTATACCAGGCACTACTTCAACAAAAAGTGAAGCCATTCCTTCTACTGGCAAAAATCCACGACACTTGCATGCAAATACTGATGCAAATTGGGGCTGTAATCTATCTAAATGGCAATAGGCTCTTAATTCTGGCATATATCTCAATCTCCTTCTCTATTTATTACAATTTCAATGGCGTGTTCCCTGGCCAAATCCATGGCTAAAGGTGTCACGTTTCCTTTGAATGCAAGTTTAATTTTGTTTTGTTGTTTTTTAACTGCCATGTTGATATCCTTGGCTGTAATCAACTTCATCGTGCAGTCGTTTTTGTTTTTAGATATTACTCTCTTGTTCTTTTTTTCTGGAAAAATTAATTTTTGAAAAACAGAGCTCAAATTATCTGTCGAACAATATATCATTCCAAAACGTTCTAATTTGTCAAAAATTTTATCAATTTCCTCTTGTAAATATGAATTGATCGAAATATCAGGTTTCGAGAATCCATCCTTGGCAGCTAAAATTTTCTTGCCTTTCATCAAAGCTGATAACACCAGACCTGATTCAATGTCATCACAGCAAAGGTTTGCCACCTTAGCTGCCGTTGAGCAGCAAAAAGTTGGCAAAATGAGAATATCCGAGAGGTCCAGAATTTTTTCAAGATCGGATGACCCAGCTTTATCAAGAACACACCGTATCTGTGATTTTTTTCTTACTTCATCTATACAAATCAGGCTGCGGGCAGATTCACCCCTGTAAACGCTTAATCTTTTAGAAATTTTCCCAATGCATTTGACCTGTTCCAGTATTTCATCCAACCGATAAACAGCAGAATGGAAAATCACCATAACTTTAGGGCCCGGGTTATTGGGTTTTTGTTTTAATGTCCCTTTTAAATTTTGATCAGCTAGTGCCTGGTGAATCAGTCGTTTAATTTTATCAATCGTAACACTATCCATCATTTTTGAGTATTATCCGATATGTCAAGGCTGTCTACAATACCCATAACCACGGCATCCACCGGAAGTTGCTTTTCAGCCCTAAATGCTTGCATTGCAGGTGCGCCCTGAGTAATAATGACAATTTCACCGTTTCCTGCACCCACTTCATCATCTGCAGCCACGATTACATAACCTTCAGGTGTCATATCTTTTTTCAAAGGTTCCACAAGAAGAAGTCTCAAGGCATGCATGCCATCCTTTTTTTTGGTGGACCAGACATTTCCGATAACTCTTGCAATTTTCATTACCCTTTTATCCTTATTTTTAAGGTATCAATACAGCCAAATTACAGGCTATTACTTTGGGATGATACTCTCAATATCATTGTGCGGCCTGGGTATTACATGAACCGAAACAAGTTCTCCCACACGTTCAGCTGCTGCTCCTCCTGCATCTGTAGCTGCTTTTACGGCACCAACATCACCTCGTACATATATAGATATTAGACCACCACCAGCATGCTCTTTGCCGACCATTTTTACATTGGCTGCCTTGACCATTGCATCTGCAGCTTCTATTGCACTTACCAACCCTTTGGTTTCAACCATACCCAGTGCTTGTTCACCCATTTTCCTTTACTCCTTTTTTAATTAAAATTTTTAAAATATAAATTTATCACTTCAGTTTAAATGCTCTTGCCGTCATTGCCCATTTTTTCGGAACTTCCATGGTAATGACGGCTGTCTGATCCATGCGTTTTGTCTTTCTAACAGCCACAATCAATGCATCACCCAGTTTTTTCCCCGATCGATCCAGAGCTGTGACAATATCATTTTTCTCGGGGAGAGGAAAAAACTCATAGGGTAAAGCGATTCTGGCTTTATCTTCAAAGCTTTCATCCACCACAAAAATAGCCTGCCCCGGACAAATATGGATACAACTCAGGCATCCGATACATTTTTCCTCATCAATATGGGGTAGATTTGTAATATCCTCACCTACAGTAATTGCATCTACCTTGCAACTTGCTTCACATGGATTGCAGGGAATATCCTGAATACACTCAATCACAACTACAGGCCCCTTGTTTCTTCTGTTTAAGGTAGGAATGCCTGGATAATTTGATAGTGTCTCTTCTGAAATATAACCTGTTTTGGACAATCCACTGGACATAAATTTTATCCTTTTATAGCATTGTTTAAACGTTCTTTGGCCTCTCCCCGCATTCCACCATGGGCACCGCTTCTAAGACCTTTCATACTTTGCAATTGTTCTTCACGTTTTGTTTGAAATGCATCATCACTAAGGTAACCAAGTTTGTTGGCAATGGCAAGTCCTGCAATTCTGCCTTCAATAATGGCCGTACTTGCCTCTTCAATACCTGAGGCATCTCCTGCCACATAAACACCTGAAATTGATGTTTCCTGATTTACATCATGTGCCGGTATATTGCCCCCCAATCCAGGTTCATGGACCATATCACACCCGGACATTCGTGACAGCTGCGTCATGGGATTAAGTCCCACAGCAATACAGATGGTGTCTACATCATAGTGTTTCTCAGTTCCTGGAACAGGTTTCCAGGATTTGTCAACCTGAATTATTGTAGCACCTTCAACTGTATTATTTCCATGTGCCTCTTTTATTGTGTGGGACATAAAAAAAGGGACTCCAAAGCGGGCAAGTTTGGATGCATGTACACCATATCCACCTATTTTTGGTGCTGCATCAATAACTGCTTCCACACAACAGCCAGCCTGAAGCAATTGAAACCCAACCACAAGCCCGACATTACCAGACCCCACCACCAATACTCTGTTGCCAGGCTTGATGCCATGGATATTTGCCATGGTTTGAGCAGCCCCTGCTCCGATTACACCCGGCAGTGTCCAGCCGGGAAAAGGGATCATGTTTTCAGAGGCGCCGGTTGCTATGAGAACTTTTTCAGCTTTAACCTGCTCCAGCCGGTCTTGAACCATTACATTCATTGCACCATTTTGATAAATACCGAGAACAATTCCATTCAAGACTACTTCAACACCAAGCTGCCGGGCTTCATCCAACAGATCCTGCCCTATTTTTATTCCCCGCTCTTTAGCACGATGCTCTCTTGAACCAAAAAATTTGTGTATCTGTTTAAAAAGCTGGCCCCCGGGTTTATCATTTTCATCATAAACAACGACTTCAACTTGATTTTTAGCTGCCTCGATCGCAGCTGCCAAACCGGCAGGGCCTGCTCCAATACAAACCATTTCATATCTTTGCATGGTTTTGCTCCATTGAGATTTTAGGGCCCATGCCCATTTGAGTCTGGATGATCATTCCCTCTTTGAGCTGCTCCACACATGTCCGCACGTTAGGGATTCCGTCAACAACCATGATACAATCAGTACATCTTCCTATGGCGCAAAATATCCCCCGGGGTTCATCTCTTTTGGTTGTGTGTCTGTGTACCATTACGCCATTACTGCGCAGAGCAATAGCAATTGGTTCATCCTCAAAACCTTTCATTGTCTTTCCATCAAAGGTGAATTGAATCTCTCTTCCTTTTTCAAATGTTCCGAGAATGGGGTGCTCGCTTATACGCATTTTTTTCCTTTTAATACTTTACTAAAAATTATGAAATTTAAATTTCATATAATCTATAAAATGTATAATATCTTTCAGTAACGGCTGTCAAGAAAAAAATTTATTAATTTCAACCTTTCAAAGAGACGACAATGCTATACCATAGGGTGTAATCATCTGTGCTGAGTCTAATTTCAATACATTCAGATTCAGATTTTTTTTGACTATTGCTGCCAATCCGTCCAATTCACATGTCCCTCCAACGAGACAAACCGTTTCTACCTCTTTGAATTCTCTTAAATGAGAGTGGATAATAGTAGATATTTTATCAATCACCGGGCGAACAATTTGAATTATTTGACCGGCTTTTTCCTTGTCTGCTTTTATCAGTTCAGCTTTTTCATAATTAATTTTCATGCTGCCAGCCAGTACCAGAGAAAGATGTATTCCGCCGGTGGGCTCATCATTGGTATAGACAACCTTGCCATCCTTTATAACAGCTATGCCTGTGGTTCCTCCCCCCACATCAACAATAGCCCCATCTTGAATCTTAAGTACATGATTTGCAGCAGTGGGCTCATCAAGCACACGGACAACTTCCAAACCCATACCTTCAAGGATATAGCGGGTTGTATTGATATTGGATGATTCTGTCTGGGGTGGATATGATGTCGCACCTTTTGTGATGGGCAGAGGACATTTTTCTGTGATTTGTGCCATTAATTTTTTAACAATCTTTACCGCACCCATATAATCCATAATCAGACCGCTTTGAACAACCTGTGCTTGTTCCATATTGGCTGCTCTGGGAATACCTTTTTCATCAACGATGATAATTATTGTCTTGAATGTCCCGATATCAACACCGGCATACAATAATTTTGCACCGGAAAAATCCCACTTTTCAGGACAATTGAGCATTCTGGAAATTATTTTTACTTCTTTTCTCATACCAGCCATTTATGCAGCTCTTTACTTGGTGAAGGAATAACAGCATAACTGTGAATCATTCCTTTGCTTTCAATGGCTGTCATACCAGCATTCACTGCAGCATCCACAGAACCCACATCCCCTGTCAGAGTGATAAAAGACTTGCCTGCAAGGCCTGTTGCACAGCGAAGTTCAATCAATTCAACATCAGCAGATTTTGCAGCTGCATCTGATGCCAGAATGCAGGATGCAACAGAAAAGGTTTCGATAATGCCAAGGGACTGCATATTTAGAATCTGAGTCGCGCTATTTAATGCAGGAAATATCGATGGGTGGACATTTGCTATGATAAAGGTATCTGCAATAAATTCACCGGCACTTCTTTCTCCGGCATCCACAGAGTTCTGAACCGAGCCGATATCACCTGAAATCATTGCAAGATATTTACCCGGGCATACGGCACGGGCCATGATAAGCTCAACATCTGATGTTTTAAGCATATCATCTGCCGCCTCTATCCCTTTTGCTACACTGTTTGTTTCAATCAGACCTATGGCATTATATTCCATACTTAAACCTCTTGTTTGATTACTATGGTTTCACCAATAGATGAAACAAGACCGTCAATACTGGCATGAACCGTGGCCCCTAATTTTTTTTCAGGAATTCTGGCAATCAGATCTCCTTTTTTAACACGATCTCCTTTTTTAACTACTGCCAAGGCTGGTGCACCGATATGTTGATGCAACGGTATGTTAACTTGTTCTATCATGATATCATCGGCAAAAAAATCAGGGTGCGTGTCATATTGTGCTAATTGAAGCCTTTGAACCAATCTCTTACTTGGAATCTTGCGCATGCTCATAAAAGAAGAAGGCGTAAAATGATCTTTTTTTCGCTCTCTTTTGTGGCCATTCTTTAAAAGAGCAGCCTTGATCTGCCTGTTGACTTCACGTGGTGAAACCATCATGGGGCAGGCATATTTTTCACAAATTCCACACTCAGAACAGATAAGTGCATCTTCCATGAGTTTATGCGTCACTCCCAATCTGAGATTGCGCATGATCATGTGAGGTTCAAGGGCATGCCCAAGAAGATTTCTAGGACAGGTATCAGTGCAGCGCATGCATTGACAGCAGGCAACCTGAGTCAAACGTAAAATTCGATCCGGATCGGTAATTTTCCCGGAGACAACATTATGATCAGCAGGTAAAATAATAATTCCACTGGTTGTCTTTGTTACTGGAGTTGAAAGATCATCAGTAACCTGACCCATCATTGGCCCGCCAATCACTATTTTGTAGTCATCAACTGTAACACCACCGGCAGTGTCAATAATCCTGTCTATTGGTGTACCTATTGGCACCTTTAGTATGAGGCTGTTTTTAACTTCACCTGTTATTGTCAGATATCGCTCGGTAACCGGTTGCTTCTCTTCAATAGCCCTTGCAATGTTGATAATAGATTCCACATTGCTGACAACAACACCGACATCCAGCGGGATTCCTCCCTCCGGTACAACACTGTTGACAACCTCATACACGAGGACATGCTCATCACCGGCAGGATAAAAATCCTCCAGTTCAAATATATCTATTTTTTTGAACTGCCCCTTCCCGGCAATTTTTTTTAGAATTTCTATCACCTTGTTATGTTTATTCTTGATGCAGATAGTACCTTGCATGGCATTGGTACATTCCATGACCAGGTTAAGACCGCGCATGAGAAGCTCAGGGTTCTCCTTCATTAGATAAGGGTCACTTGCCAGCAGCGGTTCACAGGATGCTCCATTGACAAGCACTCTTTTCACCTCAGCATTAAGCTTGACATGGGTAGGAAAACCAGCACCGCCGGCTCCAACGACCCCTGCATCACGAACCAAATTTATTATATCTTCTCTCATCTATATCGTTTCGACAGGCTGTTGCAAAATAAGTTGTTAACCAAGAAAGAGATGAAAAACATAAAAAAAATTCCATCTCCTTTATTATCTTCATGGTAATTTATAATTAAACTTATGATGCTGATATCCTGTAACAATTTATCGACCTTGTTTCAATCTATTTACCTTTAAGTTGAATGGCGTCTGCACTGGCTTGGACAGCGGCAATATCCCCAAATATACCTATCATGGTCAAATGTTGGGGACAGCTTCCCTTCAGGTCATACACCTGGACATCAGCAGCTTTTTCCGCTATATCAGCCGCAACCATCATATCCACTAATTTACCCTGGATCAGCCCTACCGCGCTGAAGTTGGCATCTATCAACTTTTTTTTTGGCCCTGAACTCATACGGTTCATCAGAATATCAAAGACACCACTGCCAGGATGTGATATTATTTGAATAGTGACAGCCATCTATTTTTTTGTAACCCTTCCCTTTGTTTGTGCTGCTTGTGCTGGTATTATAGCTTCAATATCACTGTGCGGTCTGGGTATTACATGAACCGAAACAAGTTCTCCCACACGTTCAGCAGCTGCCCCGCCTGCATCTGTAGCTGCTTTTACTGCACCGACATCACCTCGTACATATATAGATACTAAACCTGCGCCTGCAAGCTCTTTGCCAACCATTTTTACATTGGCTGCCTTGACCATTGCATCTGCCGCTTCTATTGCACTTACCAACCCTTGGGTTTCAACCATACCGAGTGCTTGTCCTGCCATGTTTTCTACCTCCTATTTAAATTATGAATAATAAATTTCATTTTATTTTAATGATTGAATAATATTATTCAGTTTTATTGTCAATAAAAATTTTACAATATATTATTTGGAATTTTCAGATATCGGCATCCATATCGGGGCACTGCCATCTAAAAGAAATTCATTCCCAATTGCTACATGTTCATCAAAAGTTTTTAATAACTTTATCGTTTTTTCAGTATTAATAAATGTAATTTCATGAATTAAAGCCCCCAAATATGAGATAACATGGGCAATAGGATCTACAAAAGAGACACTATTCAAATCCATCACAATGTATTGATCCGATATGTTTATTACAGGAGCTATGAGGCTGTCTGTGATACTGACAATCTTTATCTTATACTTTCTGGCATAATTTAAAAATTCGATTATCTTTCTTGAGTACCGGCGAAATGTAATGACAAAAACAACACTTTTTTGGGTGTTGTGAGCTATGGAATCCATTATCTCCCAGGAGAGAGTTGTATCAATCTGCACATTTTCACGGATCCGGTTTAAAAAATATCCAAAATAGTATGCGAGCGCGGCTGATGCCCTGTATCCTACTACATACACATTTTGTGCATGATAAAGTGTATTAGCCATTGTTTGCAATTCTTCTGCAGAAACTGTCTCCATCAAGTTAGTAAGGTTTTTTATTGCATTGTTACAATATGTTTCCAGGGTGGTTGTCTCATCAGATCTCTTGGTTGCGTCTAACAACATGTCAACATTGCTCAATTTTATCTGGACCATATCTTTTACATGCCTGGCAAACTCTAGATAGCCTGAAAATCCAAGGCTTACTGCAAATCGAATGATCGTGGGCTCACTGACATCGCATTGAAGGGCTATATCCTTTGCAGTCATAAGTGAAATCTTTTTATAATCATCCAGAATAAAATCAGCCACACGTTTTTTTTTGGCGGATAACGCAGGATATGCTTTGGCTATCCTGTCAAAAAATGCTTTTTCCACCGAATTCATTACCCTTTTATCTCCCTTTTTTATCTTTACTTATTTAGCTTTTTGGCCTTTTAATGATTTAAGAGCAGTTTCAGCTGCACTTTTTGCTGCTTGAACATCCGAGGATGTTCCGGCAATATATACTTTACCGCTGGCACCAAAAACAGAGGCATGAACCAGTTTAATATCTGCACCTTTTTCAGCTTCATTGGCTGCAAATCCGGCATACCCGGCAGGTGTCACCTCAAGAAAATAGAGGGTTTCATCTTCTAAAATCATACTGCCATCCCGAAAGCGATTTATAATTTGTGCCATATAGGGACTGGTTCTCTCAATAATATCTGAGGATAATATCTGAGGTTCGAGTCTGTCAGTCTCTTTTAAGCCAAGATACTCAAGGATCACTCTGCCGGCCTCTTCCACATCAGCAGGAGAATCTGAGTGTATTTCAAGCATCCCGTAAGTTCTCTCTACAACAAGAGCACCGGGACGGACATTTGCTTTTTTCATTACAACATTGGTGATTGAATTAATTTCAATACCAGGTGCTATTTCTATAAAAAGAGCACTCTGACCGGCTATGGGATAAAATCCCTTCGCTGCTGTGCCAATGTAACCCACTAATTGTTTTTGTATTTGATCAATAAATGCAAATGCTCTGAGTTGAATTGCCATCTGTTTTATTTCTCCTTTTAGATATGCTTTAGCCACTGTCTTTTGTTGGGACAGATGGCAGAATTTATTGTACATGCTGCATTATTTTCGCATGAGCATTCATGGTCAGCACCTTTGTTGAATCGACCATAACAAAAATCACTGATTGGTATGGATGGATTACAGTCTAAAATAAGTTCTGACATCAGTTTGCCGATAACAGGCCCTATTCCAAACCCGTGTCCGCTAAACCCTGTGCAAAATAAAAATCCTGGGACTTCGCTGGTCAATCCCAGCACAGGTATGCCGTCTGACATACCTGCTATCAATCCCGACCACATTCGAATAATATTCATATTTTTTAAGATGGGAAAAAAATCTATCATGCTGCTTGCAATGGATGGACCGATAAAATGGAACAGGGGCTTGCCCCTCGGGCCAACCTGATCTGTCTGGTATAAATAATCTTCAGTGCCGACAAAGCCTCCCCAGAAAAAAGAGCCATGCCGCGTCTGCCGCCCATAAAACAATCCTTTAGCATGTCCTACCATTTGTGGAAAAAGAGGGGGGAACTGTTCAGTTATCAAAGCTTCTGAAAACACGGATTTCATGGGCAAATCAAGCCCCACCATATTGGCAATACGTCTGCCGGCAATTCCTGCAGCATTCATAACAAGATCGGTCTCAATCACTTGTTTATCAGTGATAACCGCTGTAACTTTCCCCTTTTGAAGCCGTATGTCTGTAACTTCTTCGTGGGTATAGAACTGTGCCCCAAGTTCTTTGGCCCTTAAATAAAAACCATAGGTAACAAGAAAGGGATTAACATGTCCATCCGTCGAACAAAAGCTTGCACCAACAATTTGCTGGCCAATGTGGGGGTTGATTTCCAGAACCTGGCTTCGGTCAAGCATCTCAAGTTTCAGGCCTGTGGTTTTTTGATTTTCCACAGATTGTCTCATGGTTTCAAGTTCTTCATCATTAGTGCAGAGACGCAGGTTACCCTGCTGAACATATTCCACATCCATACCCAACTCTTCATGGAGACCTTCGTACATTCTAATACTTTCCATGGCCAGAGGCATCTCTTTAAGATTTCTGGCAGACTGTCTAACACCTCCACCATTGCTGCCCGAAGCCTCACCACCAATATCCGATTTGTCTATAACAACTGCTTTAAGGCCTTCTTTGGCCAAATAATAGGCAGTGGCACACCCCATAACTCCGCCGCCTATAATTACAATATCTGCTTTTTTTGACATATTTACTCCTGAACTTTAAGTCAAGATTAGCCTTGTCCTGCAAAAACCGACAGCCTAATGGGTCTGACTGGAGCTCTGGCAGTAATTGGCTCAAGTTTTGCCGGATGGATTCCAAGTTCTTCGGCAAGTATCCGGGTCACAAGGGACTGGCAGGTCTGACCCTGGCATAATCCCATTCCCGACCGGGTCACTCGTTTGATACCATTTAATGTTGCTATGCCGCTTCTGATAACATCTTTAATCTCTTTTTTACTGATCTCTTCACACCGGCAAATTATAAGATCATCATCTGTAGATGGCTTTTTCTTTTCATCGGATTGAACATCTTTACATGATTTTAACTCATTTAGACGTTCAATAACTCTTTGCGTGATATTTTCAACATCTTTTTCCGTGACTTCAGGTACTGCTTCATGCTCTTGGGCACCATTTTTTTCAGAAGTATCTATCAGTGGCTCATGATCTTTGCGGGAATCTTTTTTTAAACCTTCAACATCGGGCTCCTTTGTCTTCATGGTTTCAGGCAATGATTTTTTTTCATAAATCACCTGAATCTGGTTTCCCTTAATCAGGTCAAAAGCTGCCGGTGAGATCTTTGTCCCATTTGGCATCTTGATTTCATGTTCACCTTTTTGAATAATTTTTTGAATAGACTCAACAAAAATAAAATTAGATGGCATCTAAAATCTCCATAAAGAAAAATTTATCGTTTTCAATTTCCCAAGCTGTTAAATCATCTAAAATCCATTTTTTCCAATACGCTGCCAATGGCAGAAAGCGAACTGAAATTTAAATTTCATATTAGACTAAAAGATGAATAATATTTTTCAAAATGATTGTCAAGGAGTTTTTGCAATAAAATTATTTGTATTTACTTGACCAATTTTTGTCATTTTCAAAATTTTAGTTGAAAAAACGTCTCTCCTGAAGTCAAGTATAATATCCAATGAATAACTGCCACAAGATGTTCAGAATATCAATGATACCAGTTCAAATCTTGATAATACTGGACGACCATTCCATATATCATTCTGGATTTTTTATCATTTATTATTATACCATATGTAGTATGGATCGATTTTTGAGTTCTCATTTTAAAATCATCGGGAGATAAGCATTCTGGATGGATAAACATAAATTCTTTATGACAATTATCCAGAGCATTTATCTGGTTCACTTGCTTGATTATCGCTCCTGTGTTAAGAATCAAAAAGATGAAAAACTTTGAAAAAAATCAAATCTGAGAGGAAATTTAATATATGAGTGAGATTATTGATATAGCAAAAACCCGGATAGGAGTTGTTGGCGGAGGAAGCTGGGGGACTGCCCTTGCCAAACTGCTTGCTGATAAAGGATTTGTTCTTGATTTATGGGTGTTTGAACCAGAAGTAAAAGAACAAATTAAAAAACAGAGAGAAAACAAATTTTTTCTACCAAATATAAAGCTGCCGAAGAATATTATTCCATCCAATGATCTTGAAGCTGTTGTAAAGGGAAAAGATCTTGTTCTTATGGTAGTTCCGTCTCATTGTATGCGCGATATGGCAGATAAAATGAAAAATTTTATTAGTCCTGAAACAATTATTGTAACAGCATCCAAAGGGATTGAAAATGAGACTCACCTGACCATGACCCAGATCCTTGAAGAAAAAATTGATTTTTTTCCCAAAGAAAATCTTGCTGTTCTTTCAGGCCCGAGTTTTGCCAAAGAAGTTGCCAATAAAGTTCCAACAGTTGTTGCAGCTGCATCAATCAGTCGTACAACAGCCGAGTATGTACAAAAAATATTTTCCTGCCCAACTTTTAGAGTATATGTCAATGATGATCCCATAGGCACCCAGATTGGAGGTGCCATGAAAAATGTATTGGCAATTGCCGCCGGTATTTGTGATGGCATGAAAATGGGCCTTAATCCAAGGGCAGCGCTTATAACCAGGGGACTGACAGAGATGAATCGCCTTGGAATAAAACTTGGTGCTGATCCTCTAACCCTTGCAGGGCTTGCAGGGGTAGGAGACCTGTTGTTGACCTGTACAGGTGCCTTAAGCCGTAACTATACAGTGGGCAGACAGATTGGTGAGGGTAAAAAATTAGATGAGAT
>Ga0164313_10004054_pt1 | contig 13081 bp, 7 predicted proteins | sample GuaBasSedimGuay4_FD_113735 | JGI IMG/M metagenome (GOLD analysis project Ga0164313, IMG submission 113735) | Subseafloor sediment microbial communities from Guaymas Basin, Gulf of California, Mexico - Guay4, Core 4569-4, 0-3 cm | ecosystem: Environmental > Aquatic > Marine > Hydrothermal vents >... | reverse complement strand
CTACAACTGGGCGAAAAAGGAAACCGGGTTTGATCCCATGCTGGTTCCCACGGCGTCCGCACCGCCGCCGAAGCAAAAAGAGACCAAAGCCGGCGCCGGTCGCGGCGCAGTCGGTGGTGCCCTATTGGGTGCGGGTTTAGGCAAAATAACGGGTGGTAGTGCCAAAAAAGGTGCGGTTATCGGCGGTGTCGGCGGTGCCGTCGTCGGGGGGAGCCGCAAGGCCGGGACGGCAGAAGAAAACAAGAAAGCTAATCAGCAATGGGCTAATGAGCAAGGTGCCGAGTACAGCCAGAAACGAAGCAAGTACAATCGTGCTTACGGCGCCTGCCTGGAGGGAAAAGGGTACACGGTCAAATGAAGACCTAAGATGAGCGTTTCAAATTTTTAGAATATGGGATCTATAAGTAGTTTCAAAGAATTTGATTCATTAGAGCGTCATCAACTGAAAATCATACTGTCTTAGCATGACGGGGGGGCTACATGAGTCTGGCAAAGAGTATCTGCATCAGTTTATTGATCCTGCTGGTTGTCACGGTGATGAATGCCAATGCTGTGGGTGTCATGGTCGGACCGGATGGTGAGCCCAAAACAACCAAACTTCAACTTCCTTTTTTGTTTTACAACGAGAGTTTCGGAGCGGCTGCAGGATATGTATATGGTGTCTCCGGTTGGCCGCAAAAGCAGGCGACCCTCCTGTCTACGACCATTGGCGGCACCACCGGCAGTGCCATGTCTTTTCTCATCGGCAAAGACCTGCAGATTCCGTTCGCCCAGCGGTGGTTTATGGATCCGGTTATGTCCGTGGGATATTTTAATGACGCCGAAAGCTATGGAAACGGCAACCCTGATTACCGCGGGGAACAAGCCGGCAGCAACGATTCCGACGAGGATAATTATGTAGAGGGATCCGGCTGGGACAATTATTTCCGTTTCAAATTCAAGTACCTCTTTCCCATGGGCCACGCCAAAGACACCATCATCAGTACTTACAAAGTCAGTGGGGGACATTTGATCGAGGGGGCCACCGGCGGTGAGTCAATGAATCCTTTTACAAGTGGGCTCACCTACCTGGAACTCCGACCCTTTTACCGTTCCCAGGAAGTCGACGGCGACGATGTCGACGAAAAAGTCAAGACCAACGGCCTGGATATCGGCTTTTACTGGGACAACCGCGATTTTTATCCCAATCCCAAAAAAGGAAATTCCTGGCGGATGAAGTATTCCGAAGACTATGGCAAGTTTAACAGTTCCGGTGACTGGACTTCCATGGAGGGCGAGGTAGACCAGTATTTTGAACTGGGAGAATCGACCATGACATCGTGGTTTTCGGGTCGCATTCTTGCCCTGGATGCCTGGACCTCCTACTCGCCTTCCTTTGATAAAAAAAGCGACGACAGCATCGACAATCGGCCGCCAATTTATTCAGGGGCAACCCTGGGCGGCCTATGGAGAATGCGGGGCTATCCTTCCAATCGATTCAGTGACCGCGCGGCTATTTACTACTGTGCCGAACTCAGACTGACGCTGAAGTCGAACCCGTTTGACAGATGGGAATGGATACAGAAATACCTTGGGGTGCAGTGGGTACAGATCGTGCCTTTTGTGGAAGTGGGCCGTGTGGCTCCGGAGTGGGACATGGACAGGCTGCACTCGGACATGAAGGTTGACGCGGGTTTGGGTGTTCGTCTAATGGCCAAGGGGATGACGGTGCGGATCGATTTCGCAGGTTCAGAAGAGGGTTTAACTACCCAGATGATCATTTCCCAGCCATTTCAATTTTGACGGTCTCATAAAAAAGCCCAACTTCTGCGTTGTGCTGCATTTCGCAATCATTCAACGTACAGTAAGTACGCCTCATGATTCCAAAATTTGTACGTCTTGAATTTGAACTTTTTACGAAACCGTCTAATTCGGACTTTTTACGAGTTCATCAACTTTAGAAAGGAAAACTGAATGTGTAATCGACCCTTTTTCAAGGTTGCCGTCCAACAACTGTTTTTTATCATGCTGACCGTTGCTGCCCTGTCAATAGCCGGCAGCCTTCCGATTTCATTGGCCGTGGCTCAACCGCTGGCTCTTCTTAAGGCGCGTACGGATACAACTCCCACGAAGGAAGCGCCGGCTGAGGTGGACATGCAAGATATCGACAGCGTGATTGCCGTCATGGGTGATGATCAGGTCAGACGCATGCTCATCGATGAACTTAAAACCCAGGCTGCAAGGGAACAGCTCGCCTCGAAAAAGAACAACAAAATAGGGGGGATTGCCGGGTTTGTCAACGGCATGAGAAATCGTATCAGTTCCATCGGCGAACGTATCGAAGAGCTTAGAACCTCTGAAGGCGTCGATATCCAGGCAGAATATCCATCAATCTATAAATTAATGGGAAAAGGCGAGAAGTCTGGAAAACCTATTAAAACGATCCTGGGCGTGCTTTTTGTATTTGCAGGGGCCATGCTCCTGGATTGGATTTTCAGGCGCTATCTGCGCTCGGCACGGAAACAGATTGTAGAATCGGTTCCGCCTTCATGGTACGGACGCCTTGCACGCTTGGCACTCAGGTCGGTTCTGGACTGCTTTTCCATCGGTTTTTTCACGGTGACTGTTCTCGTCATAAGCTATGCCTTTTTAGCCAATGCCCCTGGCCAACGGATACTCGTGTCATTTTATCTTGCGGCCATAGTCTTTGTCCGCTTGTTTGCGGCGCTGTCTCGATTTCTCTTTTCTGTGGATGCACCGGCGTTACGGATTTTACCCCTTTCAGACGATGCCGCCCGATATTTGAGCAGATGGCTGCTGGCTTTCATGACAATCAGCAGTTTTGGTTTAATAACCTTCGGCATATTTCGTCTGGCAGGCACGCGTGAGCTCAATTATCTTTTGATGGTCACCCTGTTAAGTTTTTTTCTTGCCGGAATGTTGGTCTTCATGATTCTTCAAAAAAGAAAACCGGTGGCGGCAGCACTGGTCGGAGCATATCCAGCTACCAGTCTGGTCTCGCGCCTGGCAGAACGTTGGCATCAGATGGCCATTTTCGGTGTAGCGATCCTCCTGATATTTTCGATTTATTCACGCATAATCTCAGGCCGGGGTGGGGCTCTAGGAATAAAAACCCTTTTGATCATCGGGCTTTACATTTTATTAGACTGGTCATTGCGAAAAGCACTGAAATCCATTTTTGGAATGGCCCAGGAAATGTCCGGGGAGAAACCGACGACGTCCATGGCCACGCCGGGCGACGAGGCAGCCGAATCAGACACCGGGGAGGAAGAAGCTGCAGGGGAGGAAGAAGCTGCAGGGGAGGAAGAAGCTGCAGGGGAGGAAGAAGCTGCAGGGGAAGCCGATCCGGGCGAGGCAAAAGAACCATCACAACTAATCTATGTCGGCCGGATGAAAACCATTATCAAAACCGGTCTGCGAATAGCACTGCTGGTTTATGCGCTTTTCTGGGTGATGCGGGTATGGGGTATCGATTTGTCTGTTGGTCAAGCTATTTCAAGGGCGCTGTTCAGCATACTCGTAACCGTGGCGCTTTGTTATGTGGGCTGGGAGATCATCAATGCCAAAATCCAGCAAAAAATCAATGCAGAGATGCCCGATGACGGTGAGGAACTAGAGGAAGGCGGGGCCGGCGGCAGCCGCGTGGCCACCCTGCTGCTGATTCTGCGGCGGTTCTTTTCAGGTGTTGTTGTCATTATGGCTACCCTGGTGGCCCTGGCAAGTCTTGGCGTGGATATCGGCCCGCTCATTGCCGGTGCCGGGGTTGTGGGCCTGGCCATAGGGCTTGGTGCACAAACCCTGGTAAGAGATATCATTTCCGGGTTATTTTTCATGCTGGATGATGCATTTCGGGTTGGTGACTACATCGATATCGGCGGTACCAAGGGCATGGTCGAGCAACTATCGATCCGCTCCATGAAAATGCGCCATCCACGGGGCATGGTGAACACCGTTCCCTTTGGCAATATCGGCACTGTGACCAATTTCAGCAGGGATTACATCATCACAAAACTCGATTTTCGCATGCGATACGACACGGATGTGGAAAAAGTCAGGAAAATCATTAAAAAGAAAGTCTACATGAAAATACGGGACAACGAAGAACTGGGGCCAAAACTGCTCGCGCCCATCAAGTCTCAGGGTGTTCGTCAAATGGAAGATTCCGCCATGGTAATGCGCGTGAAGTATAAGACCCTGCCCGGTGAACAGTTTGCTATCCGTAAGGAAGTGTATCGTCTCATGAGAGAGGCCTTCGAGGAAGAAGGCATTGAATTTGCGCACCGGAATGTCACGGTCTATATACCGCCCGAGGAAAAGAAGAACGCATCAAAACCTGAAAACACTGATGACAAGCTGCAACAGGTTGCTGCCGCCGCAGCGATTGCAATCGAGCAGGAGCAGACGGAAGAAACGGATAAAAAGAAGTAGTCGTGAAACCTACCAGTTTTATTCAAAGTGTTTATGATATAAAACCATCTTCTGTCTGATTTTTTTCTTGTGGGCATTGCACTTTGTACGGCAATACGAATTGGTTTTTGATAAGGTTAGTACATTCTCAAAATACTTTCCCGTGATAATATCCTCCAGTTTGCGGGTCTTGAAATTAATTCTTTCCTTGTATCTTTCAATTAGCGGGAGTATGAACCGAAACTGCTGATTATGTTCCGTGATGTACATACAATGGGCAAAACAGCAGGGATGTACCGTGCCGTCTGCAGCGATATATAACGAACCGTCGGCCAAAGGTTTACAGGAAGCTTCGACCGATTCATCTTTATAAAGGCGAAAGATATCTCTTTTGATTTTGAAATCCAAGGTTTTTGGTTTCCGTAACGTGTCATTATAGTCTCTTGAAGATATAACGATAAATTGGTTGCACCCCGATTCTTTTGCCAATTTTTCTGCGGGGTTGATTTGGTGTTCGTTGTGCTCGAAAATGATAAACTTCAAGGTCGCTTTTCCGCCGGAGGCGGTAAATGCGCGAATATTTTCGATAACCGTGTCAAAATCAGTTCCTATCCTGTGCAGTGAGTGGGTATCTGAAAGCCCGTCAACAGCAAAAACCATCATCCCATCTTTATAATAATTCCCCAAAGAAGACCACCATTCACGTTTTTGAGTCGCGCCATTGGTTTCACCACCAAGTACGATATTATTATTTAACTCTTTGATATAAGATGAAATATCAACCATTTCAGAATTGCAGGACAGGTCTCCAAAATTGCCGGCAAATGTGATTCTGCGCAAATTCTTTATTAGCTCTTCGGGTAATTTTTGAATGTCGGATAAGCTGATTCGGTGGGCACTGTAATCGCGAACCTTTTGCTGGCGACTGCAAAAAGGACAGTGGGCAGTGCAACTAGATGAGGCTTCGATATTTAATGCTTTTATGTTTGAAAGCTGTATCATTTTTATTTTTATCCGCTTAAAGTTGTTATGCCTTTTTAGGCTATTGAAATGTGATTGTAAATCTATTTTAAATCTTATAGCTTGACTTTGGGGCGATAAAGATTTTATTTTTCCTGTCATGACAGCTTCCCGGTTGGATCTTTTGATATATGCACATGATGGCCGTGGCCTCGGGCATGCCAGCCGCAGCATTGCCATCGGTATGGCAGTTCGGCGCCTTTATCCTGAACTAAAAGTGTTATTTATTACAGGCAGCAGGATGGCATCACAACTTATTGACCATGTACCTCTGGACTGGTTGAAGTTACCCGCTTACCAAACAAAGGTCGTGGATGGCGTTTCCACCGGGCGGTCAAGCTTCATCAACCTTACAGATACCGAATTAGGTGAGTGCAGACGCCGTATTATTGAACATCTTATCAGGGTATTACACCCGCGCTGCATCCTGGCTGATCATACCCCTCAGGGAAAACACAAGGAACTTGTACCTTCTTTAGAAACAACTCGTGATACAGATACCACTTGGGTGCTGGGTGTGCGGGGTTGGGTGGGCAGTGTACCTCAAGTTTGGTCAGACCTCGCAAAAAGGCTTTTTTCAGAGCACTATAGGCACCTTTTGTGGTATGGCGACAGTCACTTGTTGGGAGAAGAACAAGTGAGAACCCTGAAAAACCACTTTGCTATTCAGCCTGTAGAGACCGGTTATGTGTGCCGGATATCCGAGCTTGATCGATGGCTGTCGTTGCAACACAGTACGGATGATGATATAGCAGGTGTTGTTTCAATCCCATGGTTGGGCGAAGATACCGAACATATCATAAACCAGCTTTTCCATGCGTTGAATAAAATTGGGCCCCAATATGGGACATGGCGATTATTCGTCGGATCGCCGGACGATTTTTCAAACCAGAAGTGGATTCAAAATCTTTTTGAAAAATTGTCGTTTTGTAAGGTGACGCCGGCTGATGAGCAATATCAACAAGCATTGCTGAAGGCGAAAACTGCCGTTATCTATGGCGGTTACAACAGTTTAACCGATGTGTTCTATGCCAATATTCCCGCAGTGGTCCTGTTGCGGGGAATGCAGGATGAAGAACAGCAAGCCCATATGACTCGACTCAGTTTTCTTAACAGAGACCGTCTGATTACTTATAAAGAAAAAGATATAAAAGGTGATGACCTTGCGCAGGTTTTAATACGACAGATTCGCTCTTCAAGATTGCCAAAACCGGAAATTAATTTGGCCGGTGCAGCAATGGCAGCCAAGTATCTGTTCGAAATCATCACCAACCCGAACTAAGGTGTCTTTATTTCGGCGTTTAAAACCTGGTCCTTTGGGCCAGGTTAGAGATATTTGGCTATGCCGATGGTGGTAGTTACTTAAATCCGAAGCACGAAATTCGAAATCCTAAACAATACCGAATGATCCAAATTGCGAATGATCAAAACAAGACCTTGGAGATACAAATATTCTGAAATCTGGTGGTAAATGGATTGAATACCGGTTAACTGTAGAATGAATTTAAAAAGTAAATCATATAACATTGTGATGTACTCCCATGATACCTATGGACTCGGCCATATTCGGCGAACCATGGCCATCGCATCGCAATTACGAAATCCAAACACCAATATCCTCATTCTGACCGGATCGCCCATCGCCGGAAGGTTTTCTTTTCCTGAACAGGTTGATTTTGTCCGTATTCCGGGGATGATAAAGAAAACAAATGAAGAATATCTACCGATGTCCATCAAAATCAATGCCGGTCATGCCCTGGATATCCGGAAAAAAATCATTACGGCAACTGTCAAAGCGTTCCAACCACATATGTTTATCGTGGATAAAGAACCACTGGGCTTGAAAAAGGAAATCCTGCCAACACTTAAATGGCTGCGGAAGTGCTGCCCCAATACACGTACGGTTTTAGGACTTCGGGACATTATGGATGATGCCGAAACCGTAAAGGATAACTGGAAAAAAAAGGGGATTTATCAAGCCCTGGACACGTATTACAGTGAAATATGGACTTACGGGATCCAGGACTATTACGACCCCATCAAAGAATATGGTATTCCTGAGAGCATCAGTCGGAAAATTCAGTTTACCGGTTACATCCCCCGTGAGATCAAATCGAATAAGGACGCTATCCGGGAGAGAAAAAGACATAAAATCAGGAAGGCAGATAAGTTGGTCGTTGTTACCACCGGTGGCGGAGGTGACGGCTATCCAGTGATGGATGCGTATCTATCCATGCTGGAAGATCAAGGCCCCATCATACCTTACCGAAGTATCCTGATAACAGGTCCTTTCATGCCAAAAGCCCAACGGAAGGAAATTTTTGGGCGATCTAAAAAACTGAAGGTCAAAGTATTCCATTTCTATCGACAAATGGAAAAAATCTTTGCAGCGGCAGACCTGGTGATCAGCATGGGAGGGTACAATACGGTTTGTGAATTGATGAGTCAGAAAACAGTTTCGCTTCTCATTCCCCGCGAAACACCCCGCCTGGAACAAACCCTTCGCGCACAATGCTTTAGCGAGAGGAATCTGTTGGACTATATTCCCTGGGAGAGGGTTTCTCCTCAACTACTTCATGATAAAGTTGAGCGCCTCCTGCAAAAACCGGAGGTGTTTCAGGAGGCCATGTCAGAATTTAAAATGACAGGCTTTGACATCATGCGTCGACGCATCCAGGAATTCAGAAAGCTTAATGGATCTTCTCAACAATTAGTTTAGATCAACTCTTTTGGAGATGATCCGAAATATTTTATCCCCAGGAGAGTAATATCATCTGACTGGGGTTCCTCTCCGCTGAATGTTTTAACCCTTTTCAAAATACCGAGCACCATCTTCTTAATCGATTCCCGGGAATGAAAATTTACTTCTTCCATTAATCTTTCTTTCGAAAACGCTGTATTGTTCTTATCAAAAGCTTCCGTAACGCCATCTGTATACATAAGAAGGATATCACCTGGATTTAATATTACACAGGTTTTTTTGAACGTTAGATTCGTCTCAAAACCCAGAGCCGTATCTCCGGTTTGTTTTAAAAACGCGGCGCCACCCTCTGACCGAACAATTAACGGCGGATTGTGTCCGGCATTGGTATACCAAACCTCTCCCGTCTTCATCGTTAAAACACCACAAAAGACTGTAACAAACATCATGGAATCGTTGTTGATGTTAAGTTCCCTGTTTACGACTTCCATAATTTTATCCGGACTATAATGACTTTTGGCCGTTAAGTTAATCAGCGCCTTGGTTCTGGCCATAAACAGCGCAGCCGGGACACCTTTATCGGACACGTCACCAATCACAAAAAAGAGGTGATCGTCATCGATGAAGAAAAAATCGTAGAGGTCGCCTCCCACATGTTTCGCTGGTTCTATTTCGGCAAAAATATCAAAATCCGTTCTATCCGGGAAGGGTGGGAAAACGTTGGGTAAGAGGTCCATCTGTATGTCATGGGCAATTCTTAGCTCACTCTCAATTTTCTCCTTAGATGCCGTGGTTTCGGTTAATTTTTCAATGTGCAATTTAAGGTCTCTGATCATGTGATTGAAAGATGTCGCCAGGTTCCCGATTTCATCGCCCGCCGGTATCTGAATTTGGTGATCAAGTTCTCCGGTACTTGCGATGATTTGAGTGCTTTCATTCAGTTTGCTCAATGGCTTGACGACAAAATATTCGAGGCCGACAATGGTTATTACACTCAATAAAAACAACGATATCGTCAGCACAATTAAAACCTGAATGATTAAGACGCCAACTTCATGCTCGATTTCTTTTGATGGAATGACGAATGCAATTTTCCAATCGAGCACAGGAGAATGGCTAAAGATAAGATAATGTTTATGATTGTCTTTGCTGAAGGAAATGGTTCCCTTTTTGTTAGCAAACAGGTTGTTCAGATTGTCTTTACAAATTGCATCGATATTCTGGAATACCATGGACTTGTCCCGAGCGGCCAAAATTGTGCCATCGGCATCCAGTAAAATGAGATATCCGTTACGTCCAACCCTGATCTTTTCTATGTACCGGGTCAGGTTATCCAGGGTTACATCGATCCCCACTACACCATAAACGCTTCCATCATGATCCAGGAGAGTGGTGACAACACCGATGTTGACATCTGTTGAGGTAACCGAAGAATAAGGCTCCGTTCGTAGGATTTCTCCTGGATTATTCCTTCCTAACTGATACCACGGTCTGTCCCTGGGGTCGTATCGGGTCGGTCGATTTCTTTTGTGTGATCTAACAAAACTTCCGTTTTTACGCCCCATGTATACAGAGTTTACATGATCATGACTGTTCCTGTAGCGCGAAAAAACATCGATAATCTTTTTCTCCAGTTCACCGATATGATATTCAAATGAGGAGGCGTCGGTGTCGATAAAGCTGGTAAAACCGTCATCATTTTTTGATCGGACATATGGGTTGGCGACAATGCCATCCAAGTCTCTTTCAATATCGGTAAAAAAACTCGTAACGACAAAATTAATGTCGATTAGCCGGCCTTGAAGACCCTGATAAATGGACTTTAAGCGTTCATTTTTTAGCCGGTATGAGACTGGGCCGCCGATGATTAGCAGGACAACGAGGCTCACGGTCGCAAACAAAAGTAGTATTTTGTATTTGAGTTTCATCTTAATGTCCCATTTGGGGAATGGGAGAAAATCCCTCGCTTTTAGGCGAACACTAGTTTAAGAATGTGCGGCTAAAGGGTTCCAGGGGTCCAGGGTTCAAGGATTCGAGTGATGCAGCCACCAGGTGTTGGCTATCTGCGAGTAGTATGTTGTTCCATGTGCCCGGAGCAGGGAGATGAGAACCTGCCCCTTGGATCCTTGAACCCACGTTGCCGGCGTGAAAGGGCTAATCGCTTTCGGTCACCATCAGCATGGTCGAGGGATCGAGAATCAAGCCTGAAGCCAACCCGTCTGTTCTCCCACCTTTGGTGGCTTTGACATGGATGTTTTTTCCCTCCGACTGAAGTTGAATCACAACTTCGAACAGGTCGTCGATATGGGTCAGCTCGGGTGGTATCCCGTCTGGTTGAGGTTTTTCGTGACGGTGGGTCCGAACCGAAAACCAGATGCAGAGATCGTGGTCCTCTGCAAAGGCTTTTAACTGTTTCAGAGATGCTTCGACACCATCATCAAAGGGAAATCCATCGATTACGATCATGTCCGGCAAAAAAATGTTCTGCTCCGTAAGGTCGGCCAGGCGTTCTTCAAGTTTGGGTACGCTGAATCCCTCTACCTTGAAGGTCATGATGAATCGGTGGTGAAGTATGGATTCCCAAAGCTGGTTGACCTGTTGTGCATTATATTGATCTGCAAGATTGTGAAAAACCTCTTTATACCACAAACTCACTTTGTTCACGGGATCACTCAGGCTGACATGCAGAACGTTTTTGCCCCGCAGCAGGGTTTCCAGGGACAACTGGACCATAATGGCGGTTTTGCCGACGCCGGCCCGTGCCAGGACTGCGCCAAAGCCACCCTTGGGAAGAATATCCTGGTTTTCCTTCCCCAGGAGTCTTAGAGGGTTCCGTAGTGTGAGATCTTTTTTCAACATCATAAAGCTCCTCTCCTTGAGGTTGATAATATTATCATAGGCTGGAAGCCCATGACCATTCAACCTGGAATTTGTACCAAGCCTGATGGCTTTTTTTTGATCTGTTTTCATTAAGCAACGTTCTTTTTATTTTCCTGGGCCTTTTTGATCAGCTCTTCGGCTATGGATTGCGGTACCTGTTTATAGTCTGAGAATTCCATGGTAAACTGGGCCTTTCCCTGTGTGGAACTGCGCAGTACCGTGGAATATCCAAACATGTCAGCCAGCGGTACCCGTGCATCGATGACGCACATGGCCCCTTCATCCTGAGAGCCCAGAATCATTCCTCTGCGCTGGTTCAGTGTGCCCATGACAGCGCCCTGGAATTCCGTCGGTGTTTCTACTACCACGGTCATGATCGGCTCTTGGATGACGGCCTTTGCCCTGGCATAGCCTTCAAGAAAGGCTCCCCGTGCGGCCGCCTGAAATGCCATTTCGGATGAATCCACTGCATGGGATGCACCATCGTTGATTAAAACCCGGATGCCGGTTACGGGCAGTTCCATTTTGGGTCCTTTTGCAAGACAGGCCTTGAATCCTTTTTCGCAGGATGAGATAAACTGAGTAGGTATGGAGCCGCCGGTTACCTTGTTTTCGAATTCAAAATCATTCTCGGCTGTCGGCTCCAGATAACCGGCAACCCGACCATACTGGCCTGATCCGCCGGTCTGTTTCTTGTGGGTGTAATTAAACTCACCCCGCTGGGTAATGGTTTCCCGGTAGGCAACCCGGGGCATACCCGTTTCCACATCTGCATTGTACTCTCTTCGCATTCGTTCGATGTAGACATCGAGGTGCAGTTCCCCCATGCCCGATACAATGGTGTCACCGGTTTCCTGGTTGACATAGGTTTTAAATGTGGGGTCTTCCTTGGTAAACCGATTGAGTGCTTTTGACATATTGTTTTGAGAGGCCTTGTCCTTGGGAACAATGGCCAGCGAGATGACCGGCTCCGGGACATACATGGAGGTCATGCTCAAATGCATGTCCTTAGCGGTAAACGTATCCCCTGAAGCACATTCGATCCCGAACAGGGCTCCGATATACCCGGACGGGATGGTGTCGATATCTTCCATCTGGTCGGCGTGCATACGAACCAGTCTGCCGACCTTTACCTTCTTACCTGAACGGGCGTTCACAATGGTACTTCCTTTGGATACAGATCCCTGATAGACGCGGATGTAGGTAAGCTGGCCGTATTTCCCATCCTCTAACTTGAAGGCAAGCGCCACCACCGGCTTGTCCGAATCGGAGGCAAGGGTTACTGTGGTTTCGTTGTTATCCATGTCGAGAGCCTGGTTTTCGATGTCGGAAGGGCAGGGCAGCAGTTCGGTGACAGCATCCAGGAGGGGTTGCACCCCTTTGTTTTTATAGGCCGAGCCCATGAGGACCGGTGTCAGTTCGCGCGTAAGCGTTCCTTTACGGATAGCCCCTATGAGCAAGTCTTCTGTGACGTTACCTTCCAGGGCAGCTTCCATGAGCTCATCGGAAAACATGGAGGCCGAATCGATGAGTTCTTCCCGTTTTTCCTCTGCTTCTGCCAGCAGGGTGTCCGGTATGCTCTCTTCGCGGATCAATTCACCGTTCTCACCGTCAAAATAAAGGGCTTTCATGGACACCAGGTCCACGACACCTTCCATGTCGGCTTCGAGACCAATGGGGATCTGTAAGGCGACGGCATTGTGCCCCAGTTTTCGCTTGAGCTGATCCATGACCCGGAACGGGTTGGCACCACTGCGGTCACACTTGTTGATAAATGCAATACAGGGGACCTTGTAGCGTTTCATCTGACGATCGACGGTAATGGACTGGGACTGGACACCGCCGACCGAACAGAGAACCAGGACTGCGCCATCCAGGACCCGCAGAGATCGTTCAACTTCTATGGTAAAGTCGACATGTCCGGGTGTGTCGATAATATTGATCTTGTGATCACGCCACTGGCAATAGGTAGCAGCCGAAGCAATGGTAATACCACGCTCTTTTTCGAGCTCCATGGAATCCATGGTGGCTCCCACACCGTCTTTGCCTTTGACATCGTGAATGGTATGGATT
>Ga0164313_10004053_pt1 | contig 13082 bp, 11 predicted proteins | sample GuaBasSedimGuay4_FD_113735 | JGI IMG/M metagenome (GOLD analysis project Ga0164313, IMG submission 113735) | Subseafloor sediment microbial communities from Guaymas Basin, Gulf of California, Mexico - Guay4, Core 4569-4, 0-3 cm | ecosystem: Environmental > Aquatic > Marine > Hydrothermal vents... | reverse complement strand
ACATGAATACCAACCCTTTTAAGCTGTTGGCCCAGACGTTTGCCAAAATCAGCTATTAACTGATCTTCTCTAATAGCCCCAAGAGCCATATTATACGGAAAACCCACTGTATTTTTAAGGCGCATATCCAATCCCCATTCGCCATCTATTGCGATCAATAGCGGTATTTTTGAAATACTTTGGTATTTATTTATTAAAGACGCATGACCTTGTGCAGTGCCTTGCATAAAAACTAAATTTCCTAACTTATGCTTTGTGATCAGGTTTTCGATGAAATCTGTGTGTGCTTTATCTTTATTAGAAAAGGCTGCCACCATGAACAACTGACCTATCTTTTGGTTTAGGCTCATAGTTTTCATTATGCTATCTACCCATCTAACCTGAGCGATGCTATCCTTTGTTTGGAGAGGATCAATTTGTGAATTTGAATTATAAGCGAGAAGAACAATAATTAAGAAAAGTATTTTTTTCATTGAAAGAAATTTAAAAATATCGTTGATGCCAGCTTTCATTTGCAGAGACTTCCCAGGAAGTATCCAGTTCCTTTTTAGTACTTATGGTATTATTAAAAACCACCGTCCGGGAATCAATTCTTTGTTCATTTATAAATTTTTGAAAATCACCTAAGGAAACAACATTTATGTGATCCCCGTCCTTAAAGGCCGTATTCAATTTATTGAAGAGATCTATATGGAATTCAGCTTCAAACTGTTTGAATATATGGGTTGAAGCATCAATGGAACAGCCGGAAACATTATTATACTGTTCATCTACAGCTAAGATAATAAATTGCTTATGTCTTATATCGAATGAAGCTCTCAGCTCATCTCCGTGCCGCTTCCAATTAGAAACAAAGTCCCTTAATTTATTGGTGATAACCTCTAATTCAAGATCAGAGAATTCTCTATTCGATTGATAGATCCAGATCTTTGAAGAATCTGCCAAACTATTAAAATCTACTAACATTTTTAAATTTTATTATTGAATTTATTTTTTAAATCTTCTAAAGTAGTTACATGTTTATTCGTTTTCATTTGATCCCGAACACTGGTTAATACTTTTTTGGTGTACAAAGGGAAATCTGCATTTTGAATCCAATTATAATATCCCGGGTTTTCTTTTAATACATCCGTTACTCTCCTACCCTTATACTTACCAAAAGAAAATACTTCGTCCTCTTTATCGTTAAAAATAATAAACCCTGCAAAATCAGCTCTTCTATTATGTGCTGAATACTCGCTTAAAAATTCTACATCATTCTCAACATCATCATACTTTTCTATCTGGGCTTCCAAAATTTCAAAGGTAGCTACTGTGTCTGCCTCTGCGGAATGCGCATTTTCCAGATCTTTTCCACAATAAAATTTATAGCCAGCTCCTAAAGTTCTTTGTTCCTGCTTATGGAAAATTACCTGTACATCTATTGCTTTCCTGTCATCCATGTCAAAATTCAAACCTGCTCGCAACATTTCTTCCGCTAAAAGTGGAATATCAAAACGGTTAGAATTAAATCCTGCCAGATCACAACCATCTATTATTTTACTGATTTGAGCTGCCAGTTCTTTAAAAGTCGGTTCTGTAACAACTTTTTCATTGGTTATTCCATGAATATCTGAAGCCTCTTTTGGGATCTCAATTTCCGGATTCACCAGCCATGTTTTACTTTCCTTATTACCGTTGGGAAAAACTTTCAATAAAGATATTTCAACAATTCTATCCGTTGCAATTTGAATACCTGTGGTTTCTAAATCAAAAAATACGATTGGTTTTTTTAAGCTTAAGTTCATTGAAATCTATTGAATTTATATTTTAATCCTCCTTCGCGTTCGCTACGGCGGACGAGAAGATTTGGTTTAACCTGACTGCCGTTACACAGGCTTGCGTCGAGGTAGTTTATTTTAAATTTTTAGAATCTCCTGCCGATTAAAAATCTGCATTAAGATCCCATGCTTCCAGATAATCGGCCACTTTTTTTATGAACATGCCACCTAAAGCCCCATTTACAACTCGGTGGTCATACGAATGAGAAATTATCATTTTATGCCGGATGCCAATAAAATCACCTTCTGAAGTTTCCACCACAGATGGCATTTTTCTGATCGCTCCAAGGGCCAAGATCGCCACTTGGGGTTGGTTTATTATTGGCGTACCCATGATACTACCAAAAGAACCTACATTAGTTACGGTATATGTCCCGTCCATTATATCATCAGGGCTTAATCCTCCTGACCTAGCCTTTCTTGCCAAATCATTAACGGCCTTGGTCATTCCTACCAGACTTAATAAATCTGCTTTTTTAATAACCGGAACAATCAAATTGCCATCTGCAAGAGCAGCTGCCATTCCTAAATTAATATCATTTCTTTTTATAATTTTTTCTCCATCAAAGGAGATGTTGATCATAGGGAATTCTTTAATGGCTTTTGCAATTGCCTCCATAAAAATTGGGGTAAAAGTAATTTTTTCGCCCTCCCGTTTGAAAAAGTCATCCTTTACTCTATTTCTCCACTTCACTATATTAGTTACATCAACTTCAATAAAACTTTGTACATGCGCAGCAGTGTGAACAGAATCTACCATGTGCTTTGCTATGAGCTTACCCATTCTGGTCATCTCAATAATTTCATCTCCACCACTCAATTTCATTGCAATAGGATCTACCTTTGTGCTTTCTTCCGAAACTTTTATCTCAGCTTTGTCCGTACTTATTGTTTTAGGTTTACCTCGATTGGCCAAATAGGATAAGATGTCGTTTTTAGTGACTCTGTTATCCTTGCCGGATCCTACTATGGATTCTAATTCATCCATAGAGATTTTTTCCTTTTTTGCAATGTTTCTAACCAAGGGTGAATAAAATTTTCCCGTAGGAGAGCTTAGGTTTACAAGAATCTCTTCGGACTTCTTGTCTGCTGCTTTAACAGAATCGACAGAGGGTATTATCGGTTTATCATCTTCTTTTAAAGAAGCTGCTTCAATTATTACATCTTTGCTACTTGTAGAATTAGTTTCTATAATGGCAATTGTTTTACCTACTTCCACGACATCATCAACATCAAATAATCTTTCTATCAGGACACCCTCAACTTCACTTGGCACTTCACTATCTACTTTATCCGTGGCTATTTCAACTATCGCTTCATCTAGTTCAATAGTCTCACCAACCTCTTTCAACCAGCCGGTAATGGTTGCTTCCGCAACACTCTCACCCATTTTAGGTAATTTCAGTTCAAATTTTGACATGTAAAAGTTAATTTTTCGATTACAAATTTATGAAATTATTTACAGAACTAAGGTTGTGAAATATGTAATAAAAAACTGATTTTTACAAGTTTCCTAAACACTTGTAAATTAGATCGTCATGGAAAATATTCTAGTTTCAGGCTTGTTGTTTATCAGCCTCAAATCAAAAGCCATACAGATATTCCTAATGAACATTCTACCTTCTTCTTTGACCACAATTTTGTCGCTTGAGACCTCAATTAAACCATCATCCAATATTTCTTGTAATCTCAAAACAATATTCTTTTTTTCCATTGAAGATAATCCATCATTCCATTCTGTTTCTAAATTGCACATTAAATCTAAAATATGTTTCCTGATCACCAAATCCATTTCCGTTAATAGATGACCCCTGAAAATTGGTATCACACCTCGATTAACTTTATCGGTATACGCTTCAATAGATTTTTCATTTTGAGCAAAGGCATACCAGGAATCACTTATTGATGACATCCCTAATCCAATCATAAGTTCAGTTTTCCCTGCCGTATAACCCATAAAATTTCTATGTATATTTTTATTTACCACAGATTTAGATAATGTATCTGTTGGCAAAGCAAAATGATCCATACCAATCTCTACATATCCATTATCAAAAAATAATTGTTTACCCAATTCATATAAATGACGTTTTACATTATCTTTAGGCAAGTCACCATCGTCAAAGCCACGCTGCCCTACCCCTTTAATCCAGGGTACGTGAGCATAACTATAATAGGCTATCCTATCCGGTTTTAATTCTACGGTATTTCGAATTGTATTTCTAATACTTTCCTCTGTTTGAAAAGGGAGTCCAAAGATCAAATCATGACTAATAGATTCATAGCCAATTTCTCTAGACAAATTATGAACTTTTTTTACCTGTTCAAAGCTCTGAATCCTATGGATTGCTCTCTGAACCTTAGGATCATAGTCCTGAATACCAAAACTATTTCTACGCGAACCTAAATTGTATAAAGATTGTAATTGCTCCTCTGAAGTATGATTGGGATGACCTTCATAGCTAAACTCAAATCCATGAAATTTATCTGCTCTTTTAAAAATACCATTGATAAGTTTTGTCAGGTTTTTAGATGAAAAAAAAGTGGGTGTACCCCCGCCTAAATGGATCTCTTTTATTTTTGGTCGCTGTTTAAACAGGTCACAGTACAGATCCCATTCTTTTAGAACAGTATCAATATAGGGTTGCTCCACCTCATGGCGCTTTGTAATTTTTTTATGACAAGCACAAAAGGTGCATAAGCTTTCACAAAATGGCAAATGAATATACAAGCTAATTCCTTCTATATCATTACTTTCCTGAAAAGATCTTATCGTGGTATTTTTCCAATCGTCCAATGCAATTCCTTTTTTATCCCAAAATGGAACTGTGGGATAGCTAGTGTATCTTGGGCCGGGAATATTATATTTTTGGATCAGGTTTGATTTCATTATATTCATATTAAACCTCTAAATCCTTCCCTTTAAAAAGGTTCGGATGGGCTATAATCCTTTACTGCATCAATAAATGCCTTGGCATTATCTAAGGGTACATTAGGTAAGATACCATGCCCCAAATTAACAATATATTTATCCTTTCCAAACTCTCTGATCATCTGTATGACCATTTTTTTGATTTCAGATGGTGGAGACAACAATCTGGCCGGATCAAAATTTCCCTGTACGGTAATGTTGTTTTTTGTTAAATATCGAGCTATTTTTGGTGACACTGTCCAATCAACTCCTAAGGCTGAGGCCTTTGACCTTGACATCTCTTCTAAAGCATACCAGCAACCTTTGGCAAATACTATAACCGGAGCCTTATCCTTTAACGCTTCAATAATTTGATTGATATACCTCCAGGAAAACTCCTGATAGTCTAGCGGCGATAACATACCACCCCATGAATCAAATATTTGAACGACATCTACCCCTGCTTCCACTTTGGCTTTTAGATACTCAATCGTAGTATCAGTAATTTTTTGGAGTAAGATATGTGCAGCAACTGGATTTGTAAAACAAAATTCTTTGGCCTTATCAAATGTTTTACTTCCTTGACCTTGTACTACATAACATAGAATTGTCCAGGGAGATCCAGCAAATCCGATCAACGGAATTTCATCATTGAGCATTTCCTTGCTTACTTTAATTGCTTTCATCACATAATTTAGTTCCACCTTTACATCAGGAACAATAACGAGATCTACTCCTTTTTTATCTCTTATCGGATTTGGTAAATATGGTCCGAAATCAGGTTTCATCTGTACCTCAATATTCATAGCTTGCGGAATTACAAGAATATCCGAAAATAAGATCGCTGCATCCATTCCAAACCTTCTTATGGGTTGCACGGTAATCTCAGCAGCCAAATCCGGAGTACGGCAACGTGTAAAAAAGTCATATTTATCTCTTATGGCCATAAATTCCGGCAAATAGCGTCCGGCCTGACGCATCATCCAAACCGGTGGGCGCTCCACTATTTCTCCCTTTAAAGCTCTTAAAAACAGATCGTTCTTCATTATTTATAATTGGATTTTGCTTTTGGTATTTCGCTAATTTTAATTTTAATGGACTTCTATTAATTTAAAAAGAAAGGAATTCCTTGAAATCACATTTTTGCTACATATTTCATTGCAATGACAATGGCTTTTTCTGTCTTGTCCAAATCCTTTTCTGAGAATTTTGTTGACAAAAACCAGGATTCAAATTGAGAAGGAGGTATAAACACCCCATTTTCGATCATTTTCCAAAAAAATATTTTAAACTTTTTAGTATCACTGGATTGTGCGGTTTTAAAATCTATTACTTTTTCACTAGTGAAAAATGGGTTTATCATCGACCCAAATCTGTTTACTTGTAAATCAATTCCATTATCCTTCGCTGTTTTTAATAATATTTTCTCTAAACGCTCTGCCATAATTTCAAATCCTTTGTATGGATCTTTCTTTTTAAGAACTTTCAAGGTTGCAATTCCACATGCCATAGCAATAGGATTTCCGGATAGTGTACCTGCCTGATACATTTCACCTAGTGGAGCAACCATTTCCATAATTTCATTTCTAGCTCCATAGGCTCCAACCGGAAAGCCACCTCCTATTATTTTTCCCAGGCAAGTGATATCTGCTTTTACACCCAGAACTTCCTGAGCCCCACCAAACTTAGAACGAAATCCAGTCATCACTTCATCCGCAATTAATAAAATTTCATTTTCTTTTGCGAGTTCACTTAATTTTTTTAAAAAATTATTTTGAGGAAGTACCACACCCATATTTCCTCCAATGGGTTCAATAATTATAGCTGCAATATCTTTATGTTTATTTATGTGTTTTTTTACGCTTTCTAAATTATTATACTCAGCAATCAATGTGTTTTTTACCGCATCTTCCGGTACACCCTTACTACCCGGTAAACTTAAAGTTGCTAAACCGGAACCTGCAGCAACCAATAAAGCATCTGAATGACCGTGATAACAACCTGAAAATTTGATGATCTTATCTTTTCCTGTGAAAGCTCTTGCTAAACGAATGGCACTTAACACAGCTTCGGTTCCAGAATTCACAAATCTAACCTTATCCATTCCTGGGAAGGCATTACAAACTAATTTGGCTAACCTGATCTCATTTTTGGTAGTAGCGCCAAAGGTATATCCCTTTCTGAGTGCTTTTATTATTGCTCTTTCAACTTTTCTATTTCTATGTCCTAATATCATTGGGCCATAGGAGAGCACAAGATCAATATACTCGTTGCCGTCTACATCATAAATTTTGCCTCCTTCCGCCCTTTCAATAAATAAGGGTACGCCACCAACAGATTTAAACGCTCTAACCGGCGAATTTACCGCTCCTACCAAATGCTTTAAGCCTTTGGTGTACAATTCAATCGACTTTTCTAATTTCATTTTAGATGTAAATTTGTGATTTGTTTAATCGTTTAATGATATTCGAATGATCACATTAACGAGCTAACACTTTTGCCACTTCCTTTGCAAAATAGGTAATAATGATATCTGCTCCTGCTCGTTTCATGGAAAGTAAGCTTTCCATCATCACATTCTCGCCATCGATCCAACCCTTTTCAGATGCAGCTCTAATCATGGCATATTCACCACTTACATTATAACATGCTATTGGGCGGTCAAAAGTATTTTTTAGGTCTCTGATAATATCCAAATAAGAAAGTGCCGGTTTTACCATTAAAATATCAGCACCCTCCTGATCATCAAATGTTGCTTTTCGTAATGCTTCATCTCTATTAGAAGGATCCATCTGATAAGTTTTTCTATCGCCGAAACTTGGCGCGGAATCAGCGGCATCACGAAAAGGTCCATAATAAGCCGATGCGTACTTAACTGAGTATGCCATAATAGGAATATCTGAAAAACCAGTATGGTCAAGAGCCTCACGAACAGTCAAAACCGTTCCGTCCATCATCCCCGAAGGTGCAATCATATCTGCCCCGGCTTTTGCATGAGAGACCGATTGCTTTGCAATATTTATCAAAGTTGCATCATTGTCAACATTATCCGGGCTAGGACTATTGGAATGAATAATTCCACAATGACCGTGAGAAGTATATTCACAAAAACAAACATCAGTAATTACATATAAATCCGGGGTTTTCTCCTTAATAAACCTAATGGCGCGTTGAATAATACCATTGTCATTCCAGGTTTCAGACCCCACTTCATCTTTGAGCGTTGGTATCCCAAAAAGTAATACTGCCGGAATATTCAAAGCTATAATTTCGTCTAATTCAGAACTAATTCTATCCAATGAAAATCTCTTAATACCAGGCATGGACACAATTTCATTTTCAATATTTTCACCCTCCTCAATAAATAATGGGTAAATCAGGTCATCAATAGTTAAGTGATTTTCGCGCACCAAACGACGAATATTTTTCGATTTCCTAAGTCTTCTCGTTCTATTCATAATATTGGTTTACCAATTTAATAACACTCTCAATAGTAGGCATTTTAGCAACTTCAACTTTTTTGAAGTGTTTCTCAGCCTCAGAACCCGTTGTAAACCCTATACAAAAGGCCACAATATCTATATTTTTATTATCAACGAGATAACTTTCAATACCTGAGGGACTAAAAAACAATATTCCATCAAACTTATCATCAAATTTCCTTGTATTCAACAATGTTCTATACACTTCAATTTCATTAATGGTGACGCCGTTTTGGGTTAGTAATGTTGTTAGTTCTCCTCTTTTTTTATTTCCGCAAAAAAAAGTTATTTCTTGAATGTCCTTTTGTTCTACAATATACTTAGCTAATTCCATTGCCGAATTTTCAACATGGTTCACCTTCGAAACATGTCTTTCAATTTTCCTTTTTGTTCTACGCCCAACACAATAAATATTCTTAAATGAAAGTTCCGCCTGGGAAAAATTCTGCAATAAGGCCTCTACTCCATTCTGACTTGTAATGACCACATTTTCAATAGTATTTTTGATTAAATTTGGTTTCAATCGATTGTATCTGATCGTAACAAAATCGCTCATTTTAATCCCTATATCTTTACTAAACAGATCGGTCTGAGGGGTTGCTAATTCTTTGGTGGAAAGTATATTTATTTTCTTTTTATCTTCAACGATCATCTCTAACATCATTTTTTTTCCTCCGCGCATAAGAATATCTCTGGCACAACCCTTTCCTATATCCCTAAAATCGGAAGCATAATAGTCATTAGCAATCGATATTCTTTGTTTTCCGTCCAAACTAAACAATGCACCTCTAAAAACAATTCTCTCCTCTTTAATATAAGCAACTGCACCTAGTGGTGCGCTACACCCACCTTCTAAAGTATTTAAAAAATCTCTCTCCACATGGGCACAAATTTCTGTTTCCTCATGATTCAGCTCTTTACAGATCGCTATAGTTTCTTCATCACTTTTTAAGGCAGTAACCATTACTATACCTTGTGCTGGTGCTGGTACCATCCACCCTAATTTTACATGATTATCCGGAACCAATTTGAGTCGCTGTAATCCTGCATCGGCAAAAATTGCCCCATTCCAATCATTCTTTTCAAGCTTATTTAAACGAGTTTTTACATTTCCACGTAAACCAACGATGGTGTGCGTAGGATATCGGTGTAACCATTGTGCTTTACGTCTAAGGCTACCGGTTGCTATAATTGCATTTTTTTGAGCTAAAAATTCCTCATTTCCCTTATAGACCAAAATATCATTATATCCACCTCGCTTTAAAACTGCCACTTGAATCAGTTCATCAGGCAATACTGTAGGGACATCTTTCATTGAATGCACAGCAATATCTATACTGCCATTTAATAATGCAACATCTAAATTTCTTGTAAAAACTCCTGTAATTCCAAGTTCATAAAGAGGTTTGTCAAGATCTAGATCGCCCTGAGTATCAATTTTGACAATTTCGGTCTCAATACCTAAATCGATGAGGCCTTGTGAAACCATGTTTGCCTGCCATAGTGCCAACTCACTGGAACGAGTTCCAATTTTAATAACTTTTCCCATGTTTATTTGACCATTATTTAAAGACCTCCTCCATTACTTGAATACTGAGATTTGCCTGTGTCCTATCATCTTTTAGATGCATTGCAAATTTAGTAACAATTTTGTTCACAAGGAGTGTGGTAATTTCTTCGGCGTGTTGCGTGTTTAAATCCTGATGCTTTTTTAAATGAAGTGAAATTGCATCTTTTTGAATAGATTCCAGTGAATTCTTCAAGGTTATAATTGCAGGTGTACTTTTCCTAAATGTTAACCACTCAAAAAATTCAACTTTATATTTTTCTATTATTTGTTCCACAAAAGGTATTTGTTTTTTCCTATTCTCGATGGTCAATTTGGTCTTTTTCGATAAAACATCAACATCAATAACTTTTTTCCCGATGAGTAACTTAACATTTTTATGCACATTTCGCGGAATAGACAGATCAAGAATAAGTTGGCTCTTAAAATCATCAAAATGCTTCACATTAACCGTTGGTTTTGATGCTCCCGTTGCAACTATAACAACATCTGATCTTTGAATTTCCCTCTCTAGATTATTATGTTCTTCAGATTTCACCGCAAGTTCTTTAGCTAGTAAAAGAGCCTTTTGATCATTTCTATTAATTAATGTAATGTCTCCCTGAAGATATCTGACGCTACTTTTTGCTGTACTTTTCCCAATATTACCCAAGCCATATATTAAAATCTTTTTATCTGATAACATTTCAATGTTATCTTTAATGTATTGAATGGCTGCATACGAAACAGTGGTGGTGCCAGAACTCAAGGAAGTTTTGTTCTTCACCTCTTTACTGGCCTGAAGCGCTATATTATACAGACGCTCCAGATAAGCATTAATTGTACCTGCTTCCTTAGCTAGTTGGAAGGCATCCTTTAATTGCCCAACAATTTCATAATCTCCCAATATCTGACTATCCAAACCCGTGGCAATTGTAATGAAATGTTCCGCCGCCTCCCTGTTTTTATACACATAAGATACCTTGGCAAATTCCTCAACCGTTCCATTCGAATACTTGCACAGTAGTGAAATCAACTGATAAGGATGCTTTGCAAAACCAATTAATTCTATTCGGTTACAGGTGGATAATACAATTGTACCATCAATGTTTGACTTCCTGGCTTCCAATAATAATTTCGACTGATTTTCCTTAGTCAAACTAAAAATACTTCTAGTGCTAACATCGGCCTTTTTGTAACTTAAGCCAATTATGTAGAAATTATTTTTACTGTTAGAATCCTCCATAATAAAAGGTTGTATTTAATTTTAGAATATTCTAGTGTAATTAATGTTACAAAGGTATATTGATTGATTACCGCAAAAAATGATATTTATCATTATGAAACAACTTAAATTATATAAGTATTAAAAATAAATTTAGATGTAAAAATAAAAACTTATTTAAAGGCAGGGTGTCGTTTTGAATAAAAAAAATAACGCTCAAAAAATAATTTGAGTTTTACAAAATCATTTTTTTTAGAAAAGTTATATTTGTTCTTCTTTACGATTTAATTATTATTAATTAAACTGGGCAGCAATGTATAAAAAAGGTGTTCTTTTGGTAAACCTGGGATCTCCGGACTCTACTAAAGTCAAAGATGTTAAAAAATATCTGGGCGAATTCCTTATGGATAAAAGGGTTATAGACATGTCCTATCTAAAAAGATTGATTCTTGTTAAAGGAATCATTTTGAATACACGTCCAAAAAAGACGGCAGAGGCTTATAAAAAAATTTGGCTAAAAGAAGGTTCTCCCCTGGTAGTTTTATCAGAAAAATTTTACAAAAAGGTATCTAAAAAGACCATAATACCTATGGCGTTAGCCATGCGCTACGGATCAATGTCGATAGAAAATGGAATTGCTGAACTCAATAAACAGGGTGTAAATCATATTTTGTTAATAGCCTTGTATCCACATTATGCAATGTCATCATTTGAGACCGTAGAAGTAAAAGCTCTTGAAATTCAAAAAAATTTATATCCTGAAATTAAGGTAGATACGTTTCCGGTATTCTTTAATGAGTCCAACTATATTAAAGCCATGTCGGAAAATATAATGAAGCATATTAATAGCCTCAAATACGATTATATCTTGTTCTCATATCATGGTATTCCCGAGCGACATATTAAAATAAGTGATCCCACTAAGTCACATTGTAAGATTGACGGCACCTGCTGTAATTTACCATCAAAGGCGCATCAAACCTGCTACAGACACCAGTGTTTTGAAACTACTAAGAAAATTGTAAAAATGTTAGGTTTAAAAGAAGGGGAATATGGAAACTCTTTTCAATCTCGATTACTAAGAGATCCATGGTTAAAACCCTATACGGATTTCGAATTTGAAAGATTGGCAAAAAAAGGCATAAAAAAACTGATCGTACTGACACCTTCTTTTGTTACGGACTGTTTGGAAACTCTGGAGGAAATTGCCATTGAAGGAAAAAAACAATTTATACAGGCCGGTGGAGTAAGTTATAAACACATACCTTGTTTAAATGATGATGACCTATGGGTGGATGTAGTTTGTAATTGGATAAAAAAATGGGAAAGTTCTGATTTCGTTTCCGAAATAAGTGAAAACATTGATGTTAAAAAAATAGCAAACTCAACTAAATGATCTACCTCTATATTAAATCTTTACATATAATTTTTGTAACCACTTGGTTTGCAGGTCTTTTTTATATTATTAGATTATTTATATATTTTAAAGAAGCCGAGGAAAAGGAAGAACCTGCTAAGAGTATCCTGCAAAATCAGTATGCGTTAATGAGTAAAAGATTATGGTATATTATTACCTGGCCTTCAGCGGTTTTAGCGACTTTATTTGCTGTTTGGCTACTTATTCTACAACCATCATGGTTAATGGCAGGTTGGATGATCATTAAATTGGCATTTGTACTTGGGCTTTATATGTACCATTGGAGTTGTCAAATAATGGTTAACCAAATTAAAAAAGGTTATTTAAATTATTCATCTTTCGGATTAAGAATATGGAACGAAGTAGCTACTATTATTTTGTTTGCCTGTGTTTTTTTGGTAGTATTAAAAAATTCATTGGGATGGATTTTTGGTGTTGTTGGAATAGTAGGTGTTTCTCTATTATTAATGCTGGGCGTTAAATTATATAAAAATATCAGGACAAAAAATAGCTGGGATAAAAAATAGAATCCCAATTTCCAGGACTCATTTATTTGATATTTATAGTATCTTCTACATGATATTAATCATACTCTGTCGGCAATGTATTTGTTAACTTTATCTCTTGTTGTAAAATCAAAAGCATAATATGAAAAGATTATTATTAGGTAATGAAGCAATT
>Ga0164313_10004052_pt1 | contig 13085 bp, 12 predicted proteins | sample GuaBasSedimGuay4_FD_113735 | JGI IMG/M metagenome (GOLD analysis project Ga0164313, IMG submission 113735) | Subseafloor sediment microbial communities from Guaymas Basin, Gulf of California, Mexico - Guay4, Core 4569-4, 0-3 cm | ecosystem: Environmental > Aquatic > Marine > Hydrothermal vents... | reverse complement strand
CCTGGAGATCGGTGGAGCGCTTGTCGGGCTCATTATGATAATTGTTGCCCGGTTTGTGACATGAAAGGATATAGATGATCTACTTGCGCAATGTTGTCAGCCTTGAGCTGGATAGAGACAAATGCACCGGGTGCGGACTCTGTCTGAAAGTATGCCCGCACAATGTACTGGCGCGCAATGGTGATTGTGTGCAGATCGTGAACCAGGATGCCTGCATTGAGTGTGGGGCCTGCGCCATGAACTGCGAGTCTGAAGCCATCCGCGTCCAGTCTGGAGTGGGTTGCGCAGGCGCTATACTCAGGGTCATGATTGGCCTCACTTCGACCCCCTGCTGCGGTCCATCGGACGAATCCTGCAGAACCAGTTGCTGCTGACAGTTCAGATCGATACCGGATTCGGAGATGTATCATCCATCAACTTCTCCCATCGAATCGCTGGATTAAGAGCAGTTTAGGTTTCTGGCTGGTCCTTCAGTTTTTTACTGAATACTGCCAGGAGAATCAAAGAGGCAATAGAACCTCCTGCAAGAATGCTCTGTATCTCTATGTACGCTCCCGTACCTTTCAATGTCAGCGAACAGCCGATTATTACTAATCCCCAGATGACAGCGTTTATGATTATCACAACACCAAGTTTCTTTACAGTTTTCTCCTTCGTGGAGTTAGATTCAGCAGTGTCATCTGCATTCTGATCGTCCGGATTGATCACTCCGTTTTGCATGTCTAGTCCTTTATCTTTAAGCGATATTTTTCAATGAGACTCGTCGAGATCACAGCGCCCCCTGCGAGAATTAACCATATCTTCTCATAGGCTCCGGTACCTCTGAGAACAAGCGCACATCCTAAAATAACCAGTCCCCAGATGATGCTGTTGATAGTTATTACTTTATTGGGTTTCTTCATAGTATTCTCCTTCGTGAAGATAGATTCAATACTAACACTTCTTTCGTATTGGTAGCATACGCTACTAATACAAAATTGTCAATTCAGTTCCTATCTGAAGTATGAAACTCATGCATCTTTCATGCGTGATATCAGGATGTGTCATCCTCGCGAGGTGATTGGGGAGCAGATCTATAGCGCTGGCGAAGCGTCTCCAGGCCGGATGGCTTGAATGTCAGCAGTGAGATCTGATTCAACTCCTCCTCGAATGAAGCGTACAGGGCTGGATGTCCCGATTTGATTGCCGTGAACAGGATTTCAGCTGCGACATTGTTATGATGGATGCAGGATTGAAAAGTGCTGCTGCTCCACACTGCCTCATGCACACTCGTCATATCCCGAGAGAGTAATCCCAGCAGGTATTCTTCGCTGTCGATGATGATGCTGATCTGCTGACCGGGCCAGATATCCAGCGCTTGTTCGTGCTCGGTCAGCTGGTAGGTCTTCACTCCGCGAATCTGTTCATCATCATATACCTTGCATGCTACAAGTACGCCCCTGGCTGCACTATCACTGAGGGAATCCGCCAGCAGTCCGAAAGGACCCGGGAACAGATCACACAGGACGATGCCTCGAGCTCGCTCCAGCATGGCCCTGCTCCGCTGAATAACCTGATCCACGGTCTTGAGATGATAGATTCCGTCATCCGGTGATTGTCGGGAGAGGGCCTCGAGTGCACGGCTGGCCTCCCGTCTATGTTGCATGAAGCGCTTTTCGAGATTGTTAAACAGTTCTGCGGGGGGTACCGCCCGACACAGCTTCTTATCTCCCACCTCCACGATGATCGCTCCCTTGTCCTCGAGAGTGACGATAGCTTTATAGGTATTGGGAGGTTGTTTGCCGATCGCGTGACTTATCCTGTAACCGGTCGCAGGGGAGTTTTCGACGAGATAACCGTAGATGAGTGCCTCGATCTCAGTGAAACCAAGAGCCTGCAGGGGTCGTGTGTAATCGTTGTCTATCATGTTGGTAGTTTAAGCTACAAGTACTCTGTCGTCAAACCCATTATTTCATTACCGTCAAGATGCCTTTGGAATGCTTCTAACTCCATCGGTCAAGAATCTCGATCGACTCGGTGCACCAATCGTTCATCGCCTGCTTGAAACGGAGAAGGTAGAGTGCTGCTATGGCTCTGACCTCGTCCGTGAGACCCTCCCCATTTTCCTTCATTGATTCTATCAGCTCCCGGCACTCGTCTATTTCAGCGATATTCAATTCTCTGTAATGCTCGATGTTGGATATCATATTCTCAACGCCCGATATCTCCCCGAACCTGAGTTTCATGAGCAACTCTACCCTGAAACGGGTAAGAGCGGGTGGTGTAGTCAGCCATCTGCGCAGCTCTGCATGCCCATCTTCAGTTATTTCATAATAGATCCGGCGCTTCTTCCTGATATCCGCATCGATTTGCCGAACAAGACCTTGTGCTTTAAGCTTTTTAAGGATCGGGTAGATATTCCCGAAAGATTCCCTCCAGTAGAATAATTCTTGTCCGGAGAGGAATTTTTTTATTTCGTATCCCGACTTTGCTCCCTCGCTTAGTATTGCCAGTATCCCATAAGTAGATTGGGAGAAGGGGTGATCGCTAGCGTTAGTCACGTTAACCTCCGCGTTGGATGGGGAATTTGTCAATAATACAGTATACAGCTACGGTGAATGTGCAACAAGGTTCGGCTGCACCAGCATGCATAAGGATTGGATCAGTCCAGTTTGAGTATTTGTCGGGCTGATATCTCGTCAGATGACATGACAACTACTATGTAAACGCCCGAAGGAACTGTATTTCCGTTTTCATCTCTACCCGTCCAGGTCAATTCTCCGAATTCTCCTGCATCCGGAAAAGTGCGGATCAGCCTGCCATCGAGACCAAAAATATTCAGTTTACGGACTGTTTCACAAGATGGTATTTGATATTCAAGAGTGATTTCGTTTCTGAATGGATTCGGCTGAGTGGTCAGGCTGATCTCACTTGTCATGGCTCCGCCACTTGGTGTGGATTGCGGAAGCAAGGGTATCAGATCAACGGTGTTCCCGTTAAAATTAGGTACGGCAAGAATGTTATCGATGGTGTTGACGAATATATCTGCTGGGTTGCTGTGCCCTTCCGATATGATATCCGGAGGGTTAGTAAACTCTGAATCGTACCTGTACACTTTGTCAGTTGACCAGGAGGAAAAGTAGGTGAAACCATCGTTATCAACGGAGAGACCATCGATTGCATTGAATCCCGTTTCAACTACCAGAGAGAGAGAGGTATCCGCGAGGTCCAATGCGAGTAACGGCCTGCTCGCAAGTCCTCCATTCAGTACAAGCAGTCTATTGCCGATTTCATCGAAAAGGATCCCGTTAGGATATCCCAGCCCTGAGTCAATCAGTATACTGTAGGTCATGTCACTGAGCCTGACACAGTATATCCGGTTCGCATCGCAGTCGGTGACATACAGGTGCTCCGAACCATCCGATGTGATGTCATTGAGTAACACCTTCTCCGGAATATCCATAGTGACTATCCTGGTTCCGGTTGCCAGATCAAAACTGACGATCCCCGTGATAGATCCTTCCGTAGAAGCTGCGTATATAACATCTCCAACTATGTGCAGACCTGCCGCCTGATCCATCTCAGTATTGAAGGGTGTCTGATTTCCGAGGGAATCTATGGCAATGATGTTTCCATCCCCCCAGTTCGAGACCAGATACCTGCATCGAGGTGGATCGTAGACAACACTCTCGGGGTTGTTCAGAAGATTCTGAATCGGTGTGCGTTGTGCCAGCGCAGTTAAAGGCAGTACCGGCATAACGCATAGAACAGTTATCATTCCGCCTCTTAAATTCATCGCTAGCTCCTCTCATAGTTCTGAATTCTCATTTCTTCTTACTGCTCGATGCAGTGAAAAAACAGTTACGTAAATTACACCTTATTGAATTATATAACTAAAAGATATATCGTCAAGCTATATTTAGGAAAATAAGAATTTGAGGGAGATTCTACGGCTACTCTGGGAATGAAACTTCCGATAGGAGTTTCATGGCAGGTTCGAGCTCTTCATCGGAAAGGCATCCGAAGCTGATTCGAAGGTGCCCTTCTCCGGAGCAGCCGAAGGCGGACCCCGGGATAGTACCGATACCGTATTCATCAAGCAGGTACATCGCTGCGTTCTGAGCTATCATGCTGCTCTCGTATGCCGCAAGTGTGAAGAAGGCGCCTCCGGCTTCCCGCCAGGAGATGTGATCGTTGCCTCTTAGCGCTTCCCTGCAGAGTTCCAGTCGTCTTAGAACTCCCGCTGACATCGCTTTGATCCACTCCTCTTCGTTCAGGATTTCGGAAAGAAGATACTGGGATGGCGTAGGCGGGCAGATCACAACGGAATCCTGAACCTTTATCGCCTGTTCCAGCAGATCCTCTGAACCGAACAGGTAACCCAGCCTCCATCCGGGAATACCCAGACTTTTTGAGAAACTGCCCAGGGTAAGAACATGTTTCTGGTGCTTTTCTTTCCATGGATGCCATGTATCGCCGGTAAATACGAATCTCTCGTAGGTTTCATCAATGATAAGAAAAGTGCCGCTTTCCGCGGTCATTTCAACGAGCTGTTTCATCTCCGCGTCCGATATCACTTTTCCCGTGGGGTTTCCCGGATTGACGATAACCAGAACCCTTACTTCCCTTAGCACCCTGCTTATCTCATCCAGGGGTACTGTCCAGCCTCCGTTGTCTTCGATCATTGGTATTGAACGTAAACCGAGATCGCTGAATTTAATAGCGAACACATGATCGAAATAATAGGGTTCTATAACCGCTACATTATCCCCCGGGCCGGTAGTTGCGAGCAGCGCGCTCAGGAAAGCCTGGCTTGCTCCGCATGTCAGATGTATCTCGCGGGAGGGATCGAGATCAACTTTCCTTCTTCTACTGAAGTCCTCCGTCACAGCCTTTCTTGCCCATGGAAAACCGGGATCAGGGCCGTACCTGTGGACTTGGGGTTCCATCAATTTCACGGTAAAGCTGTTCAGAACATCCGAAGGAGGTGAATACCATGGAGAGGCCTGAGCCATGCTGTAAATACTTCTGCCGGAGGATTTCAGTTCAGATATACGGCCCATGATCTCTGCGATTGGAGGCATTCTAATCGCCATCATTCGCGAAGACGGGTTAAAGCTGTTCATGCCTGCCCCTTTCCTTTGCTATATTGCAGCCATGATGCAACTATAATAAGTAACCCGCTCAAAAAACCGCTGGAGTCCATTTGAGAATTCTTTTAACCATTAACTGCAAGGGCGTTGATGCTTCAGCGGCAGGCGGCATCGCCCTCGCTCGAATAATGGCCGAAACAGGACATTCTGTTATCGTCCAGGCCGCTCCCGATGGTCCTGTTACCAGAGCTGCGACTGCACAGGGTCTGGAATGCGCCGGTCTGAACCTTCAGAAATCAGCCTTTGCAACCGGTCTTTCATTATTCAGAAAGCTCATCAGGACTTTTATGCCGGATGTGATCATAACAACCCGCGCTGACGGTCAGACTGCTTGCGCCATTGTTGCCGGTGGCATTCTGACAATCAGGATAAGGTGTGATATCCGGAAACCCCGTTCGGGGAGAATCTGGAAACTGGTGGACAGAAGAACTGACCTGGTTGTATTTCCCTCTCCTTTCATGATAGAGAGAAATTACAGCGGCTCGAGAGATGGGCTGGTTGCAGTTCTGCCCCATCCTGTTGATACTGAGTTCTACACTTCCACAGAGAAGAGAGAGCCGCTGGAACCTCTTCTTGTTTCAATCGGCAGGCTCAGCCCCATGAAAGGGCACAGAACATTGATAAAAGCTCTTCAACTCCTGCCGGAGGCTGTTAAAGCTGTAGTCGCCGGTGCTCCAAGCCAGCAGTCTGTTTCTGAACTTGAATTATTTGCAAAAGATCTCGGAGTAGGGAACAGGATCACATTTGCGGGTAAGGTTGCGGATGTAAGGGAGCTGATCTCAAGGGGAACGATTGGGGTTGTTACTAGCCTTGGAAGTGAAGTTGTTTCCAGAGCTGGAATGGAGATGATGAGTTCAGGGCTCCCTCTTCTTGCAGCGGCAACAAACGGACTGCTGGACCTTGTTTGCGATGGAAGAACAGGTCTTTTTCACTCTCCGGGAAACTATCGCCAGCTTGCCTCACAGGCGGCATTTATGCTCAGAAACCCTTCCATGACACTGAGAATGGGCAGGAGAGCCAGAAAAACGTGTATTGACAGATTCAGCTACCCTGTAATAGCGGAGAAATGGAACCACACCCTTACGGCATTAACCGAAGGGAACAAGAACCCTTCTCTGCGGTATCATCAGTGAATAAAACAGAAAGCAGGTAGATATGACAGCAGTTCTTATTGTGATGAGTTTATTGTTAACGGATTCACTTGAAACAGCCTCTTCTTTCGAGGAATGCCTGCCAAGATATGTCGAGAACAACGCTTTCGGAGCGGGAGAGAGGCTTGAGTTCAGTGTTGAATACGGTATTATCAAAGCTGGAACAGCGGTCCTTGCTGTTACCGGACCTGAGCAGTTCGAGGGTCTGATGGCTTACCGGATATCAGCAACTGCCAGATCCAACCCCGCGTTCAGTACGTTTTTTGAGGTGAACGACGTCAATGAAGCTCTACTGGATATAGTCCAGTTTCACACTCTGAAATTCTCTAAAGATCTGCATGAAGGTGACTTTGAGTACCAGGAGGAAGTGTTTTTTGATCAGGACGCAGGGTTGGTGTTCTATCCCGATGAGACCGATTCTTCACTTATGCAGATGGATATTCCGCCCCATGCTCTGGACGTTCTGAGCTGTCTGTATTTCGCAAGGACGCTTCCCCTCGAGGTCGGAAATACATACTATATTGACAGTCATGTAGATAACGAGAATTATCCCCTCGAGATAATCGTCCATGAGAGGGATCATATAAGGGTACCAGCAGGAGAATTCGACTGTATACTGGTTCAGCCTGCTCTGCAGTCCCAGGGTCTTTTTGATCAGCAGGGAGAGATCTGGGTCTGGATGACTGACGATGAGAGACATATGCCGGTTCTTATGCGCAGCGCCATCGTTATTGGTGAGATTGTATGCGTACTGGAAGATTATACGCTTGGTACACCGATCGAAGTTGAGAATCCCGGATTCGATGTATACGTCGCGGAACCTCAGTGATACCCGGCGGAGAACTCTCGCATCTGGTTGACTCCGCAGCAGGAAAGCTTGAGAAATCAGGAATCAGCGCTACGGATAGAAGAATACTCTCAAACGGTATTCGGATGACCTTCACAATGAACGGTAGAAACTGCGGTATCAACTTCTACTACTCTGCGAAAAAGGGATTCTCTGTGGTTTCATCAGGTGGTGATACTGCTCTATCGAAGAGAATAAAAGAAATCCTTCTACCGGATTCTCCCGTAATCCCGGGCGGTACCTGGACAGGTTCCGACGAGGCGGGGAAGGGAGATTACATGGGTCCGCTGACCGTGGCGGCAGTTTATGTTGACCAGAATAGGGCAGAGCAATACCGCAGAATTGGTATAACCGATTCCAAACAGCTCAGCAATGATTCTGTAAGGAAGTATGCACAGCGGATCAGAACTTCCTCCAGCGGATATTACTCCATTGTATCCGTATCACCGCTGGATTACAACAGAAGGTTCGATGAGCTTTCCAGAAAGGGGAAGAACAGCCTTGATCTGCTGGCCGAGTGCCATGCAGAAGCCATTCGCGATCTCCTGGGCAGAACATCAATGCCGGGCAGGGTCATCATAGACAAATTCTGCACTGAGAAACGGATTGCATACCTTCTTCCCGAGGGAGACTACCTGCTTGATCTCCATATCAGAGCTGAATCAGACCCGGCTGTGGCGGCAGCATCCATCCTCGCGCGGGATGCATACCTTGATGGATTGGATCAGATTTCGCGGAAATTTGGAATTACAGCTCTCTCAGGCTCCGGGGAGAAGACCGATATGGCTTCCAGAGAGTTCGTAAGTAAGTTCGGAGCGGATATCCTGGACGATATTGCTAAGGTTCATTTCAAAAACACATTGAAGGTGTTGTCACTGTTCAGTTAATATTCCATAATTCAAAGGCAGCTTACTCCGATGTCAGTTCTTGACATGTATATTGCATTCTCTTATGTATCGCGCTTGTACAGGGAGATATCCTTCTCAATTATGGTTTAGATATCAGAGAATAGAAACCCCGAAAGGAGCAAATATGAAGTATTTGTTAACTGGAATCATCACCGCTTTCATTCTTGTGCTTGCCGCTGGCTGCGGAGAGCCTGCTGAAGAAACAACTGATGCTGCTGAAGAGGCCATAGAAGCTGCTAACGAGGCTGCTGAAGAGGCAATAGAAGCTGCTGAAGAGGCTACTGAAGAAGCCCTTGAGCAGGCTGAAGAAGCACTTGAAGAGCTTGAAGAAGTTCTTGAAGAGACAGTTGAAGTTCCAGAGGAAATCCTTGAAGAGCTTGAAGAAGTCATTGAAGAGACCGAAGAAGTAATAGAAGAAGTTGTTGAAGAGACTGAAGAAGCTCTTGAGGAAGCCGGAGACCTGGTTGAAGAAGCAGGAGAAATTCTGGAAGACGTACCAGCAGAAATAGTACCTGAGTAAATTCTAATAGCTGTGATTATCAGGGCGGCGCTTTTGCGCCGCCTTTTTCTTTTCTCAGAAAATCCGTTATTCCGCAGACCCCGCCGCAAAGCAATTGAATCGAACCATCCCTGAACCAGTGTTCCGGGAGAAGCCCGAGATAGGGATACTTTGTGAATCTTTTTCCGATAAGCACCAGAGCTTTTCGTTCTATACTGTTTCTGATAAGTCTTCCTGCAGCCTGGATCACCCGGACCATCCCGGGAATTGCCCAGGTATGAATGAAAGGATCCAGTTCGCGTAACCGGTAGCTATCCGAAAGAAGTTTCATGCGGAGGTTCATGCCAGGGAGTGATGGCCCGACTATTATTGCTCCGAGAAGATTCTCCGAACGGAGGTCTATACCTTCGGAAAATACTCCTCCGGAGACGGTTAGAACAAGCTGATTCTCCGATTCAATGCGTTCGATGAATCCGGCTCTCTCTTCGCGGCTCATCCCTGGAGTCTGAATGAGAAGCGGAACTGAACTGTCTTTAAGGTGATCAGCGATGAGTTCAAGGTATACGTAAGAGGGAAAGAACACAAGCCAGGTGCCTGTCATTGCAGAGTATATCTCGCATATTTTACGCGCAAGAAGGGCGGCGGACTCCATTCTGCTTCTGTATCTGGTATCTATCACTGGAGATATCCATACTCCAAGATTCTCTTTCGGGAAAGGCCATGCGATCTTTCTTGAAACAGTCCTCCCTTCATCCGGGAACCCCAGAAGGTATTCGAAATGGTCGAAAGGTGTCAGTGTTGCTGAAAAGGCTATCGAGTTGTGACAGCTTTCAAGCCTTTCCCTCAGGAACAGAGAAGGGTCGGTACAGAACCACTGCAGTATACGATCGCCATTTTCCAGGCGATAGAGGAGATGATATCTGCTGTCAGAAACCCCGGAGATCTTTGAGAAATCAATTATCGCTTTGAACAACTCTCTCAATGGTTCGGGAGGATCGCGCAATTCGGTTATCTCTTTGAACCAGCTGTCTGTCTGGAGAGGAATATCAGTATCGGATGGGAGTTCGATCTCATCTTCTCCCGAATTCTCAAGAAGGATCGTCCATTCTCCGAATCTTTCCATCCAGGGGTGGAGAAGCTTCTCTCTCTTACCTGTGCAGCTGCCGTCTTCCAGAAGCTCCTCTATCCAGGAGAGTCTGATCTCCGGAGAATAGTAATCGATAGCCCTTGAAGGAAGGTTCGCTGCCTCATCTATAAGAAGGGCGCACATCTCCGCGGTGTTTTGCTCAAGGAAGAATCGTTTCAGAAATACGTGGGGATCGAATACATAGTTGTAGTCACATATTACAATATCGCACTGAGTAGCCAGGCACAGCCCCAATTCGAATGCGCATACTCCGGCACGCTCCGCTATTGTCATAAGGATATCCGGACCGATTATCTGATGATCGAGAAGTTCCTTCATAATCCCTGATTCATGTATTTTATCTCGGAAATCCACGGCGTAGGGGCAATCGTCAGGGAGGCAGCGGGGCCTGTTCCTGTGGCATACTTCCGACCTGGCTGTTATTACAATCCCTCTGAGCGGTACTCCTTTTTTGATAATTATCCTGAGTGTTTCAAGTACGATTGACTTGTGTGTATTCTTGGCAGTCAGGAAGAACAGTGTGAGCCTTCGGGGCAGGGTTATCCGGATCGCACCAGTGAGAACCGCAGCTGTTTTCCCCGTACCAGTGGGTGCCGCAAGCATGAGATATCCTTTGTTTTCAATGCAGTTTTCAACATCGCTCAGTATTTGCTGCTGTCCCGGTCTTGGTGAATCGTACGGAAAATGGAATCCGCCCAGAGCGGAAAGCTGAATGCTCTTCCTTGCATCTTCAGCTATGAGGAATTCCGCTGTATCCCTGATATGACGCAGCCATGATCCTTCCAGTTCCTCATCTGACAGATCCAGCGGGAAGTAGTGAGCCTCCGGTTCGGAGGTGTTGTCCATTGAAAGGAAGACCAGGCTTGCGCTGATGGAATCAGGAGTGAGCCCCCGCGCAGAAGAGAGAGCCTTCGCGTAGAAGTATAACTGAAGGGAATTGTTCCTCCTGCTTTGAACCGGATCGGTGAAATCAGGTTTTCCATCAAGTGTTTTGATCTCCAGAACTTCCGCTGAACCGTCCGATTCACGTATCAGATCAAGCCTCCCCCTGATTAAGAACCTGATACCCATGACATCGAGATCAAGACTGACTGAAACTTCCTTCTCCCAGCCATTTCTGACCATGCTGCGCGCAAATGCAGAGTGAACCCTCTGTCTTGCGTGGATGCTGAGGGGGTTATCGGAGGGCACAAGGGATTCCGGCAACCATCCGAAATTCAGAAGGTCTCCGATTCCTGTTCTGAACGTTTTTGTTTCGGGATCGTATCCGGTAATCATACGTTTACTATAAACATAATCAAAGGTTCTGTCACCACGAAAAACCCGCTCCGCCGGAAGCGGAGCGGGAATCACATCTCTTTTTTTAAAAGATCAGTTAATAAGCACTACCTTATGAATTCCTCCGGTTCCATCACTTGTGGAATACTTCACCATATATATCCCCGCAGGCGCCTGCGAGCCGCCGCATGTACCGTTCCAGATGAAGTCGTGCGAACCCTCTGTCAGTTCGCCCGAATGGAGGGTTTCCACAGCTCTGCCTGTAAGGTCATAAATTGTCAGCTCGAAGTTACCTGTCCCTGAGACGGTCACAGGGAAGATCATCGATCGGCCAGGATTTGGGAATGGTGTCCCGGCGCTGAACAGTGCGGCACCGGATCCTTCCGCTATTCCAACGGGGTAAATGATTCCATCTTCAGGAAGAGTGTTGTGGGCAGTAACCATCCAATGTATCTGATTAATGGTCCCAATGGGATCGAATACCAGCGTTACAGCTCCGGTTTCATCGGTAAGGCCCGTGGCGTAGAGACTCTCAGCATCACTGCGAAGGCAGACAAGGGCTCCAGACACCGGACCCTTATCAGTTGTGGAAACCTGGAAGAGAGCTTCACTTGAGCCGGCGGGAAGCGAAGCAGGAGGTATGACATTCAGTTCCACCGGGACTTCAGTTCTCATGTCCATGGTTGGGTCGCCGAAGACCATGAAAAGATCCCATTCATCCTCGGCGTATGCCTCCCAGCCACTGCTTGTGTAAGGGTTGAAGGGGGCGGCAGCCTGCATCTCAAGTTTGCCTGCAGTCATCATCTGCCCGGCGAGGTATCCTCCCGAAGGATTGGTGTAACTGAAAGGAGGCGAGACGAAATCATCGTTGAAGCTCATGTAGCATCCGTAAACCATGTAATCATTGAAATAACTGTAGGATGAAGCGCATGCAGCCACAACGGCGGTTGCCCCGCCTTCCATTCTTGCAAGAACCTCGGCAAAGCAGAGGTTCTGGTGGAACTGTCCGGTAAGGCAGTTGAAGCTGAATACAACGGGAGCTTCCATACCGTTGGTGAGGCTTGCGAAATTTGAAATGTTGAACGAGGGATTGCTCCAGCCAGTTACACCTCCATGGTCTCTGTGCTGAATAATGAAGATTCCGTCGTTAATGGAATCAATAATATCCGATGTGGTTCCGTCAAATGTTATCTCTGCAGGAACCATTTCTCCATTTGAGGGAAGACCGGAGTTGTAGTAAAATGGGGGGGAAGCCGATGAGTTTTTAACATAAACCCTTGTCGCGACTTTGCCGTATAGATCCTCATAGGTGTCATGTACGGTTTCGCAGGTGTAGAGGAACCATCTGTTGGAGGTTTGTCCGGAGAGTTCCAGCTCACCGGCGCAAAGGACAGTGTTCCAGAAATCATAGTCCATTATCGGGTCGAACTGCCATTTCAGCTGTTTGTCCTCAATGTTGGGATAGAAATCTGTGGGCGTGGCGAATCTTCCGTGATAGATGTCAGCCATGTAATCGCTTCCATCCACACAAACGTACCTGTTATCACTCCAGATACCGGTGGGCGCATTGTATGCGGTCAGTTCCGGACCGTCTCCCACCATGAGAACAAAAGAAGGGGGGATTATCCAGTTATCGTAGGCGTCCTGAATGTAAGCCTGTATTTCAGTGTATGTCCAGGTTCCCGCGGCAACTACTGCAGGAAGGTAACCCTGCTCCCATTTGGCGGTTACGAAAGCATCCATCATCGAGTCTACGAAATCGTCTCCTGCGATGATCAGAAGATCAGCGGCATCGATATCCCTGGCTTCTCTGATGGTTCGCGCATATACAGGTCCTGATGTGTTTGTATACGATGTTCTCTGAGGTTCTCCCAGAATATCTGCATTCACAAGAACCTGATTGTAGGTTGGCTCGAAGTATCTGGAGTACAGTCTTTCGTCAACACTGACTGTGCCTCCGAATTCTATATTTAATCTGATATAACAGCATACTGAAAGCTCATTGGTTGAGGCGTCCCAGATAATGGGATTGACCGCGAAACGTCCTACAGTGACTCCCCTGAGGATGCCGTCGACCTTGCAGTGGGCCGTCTCATCCGGATAGGCTCCAGCCTGATAGGCGG
>Ga0164313_10004051_pt1 | contig 13086 bp, 11 predicted proteins | sample GuaBasSedimGuay4_FD_113735 | JGI IMG/M metagenome (GOLD analysis project Ga0164313, IMG submission 113735) | Subseafloor sediment microbial communities from Guaymas Basin, Gulf of California, Mexico - Guay4, Core 4569-4, 0-3 cm | ecosystem: Environmental > Aquatic > Marine > Hydrothermal vents... | reverse complement strand
TATGAAGAGAATACTGCCCTGCGAATCGATTTTTTCGGCGATACCGTGGAATCAATCGCGGAGATTGACGCGCTGAAAGGGAGTGTAAAACGGCACCCGAATAAGATGTTGCTCCTTCCGGCAAGCCATTATGTTTCCCAAAGAAAAACACGCCGACGCGCCGCCACAACCATCTTATCCGAACTCAAAGAGCGTATCGATTTTTTTAGAAATCATAATCGGCTCATTGAAGCACAGCGCATCGAGGAGCGTACCCTGTTCGACCTCGAAATGTTGCAGGAAATCGGTTATTGCAACGGCATAGAAAATTATTCCCGCCACTTTACAAGACGTCTGCCCGGGGAACCGCCGCCCACGCTGCTGGATTATTTTTCCGGAAAATTCATGATGTTCATCGACGAAAGCCATATCGCCGTGCCACAGCTTCGTGCCATGTACAAGGGTGACCGGTCTCGCAAGATGACCCTCGTCGAATATGGTTTCAGACTTCCATCCGCCTTGGATAACCGGCCGCTGAAATTTGAAGAGACCGAACAGCGCATTTCCCAGGTGGTGTATGTGTCGGCCACACCGGCTGAATACGAACAGGATAAAGGCGCCGGAGATATTGTGGAACAGATTGTTCGGCCCACCGGCCTCCTCGACCCCGAGATCCACGTACGCAAAGCCGAGAACCAGGTGGATGACCTGTTGAATGAGATCCGTTTGCGCGAAAAATCCGGGGAACGGGTGCTGGTAACCACCCTCACGAAGCGTATGGCCGAGGATTTGAGCGAGTACTATTCCGATCTGAACGTCAGGGTGCGTTATCTGCATGCGGACATCAATACCATGGAACGTATGGACATCATCCGGGATCTGCGCACAGGAGAGTACGATGTTCTCATCGGTATCAATCTGCTGAGAGAGGGCCTGGACATACCCGAGGTTTCACTGGTGGCCGTGCTGGATGCGGACAAGGAGGGCTTTCTGCGTTCCACCCGTTCACTTGTGCAGACCTGCGGCCGCGCCGCCAGAAACATAAACGGGCAGGTTATCATGTATGCCGATACCATCACCCGATCCATGCGGCATGCCATCGATGAAACGACACGCCGAAGAATAATTCAGCGGGCCTATAACCAAACCCATGGCATCACGCCCGAGACCATAAAAAAAGAGATCTCCGCGGTCTTTGGATCCGTATCTGAGGCCGACTACGTTACGGTCGATAAAGTTGCGGAAAAACGCGCGACCTTCGATGCCATCGACGACCTCGAAGGCACCATCCGCGCCATGGAAAATGAAATGGCCGCAGCCGCAAAGGAACTCGCCTTCGAAAGAGCCGCCCTGTTGCGCGACCGTATTCAGGAGCTTAGGCAGAATAAATGATGAACAACATCCGGAAACTGTTGGACAACGTTTCTCAACGCCCGGGTATCTACCTCATGAAGAGCGCTGAAAACCGGGTGCTCTATGTCGGCAAAGCCGCCAATCTGAAAAAAAGACTGCGGTCATATTTCAAAAAATCAGGTCAGACGGACCCTAAAACCCGCGCGCTTGTGGGTAACATCGCATCCTTTGAAGTGATCGTTACGGTAACGGAAAAAGAAGCGCTGATTCTGGAAGCCAATCTTATCAAGCGCCACAAGCCGCGCTACAATATCGTTTTGAAGGATGATAAACGCTATCCGCTGCTGCGCTTGAACATGCGTCACGCCTACCCGAACCTTCATATCGTACGTAAAATAAAAAAGGACGGCGCCCGGTATTTCGGGCCCTACGCTTCGGCCGGTGCCGTCAGGCAGGCGCTGAAAATCGTCAATCGAACGTTTGGGCTGAGAAAATGCAAAGACAAAGAGTTCAAACTTAGAAAAAGACCCTGTCTGCATTTTCAAATGCAGACCTGCATGGCCCCCTGCTGCAGGGATGTGGCATTTTCAATCTATCAGGGACTGGTGCATGAGGTTGTTCTATTCCTGAACGGCAGGACTCCGGCCCTGATCCGAAAATTGAAGTCCGACATGCGACACGAGGCTCAGAAACAGCAGTTCGAAGCGGCAGCTGTTTTGCGTGATAAAATAATCGCACTGGAAAGAACGCTGGAAAAACAGGCCATCGTGTCCATCGACCAGAAGGACAGGGATGTCATCGCCGTGGCGGAGAAAGAAGGCCCTTTTGTCATTATGCAGCTCTTCGTACGCGGTGGATTTATCCAGGGTTCCCGACACTTTGAATTTGGCGGCACCATGTCGACCCGGACGGAAGTTCTGGAAACATTTTTACGACAGTATTATGAAAAGGCCCATTTTGTTCCTTCTGAAATTCTACTTTCATCACCGCTGGAAAACAATCTGTCCATGGAAAATATGCTGGGTCGGTTGAAGGGCAGGAAGGTTGCAGTTCGCTGCCCCCAGCGGGGCGAAAAAAGGCGTTTGATGCGCCTGGCACAAGAAAATGCCGAAACCAAGCTTACCGATTACCTCAACTCAGCGACCCGGGAGAAAGATCTTATTGCCAGGCTGCAGCAGCGTCTCAGGCTGCAGCACCTTCCCGAGCGCATTGAGTGCTTTGACAACTCCAGCATTTATGGGAAATCGCCTGTATCCGGAATGGTCGTTTTCGAAAAAGGCCGACCGGCCAAACAATTTTACAGGACCTATAAAATGAGAACCCCCAAATTAAACGACGACTATGCGTATATGGCCGAGGTGTTGAACCGGCGGTTTACCGGCCGCACAAGTCAGGATCCTTTCCCGGACCTGCTGATGGTGGACGGGGGAAAAGGACAGCTCAATATCGCTGTGTCTATTCTGAAAGACCTTGGGTTATTCGGCGCCTTCGACATCATCGGCATTGCCAAAAAAGATGAAAATCGGGGGGAAAACGCGGATAAGATCTATAAACCCGGCCGCATGAATCCTTTGTCTTTGCAGCGGGACAATGAATTACTCCTTTTCCTGCAGAATGTAAGGGATGAAGCCCATCGTTTCGCTATCGGTTTTCACCGCCGGCAGCGTGGGAAAAAGTTATTACAGTCTGAGCTGGATATTATCGAGGGCATCGGAAAAAAGCGCAAGAACGCTTTGCTGAACCACTTCGGATCCATCGAGAATATCAGGGGGGTCGGCGTTGAAGCAATCGCAGCGGTTTCCGGTATGAACCGGCAGGTTGCTCAAAACGTGAAAAAAGCACTTTCAAAACAAATCACCGGCCCCGGGAGGGGCCGGTGATTTGTTTTTAGGCTAACTTCTTTAGATCGTCCTTAAGACCTTGCACGGCATCGGCAGATTTTTTCAAAGCGGCTTTTTCCGCTTCGGTCAGTTCGATTTCGATAATGTCCTCAATGCCGTTTTTGCCCAGCTTTACAGGCACGCCGATAAAAAGGTCGTTAAATCCATATTCCCCTTCGAGATATGCAGCGCAGGGCAAGATCTTTTTCTTGTCTTTCAGGATCGATTCCGCCATCTCCACGGCTGCGGAGGCAGGGGCATAATAGGCACTGCCCGTTTTCAGCAGCCCGACAATTTCGGCGCCGCCGTTGGCGGTGCGGTCCACCAGTGCGTCGATTCTTGCCTGGGGCATCAGTTCCGTGATGGGGATACCCGCGACCGTTGAATACCTCGGCAGGGGCACCATGGTGTCGCCATGTCCGCCGAGAACGAAGGCGTGCGTGCTTTCAACCGAAACATCCAGTTCCATGGCGATAAACGCCCGGAAACGGGCGGAATCCAGAACGCCTGCCATCCCGATTACCCTGTTTTTAGGGAACTTGCTGGCTTCATAGGCCACGTGGCACATGGCGTCCAAAGGGTTGCTGACAATGATCAGGACAGCCTCGGGTGAACGGGAAGCGACTTCTTGGGTGACGTATTTCATGATGCCGGCATTGGTGCTGATAAGGTCATCCCTGCTCATTCCCGGCTTTCTGGGTATCCCGGCGGTGATGATAACGATGTCGGAATCTGCTGATTCATCATAGCCGTTCGAGCCTCGCAGGTGAGCATCATGCTTTTCTATGGGGGCGGCTTCCGTAAGGTCCAGCGATTTTCCCTGGGGGATGCCTTCGACGATATCGATCAATACCACATCGCACAGTTCTTTTTCGGCAAGACGTTGGGCGGCAGTAGCCCCGACATTTCCCGCGCCAATGACGGTTACTTTTTTATCCATGTTAATCTCCTTTGATCCTCCGACATGAAACCGATATGTGGCTGGCTGTATCTCAAGGTTAATCTTCGGTGAGTAGTAGCATATTTTGGTTGGGTGTCAACCTAAAAACAGAACAAGATTTTATTCTCAAATATTGACATTATATATACAAATAAGATACAAGGACAGCTTATGAATAAAAAGTTTGATATATTAATCACATTGTTTTAATAAAACCCTTTATTGCGCAAAGATTAAAATTGCCACATCCGCAAGGAAAATACACCTAAAAAAAAGGGATGCTCAGTTCAGGCGCTTATTTCCTGGAGTGAGTTTTAGATACGGGGAAGAAGATGGGCGATAAAGAAAACATCAAGCGAATCCTGCAGGAAGCCGAACTCTATCAAGGGCAGGGCTTGCTGAATGAAGCCAGATTGAAATATGACGAGGCTTCCGACCTTGTTCGCAACAATCCTAAGATAAAAAACAAGGAAAAAATACTGGCAGGCCTTTCGAAAAAGATCAACCTGCTGGAAGTGGATAGCCAGAAGGTGGAAAAAGGGCCTTCTTCTCCCGAACTTTCGTCCAAAGCACAAGATTTAATCCAAAAACTGTTTTCTTTTTCAAAAGAGGAAAGCGCGGAAGAAGCGGCCCTGGAAGGCGCCCTTGCCTTGGCCAGATTTGGACAATTTGAACGCGCCCTTGAGGAATTCGACAAATTGATGGCCAACGATGCGCACCGCGTGGTGGCGGCCAAAAATATTCTGCGCTGCCACATTGCTCTCGATTCCGAAGAAACGGCTGCCGATAAATATGAAGTCTGGGCAAAGGGGGACATGTTTTCCGCAGATCAGTTGGAAACCATTCGCATTTTCCTGGAACAGGTGTTTGAAAACAAGGGTTTGAAGAGAAAACTTACCGTTGTCCAAGCGCCTGCTGAAGCGGTTGTCGAAGAAAAACAGGATGAGGAGTTCATCGATATCAGCGCCATTGGCATTCCCCTGGAGAGCGAACCCGGCAAAGGGAAGGTGGTAGAGTTTGATGTGAATTTTCAGTCAGGCAATCTTCTCAGTCTCATCATATCCCAAAAAGATGGTACGCTGATTGAAAATTTAGAAGTCGACAGCACATTCGAAGATCTTCAGTTTTATTCGCCCATTGCCATTTTTAACGGCTCAGGTGTGGTTGCCGCAAAATCTGAGATAAAATCCGGCCCCAAGCAGGGAGATTTTTGTCTGGATATTAAAATCACCAATACCTGAACCCAAAAGGGTGCATTTTCGCATCCGCAGTTTCAAGTGAATTATTAAATTATTCAAGTGGAGTCAGGCTGAATGGCTATTTTCAATTTGAAAAAACGTGAGATAGAATGCAAAGTGGTGTACTACGGTCCGGGCAGGGGCGGCAAGACTACCAATCTTGAGTATATATTCAAAACATTCAGAAAACAGATTACCGGCGAAATGGTGTCAATCAATACCGAAGGCGACCGGACACTTTTTTTCGATTTTCTGCCCATGGGGCTTGGCAAAATAAAGGGGTGCGAGATCAAAGTCCAGCTTTATACGGTTCCCGGCCAGGTGCAATACAGTTCTACGCGGAAACTGGTGTTAAGGGGTGTAGACGGCATCGTTTTCGTGGCCGATTCACTGGCGGTGCGGCGTGATAAAAATATGCTGTCCCTGAAAGATCTGCAGGCCAACTTAAAAGAATACGGACTGAATATTTTTAAGATACCGCTGGTTCTACAATACAACAAACGCGACCTTGAAGAGCAGGGTATTCCGATCATGTCAGTAGAACAACTGGATCATGACCTGAACAGGCAACTCAAGGTCCCCTCATTCCCCGGCAGCGCCTTGAAGGGTGACGGCATCGGCGTAGCCCTCAAAGAGTGCATGAAATTGACCCTGAAATCACTTCAAAAAGAATTAAAGTGGGCACAGTAATTATCCCATGAATAAAAACACGGTTTTTGAAGGCAATCTCGAATTCCTCAGTTTAGGGGATATAATGCAACTGCTGGGCAGCAACGGCAGCTCCGGCATCCTCAGAATCAGCAGCCCATATATGCCTGAACCTGGAGTCGTCTATTTTGAAAACGGAAACCCGACAAATGCATCTGCCGGCGACCTGGCAGGTCTGGACGGTCTTTATGCGTTGTTCGGATGGACTGAAGGCGCGTTCGAATTCATAGAAGAGCGCATCTCCATCGAAAAAGTGATCAATCGCAGCCGTATGGGCATCATCCTCGACAGTCTCAAAATGCTGGATGACGGTGATATCGAGCGTCCGGGGCAAACCGCAACCGATTCGGAATTAGAAGCGGAAACGGATGATGACATCGGTGCTACGAGGATCAGTGGCCCGATGGTCGATTACATGTATGTCGTAGACGAGGAAGACTTTTACGACGGTGAAACCATCATTGAGGAAGGCAAGCATGGCAACTGGATATGGGTTATTCTGGAAGGGGTCATAGACATTGTAAAAGAGACGCCCAAAGGACCGTTGAGTATCATTCAGGTAAGCAACGGCTCTTTTGTGGGTAGTTTATCCTCCTTCCTGGTCAAGGATCACACACGCGGCGCTTCCGCAAGAGCGCTGGGAAATGTTCAACTGGGCGTTCTGGATTCACAGCGTCTGTCCCAGGAATATGCCAAGATGTCATCCGAGTTCCGTGCGCTTGTCATGAGTCTGGACAAACGCTTGAAAATGCTCACGGGCAGGGTTGTGCAATACCACACCCAGAGTGTCAACGTAGACAGCTATATCAAAGATAAACAAAAAATCATGCGCCAGGGGGATACTGAGAAGAGAATATTTCGGATTCAGCAGGGACACGTCAATATCGTTCAGCAGGATAAAGATGGCTATCTTCCCCTCATCAGCCTCAGCAAGGATGATTACTTCGGCGATTTTTCGTTTCTTGACTTGGGCCATGAGCCGCAAAAAGCGTCTGTGCTGGCATCCAAGGACCTTAAAGTCGTATCCATGGAACCGGATATATTTCAGAATGAGTTTGATAACATTTCGACTACATTTAAAAATATTATCGAAAATGTAGCGACGTGTATATCGGTCACAACCGGCGTTATTCAAAAAATGCAGAAACAGGGGTAAACAGATCAAAGCTGCATTCAGCTTAACCCTAATGGAGGAAGCCACCGCGTCATGAGTATAGAAGAGAACAGAAAACATAAACGCATTCATTCGACAAATCTGCTAAACTACGTATGCCTGAACGAGGCGGGGGAAGCGTTTGCCCAGGGAATGGGCCGGACCCTGAATGTGTCCGAGTCCGGCATGCTGCTGGAGACCCACGTACCGCTGGACCCAAATACCCGTGTGTCTCTGACCATCGGCATGGAAGAGGAGATAATCGATATCAAAGGAACCGCCATCTATTCGCAGCAAAACGACCCGGCCGGCTACGAAACAGGGATTGAATTTTTAGATGTTCAGGCTGCCGAGCTGACTGTTCTGCAAAAATTTATTAAAGCCTTCAGTGGAAGCTAATAATGAAACCTCCCCGCGGCAAGCCGCGGAGTATCATCCTATTGGGCTTTATAATCCAAATCGCTATCGGGATCGCTATCGAAATCGAAAAACGTAGCAATGCCAATTTTCTCGATACCGATCCCGATAGCGATTTCGACCCCGAAGAGATCGTTCTAAAAGTAACAACGGCTTAAGTTAATGGCATTAATCTTATACCTATAATCTTAAACATAAACCTTAAATATAAAAGGCAGCGCATTTATGGAATCCTATGTAATGGAAACTGATTTTCCGGACTTGAAGCTGGTTAAAAGAGGAAAAGTGAGAGATATATACGATCTGGGCGACACGCTGTTAATGGTGATGTCGGATCGGATTTCGGCTTTCGACGTTATCATGCCGGATCCCGTCCCCGGTAAAGGTAAGGTGCTGACTCAGATTTCACTGTTCTGGTTTGAGGCCATGCAGGCATTGATAGAAAATCATATTGTGGCCAGTGACGTGGCCCAGTACCCCAAGGCGTGCCAACCCTACGCCGAAGATCTCTTCGAAAGAAGTATGATTGTGCGCAAAGCCGAGCCACTGCCCATCGAATGTGTGGTTAGGGGCTATATCAGTGGTTCCGGCTGGAAATCATATCAGAAAAGCGGAGACATATGCGGCATAAAGCTTCCTCCGGGATTGACTGAGTCCGACAGGCTTCCGGAACCCATCTTTACACCGTCGACCAAAGAAGAATTGGGTCAGCACGACATCAACATTGATTTTGATGCGGCTGCAAAGATGGTCGGTGGTGACATTGCCGAAAAAGTGAAGCGGCTCAGCATCGACATCTACAAAAAAGGGGCTGAAATTGCCGATCAGAAGGGCATCATCATTGCGGACACCAAGTTTGAATTCGGCCTGATTGGTGAAGATCTCATTCTTATCGATGAAGTTCTGACACCTGATTCTTCCCGATTCTGGCCCAAAGACGCCTACGCTCCGGGCGGCCCTCAAAAAAGCTATGACAAACAATATCTCAGGGATTACCTGATCTCCATCGAATGGGACAAGAATCCACCGGCGCCTTCTCTGCCGGACGATGTCATTCGAAACACCATTCAAAAATACCGGGAAGCACTGACGCAGCTGACAGGTCGGTAGCCGTATGGATTGGGAGACAATCGACACCGATCTTGCCGACATCGACATCGAAGACAGCACCTACAAAATTACCTCCGATCAATCCATTGAGCCCCTTGTCGCCTCCATCGGCGCCATGGGGCTTTTAAACCCACCGTTTCTTTTCGTTAAAAATGAACGGCAATACGTCGTCATCTCCGGATTTAAAAGAGTTGCCGCCTGCCAACACCTGAAGCTTGGGCGGATCCGGGCACGGATTGTCAATGCATGCATTCCGAGGGAGCGCCTGGCAGAGATAGCCATTTGTGAAAACGTTTCCCAACGTCCCCTCAATCTTGTGGAGACTTCGCGTGCATTGATCCTGCTGCGCCGCCATATTAAAGAAAAACGGGAAATGCAACGCGTCGCCATGAATCTGGGCCTGCCCGACAATCCCTCAATCGCAGATAAAATTGCCCGGATCTGTCTCCTGCCGGCTTCGATTCAGGAAGGCGTACTGCAAGGTTTAATCTTACTTAATGTCGCTCTCGAACTTGGCAGTCTCGAAGAAAATGCCGGTATCCTGCTGGCGGAACTGTTCACCTATCTGCATTTCAGTCACAGCAAACAGCGCGAAGTTATTACCAGCATCAAGGAAGTCGCCCTCCGGGAAGATGTCACGCTCGTGTCTCTTTTGCAGGATCCGCAGGTGCAGTCCCTTGTATCCAATGCGGAATTGGATCGTGCCCAAAAGGTGAATAAGCTGAGGAACTATTTCAGGTCAAAACGCTATCCGCAGATGACTGTCTTCGAAAATCGCTTCCAGGAACAATCCCGAAGACTGTCTCTTGGAGAAAATATCCGGCTTAAACCTCCAGCTAGTTTTGAATCCCGGGATTACCTATTCACCCTGCGCATTAAGAAATTATCAGAGTTGGATTCAAGTATCAAAACACTGCAGAACGTCCGCGAAAATCCCGCACTTAAAAATATCCTCTCAAGAAAATAGAAGTAAATATTCGGGGCCAGAGAGTCCGGCACTGATTATACCCTATTTCAAAGGCTCAAATGCTCCAAACATGAGCCTTTGGCATGAGCCTCGGCAACTTCGTTTCGATAATAAGTTTTATTTAATGAACGCAAGGCGGTCTCATGATTATTTATAATGTAATGAATAAATTTTACTTGACAAACTAACGCCAACAATTATAGATCAATACAAGAAATAAATAAGGTTCATTATACATGGGCATACAAGAAAGAAAAGAGCGGGAGCGAGAACGCCGGAAGCAGCAAATCATCGTTGCCGCCAAACGTGTTTTCTCTGACAAAGGCTTCAGCAAAGCAACGATGGAGGACATTGCCAAGGAAGCCGAATTCAGCCCGGGTACACTTTATCTCTATTTTAAAAACAAAGATGAACTTTATGCCTCTCTTTCCCTCAGAATCCTGCACTACCTGTATATAAGGCTCGAGAATCTGAACAGCGATGAACACATGAGCAGAGGTCAACGCATGGATGCACTGAAAGACGCCATGTACGATGTTTATGAATTCGATCCCATGATCCTGATCAACTTGTTTCACCTGCAGTCCAGCGAAACATTAAAAAATCTGACGCCGGAGTTATTGTCTGAAATTAAAAAACTTTCTCGAAACTCACTCGCCGAGATGGCCAAAGTCTTCGAAGATGGCGTGAACAGCGGCATCTATATCAACAAACGCCCCATCGCTTTAGCCGATATTGTCTGGTCGCTTTTTTCAGGTGTCGTACTCTGGGAAACCAGCAAAAGTATCATCAACGCGGAAAAAGATTATTTGAAAGATACCCTGGAAACTGCTTTTGAGATTTTCAACCGGGGCATACTGAAATGAACTTGCGGATACGAAATGATAAGACATGGGTTGAATGTACTATTTGACCAGATTCAGAAGAACTTTAAATAAATGCATCGAGGAGGATTTGATATGGCGGAAAAAGAAGTCGTAGAAACATCCGAAGCTCAAATCGCAGTTCACTGGCAGGAGGAGGGTTACTATTATCCTTCATATGAATTCGTGGCTCAGGCCAACATGACCGATCCGGGGGTTTACGATCGGTTCAGCCTGGACAACTTCCCGAACTGTTTCAAGGAATATGCCGATCTGCTCGACTGGTACGAGTATTGGGACACGATGCTGGACACCAGCGATGCTCCCTGCTGGAAATGGTTTGTGGGTGGAAAAATCAATGCCAGCTACAACTGTGTAGACCGGCATCTGGCCAAAAACAAGAACAAGGCCGCCATTCACTTTGTGCCCGAACCGCTGGAAGAGAAATATGAGCACATTACCTATCAGGAACTCTATGTCAAAGTGAATGAATTTACTGCACTGCTGCGGGATTTTGCAGGACTGAAAGCAGGCGACAGGGTGACGCTGCACATGCCCATGCTGGCGGAGCTGCCGATAACCATGCTTGCCTGCGCCAGGCTCGGGGTGATTCATTCTCAGGTGTTCGGTGGGTTCAGCGGCCGCGCCTGCGCCGACCGGATTGTCGACTCCAACAGCCGGGTGCTGATCACGGCGGATGCCTATTACCGCAGCGGGACACTGTTGGACCACAAACAGAACGCCGATATCGCCTGCGATCTTGCTGAAAAAGATGGACAGAAAGTGGACAAGGTTCTCGTCTGGCAGCGCTATCCGGGAAAGGCTTCCAGCCCGACACCCATGGTGGAGGGGCGCGACTACTTTGTCAATGACCTTTTGAAGGATTATTACGGAGCACGTGTAGATCCGGTGCCCATGCCCGCTGAAGCGCCGCTGTTCCTGATGTACACCAGCGGCACTACCGGCAAGCCCAAAGGCTGCCAGCACAGCACCGGCGGATATCTTGCTTACGTTGCCGGCACATCCAAATACGTACAGGATATTCATCCGGAAGACGTGTACTGGTGCATGGCCGATATCGGCTGGATTACGGGGCATTCCTACATTGTGTACGGCCCATTGGCCATTTGCGCTTCCACGGTGGTCTATGAAGGCGTACCCACCTTTCCGGATGCCGGCAGGGCCTGGCGTATTGCCCAGGATCTGGATGTCAATATATTCCACACCGCGCCCACCGCCATCCGGGCACTGAGAAAGATCGGTCCGGATGAACCTGCAAAATACAACTATCACTTCAAACACATGACCACCGTGGGCGAACCCATCGAACCCGAGGTGTGGAAATGGTACCATAAAGAAGTGGGCAAGGGCGAGGCCATCATCGTGGACACCTGGTGGCAGACAGAGACCGGCGGGTTTCTGGCCAGCACGCTGCCCGGCATCAATCCCATGAAACCCGGCAGTGCCGGTCCCGGTATGCCCGGCATACACCCCATCATATTAGACGACGAGGGTGAGATGCTTCCCCAGGGAGCCGGCAAGGCCGGCAATATCTGTATCCAAAATCCCTGGCCGGGCGGATTCCAGACCATCTGGGGTGATCGCGACCGTTTTGTGGAAACCTACTATGCCCGCTACTGCAAGGATCCCAATTCCAAGAAATGGGAGGATTGGCCCTATTTGACCGGCGATGCTGCGGTGGAGGCCGAAGACGGCTACTTCCGGATTCTGGGAAGAATCGACGACGTCATCAATGTCTCCGGTCACAGGCTCGGGACCAAAGAGATCGAGTCTGCGGCGCTCGTCTGTACGGAGGTTGCCGAGGCGGCTGTTGTGCCGGTTAACCACGAAATCAAGGGCAAGGAGCCGGATCTTTACATTGCATTGAAACCGGGCATTGAGGCCAGCGACGAATTGGCCCAGAAAATCAATGATACCATCTGCACTGAAATCGGCAAGATCGCCAAGTGCAGAAAGGTGTGGATCGTGCCCGACATGCCCAAGACCCGATCGGGCAAGATCATGCGGCGCGTTCTCGGTGCGATTTCCAATGAAATCGATGAAGGCGACGTCACCACTCTCGCCAACCCTGAGATCGTCGCATCGATCAAGACGATGGTTCAATCATAAGCATAGTCATCACTTTATGGATAAGTGTTCGTACGCGTCATTCATAAAAACCCGATCCTGCAGTGCCTCACACTGCAGGATCGGGTGTCACCAATAACCAAAATCAGCAAAGGAGGGCGGTTAATGGGATCACATGTATACTGGCTATTCTTTTTCGTTTTACTTTACTGGGGATACTGTATCACCATCGGTGTCACCGGCTACATAAAGGCCAAAAAAGGCACAGACTACTTCATTGCCGGAAGGGAGCTCAACATCTGGGTATTTGTTCTGGCAGCCACGGCCACATCGTTCAGTGGTTGGACTTTTGTGGGCCATCCCGCCTTGATATGGCGGGACGGGATTCCG
>Ga0164313_10004050_pt1 | contig 13088 bp, 14 predicted proteins | sample GuaBasSedimGuay4_FD_113735 | JGI IMG/M metagenome (GOLD analysis project Ga0164313, IMG submission 113735) | Subseafloor sediment microbial communities from Guaymas Basin, Gulf of California, Mexico - Guay4, Core 4569-4, 0-3 cm | ecosystem: Environmental > Aquatic > Marine > Hydrothermal vents... | reverse complement strand
GGGGCATGGCAGTAGACAAGGAAGGGAAAATAATCGTTGCACTAAAAGATGGTCAGATCATTTGTTATGGTGTGAAACACCCATGATAGGTAGTTTTGGCACACATGGGGATGATTATAGCTCCATCGGAGCGTCATGTTGTAGCCCAGGGTGTCAACCCTGGGTAAAGAAGACATAAATAAATTTGTTTTGGCGATATTTTTGCTATTCATGCGAAAATCGTGACAAAACTAATGCCTTGAGAACCAAACAGATAATTAATTATTAACAGATGAAAGGAAATATTTAAAGGATGCACTTGAACCAACCTGCACAAAGTGATTATCATATGATCAAAACCAAATTAGTGTTCATCGCACTTATCATTTTGACTCATTCCTGGTTTAATGTTCTTATCGCTTGCAAGTATAATGTCCGTGAAACAGGCTTTGCTGATTTCGGAAGACAACAGTATCATTTTTTTGGTTTTGTAAATCATAAAACACCTAACAATATAATTATAAACTTTGAACAAGCATGTTCATCCGTTTTCATGGATTGTAATATTGTGTCAGAGATTATTGATATTAATAAACAACGAGACCATTACGCTATCCAATATATTAGTCAATATAATATTCATTCCTTTCCTTCAGGAGTTCTGGTTTCATCCGACAGTCAGGTATTTGTGATAAACTTTCCGACTTCCAAACCTATATCAAAAAAAACTTTTGAATCTGTTCTGGGAAGGATCGCTTATTCACCATTGCGAAATGCCCTCATTGAAAAAACAATAAAAACGTATGGTGTAATTCTCATAATTGAAGGAACAAATCAGACTGAAAATGAAAGAGTCCGTGAAAGCGCTAACCAGGCGATTAGTGCTATTCAGTCGCAAATGAAATTTATGCCAAAAATGATTAAACATCCACCTGAAGTACTGATATTACAGCGGAAACATTTTCAGGATGAAAAAATTCTGCTATGGAGTTTGGGATTGGATGAAATAAATATCCATGATACTTATGCGGCTATTATTTATGGGAAAACCCGCTGGATTGGCCCGTTGCTAAAGGGAGAAGATATCAATAAAATAAACCTCGCAAATATTCTAAGTATAATTGGTCTGGATTGTGAATGCGGATTAGATATGCGAGTAATGCAGGGAATAATGTTGCCGGTTAAATGGGATGAAAAGACTCATGCTCGTCTGGTAAAACATTTGAGCTTTGATCCCGAAAATCCGGTCATTAAACTCGATATGAACCGAATTTTAAGAAAAGGTCTCGCCGGTTCTCCAGGTACACCGGTGTATCCACAATCACAGGGGACTAATACAAACAATCAGTATGACCCACTATATGTGATCGATGACCAATCATATATAATAAAACCGTTATACTATCTTGGTGTTTTATCTCTTCTGGTTATTATTATTGGCTTGTTGTTCGTTATAAAAAGAAGAAAAAATTAGTGGATGACAAATTAGCAGTAGATTCCGGATCAAGTCCGGAATGACGTTACGTTTTTAAATGGATACGATAATATAAAAACCAACTAAAAGGATAATCGTCGACCTGATCAATTCTGATTTTACTACCCAGTGACCTGTCCTCAAACCCGAGATCAATAATACTACAAATGACAAAGTCAATGAAAGCATTCCTGCCATCAATTGGTTTGCGAATCCGGGAAAACTAAGATAAAAAAACATAATACCAACAACTACCATTGCCCAACTAATAGCCATGACTTTTCTTAGTATGATATTTATGAATTCTGACTCCACTACAGGGACAAAAGCATATATAAAATATACTATTGCTAAAAATGTCAATCCAAACCCAATAAACAAATCAAACGGCCCGAAGCCGGCCATTTTAAACATCATGCCAAGCATAAAAGCCAGCACAAAGGTCATTTCCAGCTTTGATATGTTTCTTCCAATCCAAAATATAAATGAATATTTGTTTTCTTGTCCGGCCATAAATAATGCTTTAAGTAAAATGAACACGATATTAAATGCCAGTCTCCAATTTTACAAATTTTGGAGAGGAATACATAAAAAAATCCGGACATAAATCCGGATTTTAGTTTGGCCATCTGACCTGATAGTTGATTGGTGGTTTCAAATGCAACAAATATCTTTAACAAAAAGGTAGATCTTTTTGTGCCTGAAGTATATCCTGTAAATCAAGGTCCAATTCACGGTAATAAACCTGATATATTAATTTCCATTCCTCCGGATCCATAAATCCATCCGAATTAGCGACTCTTGACATCCAGGCAATTATCCTTATCTGATCTTCTGTGGTGCAATTTTTAAGCGATACAACACACTGCTTATAAAGCACATCCTTTTCAGCTTCACTATATACATTTAATAAACTTTTAAATGCTATTTCATCAATCCCCTCATATTTCATCATCATATGTCCCGAGCTGATTTCCTTTTCATTTACATCTCCATCGGCATGTATCAACAAATAGTAAAGTCCAACCATGCCGGATAAGTAATTTTTATTTTTTCTTAAAGTTATCATTGTTATAGTAGTTTGATTGACATTTTTTGTTGGTTAATAATATATACCACTAAGAATTGAATAGTAACCGTTTAATCCTATTTATTATTGCTATTATCATATTTATCCATAAAAAATCAATTAAAATGTTAGTTATAGGACTAAAGAGGGAGTTTTATTTGAAAAACAGGAAAACAAAAAATATAAATCAAGGATACAAATATCCCGTTATAGAAGCTATTTTAAAACAACACGCATCAGGTACATATCTGCAGTTATATACAAAATGCTGCCAGTATTATCAAATGCGCAATTTGATGTGGCTTCTCCGGTTTTGATTTTCCCAAGCACTTTGCCCGAAGAACTAAAAATCCATATACCGCCGGGCCCTGTAGCAAATATATTTCCGGCTTTATCTACTTTTAAACCATCTGGAAGTCCGCTTTCTTTGCCAACAAAAGAGGTGACATCATAAAACACTCTGCTCTGTTCAAACATACCTTTGCTATTGACCTCATAAGCCATCCACACTGCATTTTGGGAATCGGAATTGGACACATACATTATTGTTTCATCAGGAGAGAATGCTATTCCATTCGGTCTCATTAAATCCGCGGTCAACAAATCTACACGTCCGTTACTGGCTCTCCTACGATAAACACCCTGAAAACCAATTTCCTTAGTGGGATCTTTCATAGAATTTTCCAATCCGTATGGCGGATCAGTAAAATACAGATCGCCATTACTCATATATATACCATCATTAGGACTGTTGAATCGCCGGCCATCCCACATATCAGCCAGCGTGATAAATTGTGGTTTTGGATCATCGAGGGGTGCATTCATTCTAGCCATACGTCGGTCACCATGTTGACACATCACCAGACGACCCTGGTTATCTAGTAACAGCCCATTGGCTCCTGGCTCACCACCACGGGCAATTGCGCCAGTGTATCCCGAAGGCTCCAGATATAATGAAACTCCCATCCCCTCTTCCCATTTAAAGATCCTGTTAGGTGGAATATCCGTGAATAACAGGTAGTTTTTATCATCAACCCACAAAGGTCCTTCTGCCCATTCAAATCCCTTTGCCAGAATCTCAATTTCGGTATTCTTATCCAAAATCTTATCCAAAGCCGGATCCAACCGCTCAATGGTCCCGGCAGGCTCAAAATCCACATCTTTAATATTTGAAAGTGGGTACTCTTCTCCTGATTGGCAGGCAATAGCAAATAAGCTAATTGTAATAGCTATAAAAAATCGTATCATAACATAACTGATTTTGTAACCCGAAGTTACTAAATCAATTTCTTATTGTCTATAGATTAGTGAAAATATGAGTTCTAAAAAGGCGCACTTCTAACCTCAGGCATAGTAAAAAAATCAACCTTAACTCAGATAAATTGCTGTTGATATAATATTTTGACTATTATTTTTTATTCGTTTCCATATTTTTGACGTCACCTTCTTTCAACAGGTCGTCAGCAACTTCAGAAATACTTTTCTTGGCGGCCTCAAGAGTTTCGTCAGCAAAATCGCTGAAATCATGTTTCAACTTATTTGCCGTTTCAGAAATCTTTTTCCTTGTACCATCACCGCTGTCCGGAGCAATTAACATGCCGGCAATCAAGCCTCCGATTGCACCGATAAAAAAACCTGTTAAAATTTTAAACGCATCATCATTCATAGCTGTGGGGTTTAATAATTAGATACTATCCTATCCTTTGTATACGTGTAATATGATTCTTTGTTTTTTATATTGTGATTCTGGCTCATCCCCTTCTATGTGCAAATCCACTTTAACCCATTCAATCTCTTATCAATCTCTTATATTTGTGTCTATGTTAATTTTTAAAAACTACCATAAATATGATATAAGTCATAAAATGAATTTTCACAAGTATATATATTTGAAATTGAATTTATAGCCAGACAAATTATGAGCGGGAATAAGGTATTGGATGTAAGAGGGATCGAAAAACAATTAAGGAAAAAGATCATTTTCAACCTTTTCAATGGTCTTAAAGAAGGACAGCAACTTGAGCTAATCAGCGACCATAGTTTAACACCTCTCAATAAATTTTTTCAAAAAGAAAAACATGGCTTTTTTAATTGGTCTGATCTAAAAAAAGGGCCGAAACAATGGCGGGTTTCAATTAAAAAGACTGAATCACTTGACCTGACAATAAACGACATATTAAAACAATATCCATTCGCAATCACTATTCTTGAAGAAAAAGGAATCCCATATTATAAGTTTGGGCATCAAAAACTAAGTGAAATAAACCCGGAAGCTAAATCCATATATGAAGAAATTAAGCTTTCTGAACAGTTATTGGTTAATCCATTGAGAACTAACCAATGGTCCATCAGTTTTACAATTGATTATATCGAAAATAATCATCATACCTATGTAAAGGAAACTATTCCGGAGCTGGAAGATCTTATAGATCATTTGGTGCAGACACATTCCGATACTCATCCTCAACTACCAATGATCAAAGAAAGATTCTCGGAATTTAAAAGTGAGTTATTTGATCATATGAATGATGAGGAAAGTATTGTTTTTCCCTCATACAAAAAATTGGAAATTGCATTGAAAGATGGAAAGCTGAAAGATGTCAAAGACTTTGATGATGCAATAACATGGATGGAAGAAGACCATATTCTTACGGGCACCTCACTAAAGTCCATGCGTAATTTCTGCAATAACTATATTTCTCCTCCAGATAGTAGCCCGGGATTTAAAGTATTATTTGAAGAGATGAAAAAAATTGAAATAGACATGCATTTTCATATGCACCTGGAAAACAATGTTCTCTTCACTAAAGTAGTTGAAGCAATAAATAACATAAAAAAACATTGAAGTTCATTAATTGATTTTTTGTCTGAATAATAGGCAATTGTAAAAAAATGTCTATTATTCGGAAGCCAAGTATCAGACAAACATTTTAATGATTATCTCCAGGGAACTACTTGTTAAGTATAAAGCGTATTTTTTCGAAACCAAAAAAGATGAGTATATTTTTTTGGAAGATGAACCTGCTTCATTCTATTTTCAAATAATTAGGGGTACTGTAAAAATGTCTAGTTACAGCGAAAATGGTCAGGAATTCATTCAGGGGATATTTAAAGCAGGGCAAAGCTTTGGAGAACCTGCTATCTTTGGAAATTTTCCATACCCTAACAATGCAATAGCTACAGAAAATTCTGAAATCTGCAGATTGCCCAAGGAGCTTTTTTTTAAGTTGCTTACTGAAAACAATGATATTCAGTGGAAATTCAATTCACTCCTTTCAAACAGACTTCGCTACAAGTCAATTTTATTGAAAGAAATATCATCTTACTGGCCAGATCATGTGATAATGACCTTGCTTAAATACCTTCGGGAAAATTCAAATGAAAAAGATGAATCACCGTTTTATGTGCCCTTTACAAGACAGCAAATAGCTGACATGACTGGTCTAAGAGTTGAAACTGTCATCCGTACTGTAAAAAAACTTCACAATGACAGAAAACTCGAAATTATTCAGCATAAGATATATCTCAAATAATTTCTAAAAAAAATCACTTTTTTTACGTTAATATCATGATTTAATGAACTTAACCATGGTTTGTTAATTGACACGTCCTTTAAAATAACCTCACTCAGCATATTTCAGATCTAACATTTTATCATTCTAGTATTACTTTATGATTCAAATCATATATGCAACACTCATGTGACATATAAATTCGCCTTTAATTGAAAAAATTGTTTATATGAAAAACAGAAATATGAAATCTAAAATATTCATTTTTTTAGCCCTTGTATTTGTCATGCTGATCAACGCATGTGGTGGTGAATCAAATAAGAAAGAAAAAAAAGGCAAATTCGCTCCGACTGCCAAAGTAAAACCAATGACTTTTGAAGAGGCGCAGGCAGATTGGAAAAATCAAAAAGGTTTAGGCCCCATAGATAAAGTAGTATTAGGAGAACTCAATACTGAATTGGCAAAAAAGGGGGAGGATATTTATATATTGAAATGTACAGCATGTCATGCGCCTGATAAAGAAAAATTAGGCCCTGCGCCTGTTGGAGTCCTGGATAGGAGAACGCCGGAGTGGATATTGAACATGATACTTAATCCTGAAGAAATGGCATTAAAAGACCCAATCGGAAGAGGATTGCTGATGAAATACAATACGGTGATGGCAAATCAGGGATTGACAAAAGATGATGCCAGGGCAGTACTTGAATATTTTAGAACTCTCTAAATTTTAATAAAAAAATCTACTCTTTACCAAAACAATAAAACTATGAGATCAACTACTATCATTTTCACTTCACTTATCATTGCCTTGCTCTTTGTTTATTCTGGCTGTGGGTCTGGCAATGGAAATGGCTCAGGTGGAGCTTTAAGCAATGCAAGTGCCGCCGAAAAGGTTTATGTGGCTCCAGGCGAGTATGACAAGTATTATGAATTCTTTTCAGGAGGATTTAGCGGACAGGTAACTGTGCATGGATTACCTTCAGGAAGGTTGTTGAAAACAATCCCGGTATTTAGTTTGGATGGTGAAAAAGGCTATGGATTCAATGAAGAAACCAAGCCAATGCTTATGACTACATTTGGATTTGTACCATGGGATGACTCTCACCACCCAAAACTATCTCAGACGGATGGTGTACACGATGGAAATTTCCTATTTATCAATGGCAATAATACACCGAGGATAGCAAGGATAGATCTATCTACATTTGAAACAACAGAGATCCTTCAGATACCAAATTCGGCCGGCTGTCACGCCTCACCCTACCCTACTCAAAATACTGAGTATTTGGTAGCGGGCACAAGATTTAGTGTTCCTATTCCACAAAAAGATATATCTATTGACCGTTTCAAAGAAGATTTCAAAGGAACCTTCACTTTCATTAGCGGCGGTCAGGAACCCGGCACCATGGATATTGCATTTCAGATCTTAGCTCCTGGTTACGATTATGATCTCGCTCATTGTGGTAAAGGTGTTTCCCACGGTTGGACTTTCTTCACAAGTTATAATGTCGAACAAGCTAATACGCTCAAAGAGAAGAATGCATCCCAGTATGATAAGGATTATATCGCTGCAGTGAATTGGAAAAAAGCTGAAGAATACATTGCTCAGGGCAAATTTCATGAATGGCCGTCTGAGTATTATCACAACTACTATAGTGATAAAACACATTCCGCCACGGCAACAAAAAAGAAGGGTGTAAAAGTTCTCATTCCTTCAGAATGTCCAGGGCTGATTTATTATCTTCCTACACCAAAATCACCTCACGGTGTTGATGTAAGCCCAACAGGAGAATACATCGTGGGCAGCGGCAAATTGTCCGCAGACCTTACAGTTCATTCATTTGCAAAAATGTTAGCTGCAATTGAAGCTGAAAAATATGACGATGTCATTGATGGAATTCCGGTACTTAAATTTGATGCCATTTTAGCCGGAACTGTTTCATCCGGAGGCCTGGGCCCGTTACATACGGAATTTGATGGCAGAGGTAATGGTTATACTTCTTTCTTTATTTCATCAGAAGTTGTTAAGTGGAGCCTCGAAACATACGAGGTTGTAGATCGACTTCCTGCTTACTACTCAATAGGTCATTTGAGCATTCCGGGGGGTGGATCTATGGAGCCATGGGAAAATGGTAAATATTTGATCGCAATGAACAAGATCACGAAAGACAGATACTTGCCCACAGGCCCTGAACTCGCCCACTCTGCCCAGCTTTATGATATCTCAGGTGATAAAATGGAACTTTTACTGGATTTCCCAACTATGGGTGAACCACACTATGCTCAGGGGATCCTCGCTTCAAAAATCATTGACAGACAAGTGAAATTTTTCCCACTTGAAGAGAATGAACACCCACATAGAGCATTGACCGAAGCCGAAACTAAGGTGATAAGAGAGGGTAATGAAGTTCATATCTATGGGACCATGATAAGAAGCCATTTTGCCCCTGATAACATTGAAGGGATAAAGGTTGGCGATAAAGTTTTCTGGCATATCACCAACCTCGAACAAGATTGGGACGTACCACACGGATTGGCAGTAATGGGAGCTAACAATGCTGAATTATTGATTATGCCCGGTCAAACCGAAACTCTGCTTTGGGAACCAAAAACAGAAGGTGTTTATCCATTTTATTGTACAGACTTCTGCTCAGCACTTCACCAGGAAATGCAGGGATACATAAGAGTCTCTGCTAAAAACTCCAAAACCAAAATGAAATGGAGACTGGATGAGGAGGTCTTTGGAGAGTAATAATTTAATTGTTTTGTTAATTTATGGATGATGGATGATGTTTTCCATCCTCAGGCATCACTTTTCGAAGTGATGCCTGAGCTTTATTATGAATTAGTTAACTTAGTATTAGTTTCATTTTATAGTATTTTTATGATTTAATCACCATTAATTATTTTGAATATGCGGTCTCTGCCTAAAATTTTATTCATCCTCGGTTCAGTTTTACTGTTGGGAACATTTTTATCTCCGATATGGAGAATTACTTTGGAAGCCCCTCAGTATCCTAAAGGAATTACAATGTATATCTGGATTAACAAATTAGGTGGGGATGAATCTGGAACGCTCCAAAATATCAATATACTGAATCACTATGTAGGCATGAAAATGATCGAGCCTGAATCTATTCCGGAACTAAAGTATTTCCCTAAGATTATAATTGGCATGGCATTGCTTGGAATCGTGTTTGGTTTGATCAACAATAAAAAGCTATGGATTACATGGGGAATTATCATGATACTTCTCGGTATTTTGGGTATCTATGATTTCTATTTGTGGGAGTATGACTATGGACACAATCTGGCTGATGATGCGCCAATAAAAGTCCCTGGACAAGCTTATCAACCCCCATTGTTTGGATCAAAAATGTTATTGAATTTCAATGCGATATCATATCCGTATTATGGTTCAATTTTCATTGGACTTTCCCTTTCCCTCTCTTTTATAGCTTTCTATTTAAAAAGGAAACAAGACATTAATAAAACTTGAACATGAATAAAATTCAAATAATTAAATTGACATTTATAGTAGCATTTGTTTCCATTTTGGGTGCATGTAAGCCTGAGAGTAAACCCATTCTTTACGGTGAAGATAAATGTGAGTTTTGCAGGATGTCAATTGTGGATAAAAGATTTGGCGCGGAAATTGTAACTCAAAAAGGGAAAATATATAAATTTGATGCAGTTGAATGTCTTGTGAATTACATCGATGAACACGTTGAGGATGAATCAAAGTTGAACCTCGTCTTAACCAATACAATCGATCATCCGGGTGAATTATTTGATGTATCCAAGTGTACATATTTAATAAGTGAAAACATGCCCAGCCCAATGGGTATGTTTTTAAACCCTTTTAAAGAACGTTCTGAAGCGCTTAGACTTCAGGAACAAAACACCGGTTTGATACTAAACTGGGATGAACTCAGAGCTGATTTTGCAAAAAAATAACTAATTTGAGAAGAAGCTTCATCTTTGTATCTATGACTTGCAAAATAAAAAATATAATTATTCTGTTTTTGTTTTTTGTATGTTATAATGCTTTATCAAAAACCATTTCTGTAAGCCAGGATGGCTCTCTAAAATCTATTAAAAAAGCCATCGAAATCGCCCAGCCGTTTGATACCATTCTTGTGAAACCCGGGCGATATGTCGAATATGACATCAGGGTTAATAAGCCACTTTATATCATAGGGATCAATCACCCTGTCATCGATGGTGATCATAAAGCTGAGATCATTACCATCATGTCAGATAGTGTGCTTTTAAAAGGATTTCAGATACAGAATGTTGGTTTTTCATTTATAAAAGACTGGGCGGGAATTAAGATAGATAATAAAGACTACTGTACGATTGAAGATAATATTTTGCTCAATACATACTTTGGAATATATCTCAAAAAAGCTGATCATACCATTATAAGAAATAATCTTTTAAAAAGTAAAGCGGAAAATGAAGTTAACTCAGGAAATGGTATTCATTTATGGTATTGCGAAGATATTTTGATTGAGAAAAATCAGGTTAGTGGCCATAGGGATGGAATATATTTTGAGTTTGTCGAAAACAGTAAAATTATAGAAAACACTAGCGAAGGCAATATCCGGTATGGTTTGCATTTTATGTTTTCCAATCATGACGACTATATTGGCAATACTTTTAAAAACAATGGCACAGGTGTTGCAGTTATGTTTTCAAATTTTATTAAGATGAAAAATAATTATTTTATAGATAATTGGGGCACTTCGAACTATGGGCTTTTATTCAAGGAAATTTATGATGGTGAACTTTCCGGAAATATTTTTCAAAATAATACAACAGCTATCTTTGCAGATGGTTCTAATAGAATTAAAATCATTAATAATGAATTCAGGAGCAATGGGTGGGCAATGAATATATTTAGCAGTTGTATGGATAATGAGATCGCTTATAACAATTTTTTATCCAACACATTTGACCTGACCACCAATGGTTCAAGAAACAAAAATAATTATCACGACAACTATTGGGATCAATATGCCGGTTACGATCTTAATAAGGATGGCATTGGTGACGTTCCCTACCGGCCTGTAAGATTATTTTCCTACCTGATTGGTAAAGTTCCTGAAGCTATCATACTTTTACGAAGTTTTTTTATCGATATGATCAATATCGCTGAAAAAGTGGCCCCGGTTCTAACTCCACAGTCTTTGATGGATGAAAGGCCCAGGATGAAACTGAATATTAATGATTGAAATAAAGGGGATAAAGAAAAGCTTTGGTAAGCTGGAAGTGCTGAAAGGATTCGATTTTTCGTTATCAAAGGGAAAAATCACAGCTGTGTTAGGCCCAAATGGCTCAGGAAAAACAACACTGATCAAATCGATACTCGGTTTGGTCATCCCATCCGGCGGTGAAATTTCTTTTAATGGTAAATCCATATTTAAAGATTGGGAATATCGAAGAGAAATTGGATATCTCCCACAAATTGCCAGGTTTCCGGAAAATTTAAAAGTCAAAGAACTTTTCAAACTCATTGAAGATATTAGGGGGGGGAAAGGAAATTCGGAAGAATTAATATCAATGTTCGATCTTGATACTTTTCTGAATAAAAAACTCAGACAACTTTCGGGGGGCACCAGGCAAAAAGTAAATATTGTCCTGACATTTATGTTTGACAGTCCGGTGTATATCCTGGACGAACCAACTACAGGTCTTGATCCCATTGCATTAATCAGGCTAAAAGATCTGATCCTTGAAAAGAAAAAACAGGGGAAAACCTTTTTAGTGACTACACACATCATGAGCCTTGTGGAAGAATTGGGTGATGAATTGATATTTATATTGGAAGGGCAGATTTATTTCCGCGGAACACACCGTGAAATGATGGAGGCACAAAAAGAGGAAAATCTGGAACGGGCCATTGCCAAAATTTTAGAAAAGAAAAATGCTAAAGATTCTTAAATATAGTTTTTTTGATCTGATCAGAAGTCGCTGGAGTATTATTTACTTCCTTTTCTATTTTATTACCGGAATGGTGTTACTCTACCTCAGCAATGATGTGTCCAAAGCTATCGTTAGTTTGATGAATATTACGTTTATCCTCACACCTCTGATCGGGACTATTTTTGGTGTGATGAATTTTTACAATTCCCGTGAGTTTATTGAGCTATTACTCGCGCAACCAATGCCAAGAAGAAGAATTTTTCTTGGTATGTTCCTGGGTATTAGTCTTTCACTTTCTTTGAGCCTGTTGCTTGGTATGGGTTTGCCGTTTGTTCTCTATAGAATATTTATTTCCAGCCATGTGATGAGTCTGTTGATTCTTCTACTATCCGGCGTTTTCCTTACATTTATTTTTACCGCTATATCATTTTATATAGCATTGGTAAATGAAAACAGGCTCAAAGGCTTTGGTATGGCCATTTTGGTATGGTTGTTCATGGCTTTTATATACGATGGAATATTTTTACTTTCTCTTTTTCTCTTACAGGAATACCCGATAGAAAAATTTGCAATAGCTATGTCACTGTTTAATCCTATCGATTTGAGCCGCATTCTGATCATGCTCCAGTTAGACATTTCGGCTTTAATGGGATATACCGGGGCCGTTTTTCATAAATTTTTTAGCAATCATTCCGGAATGCTGATCTCAATATCAGCCCTGACCGCCTGGACGTTAATACCTCTCTTTTTCATTCTCAGAAAAAGCTCTAAAAAAGACTTTTAGCAATAGCCAGTGCCTCATTAAAAAATTAGCCTTTATACAATTTAATGTTAGTAATTGTATTAAAATATTTAGTTACAAGTCATACAAATCACAACCTTACAATTTCAAAATCTTGATTATTTTTATTCGTAATTCGTAATTTGCAATTTTTTTTAATTATTTAAATCCAACATTCTTCTATGGTAATTTATCTGCCCCAGATGATAGCTGAGGTGGGTACATATATGCATCAAAAAGTATCCGGTTGTCATATCTTCTCTAAATACTTGAATAGGAAAAATTTCAACAAGCTTACGGTCATCCAGATGTGCTAATACCTTTCGAACTACTTCACGTGTATCT
>Ga0164313_10004049_pt1 | contig 13091 bp, 8 predicted proteins | sample GuaBasSedimGuay4_FD_113735 | JGI IMG/M metagenome (GOLD analysis project Ga0164313, IMG submission 113735) | Subseafloor sediment microbial communities from Guaymas Basin, Gulf of California, Mexico - Guay4, Core 4569-4, 0-3 cm | ecosystem: Environmental > Aquatic > Marine > Hydrothermal vents >... | reverse complement strand
TGCGTACTTGGCACCGTATGTATCAACCACATATTGCCGATTGTATTCAGATATCGACACACAAAATGCACAAGTTTCCAGTTTGTTTTTGAATGCAATGGGATCCAGCCAGATCATGGATGCATGCATCGTAAACGAATATGGCACGTCCAGCAGGATACTCATAAACATTGCAATCGACGTTGGGCCGTTTATGAAATGGCTGTGTATATGCTCCGGTCGATCCGTGCGCCGTTCATTTGCGAGAAAAGCCGCCTCGAGCAAATGATAAGCAAGCCGAAAATGGTCTCTGGGAAACTTTGTGGGAGATGCAAAAATGATTTGGCCGATACACCGCGACATTCTCAACGGGTGGCGCAGGCTAGTAGCGAGAAATCCTGATAGCTTGCGGAGCACCGGCTTGTTATCGAGATACTCAGTTGTCTCACGAAACTTTCTGGCAGATTTCGAAATTTCGCTATCGGCCGGTGTGTTCATCGAAACGGTATCAACCTGCATGCCGAGATCTCGCAAACGGACTATTTCTGTATAAATGAAAGTTGCGGTCAGCCTGGGCAAGGTTGACGTTACGTAAAGTGTTTTTTTCATAATATGAACGAAAACCTTCCCGGTTTTCCATCTCAGATGGTCCTTATCCCCGAATTTTATCTGATTTCCGGAGGCGTTCGCTTCTGACGATGGATTCTCTGTTTTATCTAATTATTTCACAGAGTTAGTGGTCTTTATTATAGGTTATCTGACGCTGCACGGGCGCGCAGACAGGTCACAAATAACAGTGATAACCAGGTCACACAGGGATAATAGAGGATGACGACACGACCATCCTCTTGGCGAACAGGGCCTGGGCCGGGACCAATACTTACTAATTCACTACAATCGACGTTGGGGCCTTTGGCGGCGCATTACCCGCCACAGCGCCGGCCGACCCATTCCGAACGATCTCCACCATGTGCAACACAACATCGGTTTTGGCTCTGATCGTAATATCTGCCCCCGAGTTGCCGACAAAATCGCTGGCGGCAACCGTCATCTCAACAGTTTTCCATGTGCCAGTTCCGCCGCCTGCGAAATCTTTTTTACTTCCTGAAGTTTCGATTGAAAATCCGGGAGATTTGGAGTTGAAATACACCACTCGTACCGTAACATTCTGTCCACGGATGGCGTTTGCGAATCGGTCGTCCAGTTTGAATCTCATACGACCATTTGCATTGATCCTGCGGGCCCAGGCACCGAATCGTTGCCAGTTTGGGCCGACTGATTCCAGAGCGACGCTGGCGTCGCCGGACATCCTCGACATCAGAAACGTATAGTCCCCGGTCAAGAACTTTCCACCTTCACGGAGGGCTACCCAGGCACCAGGCGATGAGGTAACCGCGTTGCCGGTTTGATAACCTGCATATCGGTTAGCGAAGTCAAACGCGGATGCAAATTCCAGGTCCGAACTCTGTTCGAGATCGGCTCCATAGACACTCAGAAAACTAACGCCCGCGTGCAAATCGCTAAGCAGCCTCCAGTAATTCCATTGCGGCCGTGGCTGAGGCCCCCGCCGGGAATCACTGTACGGTTCTGCATATATTCTTGTTGATCCGTTTTTTCCGTATTGTATATGTACTTTATATTTCTTCTCAGTGCTGCCGCTTGGTGGCTCCGGCACACTGGACGTATGGACCAGGCCAATCCGACCATCCTCGATCGCCCGTAGCACCACCTGAGGCAAATTTGATTCAGAACTGGCGAGGAGGACCGACCGGACGAGCACGAGATAGTCGGATACGAACAAATCATAGTATGTTTGCGACACAAATATCTTGTACCGGGAATTCTCAGTCGAGGAATACGGAACGAAATTAACACCGGGCGGAATGATCCACTGACTCCTGGCCTGCTTATCCTGTGGAATACCGGAGTGCTCTGTGCCCAGGGCATTGATATTTTGCCTGATGGAATAAACCGTTGATTTATTCGGTGATGAGTTCAGGTAGTTATCAAATGCTTGCAATAATTCCTGATATCTCTTTTTATATGTTGGATGCCAGTACGCAAGCGAGCCTTTTGGGTCATGAACACCAAGCGCGAGCCTCTGTGGATGATATGGCACTTCATTAAAAAGGAAATCGGGCTTGAATTTACCGCGGATCGCAATTGTCACGCGTTTGCCAAGTTTTCTATACCTTGCCAATTCACTATCAAAAATACTGAAGTCGAACTTTCCAGGGGCAGGATTAATATCCTTCCACTCAACTATAACGTAGCCGCCTCTTACCTCGGATATTTTGTCGAGTGATTTGCTGCCCCAGATCTTGTGTACGCCCCAATCGTTCGGGTTTTCTGCGGCAGAACTTACCACGGGCAGCATTGATAATACCAAGAGCAAAACTGATAAATATATGATATTGCTAACGTTTTTCTGCATATTAGGCTCGGCTGGTAGGTCCTGTCCAAATCTGTCTGCCTGATGCTACCGGCTGTACCGATCTATTCTGTGACACAGGTCTCATCTGGCTCTGTTTTAGGAGCAATGTTAAATAAGACAGCACCTGGCACACATGTTCCGTGCCTCGTCTGTACTGACTGCAAAACCACTAAGCGATAAACCGACCCGGATCTAGTCGAGACCCAATTGTGACCAACGACTCACCTGGGCTTCGTGGAGTCTTTCATACATTTCCTGGCATATTTCCTCTATTTCTGGTGCCAACCTGGACTCGCTAAGGCCAACCGACTTTGAATGAATCCCCTGTACCATTTTCTCTGAGAAATCGCAGTTAAGCAGTTCGCACAGCCCCCCGACCACCCGGGTTGGATCGGCGACCAGGTCCTCGTATGCAAGTGGGATAACAAGTTTTTCCTTGTCCAGAGATTGTTCGAAAAACAGCGCGTTGCGGATATACCAAAACAGACCGGCTGCAGAGTGCGGAGTCATCGACGAGTAATCAAACTTTCGCAGCAGCTCCAGGCTCTGCTCACTCATTCCCTGGGCTTGCCAGGTACCGAGCCTGTTACCTTTTATGAAAGCAGACAGGTGCTCCAGATTATTGGCCCCAAATCTCTTTACCGCGGAGTTCGCCCGATCTGCAGCGCGACGATAAGCCCAACAAATTATCGGATCTTTGGTAACAGACAATAATTCATGTGCGCGATGGGATTCGGTCAATGGCTTAAAAATAACTGCCTTACACCTGGAGCCCCTGATTAGTGACTGCACAACATGAATGTCCCTTAGTCGCCAATCCTCCATTGCTCTCGACGCTTCACCAAATATCTCCATCTGCATGTTCTCATTCAGACATTTGATCAGTATGGTCGTCCCGGAACGCTGTGCACCGAGAATGAACATCGTACGAGCATTTGGCGAGTAATCATGGAAGCTTTTCCAGATACGCCGGCGCGCCGCCATTTTTTTTCGTTTAACAAACCGTGATAACTTCGACATTTCCGCTTCCTTCAGTTCTTCGGTGGAAATTACGTTCCTCTGTGCAGTGCTCATATCAGGTCGCAAGCGATTATGCACGGCAATAGCCCCGGCGCATAGATTCGACTCCAAGCGTTTTCCACTAATACGATACACGTCACACTTGGCATTGCGACGGACATCAATGAAGCACTCAATAGTCTCGCGATAGATACTCTCGCAAAAAATCCGTACCATTAGCTCAGGCACAAAGACGAGATGCCCTTCTAATAGTATTCACTGGAAATAGAATCAATGCAGAGGACCAATAATCCGGTCAAAGCTTTTTTGTTGAGTGACTATTACAGATCCCGTGTACTGGCACCTGAAATTCGTCATTCGGAGCGCGTCAGTGCTGCTTTGGCAATCGTAAGAGGTCGCTGGCCGGATGCGTCCCAGAACTCTACAGACACCGAATCACCGGTTTTTTTATTGTCTGCCGGATGGGGCTCAGGTTCTACTCTGTTACAGCGACTGATCACGTCGGCCAGCGGTGTACTGATCTGGGGTGAACCACACGATCATGCGATCCCGGTGCATCGACTGGCACAAATGCTGGCACCTATTAGCGACAAATGGCCTAAAGACAGCTACTTTAATTCCGGAGATAAAAGCAAGCCTCTCCACGAGCAATGGATTGCCAACTACTCGCCACCGATAGCTGCGTTAAGACGCGCGCATCGATCATTTATAGAGGCCTGGCTAAAAGAGTCCGCGATGGCACTTGGATACGATCAGTGGGGCCTTAAGGATGTTCGCCTGACCATCGACCACGCGAGATATCTTCGCTGGCTGTTTCCTGACTCGAAATTCGTATTTATTTATCGCGACGTTTTGTCATCATACCGTTCGTGCAAGAATGTTCGCTGGTTCAGTGTCTGGCCGGATTATCGGGTCAGTCCTCCGGCGGCATTCGCTCATCACTGGATGCATCTGTTGTCCGGGTTCATTGCCGGGGCCAAAGACGTTGATGGACTCCTGATCAAGTACGAGGACCTGGTTTCCGGTGCCCTGCCCGTTTCAAAAATTGCGAAACATCTGGGTCTGGACACAATAGATGACACTCTGCTTCACGATAAAATCGGTGCACGGGGCTCATCAAACAAAAGCGTCTCGCCCTTGGAGAAATATATTATCCAATCCATCACAGGTGATCTGCGAAAAGCGGTTAACTACGATTAGTTAGCTCCGCACACTCAGGCCTGGAACCCCTGTTTTGGCTCTTTGCCGGACTGTTTGCCGAACTGTTTGCCGAACTGTTTGCCGAAACCGCGTTGATTCACCTCCTCGCGCATGTCGCGAAAAATGATATCGGAAACAGCAAGAAAGAAGGCAAACAACACGAAAAGATAATGCTGGTAGTCCAACAAGCCCTCTCTGAGAAATTCGATTCGAATCTGTGAAACGAAAATAACAGCAAGAATCACAAGACCTACTCGCGGAATTCCACCTATACCAAGCTGAGTCGGTTTGACGTCTCTTGCCAGCAATAATCGAGCGAGCATCTGCCAGAAGAAGATTGTCCAGGCAATCAATCCCACGACACCCGTTGTAAAAAGAATGTGCAAGACCAGGTTGTGCGGATACAACATATACGGGATGTCTGCGACCAGATCATGTGGGTCGGAACTAATCCAGAATTTTGGACCATGGCCCAGTAGTGGTGCCTCCTGTATTCTCTCCCAGCTCTGTGGCCAGACTATCGCGCGCGTATCCGGAACTCCACCCTCCACGGTCGTTCCTTCCAGCCGACTGAACAGCATGTCATATTCAGTAAGATTGACTACGACAACTGCAACAAGCGTAAAAAACGTTCCTCCAACAACAATCATCTTCGCAATGCGCGCGAAGCCGAGCTGTCGCCGAAACATATACAGGAACAGGAACCCACCGAGAACAAGCGTTACGAATCCACCTCTGTTGCCGGTCGTAATCAGGAACAAAGCATTTGTCGCGAGCAATGCGTACGCTAAGTTCCTCACTCTTCTGCGTGGTGTGTTGACCAAAACGAATGCAAGTATTACGCATTGCAGTGAGAAATATTCAGCTGTGGCTGCCGTCGCCTTGAATGGGCCAACCAACCGACCGTCTCTTCGAATGGGATTCATGGAGAATTCTTTAATGCCAAATAGCTGAACCTGATCCGCTCCGGATACGAACTGAATTCCACAATAAATCGCGACCAACACGTTCAGTATCAGTAGGCAATTCAGAATGAACTCCCAGTCTTTGGTCCGTAGCAGGAAATTGTAAACCAGGTAAAACATCAATACGTTGCCGAAAAAACCGATCAGGTAGAACAGGTGATGCATTCGTGCGGCAGGGTGCGACTGAGTAAGCGAAAGAGCGAACGCGAACAAGACCAGCAGCATGGGAGCCAAAAACGGTAATCTCGAAAGCCTGCCTTCCAGCAGGTATGCACCTGCCACAAGATATACGAGCATCGTATTCAACGTACCGTATCGGGAATCGATAATCTGAAAAGGGATCAGGAGTATCAAAAACCCAAGTGTCTTCTTTTCCGGCAGGCGATAAACCATCACAAACAGGAAAATGCCACCGAGGATAGCGATGATCAACTGAGCATATTGTGAGTTACTAAAATCCATATTTCGGCCAATCCGCCCAACCAGCGTTAACTTCGTTCAACTGCCGCTACCCGCTTTCGATTCTCCACTCGGTAGCACGTCTTCAGTAGAATAAAAATCCACTTCAAAAACATCGAGGACTCGTTGAACCTCAGTTTTGTCACTTGCATCCAGTTTCGTTTCCCAGGTCGAGACCTGCTCGATGGCGCTGGTATGCTCATCCATCGAATACCGTGCCTGTTGCGATGGTCTCGATAATAAATCAGGGCCTGGAACATTGGTGAGCCCCAGCTGATGGACAAGTTCCGGCCAGGCAGAATTCTTCCTGACTATGAGGTGTTCATAGCAGGCTAAGGCCAAACCATCGTGCATGTCGGACGCGATAATATGTGCATTCTCGATACACCAGATGGCGGTATGTATTCCGGCCATTGAGTCTAGTGAATTCAGAAAGTCGACCTTGTTCACCAACCTGCTCCCGACAAGGTTGTCTTGTGTCAAATATCTATGCAGTAATTTCTGCATCACCGCCAACTCCCATTCGTTGCCATGCCTTTGGACGACTGACGACAATACTGCGCAGGGATGTCTGTCGACGTAACATGCTTTGCAATCGAATTCCTGCAATATCCACTCAATCAGGAGGTTGGCGCGAATGAATTTGATGACTTTCGGCTGTTGCCTGATTTTCTGATACTGGCGCCATCTTTGCCAGGTCCTGACATACTCCGCTTTGGTACGTCCGGCACCCTCTTTGCTGAAAATGATTTGTAGTGGCGGCAGCAGTCTGTCTGGTCGCGCCCGCAGCCTGGTCCAGATACTGTGGAGGTTGCCGGCGATCGTCTTTTCCAAAAACGATCTCAATGCGGGATTGGAATCTCCAGGTACCAGGTACAGATTGGCATACTCCCGTACGCCTCTTACTGCGTCGGGATGCAATGGCTCGAACACCGTGTCATACGTATTGGCTTCTGCGAGGACATCCTGAACCCAAGTGGTGCCACTACGGCCTGACCCAAAGACCAATACGGGGTTTCTTGTCATTTGATTCGTAACCGTCCTGACCTAGTCGGACGAACAGTCAGGTGAGTCTGGAGACGAACGCCACCGATAGACAAGTAACCCCCATTTCTCAGGGACCTCGAGTTTGGACATGTTCGCCTCAATCACATCGGCAACCAAATTTGTAACCCTGGTTCTTTTTCGCCATGCCGGCGCATGAATAATGACAATACCGCTCTTATTGCAACGCAAGATAGTTTTCAACGTATCCTCGTCGTCAAAAATTGTTCTGCCGGTTCGTGGGTCGATATTGTTAGCAGATCCAGACGACCGGATATCCGCCAATGCCGTAGCACTGATGCTGTAGTCGTAGTCGCCAATGAAGTAAAGCGACTGCAGGGCCTGGCTAACCAACGTAACCTCAACTTCATCAGCAAGCCTGCGCAGCTCACTGCTCGCGCTCTCCCAGTCGGTGGAGTAACGATCCCAATACACGGGTGGACCTGAACTGACCGCGGTTCGCCCGCTCACCATACGTGCACTCATCGTGATTGCGGGAGTCGACAAGAGCAGAAACATCGCAGCGAGACCGATCAAACTGACTGGAGCCACCTTACCCAGCACACCCTCTGCTGAAACCAGTCCGGATTCTGTCAGCAATGTTCGCGTTTGACTTTTCAGCCAGTGAAAAATTGCGCTGCCGGCAATGCCCCAAATTATGAAGAAGAACGGCATTGCGTAGAATAGAAATCGCTCTGAACGCATGCCACCGAAAGACTGTACGACCAGTGCGACGACGAAAATACAGATACAAAATATTGCTGGTTTGGGACGGGCAATCACTGCGATGAGAAACGCAACCGGTGCCAGACTCCAAAAGGCGCCAAGTTGCTGTTTGTAGAAATCGTGATAGTAGGTGGGGCTATCCCCAGTATTCCACATCGCAGAGGACTGATATACCCCTACCAGGTCTCCAACCATGCTGCGACCGAAATAAGCAAATGCGAGGAAGGCGAATACCAGGCTGAAAATGATCAGGGATGAAATTCCGCCTTTTCGAATCCAGTCGAGTATTGACGAGTGGTAATACAAAACAATCCAGGCACAAATACCGGCCAACCCGACCAGGGTCGTCACCTGCAAATGCACATCCAGCAGGAGCAACAGAATCAATGCCAGCCCGAGCACCGCACGATGGAGGAACGGCGCAGGTTTGGTCACCAATGCATATATGCCAGCCGCAATGAGAAAGAAAATCAGTGCGTGCAGGCTATAAAAACGAATATGTTGCGACAGGAAAATCGCGCCCGGCATTAGTGAAAGCAACAACGCCGCAATAATCGCGCCTAGTAAACCAATATTTCGTGCTGACCAGAGAAATACCGCTGCCACCAATAGCGATCCGATCGCGATACAGAAAAGGCGAATACTGATAACGTCGCCACTTGTCGCACCATAGACCACACCAATCAATTTCGTAAATAGTGACGCACGGCGATATTCACCGTCCGCGATCGCCAGTGTACCGTCGTTTGCCCATGACGCAGCTGCGAGAAGGTGGTACAGCTCATCTGTTATTGGCTCATGCTCAATATTCAGAACTCTAAGACCAAACGCGAACAAGAACATCAGCACGGTACCGGCACACACCATCTGCCAATTGAATCTTGTGGGTTCCCCGCATCTGACTGACTCAGGGTTAATCGTGCCGTTCATTTGTCTTATTCTCCCGGCCATGGCGATATCAAAGAACGCCAAATGACATCGGCTCAAATTTTAGCATAGCACCACATACTTGCCGTTCAGCTCGTCACACTTGTGACTGTGTCGAGCGTCAAACAAACACTACTTGACAAAATACTCCGTTCGCCACGACCTGCCACCCGAAGGCCATTTAGCCCTGACCACTAAATTCACGCACCAAAGTGACTCAACTGGATTGCTGCGAGCGTATGCACGGTGGACGACTCTCGCCGTCATCGCTATGCTGCCGACTATCAGCACAGGTGATACTGAGTCTTGAACAAACCATTTATCTATATTGGCGCACTGCGCAGAACGGGATCGACAATGCTTTGCGAAGCCCTGACGCAGCTACCGCATTCACTCGTATTTAACGAGCCGAATATTGCTTTTCGTCGATTCGTAATCCGTGGCAACGAAGCAGAGCTTCTGGCGCTACAGGGCATCGACTTGCAGCAATTTATAAAGAGATGGTCCGTGCTTCAGCGGCGTTTTCTACTGTATGGATTCCGTAAATCCCTGCTCCCACGAATTAACCCGCATATCGCGCAGATTGGGATCAAGGAGATATTTCATGCGAACTGGCGTGCAATACAAAAAGGTTTCCCTAATCTCCGTGTTGTGCTTACCGCAAGAGACCCGCGAGATATCTACTTGTCACTACACAACCGATATATGTCGGGGGCCGCGATCTGGAATGGAGAATTCACGCCGGAGAGAGTTGCTGCAAAACTGAATGAAGAGTTCACGTATCAGCTGGAAATGTCTCGTGAGCTGGACGTTTTGAAGATACGCTACGAGGACCTGTGCCTGGATGCGGACAGTTTTCGGCGCGTTTTCGAATTTGTGGAAAGTGATATCAAGTCTCTTGGGCAACTGGGCGCCCTGCTCCAGTCTGACGAAAAACGCACAGCTGAGGGTCAGCTTCATGCCGGAAAGGTAACCGACCGTCGGGTTGCACGCTGGAAATCAGAGCAGAGCGACGAGTTAGTAACCGCCGCATCTCGCGTAATGCAACTGATGCCCCATTTTTGCGAGTTTTGGGAATACGACTGAGATTGTTTAAATAGCAGTACGTTCAGGCCAGGGGTTTCTTCCAAGCAGGCATTGCATTACCCAACCAACGCGAAAAACAACGGTGAGTAGCAGATAGAAAACGCCCGTGCTGGCTCCTCCAATCAACAGTATAAAGAAAGGGCCAAATTGAACATCAAACACCGAAAATATCTCGTGCGCTGCGAAACCACTAAGGGCGGCGGCAGCCAGCAGTCTCGCAAGTGAGCCCCAGTCCTGCAATCTGGAAAACGGAATATTAAGCAGGTTGGCTGCCCGATTGTAATTGATCAGCCTGTTGAAAAATGTGCCTATCACGCTGCCGGCAGCCACACCTGGAAGACCAAAGTTTACGGCGCCCAGGTAACTCAGGACCGCAGCCGCGAATAGAATCCCGCCACTCACTTTGGCTACAAACTTGCCCTGTTCATAAATCATAAGAACAGTCGCCAGTTCGACACTCATCAGTATCATCGTTACAGAATATATGCGCACCAGTGGCACAGCATCCAGGTAGTCTGCCGTATAAAGTAACTCGATGAGAGCCGGCGCAAAGGTCCAGATAAATGCAACACTTGGAAACACGACGAATCCAATCGCAATATTGCCGCGATTATTCAATTCCAGTGATCGTTTGATATCGCCGGCAGCGTGAGTACTGCTCATTTGTGGCAACAAGACACTGCCAACGGATTTTCTCAACAATCTGAGAATCCCGTTGAAGCCTGCCGCAACAGAAAGAATCGCCAGGGAACCCGGCAAGAACATGAATGCAACTATCCATTGTTCTATCTGGCCACGTGCCCTGGCAAGCATACCCGACAATCCGAATGGCACCGCATAATGGAGTTGGCGCATCATTCCAGACCGACTGAGCCGCCGCATCTTCAAACCATAGTTTCTGGCCACGTAGTAGAACAACAGTATTGTCTGCAGCCCGGCAAAAGCCAGGAGCGCGTTGAAAATTTGCTGCAAATCGCGGGTCACTACCGCAACGCTTAGAATTATCGCCGCTCGAGCGACAGACAGTCCGATAATGGCCCATTTCTGCCAGACGATGTTTCGGTCCGCGTTCGGCAATGTCAGTATCAGTGACGATACTGTCCAGATGTAGATGAACGCACCTAGCACCCATGCCGGTTCCGTTAGCGTTGCTATATTCTCGGGCATCCAACCGGGAGTGAGTGTAAAAATTGCTGCGATCGGGAAGGTCACGACAGACAGATACAAAATCGTCTGACTTACATAGATGGCGCGCTCCTCAGGCTCCGATCGCGGCAGAAAGTAGAGAAGGCTTCTACTCATTCCAAGCGGAACAACCAGCGTCAAGGTGTTCGCAATGAGCCAGAACAGCCTGTATTCACCAAATTCTGCCTGATCGATAATCCGAACCAGGAAAATAGGGATCAGGAGGCGAAGCCCGGACTCAATCGCGTTCGCGATGGTAAGATGAATTACATCTTTCCGTGTTGAAGATTTTTCGGCCATACGATCCCTATAGATCCTGTTAGTGCCGCAGACGCTGGACAGCGTCCGCGCCGATTGGCAAGCGCATCATAGAGCAAATTTGCGGCTACAACTGTTAAGCTCGTTCTTACCGGCAGCAAGCACCCGGACCCTGTTACCACAGCCTGAGCATCCCATAATTGCGTTTGACATAAACGCCATATATGGTGATTTTCTGTGATCTGGATCACAGAAATATCCATAGAAATGAGCATACTGTCACACAAAATAGCCAAAAGACTTTTGTTCCAAAATACCGCCGTCACCAACAACAATTTGATACTGCAATTGCAGAACGATGGCGAACAAATTCAACAGCATTGCTGAATTGGCATGTAGTTGGAAAATGACAACATAACCAAAGCAGGAAATACAATGAGAATGAGCGCCTCCCCCGACCCGATACGGATGGTATACGGGTACAGAAACAATAATCCCTTTTCTGCCAGCAGTGGCTTTATCAGGTCGAAATTACTGGCTTTGATCGCTGTTACTGCAAGCATCCTGATAGTGGCTTTCCCGGCTATCTCAGCGTTGCAGGACAACACGACGGCATCGGACGTCACCGCAGATAAGGATAATTCACGATCTATCGCTGTCGGTGATCTTAACGGTGACACATTCCCGGATATCGTCGTTGCGAACGAAGACGGCGAGAGAAATCGAATCTACTTCGGTGATGGCGCTGGCAATTTTGGTGCTGGTGTCGATCTCGGTAATCGCGAAGAAGACACCGATTCTGTCAGCCTGGCAGACGTCGATCAGGACAACGATCTGGACATTGTGATTGGCAACAGGTCAACCAACGAGGCGAACCGTCTTTACCTGAATGATGGCAGTGGCAACTTCACAGCTCGCGATACCGCTATCGATGATGCTTTGTATACGCGCGCCACGAGTACGGTTCGATTTGCAGATGTGAATGATGACGGCGATCCAGACATCATGGTCGCGAATCGCAACTCTTCGAACCGTGTATTTTATGGCAATCCGGCGGCCGGTGTGTCCGGTTTTCCGAGTAACGAGGTTCTACCAAACTCGGGTTCATCCGATTCGAGTTCGTTGGCAGCCGCTCGTATTACCGTTGATAACTGCCCGGACGTTGTGGTTGCAAATCGCCGCAATCTACGAAATGATCTGTATGTTAATTCAGCTAATTGCAGCACTTTCAATATCCGGCGTGATCTTAGTCCGGATACGAACTACACGGACTGGATCGAAATTGCCGACCTGAACAATGACGGCGTCAATGACGTAATTACGGCGAACCGCTACCAGCCGAACCTCTATTTGCTGGGCACAGGCTCCGCCAATCTCGACAATCTTTTTGCACCATCGGTCCAGATTAGCAGTGATGCAGACTACACCCGTGATATTCGCGCGGTCGACATTGACGGTGACGGCGATCTCGACATCATTGCCGCGAACAACTCACAATCCGCGAACAAGATATACCTGAACCAGTTTATAGAAACCGGATTGGTCGGATTCGGCGACGCCATCGCTCTGACATCAGACATGACTGAGTCCATCGCAATTGCGGTATGTGCTACAACTCCTGACCCGAATGACATCGATTGCGACCTGGATGGTGATGGCGACGTTGACCTCATTTTCGCCAATAACGGCGTAAACGGAGAGGGTGCGATCAACCGTGCCTATACCAACAATAACGAAGACCCGGCGTTTTTCAGCACCCCGGTTACGGGTGCAACCAATGGTGAATTGTATAGTTACCTGGCCGAGGC
>Ga0164313_10004048_pt1 | contig 13093 bp, 12 predicted proteins | sample GuaBasSedimGuay4_FD_113735 | JGI IMG/M metagenome (GOLD analysis project Ga0164313, IMG submission 113735) | Subseafloor sediment microbial communities from Guaymas Basin, Gulf of California, Mexico - Guay4, Core 4569-4, 0-3 cm | ecosystem: Environmental > Aquatic > Marine > Hydrothermal vents... | reverse complement strand
TCTGCACAGCTGCACGGAGTCTGGGATTGTTTTCCTGATCACCGCCTCCCTCAGATGCTGCTACTGTAATCTCCTTGATGATTTTGGTAAAGAGTTTTCCCCTCCTGGCGTCGTTAGCGCCTTTTTTACGTTTGATGGTTGACCACTTACTGTGTCCTGACATAATTGTTGCAGTATTTATTGCTAAATTAGAAAAATGTCGGGTTAATAAAAAGTGATTAACGTCTGATCACCTGAACTCCTCCAAAAACCACGTCCACTTTAATGTCGATGGATGCTGTGTCGGGACTCCAGGAGTCACTTTCATAGACAGTAGTACCAAAAGCAGTAGTGTTTCCATCGGGCATCTCAGCCCCGGCAAAAACCGCATCTGCTTTTATCCTCACCGGTTTGTCGCGCGGAATGATAATTTGCGTTCCTCCAAAAACTGTGGAAATCTTCACAAAATAACTTCCATTGCTTAAGTCCACATTGGTAAAATCATAGACTCCCTTGGCAAAAAGCACCGTATACTCTTTGCCAGATTCGGGGTTGTCATAGGTCCGCTCATTGAAGATGGTTTCCTCGGGATCAAAATGATGAGAAGGGATCAAAACTTTTCCGAAAAGCACTTTGATTCCCAGCAAAATAAGGAAGATTCCTACCAGCACCTTAAAGACGGGGAAATCCACGTTAAAAACCACTTTGATGATGAGTGCAACTCCCAGCAGAAGTAAAAATGCACCCCAGAATAATCCAGCTCCCATTTTCATAAGTTTAAATTTATAAATATTTCAAATAATTCTACTGCAATAGTACGGGTAGAAGCCCGCGCATAAAACATTAAATCGGCAAACAAACACCAATTGTCGGTGAATGGCTTTTTATCTACCTTTGCCACCCATGAAATTGCAAAAACTCTACATTGAAACCTATGGCTGTCAGATGAATGTGGTGGACAGTGAGGTGGTAGTGGCCATTCTACAGCAAAACAACTATCAATTGACCGAGGATGTGAATGAAGCTGACCTGGTTTTGGTCAATACGTGTTCCATTCGGGATAATGCAGAACAGCGTGTACGGTCCAGGCTCAGGGAATTTAAGCGACTTAAGCAGCAAAATGATGGCTTAACTGTAGGAGTAATCGGGTGTATGGCCGAAAGACTTAAGGAGAAGCTGCTGGAAGAGGAGACCATGGTGGACCTGGTGGTTGGTCCTGATGCATACCGCGAACTACCAGCCCTTTTGCAGGAAGTGGAAAGTGGACAAAAAGGGATCAATACCTTATTGTCGCTTGAAGAGACATACGAAGATATCCGACCTGTAAGAATGGACCGCAATCATGTGACTTCATTTGTGTCCATTATGAGGGGTTGTGACAACTTTTGCTCCTATTGTGTGGTTCCCGGGACCAGGGGCAGGGAACGCAGCCGCGATCCTGAAACCATTCTGGGCGAGGTTTCCAACCTGTTTGAAAAAGGATACAGGGAAGTGACCCTGCTTGGACAGAATGTGAATTCATATGAATGGGACGAGAAGGTCCAGCCTGTAAAATTTGAAAACCTACTGGAAAGGGTGGCTCAAATTGATCCCATGTTGCGGGTCAGATTTGCCACCTCGCATCCGAAAGATATGTCGGACAACCTGCTACAGATGATGGCCGGGTATCCCAATCTTTGCCGGGCCATACACCTGCCTGTGCAGTCGGGAAGCTCCAGTGTTCTCAGCAGGATGAAGCGTAAGTACACCAGGGAACATTACATGGACCGGATCGATGCCATACGGAAAATCCTGCCCGGAACCTCCATTTCAACGGACGTCATAGCTGGTTTTTGTGGAGAAACAGAGGAAGAACATCTGGAGACGCTCAGCCTGATGGAATGGGCAGCATATGATTTATCCTATATGTTCAAATACAGTGAACGGCCCGAGACTTTTGCAGCCAGGAAGTACGAAGATGATGTATCCGAAAAAATAAAGGTGCGCCGCCTGAATGAAATTATAGCGTTGCAAATGAAGCTTTCACTGGAAAGTAAGCAGAGGGATGTGGGTCAAACTTATGAAGTGCTTGTTGAAGGAACTTCTAAAAAATCAGAGGAAGAACTCTACGGACGGACCTCTCAAAACAAGGTTGTTGTTTTTCCCAGGGGAACATTTGCACCCGGTGATTACGTGAATGTCAACATTCAAAGCTGTACCTCGGCAACATTGATAGGGATAACGGTCTGACTTAATCAAGTACCTCCAGGATCTTCTCTTCTGTATGCTGACAGGCGCAACAGGCGAACCTTTCCTCAAGCTCCATGAGTAACATTAACTCCCTTACCTCATCTGAAATATTGCACAGTTTAAACTGGCTGCCATATTGCTCCGCACGCTCTGCAATTTCCTGAAGCACCTCAAATCCGGCGGTATCGATAAACCTGATTCCTTTAAGGTTAAAAACTACAGAACTTCCCGGCTCTTCTACAAGCTCCTGCAGCTGCTGTTTTACCAATCCTGAAAATAGGGTGTTCAGCCTGTTTACCTGAAACAGTTCCACCATGCACTCGGTGCCTTCTTTTGAAATCTTAAGCATATCTATGGGTCACTAAAATCAGCTTACAAAGTAAAGGGTCTCAATTAAAACCGTCTCTTTTTTGGGGCGAAGTTATTCACAAAAAATCGTGAATTAATACCACCCTACTTTTTCAAATTCACCTGAAGAGAAAGTTCTTCCAGCTGATCATCTGCAATGGTGGATGGGGTATCGATCATCACATCGCGTCCGGAGTTGTTTTTTGGAAAAGCAATCACATCCCTGATGGATTCAATACCGGCAAACATGGCCACCAATCGGTCAAATCCAAAAGCGATTCCACCATGGGGAGGTGCACCATATCTGAAGGCACTCATCAAAAATCCAAACTGCTTCTGGGCCTCTTCTTTGGTAAAGCCCAGGTTGTCGAACATCTGCCTCTGCAGGTCCTCATCATGGATCCTGATGGAACCGCCACCAATCTCAACACCATTTATTACAAGGTCATATGCAACCGCACGTACTTTGCCCGGGTCGGTCCTGAACAACTCCATATCCTCGGGGTAGGGACTGGTAAACGGATGATGCATGGCATGGAACCGCTCAGACTCTTCGTCCCATTCAAGCAGTGGGAAATCCACTACCCAGAGTGGTTTAAAGACGTTGGGATCACGAAGCTCAAGCCGATTGCCCATCTCCAGCCTCAGTTCACTGAGTGCCTTCAGGGTGAGTGCCTGATCGCCTGCCAGGACCAGCAACAGATCACCTGGTTTGGCCTTAAAAAGGCCTGCCCATTGCTTCAACGATGCTTCGTCGTAGAACTTGTCCACCGATGACTTCAGGGTCCCGTCTTCATTGTATTTTACATAGACCAGCCCTTTCATGCCAATCTGTGGTCGCTTCACCCAATCGGTAAGTGCATCCAGTTGCTTCCTGCTGTAACCGGCACACCCTTCTGCACAGATTCCGCCAATGTACTCTACCGAATCAAAAACCTGGAACCCCTGTCCTTTGACCAGGTCGGACATCTCGCTGATTTCCATCTTAAACCGAACATCAGGTTTGTCATTTCCGTACCTGCTCATGGCCTCTGCATAGGGCATTTTGGGAAAGCTTCCCTGGATATCAACTCCCTTGATGGAGCTGAAAAGGTGTTTAGTCAACCCTTCAAATGCTTCCAGCACATCGTCACGGTCCACAAACGACATTTCACAATCGATCTGGGTAAATTCGGGTTGGCGATCTGACCTCAGGTCCTCATCCCTGAAGCATTTCACAATCTGAAAATATTTATCAAATCCTGCCACCATAAGCAGTTGTTTAAAGGTCTGGGGTGACTGGGGAAGGGCATAAAACTCTCCCGGATTCATCCGTGAAGGAACCACGAAATCCCTTGCTCCTTCAGGTGTGGACTTAATTAAAACCGGGGTTTCCACCTCCAGAAAACCCTCATCACTCAGGTACTTTCTGATCTCAATTGCCATCCGGTGCCTTAATTGCAGGTTCTCCCTGACCACCGTTCTGCGCAGGTCCAGATACCTGTATTTCATCCTGAGGTCATCACCCCCATCGGTATTTTCCTCAATGGTAAAAGGAGGTACATTGGAGCGATTCAGAATCTCCAGTTTCTCCACTATAATCTCTATCTCCCCGGTAGGGATGTTTGGGTTCTTATTGCTTCGTTCAGCAACTTTGCCTTCGGCCTTTACAACAAATTCTCGTCCCAGCTTCCTGGCCTCTTCACACAAACCTGCACCTGTTTCCATATTAAAAACAAGCTGCGTGATCCCATAGCGGTCCCGGAGGTCCACAAAAGTCATTCCGCCCAGATCCCTCGATTTCTGAACCCATCCCGAAAGGGTCACGCTATCTCCCACATGGTCCATGTTCAACTGCCCGCAGTTGTGTGTCCTGTACATAATCTTCAATTTTTATTGAGAAGCCTTCTCAAATTGTATTTTTGTATTTAAATGCGTTGCAAATTTAGCAACTTTTAACATGGTACAGTAAAGAAACTTCACAGCCTATGATATACCCGATTTTTTCAGATGAATATTTTATGAATGAGGCACTTAAAGAGGCTCAAAAAGCATTTGAACTTGAAGAAGTACCTGTAGGAGCGGTGGTGGTCAACCAGAACCGCATCATTGGCAGGGCGCATAACATGACACAACAACTCAATGATGTGACCGCCCATGCCGAGATGATCGCCATAACCTCCGCCTCGAATTTCCTGGGGGCCAAATACCTTATTGACTGCACGCTGTTTGTAACTCTTGAGCCATGCCTGATGTGTGCTTCGGCCCTGAAATGGGCACAGCTGGACCGGCTGGTTTTTGCAGCCTCGGATCCGCGTGAAGGTTTTTCACGGCTGGACCATCAGGTGCTTCATAAAAAAACTGAAGTGCTTCCCGGAATCCTTGAGGAACAGGCCTCATCCCTTCTTACCCGGTTTTTCCTGAAACGTCGATCCTGAAACCTGCCTTTTCCAGGTCTTTCCAGTAACCGGGATAGGATTTGGTGACCACCTCCGGATCATCGATGGTGATGGAGCCCAGGGCAATGGCCAAAGGCGCAAATGACATAGCCATGCGGTGATCATGGTAGGTTTTGATAACCGGGTCGGATTCAGGTTCACATCGTTTACCGTCCCACCGGATCCATGCTCCCTCCCTATCTGAATCAAGGATAAATCCCACCTTCTTCAGCTCGGTTTCAAGTGCCATGATGCGATCGGTCTCCTTTACCCGCAGGGTACGGGTACCGGTAAAAAGAAAGGGGACCCCCATTGAACATAGTGTAACTACACAGGTCTGAACCAGATCGGGACACCCCGTAAAATCATACTCCATTTTTGTCTGCTGTGATTTTTGCTCCGAATCTAAAAACACCCCTCCGACCCTGAAATTGCTCCTTACCCCCAGTGGCTCAAACAGAAACGTAAGTGCAGCATCTCCCTGGAGGCTATTATCAGTCAGGTGGGGTAATTCGATGCCGGAACCTGGCAACATTGCAGCCACCTGGTACCAGTATGAAGCACCACTCCAATCGGACTCAACGGTAAACTCTTTCATTCCATAGGATCCGGGCGGTACCAGGATTTGCCTTCCATCAAAGGTGGCGGAAGCTCCACACTGATTCATCAGCGCCAGCGTCATCCCGATATAGGTGGATGAAACAACCTCCCCTTTTAAGGTGATTTCTAGTCCTCCTTCAAGAACGGGACCGATCATCATCAATGCACTGATAAACTGACTGCTGATTCCGGCCTCAATGTTAAGGGCTCCGCCCCTGATGGATCCCCCTGAAATTTTCAGTGGGGGACAACCTTCTGTTTCTTCATACTCAATCTTAGCCCCAAGTTGCCTGAGTGCATCTACCAGTGGGCCGATGGGCCGTTCCTTCATCCGTTGGGAGCCTGTCAGCAACACCTCCCCTGAGGTTGTAGCCAGGTATGCCGTCAGAAATCGCATGGCCGTTCCTGCATGCCCCACATCCATTACACCTGCCTTTTCGTTCAGTGCATGCTTTAGAACAGCTGTGTCATCACTCTCCGAAAGGTTGTTCAGCCTGGTTTTGGCACCAGATAATGCATTGATGATCAGCATCCTGTTTGAGATGCTCTTAGAGGAAGGAATATAAATTGTCTTTTGTATGGGAATATTTGGCCGGGAGATGACATATTTCATAGTCCAAAGATAATAAATAGCATATATTGGCCCCGAAATAAATATGCAATTCAAGCTCTGCTATGACCAAAATTGACTTTGAAGATACCAGGACGGCTTTCCGCATCAAGTCCGACAGGGACCTGAAACGGGCGTATGCGCTGTTTAAACTTATCTCCTACCCCATACTGGTAAAAATAGGCAGTCCGGTGATACAGGTTTTCTCAGCGTTAAGGATCCCCATAGGATGGATCGTTAAACCCACGGCCTTTAAGCATTTTGTGGGTGGTGAAACCCTTGAAGCCTGTCAGCCAGCTGTGGAGAAACTAAAAACAGCCAATGTATATTCCATCCTGGATTACTCTGTGGAAGGGAAAGAGTCTGAGAAAGCCATCGAAGCAGCCCTGCAGGAGACATTAAGGGCCGTAAAAAACGCCGGGAGAAACCCCGATATACCTTTTGCCGTTTTTAAGCCCACTGCTTTTGGAAACAGCCGGGCCCTGGAAATTCTCAGCGGTGCTTCAATTCCCGATAACCCAACGATAAAAGAGGGCGAAAAATTCCGTTCAAGGATTGATCAACTGTGCCAGACTGCCTTCGACAACGACATTCCCATTATGATCGATGCCGAGGATACCTGCTACCAGAAGTTCATCGACCAGGTGGTGATGGACATGATGCGTAAATACAATTCAAAACGAGCCATTGTTTTTAATACGTATCAAATGTACAGGCATGACCGGATTGGGGTGTTGGAAGCGGATATTGAGTCTGCGCGAAAAGAGCATTTTTTCCTGGGAGCCAAATTTGTGCGCGGTGCATATATGGAGCGTGAAAGGGAGCGTGCACGCAAACTCAGGTACATGGATCCCATTCAACCCGACAGGGAGAGTACAGACAGGGACTATAACCTGGCCCTGAAGATGTCGGTGGATAACCTGGGTGTGGTTTCGGTCTTTAACGGAACCCATAACGAGTACAGCAGCATGTATCTTACAGAATTGATGGCGGAGGGGAAGATTGATCCTTCAGACAATCGCATCTGGTTCTCACAGCTGTATGGAATGAGCGAACACATTAGCTTTAACCTGGCAGCTGCTGGTTTCAATGTCGCAAAATATGTACCTTACGGTCCGGTTCGGTTTGTTTTACCATACCTGATGCGCAGGGTGGAAGAGAATACCTCCGTAAAAGGGCAGACCGGAAGGGAGCTTTCGCTTATAAAGAGAGAGAGACAAAGAAGAAAAGCCAATGAAAGTTGACAATCAGCGTAATACTTATCGCATCTGGATCAGCCGTTTGATAATGACCATGGTCTTTGCCCTGGTCATCCTCTTATTGATTTTCATTCCATGGCTTGATAACTTGGCCACTGGGATCACCAAATACCATCTAATGATCCTGATTTCTGTGATCTATGTGGGAATCAATTGGATCAATTTCATGAAACGGCCCAATTTTGTGTCCTACAGCGATGAGGGGGAAATGATCGTGGTGAGGTATTATCCGTTGAGCATGTTCACCAGCCGCAAACACTCCATCGAAATTCCCAAAAAACAATTTGTGAAATTTGAGCTCAAACCTTTTCTGTTCAGCACCCAGCAAAAGCTGATCCTTGTTCAAAACTTCAGGAACAAAGAGGCCAAATACCCCCCCATCTGCCTTTCTGCCCTGGATAAGGAGGACAAGGAAAAAATGTTGGAGTCATTGGGGAAATACATCCACAAATAAAAGTATAGTGTTTTTCGATTTTGAGGGCTGATATCACATTAACCCTCAAAAAGGCATGCCTAAGGATGAAACGGATGAACTGAAATACCAGATTGCACTCACTATGGCTCAGGACATAGGGCCGGTTACCGCGCGAAAACTAATTAAAGAGCTGGGATCTGCCAGGGCTGTACTCAAAGCACCACCGGAATCCCTTATGAAAATCAAGGGGATCGGAAAGGTTCTGTCGGAGTCCTTTCAATCTACCCTGCTGATGCAAAAAGCTGAGAAAGAGATAGAATTTATGCTCCGCCACAGCATTAATGCCCTCTTTTACAAGGATGAAAATTACCCCTCGCGCCTGAATGAGTGTGTAGACGGACCGGTGCTTCTCTATGCGCGAGGTGAAAAGGGGCTTCATGCGCAAAAAATACTCAGTGTGGTTGGGACCCGCAGGGCCACCTCCTATGGCAGAAACACGTGCATGGAGATCATCAAAGGACTCTCCACCATGGTCAGCGATCTGGTCATTGTAAGCGGGCTTGCTTATGGAATCGATGTGATCGCCCACAGGGCAGCTCTGGAATGCGGCATTCCAACTGTCGCAGCCCTTGGACATGGCCTGGCCACCCTTTATCCATATTCACATCGGGATACGGCAAAAAAGATCAGCAAACAGGGAGCGCTGATCACAGACTTCCACTCGGGAATGGGACCGGAACGCAACAACTTTATTCGGCGGAACCGGATCATTGCAGGTTTGGCTGACGCCACCCTGGTGGTTGAATCTGCAGAAACGGGCGGCGCTTTGATAACTGCCGGAATGGCCAGCTCCTATGACAGGGATGTGCTGGCTGTTCCGGGCCGTGTGGGGGATGATCGATCAAAAGGATGCAACAGGTTGATCAGGAACACTGTGGCCGCACTGGTAGAATCTCCTGAAGATATCATCCACCACCTGAACTGGCATGAAGACAATGTTGCGGGTATGGTGCAGCCCGGTGAGGTGTTCACCTTTACCCAGAAAGAGAGACAGGTATTGGATCTGATCCTGCAACACCATGGAATAGATCCCGGATTGCTCAGCAGTATGTCTGGTATTTCAATCCAGGAAGTGCTCGTCCTGCTCCTTGAAATGGAGCTGAAACAGTGGGTTTCTGTGGGGCCAGGAAATCAGTACAGTTCAAGGATTCAAATATCCTGAGCTGACAACCAGCATGTTATGTTATGGGACAATGTTTAATGACATATGCATGACATGATAAACGACATACCCAACTGAATGAAATAATTTTAGTTTTACGTTCAGTTGAACTCCTTAAAAAACAGATATGGATCCAAAAGTTGAAGAATTCATGGCCCGAATTAAGGCCAAAAATCCAGCAGAACCAGAATTCCACCAGGCAGTACATGAGGTAGCAGAATCTCTGATCCCCTTCATTGAAGAGAATCCCAGGTATAAGCATGCCAAGATACTTGAGAGAATGACTGAACCTGAGCGGGTCATTTTGTTCAGGATACCCTGGATAAATGACAAAGGAGAAGTGGAAGTGAACCGCGGTTTTAGAGTCGAAATGAACTCGGCCATTGGACCTTATAAGGGCGGCCTGCGCTTTCACCCCACCGTAAACCTGGGGATATTGAAGTTTCTTGCCTTCGAACAGGTTTTAAAAAACAGCCTGACTACACTGCCCATGGGAGGTGGTAAAGGGGGATCTGATTTTGATCCAAAAGGCAAGTCAGATAACGAGGTGATGCGTTTCTGTCAGAGTCTGATGACCGAATTGTGCAGACACATTGGTCCCAATACAGATATCCCTGCCGGCGACATTGGTGTGGGCGGACGTGAAATTGGTTATATGTTTGGCCAGTATAAGCGCATCAAAAATGAATTTACTGGAGTACTCACAGGGAAAGGCCTACAATGGGGCGGAAGCCTGATCAGGCCCGAAGCCACGGGGTACGGGGCGGTCTATTTTGCCGAAGAGATGCTGAAAAATGCAGGAGATTCCCTCCAGGGAAAGGTAGCCGCTGTGTCGGGATCCGGGAATGTAGCACAATTCACTGTCCAGAAACTGACTGAGTTGGGAGGCAAAGCGGTAACCTTATCCGATTCTGCCGGATTCATTTATGATCCCGAAGGTATAGATGCGGAGAAATTAGCCTGGGTGATGGAACTGAAGAACATCCGCCGTGGCAGGATCAAAGAGTATGCCGACAAATTTGGATGTGAATACCATGAAGGTAAAAGACCCTGGCATGTGAAATGTGATGTGGCATTTCCTTCAGCCACAGAGAATGAGATTGACAAAGGTGATGCAGAAACCCTGGTAAAAAATGGATGCAAGGTAATCAGTGAAGGTGCAAATATGCCCTCCACACCTGACGCCATTGAAGTGTATCTGAATTCAAAAATCCTTTATGGCCCGGGTAAAGCAGCTAACGCTGGTGGTGTTGCAGTTTCCGGACTGGAAATGACACAGAATAGCATGCGCCTTCCCTGGTCAAGGGAGGAAGTGGACAGCCGCTTACAAACCATCATGAAAAATATCCACCAGACCTGTGTGGACCACGGGACAGAATCTGATGGATTTGTGAACTATGTGAAAGGTGCTAATATCGGAGGATTTGTGAAAGTGGCTGATGCCATGATGGCGCAGGGTGTTGTTTAATGCACACAATCATACCTCTTGCTGAATAAAGGGGGAATAAAAAAACGCAACCTTGGCATTTTCCCTGGTTGCGTTTTTAATATATGTGAAAGGATATTGTAAGTTTGTATCCGCAAAATAACCATGTATACCGATTCACATACGCACCTTTACCTTGATGCCTTTAACGATGATCGTGATCAGATGATCGAAAGAGCTTTGCAAATGGGTGTAACACGCATGTTCCTGCCAAATATTGACAGTTCTACAACCCGTTCCATGTTCGCCCTTGCAGATAAGTATCCATCCCACTGTTTTCCAATGATGGGCCTCCATCCCACCTCTGTAAAGGAGAACTACCGGGAGGAGCTCCGGGCCATAAAGGAGCAACTGGACCGGGATGGCATCATTGCCATTGGCGAGACTGGAATTGACCTTTACTGGGATTCGACATTTCTGAATGAACAGTTAGAGGTGTTTAAAACACAGATTTCCTGGGCCATGGAGCGAAATCTTCCACTGGTGATTCACACACGGGATTCCTTTCCGGAGATATTCCAGGCACTGAATGAAGCAGGAGGGGACACTCTGAGAGGGGTTTTTCATAGTTTCACAGGAAATAAGGAAGAATTGGAACGGGCCCTCTCCTACAATTTTATGATCGGGATTAATGGCATAGCCACATTTAAAAACTCATCTCTGGGTGATGTGGTCCGATCAATACCAAAAGACAGGTTATTACTTGAGACTGATTCCCCATTCCTAGCCCCTGTCCCACACCGGGGAAGAAGAAATGAAAGTAGTTACCTGGTGGATATTGCGACAAAAATTTCGGAAATTTATAACCTTACCAGGGAAGAGATAGCGGAGATTACCTCGCAAAACGCAAAAAATCTATTCCCTCTAAACCCTTAACATGAATTCTGAAAGCCGATCCATCTTAATAATATATACCGGGGGAACCATTGGGATGATTGAAGATCCGTTAAAAGGAACTCTGAAAGCTTTCGATTTTAAGAAAATTCTGGAACAGATACCAGAAATCAAAGTTCTTGGATACAACATTGAAACCATAAGCTTTGAACCACCCATCGACTCCTCTGATATTGATACGGCCATATGGATACGACTTGCAGAGATCATAGAGGAGAACTACCGTAATTTTGATGGTTTTGTGATCCTTCACGGAACCGATACCATGGCCTTCTCTGCATCTGCTCTGAGCTTTATGCTTGAAGGTTTAAGCAAACCTGTCATCTTTACAGGAGCCCAACTACCCATGGGTGCATTGCGCACAGATGGAAAAGAAAATCTGATCACTTCCATCGTTATCGCAGGAGCAAAAGAGTATGGTAAACCTGTGGTTCCTGAGGTCTGCATCTACTTTGAGAGCAAACTATCAAGGGGAAACCGAAGCACAAAGGTCAATGCTGAACAGTTTAACGCTTTTCAATCGGCCAACTACCCTTACCTGGCCAAAGCCGGCGTACACCTTGTCTATAGCCGTGAATTCATAAGGTATCCTGGGAAATTCCGAGAATTGGTAGCCCACAAAAACCTTAACACACACATTGCCATACTCAAACTGTTTCCGGGAATGACAGGCAAATATATGGATGCAGTGCTGGAGTACAAAGGTCTACAAGCCGTTATTCTTGAAACCTATGGAGCAGGCAATGCTCCATCTGGCGATTGGTTTATTAAAAGAATTAAAAAGGCTGTGGATAAAGGCATCATCATTTTAGACGTAACGCAATGCAGTCGGGGTAGTGTGGAGATGGGAAGATACGAAACCAGCCGGAGCCTCCTAAGCTCTGGAGTAATAAGTGGTTACGATATAACTACAGAAGCAGCCACCACCAAATTAATGGTTTTACTTGCTCAAAATTTGGAGCTCCAAGAGGTTAAAATGCTTTTAAATAAATCGATTAAAGGAGAAATCACACTGGCATGAGTGCTAGTTTTAATATTTTTTTGTATTTTTCGCCGCGAAATTCTGCGCAGAGTTTATCCTTTTACAGTTGCAGAACTTGTTCTTATAAAAGTCTGAAAGCAAGCGGGTTTGAACCAATAGTTTATTGAGTTCAAATTTACCGGAGAGGTGCAGGAGTGGTTGAACTGGCACGCCTGGAAAGCGTGTGTACCCCAAAAGGGTACCGAGGGTTCGAATCCCTCTCTCTCCGCAATGTTTCTTATATAGTGACAGTTATTAGTCTGTATGCAGATATAAATGTTTTTTTTCTATCTGCAATGTTCTTTAAATAGTAAAGCTTATCTTCGCAAAGAAGTAAAAAAACTAAATTGAATATTCACGTTAAATAATAAAGTAAAACAAACAATTAAGACCATGAAAAAATTATTTGCATTGATAGCCGTATTCGGGATGCTTTTTATGGGAGCATCAATCTTTGCGCAGGATACTCCTGCTGAAGATACCACACAGGTTACTGAAGAGGTTGCAGTTCAGGAAGCTCCTGCACCCGTTGTGCCCGTTGTTGCCGAAGAACAAGGCGGACTTACTGTACTGCACACCACCCTGAAGACCAAATTCATTGAAGGTGGCGCCG
>Ga0164313_10004047_pt1 | contig 13095 bp, 11 predicted proteins | sample GuaBasSedimGuay4_FD_113735 | JGI IMG/M metagenome (GOLD analysis project Ga0164313, IMG submission 113735) | Subseafloor sediment microbial communities from Guaymas Basin, Gulf of California, Mexico - Guay4, Core 4569-4, 0-3 cm | ecosystem: Environmental > Aquatic > Marine > Hydrothermal vents... | reverse complement strand
CTATGGTCTCGCGTTTGCGCGAGAGCGGTTTGGTCCAGCCGAAGTGCGCGGCAAGGCGACGTACGCGTTCGCGCGGGCTGTCGGGTTGGTCGGGTTGGTCGGGCACGACATTCAGTTCGGGGCCGCGCGCCGGTGCTTCCTGCACCTTTGAGTGTGCCTGCATGTCTGGTTTCCTTGCTGGGCGGGAACGGGGCTCGCGTGCATGAAAGACCATTCCAGAGCAGGGGGCAAGAAGCGAGCCCCGCCAACAACGTCAATGGGGCCCAAAATCACTGTCAGGGACCGAAGATGGAATCAGGATGGCCGCAGCCGCCGCGGGTGATACCCTGATCGGCGCCATGAATCTTTCCGGTCACTTCTGGACACTCTGGCCACGGTTTCACGACCGTTTCCTGCCGCTGGCCGCGCCCCCCTCGCGCGGCTGGACCACGCGTGTCCGCGATAACGGCCGCGTGATCAACCTGCGCGGGCGCTGGCGCGAGGAACCGAGCACCGTCGCGGTGATCGTCGTACACGGCCTCGGCGGCGGCTACGACCGGCCCTACTGCATCCGGGCGGCGCGCGCCATCGCGGCGCATGGCTGGTCCTGCCTGCGCCTGGCCCTGCGCGGCGCCGACGGCAGCGGCGAAGACTTCTATCACGCCGGCCTGTACGAGGACCTCGAAGCAGCCATTGCTTCGACCACACTGGCCCCCTACGAACGCATCGTAATAATCGGCTATTCGATGGGCGGTCACGTCGCACTGCGCTACGCGAGCCAGCGTACCGATCCCAGGGTAAGAGCAGTGGCTGCGATCTCTGCCCCACTGGACCTGGATCGCGGCGCGCGCTTTCTCGATGAACAGTCCAACCATCTCTACCGCCGCCATCTCCTCAACGGTCTGCGCGAACTCTACGCCACGGTCGAGGCGCGCGGCAACGCACCCGGACCCCTGGCCGGACTCGAGCATGTCGACACGATTCGCGAGTGGGATCGCCTCACCGTCTGCCCGCGCTTCGGCTTTGCCTCAGCCGAGGAGTACTACGCCACGCAGAGTGTCGCGCCGCGGCTGCGTCAACTGCATGTTCCTGCACTGCTCGCGGTTGCCCGCCACGACCCAATGGTTGCCCTGTCAGACATAGAAGCCTCGCTGGGCGAGGCCAACGCGCTACTCGAAGTCCGGCGGCTGAGCGCGGGTGGGCACGTGGGCTTTCCGCCCAACCTCGACCTCGGCGAAGACGCGCCCGGCGGCATGGAGCGCCAGGTCCTGCGTTGGCTGGAGCGCAAACTCAGATGATCGCGCGCGAACTGATCCTCGAAACCGTCATGCGCATCCCCGAGGGCCGGGTGGCGACTTATGGTCAAGTGGCCCGGGCTGCGGGGCTGCCCGGTCGTGCACGGCTGGTGGGCAAGTCACTGCGCGGGCTCGGTGCCGAATCCATCGTGCCCTGGCAACGGGTCCTGGGCGCGGGCGGGCGGATCAGCATTCCCGACGCCCAGACCGCCCGCCTGCAGCGCGACCTGCTGCAGGACGAAGGCGTGCGATTTTCCGGAAAGCGGGTGTTGCTCGCGGGCCAGCTCTGGGACGAGGGACTCGACGATTGAGACCTGCTGCTGCGAATGGGTGGGGTATACAGCACGAGCCCCCGGGGATGCACCCCCGGGGGCTCGTGTCGACATCTATCGTGCGGCAGGCCCTTGTTGGTCTTACTTGCCCGGGCCCGCGCCGTAGAGGGTAGTTGTCTGGCGGCGGACCTCTGAGGCCGATCAACTGATCGGTCGTGGTCGCCGCTTGTGTATGTATTGTCCAACATGGTGACGCGAAACTCAAGTCCCAAAGTGTGATCGAATCGGGCCATTTTGTTGTTCTCATGTAGTCTGTTCCGGTCGTCACCGACGACGCTATCTTACGTTACCGCACGCCATCACGAACTCATGGGGGCCTGAGGCATGACTCGCGATCCGCGCGAACTCAGCTCACAACTGAAGCCACCGGACGATGTGAATCCTCGCACCGATGCGCGCCTGGACTTTGAAGACCGCGAGTTCGGGGAGATGAGCGAAGCCGACTACGCCGAGATCGGTTTCATGGGTGGTCTGGAAGTCCACCAACAACTGGACACCGAGACCAAACTCTTCTGTCGCTGCCCCTCGGGAGTCTATGTACAACACTTCGACGCAGAAGTTCTGCGCCACATGCGACCCACGCTGAGTGAGCTGGGCGAGTATGACGGCACTGCGTTGATGGAGTTCAAGACACGCAAGGAAATCATCTACCAGCTCGAGCGCGGGTCGGTCTGTACCTACGAGATCGACGACACGCCGCCATTCGAGATCAATGAGGAAGCGGTGAAGGTCTCTCTGGAGGTCTGCGAGCTCTTCGGTATGGATCTGATCAGCGAGCTGCACGTGATGCGCAAGCAATACCTGGACGGGTCGATCCCGACGGGTTTCCAGCGTACGGCAATGATCGGCCTGGCCGGACGCATCCCCTTCCGCGTGCCCGAACTGGGCATCGACCGCGAGCTGAACATCCGCCAGCTCTCGCTGGAGGAAGACAGTTGCCGCGAGATCAGCGACATCGGCCACCGCGTGACCTTCCGCACGGATCGACTGGGCATGCCTCTGACTGAGGTGGTGACCGAGCCGGAGTTCTTCTCGCCGCTTGAGCTGCAGGCCGGAGCGCGCCTGATCGCCGACACCACACGCGCCTGCACGCACGTGCGACGCGGTCCGGGAGCCGCGCGCCAGGACGTGAATGTCTCGATTGCCGGTGGGCGCCGCGTCGAGATCAAGGGTGTCAGCAATCACCGCGGCCTGCCGCGGCTGGTGCACAACGAGGCCTTCCGCCAGCTCAACCTGCTGCGCCTCCGTGAGGAACTGCGGCAACGTGAAGTCGAGAGTTCGGTCATGGACGTCGGCGAGGCCGACGGCGTGACTGCGGGCACGGACCTCGTGATCGACGCCACGTCAATTCTGCGACGCAGCGACTACGCACCATTGTGCGATGCGCTGGACGCGGCGGGCAGTGCCTATGCAATCCGCCTGCCCCGCTTCGGCGGCCTGCTCGTGCATCGCACACAGCCCGGCATCACCTTCGCGTCGGAGCTCGCCGACCGTGTGCGTGTGATCGCCTGCCTGGTCGGGCGCCCCTTCATGCTGCACAGCGATATCGAGGGCTACGGCCTGCGCGCAGCAGAATGGAGACAGCTGCACAACGCGCTGGGCGCCGGCAGCGAAGACAGCGTGATCGTGGTCTTCGGGCCAACGCGTGACTGCGACACCGCTGCCCGGGAAGTCCTGATCCGCGCACAGGAAGCCATCGCGGGCATCCCTGCCGAGACCCGACAATCGATGCCCGACGGCACGACGGGCTTTGAGCGGATCCTGCCGGGTGCCGACCGCATGTACCCCGACACGGACACGCCGCCGATGCCGATCCCCGACGCATGGGTCGCCGAGGCGCGGAAGCTTCAACTTGAGCGCGCGTTCGAGCGCGCCACCCGTTACCGCAAGACTGGCCTCACGGACAGTGCCGCCGACCGTCTTTCGCGCGCAGCCTGGTCATCGCTGTTTGACGAGCTCGACCTGGGCCAGGCCGCGTCGACTGTGGAGTCCGCATTCGCGCATGTACTTCCGGGCGTGCTGCGCAAGGGCACTGCCTTGCCAGACGCCGGGCGCCTGCACCCCTGGGTGGAAGCCATCCGCGAGGGCTGGCTGCTGGCCGAGGCCATCCGCCCCGCTCTGCGCCGCATCATTGCCGATCCCGGCGTAGAACCGGCCGACGTTCTCGCACGCTACCGCATCTCGCCCGACACCGAACAACTCGCACAATCGGTCGCCGCGATCGCAGGTGAGTTCGCCGGTCTGCACAGTGCATACCCGGCAGCCCGCGTGCGCTGGGCCATGGGCCGGCTCCGCCAGCAGTGGCTCGGCCACTACCGCGCCTCAGAAGTCCTCGACCAGATCTCACGCCAGCTCGAGTCCACGGAGGTGACCCGATGACCGCATCGGCCGAGGCCCGCTCCGAATACCTGAACGGTTACCGCCCCCCGATGAGCAACGTGCTGGAGAAGTTCGGCGTTCTGGTGTGGTGCGAAGTACGAGTGCGCACCGATCGTGGCGACTTCGAAGGCCTGGTGCTGCCGCGTTCGGAGACCAGCGACGAGTACCACATCGTCCTCAAACTCAACACCGGCTACAACGTGGGCCTGCGTCACGACCGCATCGAGCACATCGAGGTGATCGGCTACCGCGAGGCACACTACAAGGTGCCCGAAAAAGCATTCCCGGTGGACCCGGCCAAGCCCTCGGTCAAGCTCTTCGGCACGGGCGGGACCATCGCCTCGCGCCTCGACTACCGCACGGGCGCGGTGATCCCGGCCTTCACCCCTGGCGAGCTCTACGGTTCCGTGCCCGAACTCGCCGACGTGTGCAATCTGCAGACTGAGAAGCTGTTTGGAGTGTTCAGTGAAAACATGGGTCCCGAACAGTATCTCGAACTTGCCGAGAATGTGGGCCAGGCCATCCGCGAGGGCTTCGCCGGTGTGGTGATCGGGCACGGGACCGACACCATGCACCACACTGCGGCGGCCCTCAGCTACATGGTGCAGGACCCGCCCGTACCGGTCGTGATGGTCGGCAGCCAGCGCTCGAGCGACCGGCCGAGTTCCGACGCGGCACGGAACCTCATCGCCGCGACGGCAGCGGCCGCGCATGGCAACATCGCCGAGGTGCTGGTGTGCATGTTCGGGCCGACCTCAGATCGCTACAATCTGCTGCATCGCGGCACGCGCGTGCGCAAGATGCACAGCTCTTACCGCTCGACCTTTCGTACGCTTGGCGACATCCCCGTTGCGATGGTCGAGATCGACGGCGAGCGCATCACGGCGCTCAAGGACGACACGCGGCCGCGGCGCAAGGACCGTAATGTGAAGATCCAGGCCTGCTTCGACGACCACATCACTTTGCAATACTACTACCCGGGCATGAAGGCCGACGTCATCGACGCGCTGGTCGACCTTGGCTACAAGGGCATCGTGATCGCCGGCACCGGCCTGGGCCACGTGAACCGGCTGCTCTACCCGGCGCTCGAACGGGCCCGCGATGCAGACGTGCAAGTGTACATGACGCTGCAAACGCTCTGGGGCTTCGTGCAGATGCACGTCTACGAGACCGGGCGCGAGATCCTGCAACTCGGTGTGATCCCGCTGGCCAACATGTTGCCCGAGGCTGCCTACATCAAGCTGGGCTGGTCGCTCGGCATGCATCCCGACGACCCGGACGCCGTGCGCAAGCTGATGACCACGCCGATCGCCGACGAGATCACCCCGCGCGAACCGCACGACGGTTACCTGGTGTTTCAGGGCGGCGTGCCCGAGATCCAGGACCTGATGGTCGAGAACTGGAAATAGGGCTAGATCCGGGCGGCCTTGTCGAGCATCGCGCGCAGGCCTTCTTCCATCGTCTGTGCGGTCTGCTGCGGCCCGACGAGCTTGAAGAAGACATTGCCACCGGGCGCCTCGACGATGGCCCCGACCATGCGCCAGCCAGGAAAGGCCTTGGTGCGCCCGCCGGTCATCGGCCCGCCACCCATCGAACGCTGGTAGATGCCGTCGATTTCGACGAAATGCAGGGTGAAGCCGTCCGCTGACTCGCGTTGCGAACGCAGCACCGACTCTTCGATCGTCTTGCCCTCGGGCGGGTCCATCTGGCCGACCCAGCGCCGGATGTTCGACTCGATGTCGCCGCCCTGACCCTCGCCGAAGAAAAACACGGTGACCTCGGCCGCCAGCTCGTCGCCGTAGGACGGACCAAAGCTGTAGCTGCCCTTGCGCATGCCGCTCGCGCCGTCGTCGCTCCAGTCCTCGGGCGCCTTGAAGGCCAGGCTCGCGAGTTCCAGGCTGCCGGCAGCAGCCGGTTCCAGGCTCTGCGCCCCCGTTGCCGCCGGTGCGCTGCGGGCCGGGACCTTTTGGCCGTCGAGTTTCTCGCCGCCCTGGGTGCAGCCGGCGGCGGCGGTGATCAGGAGGCAGGAGATGGCGAGGCAGGGCACGAAACGCATGGGCGATCCTCTCGGGCAGGGATGTCAGGGGCGGCGGCGGCCGCTGCAGGTTGCTTCGGTCAGAATAGCACTGTAATCGCGGGCGACAAACTAGAAGGCGTAACCGATCGAGAGCGTGCCATGTACGGAGCCGCCGCCGGTCGCCAGGTCACCGCGCAACGCGACGCTGCTGACCTCGGGCACCTGCACGCTCAGCCCGGCCCCGAAAGTCGGCCGCTGATCCTTGAGCTGCATCTTCTTCCACCTCGCGGTCACTACGGCCGTGCCCGTGAACAGCTGCATGTGCAGGCGCCAGAACAGGGGCCGTCGCCACTCCACCTGCAGCGCAGCCATGCGCTTCTCGAGGTAGCGGTTGCGCGAGTATCCGCGCGAGTGCTCACGGCCACCGAGCGAGGCAAGACGCCAGACCGGAGCACTGTCCTGTACGCCAAAGAAGAAGGCCTGGAAGGCGAGAACATCGTCGGAGGTGACGCCCCAATAGGCACGCCCGTCGAGGTACATGTTACCGAAGTCCGCCCCACCATCATCGAAGTGACCGAAGCTCATCACATATCCCTGAAACCACCACCCTGCTGACGGGTTATACAGATCATTGCGGTGATCGAGGTCGAAGGTGAGGCCGTAGCCAAAGACCGTCTTGCCGCCGGCGCTGACACCGGAGAATTCCCCGCTCTCCAGCAGCCCTCCGGATTCAGTTTCGAGATACTGGTAGTCTTGCCACTCCACGCGAAAGCCCACACCCAGGCGGCCGAAACGGCGTAGCAGTTCCAGGTACATGCGAAGATCACGTGGGCGGAAGAGCTCCTTGTTGATGTCTGGCACATCCGACCCTACGCCCCAGAACTCGCGCAGCCGGGTCGAGCTCTGCAGTACCGCCCGCGGATTCCAGCGCCCTTCGCCGATGGTCGCCTCTGTGCGGATCTCCAGCTGACCATGGAGCTGCTCATAGACGCGTCCGCTGGCTGAGAACTCAATATCCGTGCCCAGGTAATCCGTCAGGACCGGCACCGTGAAGGGCCGACTCAGGTCCAGGCCCGCGCCGAATCCGTCCAGCCCCGAGTAGTAGCCCTGTAACAGGAACACCCAGCCCTTGTAGAAACCACTCGGCGGAATCCAGTTCAGCCCCCAGGCGTCGGGGGCGTCGGCAGCAGCGGTGTCGGTGGCCTCCGCAGCCGATTCATCCTCTGGTTGCCCGGAAGCCGGCTGCGCCAATGATGGCTGTGCAACGGCCAGCCAACCCAGGGCCACGAGCATTAACAGTTTCAACACAGTCTCAGGCCTCCGTCTCCGCAGGCCCGCCCTCGCCGGGCCGCGTGGGCCACAGGCCCATGGCCTCGGCGAAGCGGTTGAGGTAGTTGAAGAGCCCGATCACACACGCCAGTTCCACGATCTGCTCCTCGCTGTACCAGCGCCGCAGGCGTTCGATCGCGGCTTCTCCATCTTCGCCCGCCTTCTCGCTCATCGCTGCGGCGAAGCGCAGGGCCTCGCGTTCTGCCTCCTCGACCGCGCATCGGTCCGGGTCATGCAGTGTCGCGAGAACCTCGTCGCTGACCCCGTACCGTCTTGCCAAGACGGTATGCGAGGCCAGTCAATAGCCGCAGTCGTTGATCTGCGACACGCGGACCGCGACCATCTCCTTCAGCCCGATGGACAGGCTGCCCTCGCCCATGACCTTGCCGAAGTGGTTATTGAAGCTGCTCATCAACTCAGGCCGGTGGCCCATCACGCGAAACAGGTTGGGGACGTTTCCACGTTCTGCGTAGAAGTTCTCGAAGATCGCCTGCAGGCGGTGCTCGGTCTTCCCCCATTCGACGCGTTTGAGCCAGGACACGGAGACCTCCGGACACGGGTTGATGAGGACGGGCCAATGAACGGGTTAACGGCAACGGGCGCCGAGGGTAACGCCCCGACGCCCGATTGCCCAGACCGCGTTGGTGCCCGGCTCAGCTGAAGAGCTTGCGCTGGCGCGCGTGCTCCTCCAACTCGCCCTGGAAATCCGGGTGGGCGATGGAGATCAGGGCCTCGGCCCGCTCACGCAGGTTCTTCCCAAAGAGGTTCACCGCCCCGTACTCCGTCACCACGTATTGCACGTCGGCCCGGCTGGTCACCACACCCGCGCCTTCCTTGAGGTAGGGCTGGATACGGCTCATCGTGCCGCCCTTGGCCGTCGACGGCAACGCGATGATCGGCCGCCCCCCCTTGGACTTGGCGGCGCCGCGAATGAAATCCACCTGCCCGCCGAAGCCCGAGTAGATGTAGGGACCGATCGAGTCCGAACAGATCTGGCCGGTCAGATCAACCTCGATGGCCGAGATGATCGCGACCATGTTGTCGTGCTGGCTGACCACGAAGGGGTCATTCACGTACTCGGACGGGTGGGCCTCGATCAGCGGATTGTTGTCGAGGTAATCGTAGAGTTCGGCGCTACCCAGCGCGAAGGTGATGACCACCTTGCCCGGATGCAGGTTCTTCCGTGCACCGGTAACCACGCCGCGCTCGATGGCCTTCATCGCGCCATCGGACATCATCTCGGTATGGATACCCAGATCGAGGTTGCCCTCCATGGCCGCGAAGACGGAGTCAGGAATGCCGCCGATCCCCATCTGGATGGTGGAGCCCGGCTTGATCAGGGGCATGATGTGACTGGCGATGGCCTGGTCGACAGCGGAAGCCGGGCGCGGCTCGAGGATCGGCAGTTCCTCGTCGTGCTCGACGATCGCGGTCACACGGCTGGCGTGGATGAAGGCGTCACCGAGGACGCGCGGCATGCGCTCGTTGACCTGCACGATGACTTTGCGTGCGGCGGCCACTGCTGCCTTGGAGGCGAGGCACTCCACACCCAGGCTCATGAAGCCGTGTTCGTCGGGCGGGGAAACCATCACCATTGTGACATCGAGCGGGATCCAGCCCTCCTGGAAGAGGCGCGGCATCTGGTGCAGGAAGATCGGCATGTAGTCCGCGCGCCCGTCGTTGACTGCCTTGCGATCGGCCGGCCCGACGAAGAGCGAGTTGTGCCTGAAACTCTGTTCCATGCCCGGCTGCGAAAGCGGATCCTCGCCCAGCAACAGCACGTGATTGAGCTGGACGCCCTCGAGCTCACTGGAGCGATTGGCGAGCGCGGCGACCAGGGCGCGCGGAATGGCCGCGTTGCCACCATAGTAGACCTTGTCGCCGCTCTCGATCAGACGCACCGCCTCATCCGTACTGACAAGCTTCTGCTTGTAACTCTCCACCCAACTCATGCGCGGTCCTCCAACAAGGTATCGAGCGATTGCAACTCGCCGCCGACCGCCGCTGCGATCCGCTGGTGTACGAGCTGTCCCTTGAAAATGCAGACGCCCCGGGCCAGACCCGGGTCGCGGCGCAAGGCCTGTTCGATACCGAATTCGGCGATGTCGATCAGGTAGGGCAAGGCGGCGCTGGCCAGGGCTCGCGAGGCTGTCCGCGCGACGCTGGCAGTCATGTTCGGCACACAGTAGTGGATCACGTCTTCGACCACGTAGATCGGTTCGGCCAGCGTGGTGGGACGACTGGTCTCGACGCAGCCACCCTGGTCGATCGACGCATCGACGATGACCGAGCCTTTCTTCATCCCGCGCACCATGTCGTGGCTTACGAGGAAGGGCGTGCGCCCGCCGGGAATGTGCACCGCGCCGATGACGACATCGGCGATCGACGTGTACTTCTCCAGACGGTCGCTGTCGGCAACGATGGTCACGGCCTTCCCGGCGGTGCCCTCATGCACCTGGCGCAGCTGCGCGACGTCATGGTCGATAACAATGGTGTGCGCTCCGGCGGCGACGGCATGGATCGCTGCCGCGTGGCCGAGCTGCCCCGCACCAAGAATCAGCACCGTAGGCGGCGCAACAGTAGGCACGGCCCCCATGAGAATCCCGCGCCCACCCTCTTCGACGGACAAGTATCGGGCGGCGATCTGCAGGACCAGGTGCCCGGCCATCTCCGCGAAAGGCAGGCGGATCGGCAGTTCCCCGTGCGGCCCCTCGACCAGCTCGTAGCCGATGCAGGTAATCTCGCGTTCACACAGGGTCTTGACGAAGTCGGTCCCGGCGACGGCCAGGTGGTGGAATCCGCAGATGACGGCGCCGCGCTGCAGGAGCTCGGCCTCGTCGGCCTGCATCCTCTCGACGCCGCAGATCAGGTCGCCGCGCCGGAGGACTTCTTCGTCGGAATAGACGATTCTCGCCCCGGCATTCTGGTAGTCCGAATCTCTTAGATGGGCGTCAGCCCCGGCCCCTTGCTCCACCAGGACCGCATGGCCAAGGGCGCAGAGGCGCGAAATGGCGAAGGGACTCAGTCCGACGCGGTGCTCGTTTCCGTGCTTCTCGCGCGGGACTCCGATAATCATTGGGCGGCCTCCCGGGCCTGGGTAGAACGGGGTTGCTGAACAGCGATAATGTCACCCTTCGGGGCCCAATGCCGCCACCGGAAATTGTGAGGTTGGCGGTTGAATTACGGGCTAGGCAGGTTGGCAGTCTGTGGCTAGTCTGCCGGCGAAGGCGACCGCGGAAGGATCCGGGCGCCAGTCCTTGAACGGAGGAACGCCAGTGGCCCGATTCCTGACTGCCATCGCCCTCACCCTGCTCCTGCTCCCGGTCGCGGCCACCCAGGCTGCGGCCCTGAACTTTGGCGGCCAACTCGTCTACGGCGACGATGCGGACGTCGGCATCGGTGGCCGCCTCGAGGTGCCCACGCCGGACCTGCACGAGGACACCCGGCTAGAGGCGGATTTCAACTGGTACTTCCCCGAGGACCCGCCCGGTGGCGACACCAGTTTCTGGGAGATCAATCTCAACTGGCTCAGCAACGTGGGCGATCCGACCGGTGAGGCACGCTTCCACATCGGTGGCGGCTTGAACCTGGCCCGCGCCTCGGTCGATTTCGATGGCGGCGGCGACGACTCGAGCACGGACCTGGGCGTGAATTTCCTGGGCGGCGCGGTGGTCCCGGTCGGCGTGCTGGACCTGCTCGCCGAGGTCCGGATCACGATCGGCGGCTCCGAGCAGTACACGATCGGCGTCGGGGTGTTGTTCTAGAACTGTTGCAGCGGCCGGGGCCACGCCCCGGCCAGCACGATCAATCTCCTTCGAAGGCCTCTCCGTCCGTCCACCAGGCCGGAGCCGGTGCACCCTTACAGAAATGGTCGACAAAGGCCTTCATGCGCAGCGTGTAATCGAGCTTGTTCGGGTACTTTTTCAGGTGATGCGGTTCTCCGTGGTACTGCAGGAACACGCAGGGCTTACCCAGGCGGCGCATCGCCATGTAGAGCTCGATCCCCTGCGTCCACGGCACCGCCCCGTCATCGTCGCCGAACTGGATGAGCAGCGGCGTGTTGATACGATCGGCAAAGAAAAGCGGCGAATTCTCGATGTACAGATCGCGGCGTTCCCAGAGCGTGGCGCCGATCCGGCTCTGCGATTTCTCGTACTGAAACTGGCGTGAGAGCCCGGTGCCATAGCGGACTCCGCCGTAGGCCGAGGTCATGTTGCTGACCGGCGCGCCAGCGACCGCGCAGGCAAAGATATCCGTCGCCGTGATAATCTGCGCCGTCTGGTAGCCCGACCACGAGTGACCGTGCAGGGCAATGGCATCTGGATCGGCGACACCCATCTCCACGATCTTCTGGATACCCGGCAGCAACGACTTGGCCGCCGACTGACCGGGGCGCCCCACCTGAAACCGAATGTCGGGCAGGAAGACCGCATAACCGTCGCCGGCCCAGGCATAGAAACTCGGGCGATGGTTGATCACCGGATCGTTGAAGCGATGCAGACGGGGCGTGAAGAAGCGGTAGTAGTAGACGAGAACCGGGTAGCGTTTGCCCTCTTCATAGCCGGCCGGTTTGATCAGGATGCCCTGCAGAGGCGTGCCGTCCTCGCTCTGCCACTCGACGAGTCCGGTCTGGCCGAGATCGAAGTCCTCGAGCTGCGGGTTGAGGTCGGTCAGTCGCTTCGGCCGCTTGAAGGCGGCATCGGCGACCCAGAGGTCGTTGAACACATCGTAGGCTTCTTCGCTGTAGAGGTAGCGTGCGGCGTTCCTTGCCTTCGCCCGGATGTTGTAGAAACGCTCGTCCTCACGCCGCCGCTCCAGCTTCTCGCCTGCCAGATCAACGGTCCAGATCGACGAGTTCTTGGCCAGCTCGTCGAATCCCGTCAGCAGGAGACCGGCCTGCGGATCCAGTCCCTCGGGACCATCATCGAGGTCCACGATGCGGTAAGTGCGCCGGTCGGTGCGACCCGAGCCCTGCGTGAGGTTGATCGCCTCGCCACCCTGTGTGGGCACGAGCCAGATGTCGTACTTGTCGTTGAGCAGGACGGCACTGTCATCACGCAACCAGCCGGCCACGCCGTAGCCCGGGGCGGCGCGCGGGTAGTCGTGGTCTTCGTTGGCGAAGGGCACACCGAGGGCGCTGGTCAGGTTGCTCTGCTGACCACTGGCGGTGTCGTGCAGATGGAAGTCGCCGTCCGCGTACCAGACGACGAAACCACCCTGCGGCGAGCGCGAGACCGTGCCCTGCACGCGCGCGGCTACTTTCGTGCGGCTGCCGTCCGCGAGGTCGACCGTCCATACATCCTCGTACCAGCCATCCCAGGTCATTTCCTTGAGGTAGGCACGGCGATCCTCGGCCAGGGCGATGCTGCCGGACTCGGGTACGAAGACCTCGGCCAGTTCCTCATCGGCGAGGCGCTGCACGCTGCCGTCCTCGCGGTCGAGGAGGGCAAGGTAGAGGTGGTCGCGACGCTCCTCGAAGGTCTTGCGCTCATGCGGTTTGATGCGCGGATCGTCGGTGTGCCAGACATCAACGCTGCGTTCTTCGAGCAGGGCGTCAATGTCGAGGATGTCGAAGGGTTCGTCCTCCGCGGACGTCTCGTCGGTGTCGTCGCTCTCGGCGCTCTCGCCGTCCGCGATCTGCCCGCCTTCCTCGTCTGTGACTTCACGCTCGCGCAGGCCGAAGAACAGGCGCCGACCGTCACGGCTGTACTCCAGCTCGTTGTCCAGTGGCAGTGTCCACGCCTCACCGAACTCGCTGTCGGCG
>Ga0164313_10004046_pt1 | contig 13100 bp, 11 predicted proteins | sample GuaBasSedimGuay4_FD_113735 | JGI IMG/M metagenome (GOLD analysis project Ga0164313, IMG submission 113735) | Subseafloor sediment microbial communities from Guaymas Basin, Gulf of California, Mexico - Guay4, Core 4569-4, 0-3 cm | ecosystem: Environmental > Aquatic > Marine > Hydrothermal vents... | reverse complement strand
GCCGTGGCGGTCGTTCCGAGAACCGATGTCGTGGCCGGTAGGGAGGCAACGACATCCTTCAGTCGCCGGTAATCGGGGCGGAAGTCATGTCCCCAATCCGAGATGCAGTGCACCTCATCGATGACGAGGAGGCCCATTTTCGTCAGTAGCCTCGGCATCACGTCCTCCCGGAACTGCGGGTTGTTGAGGCGCTCGGGTGATATGAGGAGAAGATCGATCTCGTTGTGTGCGATCGATGTGAACACCTCATTCCACACGTCGCGGTTCGTTGAGTTGACGGTCCTTGCGACTAACCCGAGGCGGTCTGCGGCTTCGATCTGGTTACGCATCAGCGCGAGGAGCGGGGAGACGATCACGGTGGGTCCAGCGCCGCCCTGTCGGAGCATCTTCGTCGCGATGAAGTAGACACCGGATTTCCCCCACCCTGTCCGTTGCACGACGAGTGCTCTGCCCCCCGGCTGGGTTACAGCCTCGATGGCCTCAAGCTGGCCAGAGCGAAACTGTGATTCCGGGTTGCCGGTGAGTTCCCGGAGAAGCGTTGCTGGATCTTGTGGTGTTTGCACATCGATACCGTACCCACACGGTGTGACAGATCCTCAGATCCGCGATGGAGTACCAGGCGAGCAAGGTCCTGACACCGCCCGTGGCCGGTGTCAGAACCTCAACGTCCCTACGGACAGGGCGTTGCGAGAAGGTGCGGTCCGTTTGTGAACTCGCAGCCGAACTCAGGATCCGCGACAGCTGCAGGGTCGAGCCAGTCGTCGCCATCAGGCTTGACGCCCGTGTTCACCCACGCCACGAGATCGAGGAACGCTGTACTGAACTCCTCTGGCGTGAAGTCACAGTGGAGCACCCCTCGAATCGCTCGTTGCACGAGGAGGTCACTTGCTCCGTTGGCTTCCACCCTCGATGCGTACGCGACCTCGTTGTGGGCCGGCACGAACAGGTCTCCGAGGTTGTGGAGCGTGAGGACTGGAACCTCGATGTCGCCGGAGATCACAGGGACCTGAGCGAGTCCGTTGGGGTGTCTGGTCTGTGGGTCGGCCGCGATCCGCACGATGTCGGCGTTCAGCGCCTCTTCTTCTGGTGTAAGTGCCGGGTCCGTGTCGAACTGGTACACCGTATCGGTGTTGTCTACTGAGGATCCGGGGGCTCGTGGAAGAGATCCGTCGCCCAGTCCGAGGTCGAACAGGAAATTGCCGGGGCCTGACCCGAACTCTGCGAAGGTGTTCCAAAAGAACCAGCCCTCGTCGAAGTTCGGACGCTCGCCGCCTGACCTCAACTCTGTCAGGTTCTTCAGGTTCGTACCATCCGCATTCAAGATGACAGGCCAACCGCCGGGAACTGCTTCCAGGTTCGCCTTGATCGTTGGAACGGTCGAGAAGAGGTACTCGACCGTGTCAACAGGGTACGCCGATGTGCCCGTGCCGATCTGCTGGGCCGCGACGTTGAAGTCGAGGAAGTAGTCGAACAGTTCGTAGTCTCCAATAGCCCCACAGATGGGCAGAGCTGCGTCGTAGACCTTTGGATACTGTTCGATCGACACCGCGGTGATGTGCCCGCCCATGGATGCCCCGGTGATGAAGGTGCGGTCGGGTTTGTCCACGATCCCGTTGAATCTCTTCGCCAGCGCGTGTGTGTCCTGGACTCCGGTGGCAACGTCGTAGTCGTTGCGGCTGTAGCTCGATGCCGCCCACGCGTAGCCGAGTGGGATCAGTAGGTCGCGCAATGGATGGTTATCGACGATCAATTCCAGATCTGTTCCTGCGAATCCGTGAGCCCACATGACAAGGTCACCGTTCCAGTTGTCAGGTACCTCAATGCGGTAGCCGGCACCGGTATGCACGCCCCAGTACGCAGTTGCCCCCGGCAACGCCTCGAAGGGAAGAGCTTCCTCATCAACAAAGTACGCAGGGGGCGGAGCGGCTGAAGCGATCGGAACAGTGAAAAGTGCTGCGAGCACCGCAACCAACGCGATTGAGAACAGACGACGAATGGGATCCCCCCAGGTAGCTGCTCAGAACATACACAAACAAGCACTCCCGCGCCCGGCATATCCCCATTTTCTTCCCGCGTTCTGGACGCCAAAGCCCTGAGGGTCACCAGGCGCCGCCGCCACCGCCGCCTCCGCCCCCGCCGCCTCCACCTGAGAAGCCTCCACCGCCGCCGGACGACGAAGGTGCGGCGAACGCTCCTGTGAGGGCTGATTCGATGCCAACGAATGCGTTCTCGGTGCTACCGCCCGTGTACCCGTAGGCGCCGTACCAGTACAGAGAGGATGATGTTTCGAGTTCGGGTGGCGCGTTCAGGCGCGCCTGTTCGAGGACCTCGGTGGCTACGCCAAATCCAATCGCGTACACGAGGAACTTGTCCCAGAGTTCCAGCGATATCGCGGGTGCTTCCTCGAGCCGGGAGAAGTCCGCGAGGTACCGTCTGAAGGCCTCCCATCGTGCGGCTTCGAGTGCTCCTGCGAGCGTCCTCTTCGTTCTGACCTTTCTGAAGAACAGAAATGCCGCCAGGAGAAGAGTCCCAAGGATCATCCCGCCGAGGATCATGATGGCGAGCGCTGGGCCGCCCGGTTGGCTGCCCACGAGCCTGGGAAGAAGGAACCATGTGATCCCGATCACCACAGCGATGCTGACAACAAGCATGACACCGACAGCGGTTCCCCGAGTGTCGAGGAGCTCGCCCCGCACTATCGCGTTGAGGACATTGGACTGGAAGGAGTCGTAGGTCTTGGAGTTCAGCCGCGCATCGTCGCGGATCCTGTCGCGGAACTCAGTGAGCGGTTGGGGCCCCTCGTCAAGGACACGCTTGACCACCGTCATGACCGACTGTTCGAAGTCTCGGAGCCCTGTTGTGGTCGTGCCGAGAGAGAGTTCGAGATCGGTGACCGTCTCGGTCCGCATGCCGCCCCACGTCGACTTCACAACCTGTGTGGGCTGGGCAGTGATGGCCCCCTTGCCTATGAGATCGAAGAGGGTCGCGGTGAACTCCTTCTCTCCGACCGCACCCTGGGACAGCAACGCTCCAACCTCAGCCGGTGTCAGATCGGTTGGCGGTTCCTGCTCGTACTCCCGGTCGTAGTCAACCTTCGGCTCCTTGCCGTAGCGCAAGTACGCGAACAGCCCGACACCAACGCTGATACCAAGAAGCAGCAATAATCCGATGACGAGTCCGATTCCCGCGTTCCTCGTGGCGGCGTCCGCGCTCTGTGCGAATGCCGTCTCCTCGTCGAGGATCTGCTGAAGACCGTCTCCCTCAACGACGGTAGCTCCCGATGTCGAGGTGAGAGTATCAACAGGGAACGCTGTGCGGATCTCGACCCAACGTTCCGACGGAACGTTGTTCGCTTCGAGGCTTGGGGAGATGCCGTCATCGCCCAACGATGTTTCACCGTCAATGTCGTACGGGTGGCCCCACACATACACGGTGCCCTGCTCAGGCTGGCCAGGGATGATCACTTCGGCGGTGATCTTGTCGACGCCCACAGGCCACTGGTCTCCCCACACCTGCATGTTGACATCGAGGACGTCGTCATAGGCGGTTGCCACACCGATCATCGTATACGACAGGTTGAAAGTCCGGGTTTCGTCCTGGGAATCGTGATGCCATACGACCCTGACATCGTCACCGTTCGACACGACTCCGTATGTGCCAGCTGGCGAGGAACACCCCAGTTGTGTGCAGCCACCGAGGGCGTACACACCAGTTGCGTCGCTGACCGTGACGGACTCGATACTTTCGCCGCTGCGGAGCGGAATGTCGCGGAAGGCACCGGTGAAGTCGCCCGAGAAGTCGAACGTTATCAGTTCGGTAACGAGGAGCGATCCGTCGGCCTGGACAACGATCGAGACATCGGCCTCGTTGATCCAGTATGACTTGGCGAGTGCTGCAGTCCCAGGGAGAAGCAACCCGACAAGAGCGACGACGACCAGGATGAGCCTGGCGACTCTCCTGGTGTGCATGCTAAAAGCTGACTTCGGGGGCAGTGTCAGCTGCTTCTGGAGCGTCGTAGAACTCCCTGGTCTTGAACCCGGTGACCGAGGCAACGATGTTCGACGGCAACTGCTGGACAGCGTTGTTGTACGTCAGCACCGTGTCGTTGTAGATCTGGCGTGACACGGCGACCTTGTTCTCTGTGTCAGAGAGGTCGTGCTGCAGACTTGCGAAGTTCTCGGAGGCCCGCAGTTCCGGGTAGTCCTCAGCCACGGCGAAGAGTTGGCGGAGCGCTCCGGTGAGGAGATTGTCTGCTTGGGTTTGTTCGGCGGGGCCGGAAGCTGATTGTCCTGCGGCCCGTGCTGCCACAACGCGTTCGAAGGTCCGGCTCTCGTGTGTCGCGTAGCCCTTGACCGTCTCTACCAGGTTGGGGATGAGGTCGTATCTTCGTTGGAGTTGCACCTCCACGTGGCTCCATGAGGTGTCGACCCGGTTCCGTTTTGCCACGAGACTGTTGTACGACCGGGCGATCAGGAACCCGATGATGAGAACTACGACAAGAATGATGATCCGTACCATCCCCCAATCCTACACACGGCTCCGCATCGGGGCTTTGGCGTAACCCAGGAGCGTATGTGCGCCGCAGTTACGCCAAAGCCCTAGAGCGGCCAGTTGTGGACGGAGGGGATGGTGGAGCCGGGGCCTGTGCCGTCATCCTTGGAACGGAGCCAGCGGCGGATCGCTAGTTGGGCGACGACGTCGTCCTCGTTGTACTCGAGGAGGCGGGCCTTCATCCCTTCGTCCCCGGCGAGGACGTGCTCGAACCATATCTCAGACTGTCGACCGCCGGGATCGTCGTCACGCCATTCGAATCCGCACAGGGGAGCTATCACCTTGAGACCGTAGCCATTGGGCGACACGAGGTTCTTGCGTGCCCAATCACACAGGTCCACTGCATGGGCGTCGAACCATTCATCGACCGTTGCGTATCCGGGGATGGAGAGTCCGTGTCGTTTGCCAGCTTCAGTGAGGATCCGGCGTTCGTAGTTCGTCCAGTGCTGAACGATCGTATCGTCGCCAGATAGCGATGCCAGCTTGTTGAACATCTCTTCGACCACGGCGGCCTCGGCCTCTGGGGTTCCGCCCCAGTTGACGACCGGCTCAAAGGTCGATTGCCCATCGGTTGTGATGAGGAATCCGGCGAGATAGATCACACCGCCATAGGTCTCGATATCGAAGTCGACCTCCGTGTGCGCTGAGGGAACGCGGAGCGCCCCTTCGCCATCATCTTGTCGCAGCAATTGTCCCGCGGTTCGCGCCCTGGCCTGGAGAACAACGGAGCTGTTCGGAAGCCGATTATCTTGCGGGCTGAGGCTCGCAACGTTGTTGATGGTGGTGATGTCGTCGCTGGCCAGTGCGCTGCGGTTGTCGGCGTCGACCCAGGAAAGGAGAGTGGGGTCGTCGACAGTAGCGAGTTGTTGAGAGCAGAGATCCGACCAGTCACACCGCTTGCATTCGGTTCGCCACCAGGGAGGATTGAAGGGAAACCCACGATGTTGGCTCCCTTCCTCTATCGCAATTAGCGTAGCTGCCAACGTCGTCTGGTACTCGAGATCGATCGAAGGGTCACCCTGTGCGAGGTCGACCCAAACACAACCGTACGGTTCCTCAGATCCGATGACACCACCGAGCGGGGCACTTGCTCCATAGCCAGCCTCACCGACGAGTCGGTTGTAGTGAGCGACCTGAAGAAGGTCGCGGCGTCGGTTCCCTCTGAACTTGACTGGATCGCCGAACGGTTCCGCGATATCTGCGAGCGACGTGACGGTACCGACGATCCCGTTTGTTCTGAGAACCTTGTGGTTCTTGATCTCAACTGCGGCATAACCGTCATCGAGCCACACCAGAAGGTCTGGTGCACCCACCGAGATCCCGTCTTGTGACTCAAGCCGACCGCCGGTGATGAAGCGAACACCCGAGGCCATAGCAGCGAGTGTCTCTTCGACTGCGGTTATGCCTTGCTCAATCGAGGCGATCGATATGTGCTGGCTGGAGAGGGCAGCGAGAACATTGGCTTCGTGCTCGTATCCGCGCGCAGAGTCCCGTGCGCGGACCTCATCGAATATCGGTATTGCCGGTGTGAACCGATCATGGTGGATCCGTGTGAGGCAGAGGCCGATGTCGGCTCCACCGAGTCGGCGTCCTGAGATTGGTGCGGTTGTGCTCGTGCTGGTCACACGACGATTGTCGCATGCCTGTGTGACACGGAATCCGGAGACAGCCGTCAGTCAACAGCCATCAGCCAACAGCAGGAATTCGGAAGTCTGTTCTTGGACACGGCAACGGTTGCGTCACACGAGTTCAATGACAGGGATCTTCCGATCGGTTCCGGCCTGGTACTCCCCGAACTGGGGAACGCGCGATGCCTGGACCGCGTAGATACGGGAACGCTCGTCGGGTTCGAGTTCGACTGCGGTCTTCTCGACAGTGCTGGTACCGACTTCGATCGTGACAGACGGGTTCGCCAGGACGTTGTGATACCAGTCAGGGTGCGAGTGCGATCCAGCTTTGGACGCGAACACGAACATGCGGTCTTCGTAGGGCAGATACATGAGCGGAGCGAGACGTTCAACTCCGCTGCGGGCGCCGGTTGTGTGAAGGATGATCAGCGGCGCGCCCTCGAACATACCTCCGACCTTGCCCTCGTTGGCCCGGAACTCGTCGATAATCCCTGCATTGAACTCGTTGTAATCGGTCACGGAAGATCCCCCTCGTGGTGCTAGAGACCCGAAACATCGAGTACAGCGATCGTATTCCGTATTCAGCCGTCAGCCGTCAGCCGGTAATCGTGGACACCCGACTTCGAGCGCATCGCCTCTGAGTTCTTGCTGATGGCTGACAGCTGATGGCTGCTCATTGGTAATTGACAAGCTACGGGATTTCTGGCATGGTATGGATACATAAGAAGTGAACCGGGCGTACTGGTGGTGCGAGGATCGTATCCCACCAACCGAGAGCCAGAGGCACTCGAAAACCCAGTCGGGTCATGCGACGAGATCGAGCATCACTAGAGCGGGCCGGTCGATTGAGAGGAGTTCCCACGGAGCTCCTCTCGCGTGTGTGATGGCGTCTTCCGTTCTCCGTCTCCCGTTCTCCGAATTCTGGCTGATGGCTGATGGCTGTTAGCTGTTGGCGGTCATCACTATCTCGTCATCGGCGAAACAGTACGCCCAGAACTCTCCCGGTTCCTTCGATCTCACGACTCCATGGCCCGTGTTCTCCCAGTGTTTACGGGCGTGTGTGTTCTTCGACGAATCACAACAACCCGTGGTGCCACAGGCAACGCAGTAGCGCAGGTGAACCCATGTGTCACCCATTGAGATGCACTCGGTGCATCCTTCTTGAGGCATCGTCACCAACGGTAGGTTTTCAAGATGTTGGCATGGCGCGGACACCATTACCTCCTTGTGTAGTTCGGAACATAGTCGCTCAGTCCACAGGCGTGTCGGGTGATGTCGGGAGTACGACGGTGAATCGAGTCTCGTCTTCGTCTGAATCGAGTTTCAGCGTTCCGCCATGCTGGTTGACAACAACGCTGTAGGCCGTGTCCAGGCCCAGTCCTGTTCCCTGCCCTGGCGCCTTCGTCGTGAAGAAAGCTTCGAAGATCCGGTCCTGGATTTCGCGAGGGATCGCAGGACCATTGTTCGCAACGGACACCACGATGCACCCATCCCGGTAGTTGACTTCGATCACGATCCGGCCATCCTCGATGCCAGCCTCGTGGATGGCGTCTGACGCGTTGTCGATGAGATTCGTCCACACCTGGTTCAACTGGCTGCCGTACGCGGTGATATGGGGCAGGTTCGGCTCATATCGGCGATCGATATCGATGCCGCTGGTCTTGCTCTTGAGGATGAGCAGCGTATCTTCTATGCCTTTCGTGACATCCACGTCCTGAACGGGAGCCTGATCGAGGAAGGAGTAGGACTTCAGAGCACCGACCAGTTCCGCAAGTCGATGTGCACCCTCGCCGATCTCCTTGAGAAGCGTCTCCACTTCGGCTTTGTTGGCAATCGCTCGGATGAAGTCCTGGGTCGCGTGTTCTCCGTTATTGAGAAGATCGCCGACAGTGAACCCTGCAGCAACGAGAGCCGGGGCGAGTTGCCACGCGTCTTCGATACCTGCCGAGTCCAGGGCTGTCTCGAGTTCGTACTCGGCGTCTGCGGTCTCAAGGCTTGACATGATCCCTCCACTGGCCGATGGCTCGGGCAGGACCGCACCGGTCGGGATCGACTGCATGAGTGCACCGTAGGCAGCAACACGCTCACTCAACTGTGCAGACCCACGGACAATGGCTGCGGCAGGGTTGTTCATCTCATGGGCAAGGCCCGCAGTGAGCACGCCGAGTTGTGCCATGCGTTCTGCCTGGCGTAGTCGTGACTCCTGCTCGCGACCTCTCGTGATGAAGCCGTCGAATATCGCTCGCATCGCTGTCGGGCTTGCGGTGAGAAGACCGTCGAACGTGTCTCGAGGTATCGACACGAGTGTCGCATCTGTGAGTGCGCGACATGTGGCGTTCCGGGGAGCACTGGCCAGAAGCGCCATCTCACCGATGAGCGTGCCCGGTCCCAGGACCGCCAGTCGTACTTCCCTGCCAGCGGATTCCTTGAGAACCTCGATCTCCCCCGTGGTGATGACGTAGGCGCTGTCGCCTTCGTCCCCTTCACAGAACAGGTTCTCGCCCGCGGGGGTGTCGTGGTACGACAGTGAGTTTTCGAGTTCGGCGAGATCGTCTGCGTCGAGGTTTGCGAACAGGTCAACCGATGCCAGATCGAACTCGGTCACACGGTGTCCAGATATCTGTGGATCATGGACACCGATACTGACCCTTCTCCCACAGCGGAAGCCACTCTCCTCACGGCCCCTTGCCGGACGTCTCCTGCGGCGAAGATACCTGGCACCGAAGTCTCGAGTGGGTATGGATCACGCTCGATGGGCCACACATCGGTGAGCGTTTTCACGTCTCCGCCTGTGTAGATGAACCCGTGATCGTTCATGGCAACGGTGTCCGTCAGGAAACTGGAGTGGGGGATCGCTCCGACGAAGATGAACAAAGCGTTCGCCTCCCGTTCCTCCACATCGCCAGAGTCGCGATTCTTGAGAACGATCGATGAGACCATCCCCTCTCCCTCGACGCTGACGACCTCGGTGCCTGTGAGCACTTCGATATTGTCGATCCCTCCGATCTGATCGACGAGGTATGCCGACATCTTCTCCCCGAGAGACTGGGACCGCACGACCATCGTGACCATGCTCGAGGTCTTCGAGAACATGACCGCCGCCTGACCAGCGGAGTTCGCTCCGCCGATCACATACACCGGCTTGTCCGTGAACGTTGCTGCTTCGGTAGCTGCGGCACCGTAGTACACCCCGGCACCCTCGAAGCGTTCGTATCCGGGCACACCGAGACGTCTCACCGTCATGCCGCTGGTGATGAGCAGCGCCAGCGACCGCATTTCGGTTCCGTCGACCAGCGTGACGATCTTCACGTGGCCCTCAACCCGCACAGAGTCGACTTCAGCAGGGGTGATCAGTTCGGCGCCGAGGCGGGTCGCCTGCGCAATGGCGCGACGGGCGAGGTCTGCCCCGCTGATACCTTTCGGGAACCCCAGATAGTTCTCGATGCGAGAGCTCGTACCTGCCTGACCCCCTGGGGCTTCGCGCTCGATCATTACGGTGGTCAATCCTTCCGATGCACCGTACACGGCGCCGGCGAGCCCGGCAGGCCCGCCGCCAACGATGATCAGGTCGTAGAACGGAGCGGTTGCGGCCGTGTGGAAGCCGACAGCCTCGGCAAGAACCTGGCGATCAGGCGCAATGAGCGTCGTACCGTCGGTGAGCAGAACGATGGGAAGGTCGGTTGAACCGGTCTCCGTGACGATCGAGGCGGCGTCCCGGTCTCGTTCGATGTCCTCGAATCGATAGGGAACTTCGTTACGAGCAAGGAACGTCTTGACCTCGAATGTTCGCGGAGACCATGTCGTTCCCAGGACTCGCACGCCGTCGAACGGCAAAGTCCTGTTCGCTTGCCAATCCTCGAGTACATCATCGAGTACCGGGTAGAGCTTCTCAGTCGGTGGATCCCACGGCTTGAGGAGGTAATGGTCGAGTCCGACCTGATTGATCGCTTCGATCGCTGCGTTGGTATCTGCGTATGCCGTGAGCAGGATTCGCTTGGCATCCGGGTAGATCTCCAATGCAGCTGCAAGGAACTCGGTACCTGACATCTTTGGCATGCGCTGATCGGCGATGAACGCCGCGATATCGCTGCCTCTGGATTTGAGCTCTTGCACCGAGGCAAGAGCATCAGCACCCGATGTTGAGGCAACCACCTGGTATCGGCCGCCATATTCTGCTCTCAGATCCCGCTGCACGGCTGCAAGCACCAACGGTTCATCATCTACAGCCAGAAGCACCGGCTTGCCCATTTTCCCTCCATCGAGAAGCGGTTCAGGATGCCAGACTAGAGGTTTTCCCCATTGGTCCGCACGAGTTCGCTAGCGTTACCCCCGATGACCTCACCCAACGAAGCCACTCCCACGCTGACCATCCTCGGAGCGAGAGGGTCGATTCCTGTCTCGGGACCGGGCTTCTGGCGATACGGGGGGAACACAACAAGTATGGCGTTGTCCGTCGATGGTGAGGCATTTGCTTTCCTCGATGCGGGCACCGCCCTCATCGCCTACCGCGATTTCGGTCTGGTCCTCAAGAGGGAGGTGGCGGTGTTTCTGACGCATTATCACTGGGACCACATCCAGGGCCTCTCGATGCTCGGCGAGATGTGGGACGGTAACTGCACCGTTGACATCTACGGTGAAGGTTCTCCCCGCGACATGCTGACCCGGGCGATCAGCCCGCCATGGTTCCCCGTGTCGATGGCAGGGCAGAGCAATATCGCCTTCAAGGGCGTATCGGAACCTGTCGAGATCGGTGCTCTGACATTCACCGCATTTGGCATCAACCATCCCCAGGGTGCGGTCGGGTATCGAATTGATGGCCCGACGTCCAGTGTGGCTGTTATCACGGATCACGAAACCAATTCCGAATCGACCCCACGGATTCTCGCCGCTGTCGATGGGGTCGATTGTGTTGTCTACGATGCTCAGTATCTACCGAGCGAGATGGCATCGCACCTTGGATGGGGTCACTCAACATGGGAGGATGCGGTGCAGTTCGCTTCCGATGTTGGCGCAGGCAGACTCATCCTCACAAGTCACGACCCGCGCCGCACTGATGATGAGGTGGACGCGATCATCGCATCAGCACGTGAAGCTTTCCCGGAGGTCGAGGCGGCGGTACCCGGGCTCACGATTGATCTATAGGAAAGCAGCCGCCATCCGCTGTCCGCTGTTCGCTATCAGTAAGAGGATCGAAGACTGAACGAGGACCTGCTCGTCGGTTTGCCTTCAGTCCGCTTTGCTTGCGGAAGGCGGAAGGCGGAAAGCGATCCTCCCCTACACCGCTTCGAACGTTGCGGTGAAGTGACGTAACCACGGTGGTTGTGATGTGATCGTGAGGCCTGCGATGTCCGATGCTCGACCTGCCACATCGATCACGACTTCTCCCACGTAGTCGATATGACTCTGGGTATATGTTCGTCTCGGGATCGCCAGTCTGACAAGCTCCATGGCGGCAGGGGTATCAGGGCCACCCTCTGGGTCAGGTCTTCCGAACATCACGGTGCCTATCTCAACACCGCGGACACCGCCGGCTCGGTAGAGCTCAACAGCGAGTGCCTGAGCGGGATACTGATGCGCAGGGATGTGGGGGAGAAGGGCTGCAGCATCGAGGTACACAGCGTGGCCGCCTGGGGGTTGGACGATCGGTACACCCGCTGCGGCCACAGTCTCTGCGAGGTACGCGGTCGAGCGGATCCGATACCGCAGGTAGTTCTCGTCGAGGACCTCCTCGAGGCCTTCTGCGATCGCTTCGAGGTCGTACCCAGCAAGGCCGCCATATGTCGTGAACCCTTCTGTGAGGATGAGGAGGTTCCGAGCGTTCATCGCGAGCGTGGGGTCGTTCGTGGCCAGGAACCCACCGATATTGGCGAGTCCGTCCTTTTTGGCAGACATCGTTGCACCGTCGACGAGGGAGAACATCTCCTGTGCGATCTCCCGCGGTGTCTTGTCCTCATAGCCGGGCTCACGAAGCTTGATGAACCAGGAGTTCTCGGCGAATCGGCAGGCATCGAGGTAGAAGGGGATGTCGTATTCGTCGCACACCGCCCTGACGTCGCGGAGGTTCTGCATCGATACCGGTTGGCCGCCTCCCGAGTTGTTCGTGACGGTGACCATCACGAGGGGAATGCGTTCGGCTCCAACATCTTCGATGGCCGCTCGCAAGGCCCCGATGTCCATGTTGCCTTTGAACGGAAGTATCGCTGAAGGGTCTGTGCCCTCGGGTATCACAAGGTCCAGGGCCTCAGCACCCTGGTACTCGACGTTGGCTCGCGTCGTGTCGAAGTGCGTGTTGTTCGGTACGACGTCGCCTTCCTTGACTGCAACGGAGAAGAGGATCTTCTCGGCGGCGCGGCCCTGATGCGTCGGGATAACTTCGGAAAGCCCCGTGATCCCCTTGACCGCAGCCTCGAACTTGAAGAACGATCTGCTACCCGCGTAGGACTCATCACCCTGCATCATCCCCGCCCACTGCTTTGAAGACATCGCTCCCGTACCCGAATCTGTCAACAGGTCGATGATCACCTCGTCAGCATGGAGTCCGAAGAGGTTGAGACCAGCACGAACGAGTGCAGCTTCTCGTTGTTCGATGTCTGGGAGGTCTATTGCTTCGACACTGTGGATGCGGAACGGCTCGATGATGGTGTTGTAGGGCATGGGAATCAGCCTACAGCCGACGACTCGGAGTCCGATATCCGCCATCCGCCATCCGCCATCCGCCAGAGTGACGTGATGCCTGTGACGCGTTCAGAGCGGACAGCAGACTGCGGACGGCGGAAGGCTCTTGCGATTCAAGGTGACCGGTACGACTGATTCTCTGTGTCGTGCAACTCGTTCCTTCAACTCCGGGAACCGTGGATCGATCTCGAATCGGTAGTCGTCCCACCAGCCATCGCGCTCAGGGGCATAACGTCGTGGGCCAGG
>Ga0164313_10004045_pt1 | contig 13100 bp, 9 predicted proteins | sample GuaBasSedimGuay4_FD_113735 | JGI IMG/M metagenome (GOLD analysis project Ga0164313, IMG submission 113735) | Subseafloor sediment microbial communities from Guaymas Basin, Gulf of California, Mexico - Guay4, Core 4569-4, 0-3 cm | ecosystem: Environmental > Aquatic > Marine > Hydrothermal vents >... | reverse complement strand
TGTGGCCGGCACGGCGCTGTTTGGCGCCCCAGAGCAGCTGGCAGCGCTGGGCGGCATCAAGAGTGTCGAGGTGCTCAGTGAGAAGATGGACACCTATGGCTTGGCCACGACGTTGCTCTACTCGCTGGTCGGTGAAAATCACTTTCACGGGGCACAAGCCACGACACCCTTCGAAATCGCTGAGGCCTTCGAACAGCGCGAGGTCGCGCCGCTGCCTGACGATGCCTTGCCGAATCTGACCGGAGAGCCACGACGCAAGCTCAACGAAGCGCTGTCCCACTGGTTGCAGCGTGACCCGGAAGAACGCGCCACGGCTCGGGCGATGGGTGACGAGCTCGATGTGCTGCTCGAACAGGAGCGGGAGGCCGCAGCGGAGATCGAGCGGGGCATCGCGCGGCAAAAGACCTCACTGGCCCGGGTGCGCATCGCCCTGGCGATGGCGGCCCTGGTTGGGCTAGGCATCGGAGCCTATGTCTTCGCCAAGCGAGACTACCTAGCCCTCGCCAACGAGCTCGAACGGGTCGAGCAAGAGGGCCTCAAGTCCTTCGAGAGACTCGACACGTGCATCGCGTCCCACGAGGTCACCGAACGGGAGGCTCAGACCTGCCTGGCCGGCCGAGAGGGCGACAAGACCGCCCACAGCAAGGCGCTAGCGGGCGTGCGTGCCAAGAGCCACCAAGACCTGGCCAACCAGACGCGACGACTTGCCACCACCAACGGCAAGCTCAGAACCTGCGAGGATGACTCGGAAAAGGCGACCAAGGCCTGGGACCAGGAGCGTGACGACCTCGAGAAAACCCTGGAGGACCGCCAGCAAACCTGGGCCGAAGAGCGGGGCAAGCTCGAGACGGCTCGGGACGAGCATCAAGCCGCACGACTGACCTGCGAGGCCAGCACCGGGCCGATCACTCTGTCCCGCAACCGTTGCCGTGAAGATCTGGCCTCCTGCATTTCGGATCGGGACACTTGCATGAGCGAGCCAGAATACCCGGATCCTCAACCGGCGGCCGCCACCCCACCTGCCACTCCTGTCCCGAAGGGCGGCGCTAGCCCCCCTGGCGGTGGCGCCCCCCCTCCGGGACCTCCAAAACCCGAGGGGGCGACACCAGGCCCAGGGGGATAGCGTTCCAAACCAATGCCGAACCTCTCTCGTCGCGACGCGCTGAGGCGCATCGGCCGGGCCGCGGCGGTTGTCGGTGGCTCGGCGGCGCTAGGCGTCGCACTTTGGGACCAGCATGGGCACAGGGGCGAGGGCTCGAGTCAGCGACCCCAAACCCGCGACTTTCGGGTGCGGGACGACCACCCCACGCTGCCCCAGCTAGCCATCGCGAGCACCGGCACCGATCCCCTGGCGCTGACCCAGTCCGCCGTAGATGCCCTGGGGGGCATGGCCCGCTTCATCTCCCGAGGCGATGTGGTGACCATCAAGCCCAACATCGGCTGGGATCGAACACCGCTTCAGGCCGCCAACACCAACCCATTGGTGATCGCAGCGCTGGTGCGAATGGTCCTGGAGGCAGGCGCCAAACGAGTCACCGTCACCGACGCATCGTGCAACGAGGCCAGCCGCAGCTTCCAGCGCTCGGGGATCTGGAAGGCTGCCCACGATGCCGGGGCTGAAGTCGTCCTGCCTGCGAAGCATCGGTTCCGCACGATGCGCCTAAATGGTGAAGTGCTCGACGAGTGGCCCATCTTTCGGCCTGTAGTCGACGCCGACAAAGTCATCAATGCACCGGTGGTCAAGCACCACAACCTGGCCAAATACACCGGAGCTTTGAAGAATTGGTACGGCTTGCTCGGCGGTCGACGCAATCGGCTGCACCAGAAAATCGACGTTTCGATCGCCGATCTAGCGACCTTCATGCAGCCGACTCTGACTGTCGTCGATGCCACCCGAGTGCTGATGCGCAATGGTCCTCAGGGAGGGAACATCGCTGACACCAAGGCGCTGCACAAGGTCATTGCCTCGGTCGATCAGATCGCCGCCGACGCCTACTCATGCCAGTTGATCGGCGTCCGGCGGGATGATCTCGGCTACCTCGACCTGTGTCACCAGCGTGGCCTCGGCACGAAAGTCTGGGAGGACCTGCGGCGCACCGAGGTGTAGCAACCATGGGCCACAACGAGGCAGCACCTGACGAAGTCGACCGCTCGAAGCCGAGTTGGGCGAACCGGCTCGCGACCCTGACCCCCTGGAGCCATGGGAAGAAACGGCCGCCGCGACCCGGATCGGGAATCGAGGCACGGCCGATCATCCGCAGGCTGGTGTGGGCCCGGCGGCTGTGCCAAGCCGCTTTCCTGGCGCTGTTCTGCTTCTTGATCTTCGAGTCTGGATTCCGCGGAAGCTTCGCCGCAACCGACGAACCGGTCCGCCTGGCGCTGCCTGTCGAGGGCTTCCTCATGGCCGACCCCTTGGTGGCCCTGCTGACCCTCCTGTCGACCCACACCATCTATCGCGGGCTCTTGTGGGCACTGGGCGTGCTGGCCCTCACGCTGATCTTCGGGCGGGTGTTCTGCGGCTGGATCTGTCCTTTCGGCACGCTGCACCATTTCTTCGCCTGGGTGTTTCCCTCCCGCTACGGCAAGGGGAACCGCCGGGTAGCGCAGAACAAAACCCACCCGGTTCGTCAGCGGGTGAAGCACTACATCCTCTATGGGTTGCTCGCCGCTGCAGTGGCCGGAAGCACTATCGGGGGACTGTTCGATCCCATCTGCTTCGTGACTCGAGCCCTAGCGCTCGTGGTGCTGCCTGCCACGCAATACGCCACGAACGCTGGCGCCGAACTGGCAAGAGGCACCAACGTGGGCGTCGCACAGCGAGCATCCGACGGGGTAGCCGACTTTCTGGCCGCCACCGTGTGGCAAACCAATCAGTTCTACTTCCACGAAACCTGGCTCATAGCGGTCCTCTTCGTCGCTGCTTTGTTCCTCAATCGTTTCATCCCGCGATTCTGGTGCCGGGTGCTCTGTCCCCTCGGGGCCCTGCTCGGTTTGACCTCCCGCTTCGCCCTGTTCGGTATCGAGAAGACCCACGACAACTGCACCGATTGCGATCGCTGTCTACGGCACTGCCAGGGCGCCGACTCGCCGCAAGGCGGGGTGAAATGGCGACAAGACGAGTGCCACATGTGCCTCAACTGCGAGGCGGCTTGCCCTGAGGACGTCATCAAGTTTCGCTTCCTGCCCAACTACCTCAGCCGCCAGGGCGCACCGGACACCCAGCGCCGTACAGCGCTGGCGTCAGCGGCAGCCGGTGCCGTGCTGATTCCGGTGCTGCGAGCCGCCGACGGGCTGGACGTCAACACCAACGAGCGGGTGATTCGCCCGCCAGGCTCGGTGGCCGAGCGCGAACTGCTCGAGCGGTGCATTCGGTGCGGCCAATGCATGAAGGTGTGCCCGAACAACGCGGTGCAGCCTGCGTTGTTCGAAGCGGGGCTCGAGGGGTTGTGGACCCCCATCCTGATCCCCCGGATTGGCTACTGTGAGCATTCCTGCGTGCTCTGCGGCGACGTCTGTCCCACCGGCGCCATCGCCAAGATCACCGAAGCCCAGAAGCTCGGTATCGACCAGGCCCCCATCTCCATCGGTACGGCCTTCATCAATCGGGGTCGTTGCCTGCCCTGGGCCATGGCCACCCCTTGCATCGTCTGTGAGGAGTTCTGCCCAACCTCGCCGAAAGCAATCTGGGTGGAAGCGGTCGAAGCTCCAAGACGAGCGGCTGAGCCCGCCGAGGCTGAGGGCGACCCTTCCGGAGCCACCATCGCCGTCGGGCGACCTCATGTCGATCCCGCCCGGTGCATTGGCTGCGGCGCCTGCGAAAAAATGTGCCCGGTGCAAGATGAGCCAGCCATCGCCATAACCAGCGTGGGTGAAACCCGTTCGACGACCAATATGATCCTGCTCGAAAGAGGCAGCTACAACTAGACGGGTGAATGGCGTTAGAATCCGGGGCATGAAGCCGAGCTGGATCGCCATCGCTGCCGCGCTGTGTTGTTTTGCCCCAGGCGGGACCTCTGCCCAACCCACACCCAAGCAGCCGCCAGATACGCCCTACGACTCACCAGGCGACGGCAGCGCCACCCCCAGGGCTTGGGGGTCGGCCCAGCCTGCTCCCAGCGGCAAACCGCCGGCTGCAGATCCAAGCGCCGCGCCTCCACCCGAGGCGGTGCCCCCCACTGGCTCGGCCGCACCGCCGAGCCCGGCACCACCGGCGACAGCACCGCCGGCCACGGCGCCAACCACAGTGCCCACCGAGCCACCTCCGACGACCACGCCGGCTCCCACAGCTCCCACGGCCCCTGTCGGTCCGCCGCCAGCCCCACCTGGCACCATGGCTGGTCCGGCGCCCCTCCCAGGTGCAGCACCAGGCGCCAGCCCCACGCCCCAACCACTCGCTCCTTGGACACCCAACCCCGTCCGTTTCGGCCAGGACCAGCCTACCGAGCCGAGCAGTGAGACTGACTGGCGGCTCATCGGCGGTATCGCGAGCGCCGGCGTGGGCGCCGGCATGTTGGTCTTGATGGGCGTGTCGATCGCCCGCATCGCTGCCATCCAGGACGAGCCCGCCTTCGAGACGTACCGCAGTGGCTTCACGCCGGACCAGTCGGCCTGCGAGCAAGCCGCCGCCGGCAAGGAGGTCAATATCGGCGGAGCGGCTACCGCCGATTCGGCCAACATGCTGTGCAATGAGGCCGACACCTTCGAGATCCTGACCTATGTATCCATCGGCGCCGGCGCCACGCTACTCGGACTCGGCGGCTACCTCATCTTTACCAGCGACACCGTGTCGGGCGACACCGCCGAGCTACGCATCGAGCCCCGCGTGGGTCCCAGACACGGGAGCCTGCAGCTCAGCCTCCGCTATTGACCCGTGTCCAGGCCCTGGCGCTACTGGTTACGGAAACCGTCGGCCGGTCGCAAGCCGGCGGCATAGGCGCTCGGAATGATCGTCGCCACCAGGCAGATGACCAGCGCAATTCCGCCTGTCACTAGGAACTCAAAAGGCCGCACCTGAACCGGCAAGCGGGAGATGAAGTAGACCTTGGGGTCGAGCGGGAAGCCGTAGACCAGCAGCCCTTCACAGACCGCGATCCCCAACAAGAGACCCAGCGTGATGCCCAGGAGCCCGATGATGCCGCCCTGGTACACGAAGATCCGCAAGATCGCCCAATCGGTGGCGCCCATGGCCTTGAGCACGCTGATCTCTTTCTGCTTGTCGAGCACGACCATGATCAGTGTCGCCACGACGGTGAAAGCTGCGACCACGATAATCAGCGCGAGCACCGCACTCATGCCCCATTGCTGAATGCGCAACGCCGTGAACAAACCGTGGTTCAGCTCCTCCCAATCCATGGTGTGGTAGAGGCCGCTGGCTAGCAGACCCGCCACCTGCTTGGAGATGTCGCTGGCACGGTCGATGTCGTCGACCTTCATCTCCACGCCCGTCACCGTATCGCCGTGGTCGTAAAACGACTGGGCCTCGTAGAGGTCGGCATAGACGAGCTTCGAGTCATACTGATCGAAACCTGCTTCGAAAATGGCGAGCACCCGGAAGCGCTTGGCCACCGGCGGCTTGATCTGGCCGCTCGAGAAAGTGAATCCGATGGTAGGTGAGGTGACGGTGACGCAGTCGCCCAGCTTCCAGTCGATGGTGCCGTCAGCGAGCACCTCGTGCTCGAGACTGAGCGTCTTGGCCAGCGACACACCCACGACGAGGGCCGGCATCTGGGCGACCGCTTCGGGGAGCTCGCAAAGATCGGGATCGATGTCCGGTGGCAGAATGTCCTCATCGGGGAGCTCGCTCGAGTAGCCGCCGTCAGGCACCACCAGGCCCACCAAGACGCCATCGGGCAGCCCACCATCGAGCTCGTCTGACTGCACTGGGTCATCGGCTCGAGCTCCGCCCGCACCCCGCCCACCGCCCAGGAAACTCCCTGGATCCGGCGACGCTGACGATGCGACCGGCGGCGTGCCGCTGGCCTCCTCGGCGGCTTTCCGCAACACCTCACGAGGACCGCGAGTAAGACCACCGTCGGGACCGAGGGCGGCAGGCGGTAGCGCACCGACAGGCGGAGTCAGCGCATCGGTCGAGTCATGGGGGACGACCGGCGGCGCGTACTTACTGGCCGCCGGCTTGGCATTCTCCCGACGCAGCCCCTGGAGAGAACCAGCGATGATGTACTTGGGCAGATCCAACACCGGCTCGAGGCCATCGTACTTTCCCTTCCACTCGTCACCCTGGACTGGCTTCACGCCGAGACTCAGATAGGGGTCGACCCCCTTGACCAGCACGCCCGTCGCGGTGGAATCACCGTGGGTCAACATCATGGGATTGATGCTGAAAGGGGCGACGCCGCTGACCCCCTCGATACCGACCACCTTCGCCATCACCCGGCGGTACTCCCGGAAATTGGTCGAATACTTGAGGACCAAGACGTGAGCGTTCACCCCCAGGACCTTCTGCCGGAACTGGGTGTGGAACCCGCCGGTGACGCTCATGATCGTCGCGAGGGCAGCCACCCCGAGCGCCACCCCGAGCACGGCGAACATGGTGCCCACCGAGATGCTCGCACGCTTCTTCGAGCTGAGGTAGCGCAAGGCGAACTGAAACGGGTAACCCATGGCTATGGTACGCGGCGCCGGCGAGACGCCGGACATCTTGGGAACAAACTCGATAGCCCCTTATCACTTACACGGGGGCGAAGCACCGACTTGAGGTGCCTCGGGAGCTCATGGCTGTGCACCCAAGCGTGGTGGACCGTCGTGCCCTCGGTCGCCACCTAGGTGGGCGGCCGGTCCGATTGGCCCCCATCAGTCCCATTGGCACCGAACCCGTGGCCGATCCATGCTCTCAGTAGTTTCCCTAGCTTCCCCACCGGGCAACCGGCTGCTAACATGATTACACTAACTTAGGTGGCCGACGGACCATCGCAACTCCACTCGGCATGAGCGACATCGACGACAAGCCCGGTCATCCGGCTCCTTCCAAGCCGGGCCTGCCAGCGCCCGACAAGGGTCTTGGAGCTGCGACGCCTTCACCACCGCGGCCCTCGGCACCCCGTCCAAGACCTAGCGACAGCGACGACCGCGCGGACCTCGGCGCCCACCCCTCGCCGCCAGGCCAACCGTTGCCTGTCCCTCCGCCGCGACCTCCGTCGGTTTCTACGCCTGACATCTCGACCATCGAAGAGAGCTTCAACGGCCTGCTGCCACCGATCGAGATGCCCTCCGATGCTGGGAGCATGGACTGGGACGACCGCTGGGCGGAGGAGGATGCAGACGCCGAGGTGTCAGGCGACGCCCCGACCCTCAGACCACCGGACAGCTCACCACCCTCGGCACCAGCTGCCCCTGGCGAGGCTACCAACGAAGACGGCGAGAACGACGAAGACCCAGAGGACGAAGAGACCGATCCCTACCTCGGCACCACCGTGGGGGAACGCTACGTCATCGACGACGTCCTCGGCGAGGGTGGCATGGGGCGGGTGTACCTGGCCCACCACAAGGTCATCGGCAAGAAGATGGCCATCAAGATCCTGCATGCCGAGCTCGCCAAAGACAAGGAGGCCGTGAGGCGCTTCGTCCGTGAGGCCAAGGCGGCGTCGAGCATCGGCAACGCTCATATCGTCGACATCTCCGACTTCGGCGAAACGGAAGACGGGTCGACGTACTTCGTGATGGAGCACCTCGACGGCTACGGACTCGCCGATCTGATAGAGGAGCGTGGTCCACTTCCAAGCTCGATGGTCTGCGACATCGCCTTACAGCTATGCGACGGCCTGGCCGCGGCCCATCGACAGAACATCGTGCACCGGGATCTAAAGCCCGAGAACGTCACTCTGATCACCCAAGGGAACAACGATCGGTTCTGCAAGATCCTCGATTTTGGCATCGCCAAGGTGTCCACCAGCCAGAGCGCCACCAAACTCACCATGGCCGGAGCGGTGTTCGGAACCCCTCACTACATGTCCCCAGAGCAAGCTGCCGGAGCAGCGGTAGATCACCGCACCGACATCTACTCGCTCGGCGTGATTTTCTACGAGATAGCGAGCGGCACGCTGCCGTTCAACGCCGACAACTTCATGGGGATCCTCACCCAACATATGTATCGGGCGCCGGTGCCCATCCGCGCGCTGGTAGGCGCCCCGGATTGCGACCCTGGCCTCGAGGCGCTGATTCTCAAGTGTCTGTCGAAGAAGCCGGACGCCCGCTACCGGACCATGGAAGAGCTGGCCGACGACATCCGCAAATTCCTGGCCGACGGAGTCCCCGTGGCGGTGCAGGAGATGATGGCCCGTTCCGGCAGCTTCAACGTCCCTGCCGATTATTTCACATCGCCAACCGCAGCCGTCGTCCCCGCCACGCCCCAAGGCCCACGCAAACGGCTTGGGCCACGCTACGTGGCGATCGCTGGAGTGGCGGCTGCGGTGCTGATCGTCCTGCTCGTGCTGATGCGAGACAGCACCACCACCGCCGACACGACCGCACCGGCCACGGCCACGGAGCCGCAACCCACGGTGGCCCAGCAGACAAGCGAGATCTCTGCCCCCGCTGAAATTGCGGTACTGGTCTACGCCTTACCGGCCACGGCAGTAGCCGTAGTGGACGGTGAGGAGATCAAGCTGCCCGAGACCTTCCCGGTGCTCAAAGGCGGAGCGTTCAACCTGGAGATCCGCGCCGAGGGACACATCACCCGACCGCTCGTCTTGGATGGCAGCCAAGCCAAGGTCAAGGTCGAGCTGAAGAAGGAAGACCGCAAGACCACAGTGGTCCCCAGGCCAAGGCCCCGCCCGCCCACCCGCCCCACCGGGAAGGACAAGGGCAAGAGCGGAGGAGACTACGTCGAGCCGAAGTGGTCCCAATAGGGAGCACTTCGCCACCCCGTCCATGTCACGCCACCAACCGCACGGCTCACCCTGCCTGACCCGGCGCTGCTTCGTCCAGGCCGCCGGGAGTGGATTCCTATTGGCCGTGGCGGGCGTCACGACCGGCTGCGGGGACCAGGAGCAATGGGGGGTCATCTTGTCTGATCCGCGGCTTTGCGGCGCCTGCAGTCGCTGCGCCATCACTTGCGCGGCCCTCAACGCCGACGGGCCGGGTGTCGCCCAGGCGCTGGTAGGGCCGGAGCAGCACTACCAGGAGCGGCAGTTCGACAATGCAAACTGGTACGCGGCCACCTGCCGGATGTGCCCTGTGATCGTCGAAGACGAGCAACAGGTCTCGCCGGCCTGTGTGGCCGCCTGCCCAGTTGGCGCCGCACAAATCGCCCCGGAGGGGCACCCGATCTTCGGGGACGAGCGCGTACGCTTCATCGACCAGGACCGCTGCATCGGCTGCGGCAACTGCGTGACCGCCTGCCCGGTATCGCACCCGCTGCTCGACGACGGTGTCGCCCGAAAGTGCGAGCTCTGCATCGGCCGCTGGGGGGCACCGCCCTGCGTAGAGGCCTGCCCCTCCCGCGCACTGCTCTACTTCCCGGTCTGGCGTGGCGACATCCCTGCCGTCTTTCCGTGCCAGCTCGAGGCACTCCAAGCGGGGCTCGTATGAGTGACTTCGGCGGGTGGGCAGGCAAGATCCTGTGGGTCGATCTGACGGCGGGCAAGCTGCACACCGAAGAGACCTGGCAATGGGTGCCCGAGCGAATTGGCGCCATCGGTATCGGCCTGGCGTTGGTCTGGCACCATGTACCGCCCGGCACCGGCGCCCTCGATCCAGCCAACCTGTTGTTCATCGGCGTGGGCCCCCTGACCGGCTCATGGGCTCCCTGTGCCGGACGGGCGGTCGCCGTGTCCCTGTCGCCGGCAGGCTATCCGGTAGAGCACGTCGGACAGAGCTCGGTGGGCGGTCAGTTCCCAACAGAGCTCAAATGGGCTGGCTACGACGGCATCGTTTTCGTGGGCCGCAGCCCCACGCCGGTAGTCCTCGTCATCCGGGACTCGCAGGCCGAGCTGATGGACGCCACCGATCTGTGGGGCCGGGACACCTTCTCGACCCAGCAACTGCTGCAAGAAAAGCTGGGCGATCGGCGAGCCAAGGCCCTGGTGATCGGCCCGGTCGGGGAGAAACAGGCCCGCACCGGGGCCATGATCCACGGCACCGGCCATGCGCTGGGACAGTGCGGATTCGGTGGCGTGGCCGGCTCCAAGAACCTCAAGGGCATCGTCGTGCGAGGCACGGGCAAGGTGCGCACCGCCACGCCGCTGGCGAGCTTTCGCGGGCGGCTCGACGACATCCGACGGTCCCTGGCGGTGATGCAGTCGGTGATCTCGGCGGACAAGGACTCGCGCAGCCGCTGGCGTGCCCGCGACGACTTCGGATGGCATGGCGCTGATGAGCCCATTCCCATCGGCGCCATTCCGCCCGACGATCTCTCCCGGCAGGGACTGCGACACTGCGGCAGCGATTTCTACATGGGCGGCGTGTTACGCCCCTGGCACGTCAAGAACTCGGGTTGCGTCGGCTGCGTGATGAACTGTTTCAGCACCGTGCGGGGCCGCGACATGCCCAAGGGGATCCCAGAGCATGGCGAGATGAACTGCGTACAAATGCAGACCGGCTACTTCCGGCGGGTCCGAGACGACAAGGTGGTGTCCAATGCATCCCGCTGGGCCGTTCTCGCCGCCAAGCAACTGGCCGATATGACCGGGCTCAATGCCTACGATTTCAGGATGCAGCTCAACGTGCTGGTCCAGCTCCGCTTCGGCAACGAGGGCAGCTACCGCGAGCAGCTGGATGCCCACCTGCGAGACGAGCTGGACGCCCTGCCCTGGGAGAGCATCGATGAGGGTGGCGACAACGGGCTAGGCTTCATGATGGCGGTGTTCGAGACTCAGCGGGTCGCCGAGCCCGATGCCGACAGCATCGCGGCCTGGTTGCTGCAAGGCGCACCGCGGGCGGCTGCGCGCTTCGCCATGCTGGACGACATCTGGACCGGCGCCCACGGCCAGTTCGAGGGCTTCGAAGGCTTTCGGGTGTCTTACGGCGCTCACGGGCAGCGCGCCCATTACGGGCCCGAACGTTATGGCCTCCCCGCGGGACTCCACTGGTCGATTTGGAACCGGGACCCGAACCGTCACGAGCACAATGGCCTGGTGAGCTGGAGCGGCTTGAGCTGGGAACAGAAACAGCGTGTCGCCGAGATCCACTTTGGGGATCCCGGCGCCATCGATGACCCAAGCGACAGCTACCAACTCGGCGAGCCCACCGCCGCCCGCATCGAGCTGGCACGAATGCTGGCCGTTCGCTCGATGCTCAAGGACTCGTTGACGCTCTGTGATTGGGTCTTCCCCAACTACTGCTGTCCCGACCCCAAGAAGGAATACGCCGGCAACCTCGAGCTAGAGGCCGAGCTGTACAGCGCCGTCACCGGTGACGAGATCTCTGCCGATGCCCTCGACCTGCGTGCCGAAGCCAGCGTCGATCTGTACCGGGCCATCACCATGCGAGATTGGAACACCGCCGACATGCGAGGCGGCCCTGGGTATCAGAGCGGTGGACGGGGACATGACCAGGGTGGGGACTACAAGGGCCACGACAACCTCGCCGAGTGGTACTTCGACACCTCGGCCGACCCACCAAGGCTCAACCGAGCTGAGCTCGAAGCGGGCAAGACCGCCTTCTACGAACGGATGGGCTGGGACCCGGTGCGCGGTGGCGTGACCCGAGACAAGCTCACCGCCCTCGGTCAGCCCGAGGTTGCCGACGGCCTCACCGAGCTGGGTCTGTTGGATGACGACGATTCGGCCCGCTAACGGGCCGGCCCCAATGCCCCAAGGGTCCGCAACCATGGACCGCGCAGGTTGACTTCAGTCCCGTTCGCGATACCTTCTTGCTGCACTTCTGATGATGGGACTCGAACGATGAGGCTTTTCTTCTTGTTGAATCTTGTGGCCTGGCCACTGGCGGCCTGGGCCTGCGCCCAGGGGACGGTAGTGGAGAGGGACGATGACGACGCGAGCGGAGGCGGCGGTGGGGCCAGCTCCAGCGGCAGCGGCGGATCTAGCTCCAGCGGCACTGGTGGGTCGACATCAGGCGGAGGCACGACGAGCACCTCGACGTCGTCAGGCACCAATCCCTACGAGAACTCATCGCTCGAGAGCTCAGACTCGAAGTGCGCCGACAACACGGACAACGATGCCAACGAGTTCATCGACTGTGAGGACTTCGGCTGCACCTGGAACCCTTACGTGACCGTCTGCCCCAGCGTGGAGAACAGCGACACGCTCTGCGATGACAACGTCGACAACGATAGCAACGGCTACACGGATTGCATGGATTTTTCCTGCCTCTACAATCCCTTCGTCACCGTCTGTGGTCCGTCGGAGAGCACCGACGCTCAGTGCACCGACTTTGTGGACAACGATGGCAACGACTTCACCGATTGCGATGACTTCGGTTGCTCGGCCAACCCCTTCGTCACCGTTTGTAACTAGTGCCCGGCGAGCTCCGTCCGAGCACTAGCCTCGGGCTTTCAGAGCTCAGCGGCCACCGCCCCAGCCGCCACCGCCGCCGCCGCCGCCTCGGCTCTTGTCCTGAGCCTCATCGACGCGCAGGGTGCGCCCGTCCAGCATGGCACCGTTCATGCTCTCGATGGCCTTGCCGGCGTCCTCACCGTTCGAGAAGGTCACGAACCCAAAGCCACGGGAGCGACCGCTTTCGCGATCGGTGATGACCTTCGCCTCCCTGACCTCGCCAAAGGGCTGGAATGCATCGTGCAGTCCCGAGTCGTCTGTGTCCCAGCTGAGACCACCGATGAATAGCTTGTTCGACATTGTGTTCACTCTTTCTCTAGTCCGCCCCGGAGGGCGTCTTGTCCGATCTAAACGGCCCCATGAATTGGTGGCTCGTCGACCGGCTCATCTTTGATGCAGCCAACCTTGAAGGCGCCCGTCAGTTTGGCGTCGAGCGGAATCGCCGTCCCCCATGGGGAGTTCGTCGTTGGTGGCTAGACTTCATGGTCGGACCGGGGCGCTGAGGCGCTATAGACCGCATGGGCCACCAGGTGCAACCGGCGGGTGCACGGCGATCCATTGGACCACCCGCGGCACTCGACCTCACCCTCGAAGGACGCGGCCGAGTCGCTCAGCTTGCGCAAGACCGCG
>Ga0164313_10004044_pt1 | contig 13103 bp, 16 predicted proteins | sample GuaBasSedimGuay4_FD_113735 | JGI IMG/M metagenome (GOLD analysis project Ga0164313, IMG submission 113735) | Subseafloor sediment microbial communities from Guaymas Basin, Gulf of California, Mexico - Guay4, Core 4569-4, 0-3 cm | ecosystem: Environmental > Aquatic > Marine > Hydrothermal vents... | reverse complement strand
CCACCGGACAGTGAGAGCAGGCTATCCGTCTGCCCAAATACTGTTCTGCAAATGTTTCACCGGAAATCCCAGATGCCCCTTCAAATCTCGCTTCCTTAAGATTTCTCGTGGGAAGTCCGCCTATTTCATTTAAAGGCAGAATATTCCCGGCTGTCCCGAGGTCATGGTATTTTTTCATTAATGGGGAGTTCACAGCCGCCTGGTAAATCTCGTTATACACCTTTCGATATAGCTCGCCGTTTTTTACAGGAAGAGAACGTTTACCCGAGATGATAATGGCCTTAAGCTTTTTGCTCCCAAAAACCGCGCCCAGTCCGAGTCTGCCAAAATGTCTGTAAGTTTCTACAGTCACGCATGCGTATGAGACAAGATTTTTTTCCGCTCTGCCGATGCGCATAACAGTTCTCAAGCCCGCTCCCGGCTCATTTTGCATGATGATACGCCCGGCGGTAAAACTGCTTCTCATTCCCCAGAGGGAGGAAGCGTCCCGGAAATAGACCCGATTACCGTGAATAGCAAGGTAAAGGGGGATATCGCTGTTACCCTTTATTACAATAGCTCCATATCCTGCCATGCGGATAGCTACAGCGCTTCGTCCCCCGCAATGGCTCTCACCCAGGTTGCCTGTGTGAGGCGATTTAAACATGGCTACGGTTTTCGAGGCAAGGGGAAACAATGCCGTCAGGGGACCTACAGCGAATATTATTGGGTTTTCCGCACCGAGAGGATCGCAGCCTTCGGGACACTCCTCATGGAGAAGCTGGATGGCAACGCCGGCGCCGCCTATGTGCTTTTCAAAAAGATCCTGCCTCTTCTCTATCCGGAAATGTTTTTCGATAGATCGACATAAAGAACATTTGCAAGGGTATCATCTCTGAGCATGTCCGAGCGCCTCCCTTTTTTCTAATCTCAACACCCCGTGAGGACAGAATTTCACACAATAACCACAGTGAACACAGATCATCGGTTTATTAATTTCATCATCCCAAAAAATTGCCCCTATAAGGCAAGCATCACGACAATGGCCACATCCGTTGCATTTGGCAATGTCACAAGGCGCACTCCCCCTTTCTTTTTCGGCTTGAGGGCGCCTGTAGGGCATACTTTCGCACATGGAGGATCATCACAGGCCCTGCAGACTATCACCACAAATCCTCGTTCCATACCCCCGACAGACCTGACATTTATGCACGTTCCGGCCAGCCCTGCTTCACCCTGCCGCCTCACACATGCGAACATGCAACTCTGGCAATCTACACACCTTTCCGTGTCAACTACCGCTAATCTCATGGTTTATTCTCCCTTGCCATCTCTTCCTCTTCCATAACTTTTCTGTCTCTACCGCAAAAAATACCACACTTGACAGGGCCAATGTTAACATCAATTCATTCAGAGCCAGAGGCTCTGTATCAAAAACCGGGTTTAAAAATGGCACATATACTGTGGCTATCTGAAGGATAAAGGTTAAAAGAATAGCGCCCAACAGAGGTTTGTTGCCAAATATCCCGATTTTAAATAACGAATCCTGCTCAGAGCGAACAGCCATGGCAACAGCCATTCTGCCAATAACCAGTGCGGTGAATATCATTGTCTGCCACGGCATCTCCTTTTTCATGGCAAATGCTTGAAAAAGCAGAGCGGTTATCCCGATAACCAGTCCGAATTTGATTATAAAAAAACCTCTGCCATTGGCAAATACTCCCTCATCAGAAGGCCTTGGAGGTCTGTTCATCGCATTTTTTTCCGTTTTTCAAAATCTTCCAGTGGCAATTTGTCAAGTTTTCTCCCTGTGGTTATTGCCTTTGAGTCATCATTTAAAATCCCAAGTCTTCTGGCTATGGTCCTTGCTGTAATAGGATGATCACCGGTTATCATCACCGGCCTTATTCCTGCAGTTTTACAGAGGGCAACCGCCTCTTTTTGCCTCCTCCCTGGGCGGGTCCATCATGCCTGCAAGACCTAAAACAGTAAGACCTGTTTCCACATTCTCAGGGGTTATATCATCGGGCATGCTATCCCATTTTCTCATGGCCATGCCAAGAATCCTCAAACCATCGGCAGCCATCCTTTCATTTACTCTTGAAATATCACCTTTATCTAAAGGTTTTAATGCATCCAATGTCAAAATATCTTTTGATTTTTCAAGCATGACCTCTATTGCTCCCTTTGTAATGGAGATAAATCCATCCGCCCATTTATGAAAGGTAGTCATACGCTTCCTGTCAGAATCAAAGGGAATCTCTGCGACACGCGGAAAGTCTTTTTCCAGTTCTTGTTTATCAAAACCGTTATCCTTTGCAATGTTATACAGAGCAATTTCAGTGGGATCACCAATAATATCGCCTTCTGCATTCATCTGTGCGTCATTACTTAATGCCATAGCAGGGAGTTTTCTAATGAGGGCATTCTGCCTTACCATGTTTTTTGCACCAATGGCGAGGGCTATTGTTATAACTGCCGGCAATGCTTCCGGTATAGCAGCAACGGCCAGGCTTATAGCTGTTAAAAGCATCAGTGTCACAGGCTCACCCCTCATTAGCCCTGCTGCAAATACTATGGCGCATATGACCAGGATTGATATGGCAAGCCTTTTGCCAAAGGCAGCAAGCCGTTGCTGAAGGGGGGTTTTTAAATCCTTTTCCTCCTGGAGCAGGGTTGCAATCTTTCCTATCTCTGTTTCCATACCAGTAGCAACAACTGCGCCCGATCCTCTTCCATATGTAACTATGGTTCCCTGATATGCCATATTCTTCCGGTCGCCAATGGGCAGATGTGCGTCGTGAAGCCTGTCTGTACGTTTTTCAACAGGAACTGACTCCCCTGTCAGGGCGGCCTCTTCCACCTTGAGGTTTACAGTTTCAAGCAATCGCATATCAGCAGGTATTATTTGACCGGCTTCAAGCAAAACAACATCTCCTGGTACGATCTCAGAAGCTTTGATGTTGGCAGGCATTCCATCCCTCAACACAGTTGATACCGGGGCCGCCATCTTTTTAAGGGCGGCCATTGCTTCCTCTGCTCTGTACTCCTGAATAAACCCTATGATCGCATTCAAGATAACTATTGCGATAATTGCTATCGCATCAGTCGGCTTTCCTGCAATGCCGGCAATTATGGCTGCAACAATGAGGACAATGATCATGAAGTCCTTGAACTGGTCAAGGAGCATCATGAAAGAGGTCTTCTTTTTCACCCGGTTTTTTTGCTCTGATTGAATCCACCTTTTTGTTTATTAAATCTGCTTTTTGCCTGTTTAACAGTTTTGAGCATAAAGGCAGTCATAATCGGACAATACCATAAGTAGCTAAACAAAAAAACCTTTGCCACAAGATGAATAATTGTTGTGGCAAAGGTCTTGCTTCAGAAAATCAAAAATCAAACAGCTCACCCAAAAGATTTTTTCGCTTTTTCTTTGACTTTCCTTCTTCGTACCTCTGTTGCGTTGGCGGTGCGCTGGAACGGTCGATTATTTTGTCTAATTCGCCACGATCCAGCCAAACGCCACGACATTCAGGGCAATAATCTATTTCTGATCAGACATTACAAGGTTTACATCGTTACATTCTGGGCACTTCATGTTTTATCACCTATTTTTATTGGTTTATTTACTTTCTTCATTAGCTTTTTCCTCGGTGGGCTCAGTATCTTTCTCCTCGGCAGACTCAGCATCTTTTTTCTTGCCTTTTTCCTCGGTTGGCTCGGCATCTTCTTTTTTACCTTTGTCCTCGGATTCTTCGGCGATGCCTGTCACTTCTTTAATTTTCTCCTGTGCTTTATCGACTGTCTCTGTTATTGCTTTCTTCGCTTCTTCCGCTGTCTCTGTTATTGCTTTCTTCGCTTCTTCTGCCTGTTCGCAGCCACCCAGATCTATCAGTGACAGCAGGCATGCCAGTACCAGTATTGATCTAGTAAGAGTCCTCATTGCTTGTCTCCTTAAATTAAAAATTATTTTTTTGCCTGAGCATCAATGCTTGCCCAAGGGATTCATTACCGCTTATTTTACTTATTGTGCCTCACCTCCTTTTTAGTCAGTTCCTGCGTCGTCGGGCTGCACGAGTAGTTTGAGTCCGCAGATTCCTCGAACCCGCACACGTTGTCCCCTGTCAATCGGCGGACCATCTCCCATCACCTCGGCCTGCCACAGCTCGCCGCGCACTCGGACGTAGCCCGAAGGAGCCAGCCGCTCCTCCGCGATGCCTCGCGTGCCGACCATCGAGTTCGTGTCATCCGAGTCGTAGGCGCGCCAGACAAAGGGGAACAAGATCACGTCTTTGGCTACCCAGAGAGCGACGAGGCCCCAGACAAACCACGCGGGAAGATCCACCCACCGTCGAACCAGGGTCAGAACCAAGACCAGGATGACCACTGCAGGTACCTGGAGAACGGCATATCTGACCACCACCCGAGCTGACCAACCCCGTTCATTCATGCCTCTTTTTGACTCCTGCGATTAAGAATACCCGAAACTGAATTCTGCCCGGAGGGATTCGCTCTTTCCAGTAAGAATTTTAACAGGTGTTCGAGGTGAATAGTGTCTGGACAATTGCCCCGGCGATAGTGGTCTGGCGAAAGTATGATGAGCAATCCCGCCAGGCCTGAGAAGAAGCGACTTTTTTGACCCGTTCTAAACCTCTCCCGGCCATCATGACCGCAACAGCGGCCACGCCAAAGCCGTTGTCGATATTCACCCCCAGTCCCGGTGAGCAGGAAGATTAAATCATGCATCCCTAAATTCTCACCTCTTTTGTTTTCTAACTTTAAACCTCACAAACCATCCAATTTTCATCAACCCATAATCCTGTGATCTGCACATTAAACCCCCAGGCCTTAACGGTTTTAATTGCAGAAAGAATCTGTTTTATTTGTCTCTCCTTGTCTGTAGGATTTCCCGCACAATCATGATGTCCCACTATGGCGATCTGTTTTGAATTATGACGTTCGACCGAGATTTTAGCTCTTCTTTTAATTGATTCAATCGTAGCTTTGTCCCCATTCTCAGCCAGGATCTTATTGGGACCTGGCTCAGTAACCATGTCCACATAATCTACACTAAACCTGCTTTTCATATATTCAATTACAGGTAGCTGCACCCAGCCGTCCATACAATTGATTGCGGTTGCAAATATATTTCTTGCACCCATTGCTTTACAAATCTTCATGACGGAAGAATCTCCTGATCATCTTTTTCTAACGCTTCTTTAGCTGCGGTTTGATATTCTTTAATTTTTTCTTGAATGCGCTTGTCAGTCAGACCTAAAATCTTGGCAGCCGCTAATGCGGCATTGTCAGGTTCTAAAACCACCATGGAAGCTACGGCAGACGGCATTCTGAGGCTGGAATAAATATCGCCCCCACTAAATTTATCGCTATATGGAGGGCAAGCGATAACAGGGCAGCAGGTTTGGGCGTCTGTAAACCCGCTTAAGGCGTTGCTTCTTCCTGCAACAGTAATAAACACTACATCCTCCTTTTCATACTCTTTTATTAATTCGTAGCATTTTAACGGCACCTTATGTGCTGAAGCAATCCTCAAAGCGCTTTTAATTCCAAATATGTCTAAAGCCTCTGCAATTCTTTTCGACCATTTAAGGTCACTTTTTGAACCCATAATTATTACCACCTTATCCATATCCTCACCTCCTTTTTGAAACTTAATGTAAAAACCATTTTCCAAATAAATTCGTAAGAAAGTCAAGTGTCAAGATGGATTTCTACGATTGGCGATCAGAATTTTTTTGATCATGTTTTTTCCATGAAGAACGGGGTATTGGATTCAGATCATGACATCCATCTATTCGGTCCCCTTCTATTTACGGCATGATTTCGAACTCAAGAGTCCATAGCAACTCGCCATCTGGGCCGAGTACATCCACGTGCCATAATCCAACCTGATGGGGTTGAATCACTTTCGAACTGCAGGTTCGCCAGCTCGCAGAACCAACTTTCAAGGTTACCCAAGCCCACTGCGTCTTGCCAAAATACCACGCATGAGTAATCCTGGTCGGTTCCTGAGCATCCGTAATTCTGGTAAAACAGTAAAGCTTACCTGCTGATGCCCTGAAACTGTTGTCCGAATCAACTGGGGTCCGGTCAACCACATCCTTGCAGATTACAGCGTCTGCGACTTTCAGTGAAACAGCCTCCTGGCCCTCAGTCGTAGCTGGCAAAAGGCAAACTGTTATTAGCAGTATCATAAAAGCAAAAAAGACTGATTTCATGAGCATTATCTCCTTTTAAAAACGACTAAGTGCCTCCCACTCCTCTCTAGAGGGGGGTGTGTGCTGAAAAATTTCATGAGGGAAGAATCTCCTTTATATATTTCGATATTTCTTTTACCGGAGGCACATCTTTGAACCACTCATTTTCAGTAATTTCATTGGTGCAGGCACAATAAATCTGTGAAGTCAAGTGTCAGCGACGGTTTCCTCCAAAAGCTTCCTATCGTTATGCCATATTCACAATGGTAACAAGAGTTGCACCCTGAATTACGCTTTTCACTTCCTTAACGTGGATTTCCTTGACTACTCCATGACCCTGGCTGGGTGATCTCCATCTCCATCTCCATCTTCATTGCTTCTATCACCATGAGAACCTGATCTTTTTTAACGGATTCTCCATTCACAACCAATATCTTCAGTACTATGGCGGGCATATAAGCTGTCACGGTCTTTTCCAAAGGAACGGGCCCGGCCGGAACCTTGCGGCTGATCAGAGCCGCGCCTTTTGTCTTCGACTCCCTGATGGAATAGGTTTCATCATGTATCACGACATCCATCATCCCATTCCGCTTTGTTATATCTACCTCAAAGCTTTTGTCATTAAGAATAAGCGAATACACGGTAGGGGATATTTCGTAAACATCTGCGTCATAGGCCTGGTCAGCGAGATTAACCCGGTACAGATTCTCTTTAGATCTTTCCACCTGCAGAGGGAATTCATCTTCGGCTATGGCCAGGGTTGTTTTAAATCTTTCCGGTCTCTTCATACGTCCTGCTTCCTTGATAGCTCCCATGATCAAAGCCGCTTCTTTGTAACGACGCCTTTTTTTGCTCGCTTTTGGATAGAATTCTTCTTCTAAAAATTGTGTATTGAAATTCCCCTCAATAAAGCGTTTGTGGTTGATCAACCAGCGGTGAAATGGGATGTTGGTTTTGATCCCTTTGATGACGAACTCCTTAAGAGCCCGATCCATTCGCGCAATCGCTTCCTCTCTGGTGCGACCCCAAACAATGACCTTGGCCACAATCGGATCATAGTCAATGGGCACTGAAAAGCCTTCGTAAACCCCGATGTCCACCCTGACTCCCGGGTCGCCCGGTATCTGTATCCGGTCGATGCAGCCGGGTGAAGGCAAAAAATTGTTCTCAGGGTCTTCAGCATAGATACGGCAGACTATGGAAGACCCTGTTGGCAATATTTCATTCTGCCTTATTTGAAGATGTTCCCCGCCGGCAATCCGGATCTGCTCCTTGACGATGTCCACCCCTGTTACCATTTCCGTAACAGGATGCTCCACCTGAAGGCGGGCGTTCAATTCCAGGAAATAAAAGTTCTTGTTTTCGTCCACCAGGAATTCCACGGTGCCGGCTCCTTCATACTTGAGGGCAATGGCCGCGGTCAGGGCGGCTGAGGCCATACGCAAGCGGGTGATATCATCCAGAAACGGGGATGGACTTTCCTCTAAAATTTTTTGAAACCGCCTCTGAATGGAGCATTCCCGTTCACAAAGATGCACTACATGTCCATGCCTGTCTGCCAGTATCTGGAGCTCGATATGCCTGGCTCCTGGAATATACTTTTCAAGATAAAGGCTCCCGCTTCCAAATGAGGCCATGGCTTCGGAACTGGCTACGTGGATGGAAGAACGCAACCGATCTTCGCTTTTTACCAGACGGATACCCCTGCCGCCGCCCCCGGACACGGCTTTAAGCATAATGGGGAATCCTGTCTTGCGGGCGTCTCCGCGGCTTCGTTTTCATTCTCCACAGCCTTGCTGTGTCCTGGGATAACCGGTATCCGGACATCATCCATGAAAGCGCGGGTTCGAATCTTTCGGCCCATGTACCGGAGGCTCTCTCCAGTGGGGGCCGATAAAAACAAGTCCTTTCCTCTGGCATATTTCCGCAAAATCCCTGTTTTCCGAGAGAAATCCATAGCCTGGATGGATCGCCTCGGCGCTGCATTTTTTGGCTATGATCTTATCCATATTAAGATACGTATCTTTGATCGGGCCGGAACCTAAGGAGTAAGCCTCATCCGCATAACGAACATGGAGGGCTCCCCGATCGGGCTGAGAATAGACCACTGCCACTGAAACACGTAATTCATGGCAGGCCCTCAGGATGCGGACTGCTATCTCTCCACGATTAGCGATCAGAATTTTTTTGATCATATTGATTTTTCTCCTAATGTTGTCTCCGTTCTATCTTCAACCCAAAAATCTTCTCAAATAGGCTGCCTCTTCAATCATGGATTTAAGATCGGTATGATGGTTTTCTTTTAATGCCTTGATGATCCGGCTGGTGACCTTTTTATGTTCGTAATCGACCTTAAAGTCAAAGGCATCCATACGGAGCGAGTTCTTGACATTGTCGGGAAGGATTGCAAATACGTCTTCATTAAAATAGGAGAGTCCGTCGCCGACATCTTCGTCAAAATATATGTAGGCTTCTTTCAGATAGGCCAGATCATCCGGCTCCAGGGCGTTCAGGCCTAATATCTGCGGTGGAAGGCCTATGGAATAACATGCAGCGCAAAAACTTATAGCCCTGGGGAGGATCACATCCCCCATACTCCTGGAATAGCCAAAAAGCCCGATATGAAGCTTGCGCATTCTTCTTCTCGGCACGTATCCTGCCACCTGATTGATCAAAGGGGCCAGGGCTTCAATCTGCCTTCTGTATTCGGTTGATACCTTGTCAATAATACTGATACAGCGCTTTTCATCAACATCCCAGCCTCTTCGCCTTGGAGATGTTCTAAGCTTTTCAACGGCCTTAATAGTCAAATCCACGGGATAATCATATTTGAAGGCCGATTGCACGGTATAGGTCTGGACATCCGGGTATTCAAAGAGAACCCTGTCTTCATTCCCGGGCTTGAGATTCCCTCTAAAGGGGGCGGAACCGACTCCGAGTATGGGATAAATTTCTACCTCCAATTCCTGAGAAAGGCGGCGGAGCCTTTGCAGGGCTATTTTGTTACAGAGAACGGCGCTGACCATGCCATAATTCATGGCAGGATCCGACCTGGCCAGAAAGACTCTCTGATAGGGAACTTTCTTATTTTTCAGATACTCCCTTAAAATCTGATCACATTCCAGGATGTGCTCCCGATCTTCAAACAGGGGAATAACCTGTATGGTCTCCGGCTTGAATTCCCCGACCCACTCGGCAATGGTAATATCTCCAGGATAGAAAGGGAGATTCTGTTTCCCGGCGATGAAGTCCTTGTAGTAATAGTAGATTCTGTTCAAACACTGTGAGGTGGCAGTCATGGGAAGGATTACCTCAAAGATAGGAGGGATATCCTCATTGTAAAAGAGCCTGGCCGAATCAAAAGACCGGGGAATTTCCTCCAGGGTTTCAATTAGGACTTTGGCATCGGCTTTTTCTACAGTGGGATTCGGAACTCTCAGGGTAATAAAGACGTCCTGGCCCAGCTTCTTTTCTTTAAAAAAATGCTCGTATCTCGTGAGGAGTTTTCTCACTACAAAGGCATCTGCTTCCTTACCTTCACAGTCCCACATCTGTTCCTCACAGCCCAGATTGGAAAAGGCGTAATAAACCTCTTTTATTTCATCTTCACCTGACATGTTCGTGCTTTCCGCAAAAAAAGGCAAGCGGACATTGTCAGGATGCTGGGTGCTCATCACACGCGGAATCTTGGGCACATGCACCTCCTTGTATTTTTATCAATTTTTATAGATCCTTTTTCACATCCCTTGAGCATAACTTTTTTCTCTCATCGACCCACTGCTTGATATCGGCCTTTTTGAACCGCCATGATCCTCCCACCTTGAAGCCGGGCAACTCTCCTGAGTTAACCAGTTCATAAACAGTTTTTGGATTAATGCGCAGATAGAAGGCTACCTGCTTGACCGTCCAGATGTCACGTTCCATGTCCAAACCTTTATAAGTTTATAGGAAAACAAGTGTATTAAAATACATTAAAAAGGAAAATATTCTAAAACAATGCCTTTGTAAAGAAAAATATAGTAAATAGAAAATAAATATCCAAACCAGTATGTGGGCATGGCAATTGCCGTCTTCATTTAGAGATTGACAAAAGTGGTAAAAAGGGTGTTATGCAGTCATGGCACGAAGAAAATTCGGGGTTGGGTACACCATGCAGTAAAGCGAGCCGAGAGGAGTTGGCAACACATCATTACGGATTCTAAACTGATCAGTCTCTTATGAATATTCAATTTTCCATAAAGACAAAAATCTTTTTTGTTATCCTTATTCCGGCCTTGATATTGCTCTTTGTCATATATTTAGATTACGGAAATTTAAGTTCCCTCGGACGTAGCGCTGAACTCATCCTTTCAAAAAACTACAAGAGTATTCAAACGGCTCAGCAGATCCGGCAACATCTGGAGGCAAAGCGGAATCAGATACTTACGACTATGTTTCAGAATAGAAAAATGGGCTGGCGGGATCCGGCATCGAACCGGAACATTTCAGCGCTTCTCAAGATCTGCAAAGACAACATTACAGAAACAGGTGAAAAACAGATCATTGACAAACTATTTACTAAATACGAAAAATATGATCCCTTGTTTTACGATTTGTTGAATAATAATAACGACCAAATAAGGGCTAACGAACTCTATTATGAATTTATTTCTTTAACCGCTTCACTCGTCTCCGATTTAAATGAACTGGTTTTGATCAATGAAAACGCAATGGAATCCGCTGAACAGGAAACAAAACAAATGGCCGGACAAGCGTTGCGCTATTCCATGGGCCTGCTTATTTCCGCAATCCTTTTTACCCTCATCTTCAGCTATATCCTGTCATCAAGGATATCGAGCCCATTGATAAAACTGGCTCAGAGCCTTGCGATTATCAAAGAAGGGAGCGGACTGTACCCCCGGATCTCTGTTGCAACACATGATGAGATCGGGTTTTTAACTTCGGAATTCAATCGGTTGTTTGAACGGCTTAAGGTCTATGACCAACTCAGCGCAGACAAGTTGACTGCTGAAAAGTTAAAGGTTCGCCAGGCCGAAAAGGCAAAGGCACGGTTTATCGCTGATCTTTCCCACCAGCTCAAGACGCCCATGACTTCACTTTCGATGAGTGTCGGAATTCTTTGTGAAAAAGCAAATCGTCTGACTGGAGAAAAGCATGCGAAATTATTGGAAACAGCCAGAGAAGACTGTGCAAGGCTATCGGCGCTGATCAATGAACTCGTTGACATTGCAAGAGTCGACATAATGTTGAAGCCGAGAAGCAAGGAAGTGCTGAATATAGAGAGAATCATTCATGAATGCCTCAGGCCGCTCTTATGCCAGGCTGAAGAAAAGAATATCAATCTTGAAGCAAAAATCGAGGCAGATCTTCCTCATATTGCAATTGATTCTCTGAGGTTCCCCTGGGTCATCACGAACCTTGTCGGAAACGCAATTCGATACACCCATCGTGGAGGTAAGGTTACCATAAGAGTAGAAAAGCAAGGAGAAATGTTTTACTTTAAATGTATTGACAAGGGCACCGGCATCGAAGAAAAATTCTTGCCAAAAATATTCGACCGGTTTACCCAGTTTTCCGAACGGGAAAAGAGTGGCTCTATAGGATTGGGGCTGGCAATTGTCAAAGAGATAATTGAACAACATGGTGGGGATATCAAGGTAGAAAGCAAGCTCGGCCAGGGAACAACATTTACTTTCTGGATACCGATCCACAACGAGGATTTCGATGAAAAAAGTGCTCCTTATTGATGATGACAAGAATATTTTGACCGCGTTGCAAATTCATCTGGAAGATATGGGAATGGAAATCTTGCCGGCTCGAACAGGCAGAAAAGGGATAGAAATCTTTAAGCAGATATGGCCGGATATCGTACTTCTGGACCTTAAGCTCCCCGACTTGGACGGTCTGAAGGTGCTTGAAGAGATCGTTGGTACAGGAAGTAATGCCCATGTTGTTATTATTACCGCATATGCAACAATTGATACCGCGGTTAAGGCGATCAAGATGGGCGCCTTTGATTATCTGCCCAAACCATTCACACCCGCACAGATAACGCACCTGATGGAAATGATTGCAAGGGTCCACTCCCTGGAGTCACAGGTTGAGACGCTGAAAGACAAACTCAAGGGTATCGTTCGAGAGGGGGATTTTATTACCCGGAACAGGAAGATGCGCAACATACTGAAGACTGCCCGGCAAGTGGCGGATTCAAATGCCGGTGTTTTGATAAGTGGCGAAAGTGGAACCGGGAAAGGCGTTCTCGGGGAAGTTGGAATTGACCGATGGCGGAACCGTGTTTCTGGATGAGGTGCCGGAAATGTCTCCGTCAGTTCAGGCGAAATTTTTACATTTTTTACAGCACAGGGAGTTCGAAAGACTCGGTGAGACCAAAAAGATTCTGGTAGATGTGCGTGTAATCGCAGCCACCAATAAAGATCTGGAGGAACTGGTCCGTGATAATATGTTCCGGCAGGATCTCTTCTTCAGGCTCAATGTAATAGAATTGTACATGCTCCCACTTCGCGATCGTCCAGATGATATCCAGCTCATTGCAAAACACTATCTCAACAAGTTCGCCAGAAATAATGATAAAACCATTAACAAAATAACAGAAGAGGCATTGCAGATTTTACGATCCTATCCCTGGTCCGGAAATGTCCGTGAATTGATCAACGTCATTGAAAGGGGTACGATTCTGTCACACCATGACCAGTTGACTCGAAAATAGTTAAACAATTGAAACTGGAATTTGAGAAGGATGATGATACACTGGAGAGCATCAAGGGAACAATGTGGCCTTTCCGTCATCATAGAGATGATCTAGGTAAAGAAGGAAATGAGAAACTTGATAAGCTGTTTGAATTAGCACCTTCTTTAAAAGATTGTTATAACTTAAGAGAAGAACTT
>Ga0164313_10004043_pt1 | contig 13104 bp, 7 predicted proteins | sample GuaBasSedimGuay4_FD_113735 | JGI IMG/M metagenome (GOLD analysis project Ga0164313, IMG submission 113735) | Subseafloor sediment microbial communities from Guaymas Basin, Gulf of California, Mexico - Guay4, Core 4569-4, 0-3 cm | ecosystem: Environmental > Aquatic > Marine > Hydrothermal vents >... | reverse complement strand
CCGAGGTGCAGGTCGAAGGAGTGGGCCGGGATCTGGAGCGTCTCCCCGAAGGAGTCCGCGAGGCCCGTCCGGGAGAGTTCGGTCACGCCGACCTCACGCATCTCGAACATGAAGAAGTGCTCCATGCCGCCGAGGTCACGGAGGCTGACCTCCATGATGAGCAGGCGGTGGTCGAAGGGGATGTCGCCGAACTCGTCGCGCGGCTCGAGGATGAGCGCACTCTGGATGCGCGCGTCGGTGATCGCCCGGGCGAGGTCTCCGGCGGCCTCGAGGAAGCGCGTCACGACCTCGGGCACGTAGCCCGCGACCGCGTTGTTGACGAAGTTCTGCATCGCTCGGCCACCGAGCTCATAGCCGCCGCAGCCTCCGAAGAAGCGGCTCTCGGCGCCGCTCCACGAGGTGAAGTTCTCCGTGTAGAGCTTCTCGATGTCACCATAGCCATGGCGATCCGAGTTCACCCCGCCGCAGGCGCCGTAGTCCTCGCCGCCGGCGCATTCCCAGGCGCAGGTGAGGCGCATCATGATGTCGAGGATGAAGGCGCCGGGGTCCTGGCCCCAGTCCTCGGTCGCCGGGTTCCCGTCGATGTCGTCATCGTCGGTGAGCTCAGCGAGCACCTCGAGGCCGGTCGCGACCGAGGGCGGCAGGACGCCGGTGAAGTTGAATCGGTTGGCGAGGTCGTAGGTGCCTTCGAAGCGTACGTTGGTCGCGAGGTCCGAGAGGTCGATGGTGACCAGGGTCTCCTCGCCGGCCCGTACCTCGACTCCGACCTTGCACCCGAAGGCGGCCGGTTCACCCGCGAGGGTCGCTATGACCGCAACCACGTAGTCCGTCCCGGGGGCCACGGGGTTGATGGCCGGGCGATCACGGATGCTCCTCACCGGGGTGCCGATGCGTTCCGCCGTCGGGAGCCGCGAAGGATTGAGCGCTTCGCAGTTGGTCCCACGGAAGAGGTAGGGCTTGAATTCGTCGAGGCTTTCCATGCCGGTGTAGCGCATCGAAATCGAGATGCTGCCGACGTCTTCTTGGGTGACGTTGATGCGGAAGGTGACCGAGTTGCCGACCGGCGGCGTGGCGATGATCGAGAAGGTGGTCTCGTCGCCGGCCGCGAGGCCTACCGCCGCGACGCCATCGGGAGCCGTGTCGACGCGAAGCGCGGAAAGGCTCGCGCCGTTGGCGATGCCCTCGACCTCGAAGGCGATCGGCGCGCCGACGATGAACTCACCGTCGTCGAAAACGTAGCGAACGCGCAGGTCGATGCGCTCGTTGGGCCGAACGTTGAAGGTGTTGGAGCCGACGATCTCGAGGCGTGCCTGTTCGAGGCGCATGTCGCCCGGGACGTAGTTCTCTCCGCCGTCGGCGCAGGCCGCGGCAAAGAGGATCAGGCTGAGGGGGATAAGGGCAAGACGATGCGACAATGACATGCGCGAAGTCTAGTCCAAGAACCCCCCCCGGGAAACTCGCCGATGGCGGTTTCCGAGGCCTTTCATCGACGAGGTAGGGTGCTGTAGGTGCGGTCCGTCAGACGCGCTCAGCTGCACGTGCCGCCGCTGCAGGTCGCGGCGCCGCAGCAGTCCCGGCCCGTGACGCAGCTCTCACCGACGGCCTTGCACTGACAGCTACCGTCGGTGCACAACGTGCTGCCGCAGCATTCGGCACTCGAGCCACAGGGCTCGTCGGTGGTAGCGCAGCACGTGAACTCCGTCGGTGACACCGCACAGGTTGCCACCCCGCAGCAGCTGCCCGCCGTGCCCGCCTCGCAGCTATCGCCGACTCGGCCGCACGACCCGGTGTCTACCGCGCACTGGCCGACAACGCAGATGCTTCCGTCGCAGCAGTCGGCGTCGTCGAGACAGCTGGCGCTATCGCCCTGGCAGGCGCATTCGCCTTCCTCGCAGAGCATCTGACCGCAGCAATCCGCATGCTCAGTACACGAGGCATCCGACTGGGCGCAGCACTGTTCGTTCCTGTCCGCCCCGGAGACGACTTCCTTGCACGAGAGCGCTCCACAGCACTCGCTGTCCTCGAAGCAGTCTGCCTGGGCCGAGACGCACTCGGCGGGACCGGGGCGGCACTCGCCTTCGGTGCAGACCCCGTCGCCGCAGCACTCCATGTCGTCCACGCAGGTTCCGCCCATCTCTTCGCACTGGCAGGTGCCGTCGTCGCCACAGGCCATCCAACCGCAGCAATCGAAATCACTGTCGCATTCGACGCCCTGGCCCTTGCAGCAGGTCGGAGTGTCGGGGGAGGGCGCGCACTGGCTGCTGTCGCAGCAGGTCGTCCCGTCGGTGCACGAGTCGCCGACCGCGGTGCAGTCCCCCGAGCAGAACAAGAGGTCGCACTGGAGGTCGCCTTCACAGGTGAAGTCGGGCAAACAGCAGATGGACCCCGCCTCGCCGCAGATGTGGCCGAGCAGATCCTGGATCGTCCCGAGGCCCACGCAGCGGTTGGTCAGATAGTTTTCGCAGATGCTGCCAAAGGCGCATTCGCCGCCGAAGCAGCACGACTGGCCGTCGGCGCCGCAATCCGAACCGGGCGATCCGGGGGAGCCGGGTTCGCCGGCGCCGGGGCGCTCGGTGCACATGCCGTCGTCGCCGCAATCGGCGCTGCGCACGCAGCCTTCGGCAGAGCCTTCGCAGCAGGGCATGCCCGCCACGCCGCAGCCGCTCGGCGTCACGCAGTCACCGCTGACGCAGAGGGAGGTCGTCGATGAGCCGCAGCCGCCGCCCGCGCCATCGCAGCAGGCCTGGCCGACTGCGCCGCACGTCTCGCAGGTCGTCCCCGCGTCGTCGCAGACCGAGCCTGAGCGGCAGACGGGATCGCCGCCGCCGGTTCCTGCGCAGCACTCCCCTCCGTCGACGCCGCAACCGTCGGTGGGTGTGGTGCATGTGCTGCCGATGCAGGCGAGGTCGGTTCCGCACTCGCTCGAGCCGATGCAGGTGCTCCCCTCGGGGGCCTTGCACTGGCCGGCCTCACAGATGAAGCCCGAGCAGCAGTCCGCGGCGGTGCCGCATCGGCCGCCTCCCGGGCGTCCGCAACAGGTGCTGTCTTCGCAGCGCAGGCCGAGGTCGCAGGCGTCGCCGCGACAGCACCGCTCCCGCGTGGAGCCGCAGGGGTCCGCTTCGCGCCCCGGAGTGGAACCGTCGGCGTAGGTCGCCCGGCCGGCGTCATCCACGTTCACGCTGCTCGTGTCGGGTCGCCTTCTGGCGTCCGTCGATGCGTCCGCCCCACCATCGGGATTGTCGTTGCCCGCGCAGCCGAAGGCGGTGGCGCTGAGGGTGAGAGTCGAAGCGAAGATGAGCAGCCAGCGGCGTGCAGTACTAAGTTGCATGACCACCAGAGTAGCAGGCCCCGCGCTCGTCGAAAGCAAACCCCGCAGGAGCCAGGAAAATCCGGCCGAGGGCCGTCTCAGTCGGCTTCCTGGAGCGCGGTCTGTAGGTCTGGGCGCCTCACGCGCCACAGGATCCATGCGTAGACCGCCAGCCGCATCACAGTGGTCACCCCCAACGTCACGAGGAACGTATTTCCCGCGGCGAGGCCGATTTCGCTGTTCCATCCCACGATTTCTTCCCAGTGGGAGGTGATCGCGTGCCATTGGGCCCCCGACTCGGCGAGGACCAGGAAGGCGTTGGCGAGGGCCGCCTGGGAAACCCACCAGGTTGCCGTCTTTCGGCGTCGTATCAGCGAAAAGCCTGACCAAAAGAGCAGCAAGGACACCACCACGTTGGCGCCGGCGAGGGGCTTTCTGTAAGGCGATCGCAGCACGGCGTCGGCCACTAGATCGCGCGCTTGGGCGAGGTTTTCTTCCTCCGTCGCGTCCTCGGTGGCCTCCCCGACCGGCACATAGGGGTTCATCTGGACCCCGATGAGTCCCGTGACGGTGCCGCAGGATCCGAGGGTCGTCAGGACCATCGCGAGCATGAAAAGCGCTCGAAATGACCTCGTTCGTGCCTCAGCCATCGCCGGACCATAGCAAGATCCCACGACCGGTCCGCTCAAACCCAAGGTTTCAACGGCCCTCGGGACTGACAGGGAAGAACCGACTGGGGCCGGGCGTAGAAAAAAAGACACCTTGATGCGAAACTTTTCGTTCAGGTGTGTGTCCAAGCGGGACCGGAGGGGATCCGGTCGCGGTGTGGAGCATGGGAATGGCGCAGAAATAGCGCGGGAAGACTGAAGGACACTCGATTGGAAATCCGTTTGAATCTCGTGTTGCTCGCGGTCCTGGCCATCTCTTGGTCCGCCCTGTCGCCGTCCCATCCAGTGGCTGCCCTCGACCCCGAGAGTGAAGCGACCCGCGAACTGGCGATGCTCGAGGATGAGTTCGCCCGAGATCGAGGGGATGTCCTCATGGCGCGCCACCTGGCGAGCCGGTATCTCGAGCTCGATCGTCCCGGCCTGGCCATCGCCATCCTCAATGCCGGGGAGCCCCGAGTTCTCCAGGACCCCACGGTCACCCATCGTCTGGCCCAGGCCTATGAAGCCACCGGCCGCCTCGATGACGCCCTCGCGACCGCCGAGCTCGCCCACTCCCGCTGCGGCCGATACCTCGGCACCACGGAAAACGGCGCGGTCACCCCGCTTCCGCGACATCGTTGCGATTTTCGTGATTACGCCATGCTCGAAATGCATCGCAACGCGCTGCGCCACATCACTCGAGGGATGACCCCGAGTCTCGCCTACGACGTGGCCCTCCGTCGCGTATCCATCGCCTCCGCGGCTCCCTGACGGCCTCACCGGTCGGTCCTCCCCACCCGTGCACCCGTGGTCGCTGCTCATCTTGATCCTCTTGCTCCTCTCCGCGTGCGGTGCGGCTTCCGCAGGCGAGCCTCCCGCGAGGGCTGACGCTTCGCCGGGCGCACCCGCCGTGACCGTCGCCCTACGTTTTGTCGAAGGGCCCGAGGATGAGGCCCGGGGTACGCCGTCGACGCGGGTGCTCCTCGTCGATATCGACCAGGCCCGGGGCCGGCGTACGAGTGATCTCGGAACCTACCCCGGGGTCTGCTCTCACTTGAGTGCCGGCGATGGTGCCCTGCTTCGGGCCCAATGCTTCTGGGTTGCTCAGGGATCACGCCTCGAGGTCGTCCGCGAAGGGGACGCCATCGTCGTGACCCGCGTGGTTCTCGACGAGGGGGGGCATCCCGGTGACGCCAACGTCGTGCTTCGCACGGATCTGCCACCGGGCGCCGAGGTCACCGTCCTCGCCCCCTCGACGCGCCTCGGAGCGGAGCCCTAGAGACGCGCCTTGCTTCTCTAAACAGGATCGGATGGGGCGTGAGACCCAAGCGAGGTCGTCCCGGTTCCGAGCAGCCCGCGGAGCCTATCTTTATAGGTGAGCAGGCAGCGCAGGAAGCGGGGCGAGATCGCGCCGGGTATCGCGTTCCAGGCGACGCTGTTTAGCGTGGCTGAATCAGCGGTGCGGCGGCCCCGGTCACCGACGCTGAGGCCTCCGGGGGAGGGCCCTCTTCGGGGAGCTGAATGCGAAACTCGGCTCCCCCCGACGGCGCGTCGTGGATTTCCACCGAGCCTCCGTGGTCGTCGACGATGCGATGCACGATGGCGAGGCCGAGGCCCGTACCGCCGGCCTTGGTGGTGTAGTAGGGCTCGAAGATTCGCAGGCGGTCCGTTTCGGGAATACCGGGTCCCCCGTCCTGAATGCGCAGCACGACGCCCCGGGCCTGCTGCTCGACGATCACCAGGACCGCCCCATCGTGGTCGGGGTGGGAACCGCGGGTCGCTTCGATGGCATTCTTGATGAGGTTTTCGAGGACCTGGGTGAGCTGGTCGCGGTCACCACGGATGGGCGAGGGGGAGCCACTCGTTTCGACGGTGACGGACACGTCGTCGTATTGATGGAGTTGGGCTACGTGGGCCACGATTTCGCCCACATCGAGGACGTCCGAGCGAGGCCGCGGCATGCGCGCGAACTGACTGAACTCCGTGACGATTCGCCGCAGCCGCTCTACCTCTTCGAGGATGGTGAGGGTCGACTCTTCGAAGATCTCCGGGAAGTCGGGGTGGTCCTTCTTGTAGGTCTTGCGCATCGTCTCGATGGAGATCTGGATCGGGCTCAGGGGGTTCTTGATCTCGTGGGCGATGCGGCGGGCGATGTCCCGCCAGGCGGCGATGCGCTCGGCCCGGAGGAGTTTTCGCTGGGTACGTCGGAGCTCGCGGGTCATGTCGTTGAAGGCGCCGATGGCCTTGCCGACCTCCCCACCGGGGCGAACGGTGACCGTCGCGTCGAGGTCCCCGGCGCCGACCCGGCGCGTCGCGTCTTCGAGCTCGATGAGGGGTTTCGAGAGCCACAGGGTCGAGAGCACGCTGATGAGCAACGCGAGAAACACGCCGAGTCCGCCGGCGACGAGGAGGCCGCGGTCGAGCTCCGCGAGTTGCGCCACGAGCTCCGAGTCGTCGAGGAGGGCGACGAGATAGGCCTCGGCTTCGCCATTCGCGCCGTCGAACCGATGCACCTCGCGCTCTTTGCCACCCGGTTCGGCTCCGGGGGAGGTCTCGGTGAGCACCAGGTCGACGTGCCCCGACCCGCTCGCCAGATCAGAGATGTACTCGCCGCCGAGCAAGCGCCCGCCGACGATCTGAATGCGCGCCTCGCCGCGCTCGACGAGGCATGCGCCCAAGAGAGCCTCGCCATTTCGGGAGCCGCCGTCATCGGGCACGCGTACGTCGCGCAGGAACGGGCGCTCGCCGGCCCGCTCCCCGTCTCGTGCCAAGTCGTCGTCGCGAGCCCCGGCGCGCTCCGGGTGATGGCCCGCGGCGAGAATGACCCCCCGGCGGTCACTCCGGGCGTCGAGGAGGAAGAGTACGTCCAGCCGCATCGAGTCCATGAGCTGCGGCAGCAGCTCGACGAGTTCGTGCTGCCGCGACGCATCGAAGCGGCCCGCGGCGAGGTCGACGAGGAGCCGGTCCACTACGAAATCTCGCTCGCAGAGCTGGCGGAGGGCCTGGCGGTCTCCGTCGATGCGTGCTTCCACACGCCGCGACGCCGCAGCGACGGCGCGATCCATCTCCTCGACTTGGGCCACGTGACCGCGGTCCTCGAGGGTGGTTCGGGCGAAGTAGCCCGCGAGCAGTACCGGAGCGAGGGCCGCGAGGAGGGTGCCCACGACGACCTGTACCCGGAGCCCCTTCATGGCACTCCTGCCCCCGGCGAGGGGGCCTGCGCAGGAGGAGCCGGAGGAGGAGCGGGAGGAGCGAGAGGGCCCTCGTCGGCGGCGGGAGCGGCGGTGTCGGCTTCGCTCGGGGGAACGCCTCCCATCTGCTCCATCAGGAATGCGTCCGGGGCGATGACGTCGGGGGGCCGGGCTACCTCGGTCGGGGCGGTGCCGTCGAGGAAGACCTCGTCGATCCCGTCCTCTTGGCCCTCGTAGGCCAAGAGACCGGTGGTCGGGTCGATGCGTGCCGTGACGATGCCGCTCGGCATCGGGAAGTTCACCTCGGGGTGCCCCTGCTCCCGGGCCTCGATCACGTCCACCCAGACCGGCAGCGCGGCTCGGCCGCCACTCTCGCGCCTGCCGAGGGGCCGGTTGTCGTCGAAGCCGACCCACACCCCGGCGACGGTGGTCGGCGTGAAGCCGACGAACCATGCGTCCCGTGCCTCGTTGCTGGTCCCGGTCTTGCCCGCGGCGGGGCGTCCGAGGCGTCGCGCTGCCCGCGCCGTCCCATACTGCACGACGCTGGTGAGCATGCTCGTGATCATGTAGGCCTCGGCAGCCGTCATCACGTCCCGGGCCGGTTCGGCGCGCGGCAGAGCAACCTCTTCGCCGCCCGGCCCCTCGATGCGCGAGATGAGTCGAGGCGCCGACCACCGGCCCCCGGCGGCGAAGGTCGCGTAGGCGTTCGTCAGCTCGAGGGGCGTGACCTCACTCGCCCCGAGGGCCAGGGCGAGGCTCGCGTCGAGGTCCGAGGTGATGCCCAGCTCGCGAGCGAAGTTGACGACCGCAGGCGGGGAGACGTCTTCGATCACCCGGATGGCGACGACGTTGATCGAGCGCGCCATGGCATCCCGGAGCCTAATCTGACCGGTGTAGTTCCAGGTTTCGTAGTTCTGAGGTTTCCATTGGTCGTAGACCGCCGGCGCGTCGATCACGATGGATGCGGGGGTGAAGCGCCGAGACCTGAGGCCGAGGCCGTACACCAGCGGCTTGAAGGTGCTGCCGGGTTGGCGCAACGCGTGGGTTCGGTCGAAGCCGGCGATGCGCTCGTAGCCGCCGACGAGGGCGAGGATGTCGCGGCTCCGCGGTTCGATCACCACCACCGCACCCTGGGGGCCGAGCTCGAGGCGCATCTCTGCGCGGTCGTCGGCCTCTTCGGGATCCGCTGGCCGCAGCAGGGAGACCCGGGCCACCGCCCCCTCTTCGTAGAAGTCGGTCGGCGATAGCTCCTCTGGATTGTAGCGCTCTGGGAGCTCCGCCCGGCCGGGGATGCCCCCGACGTCGAGGAGGATGTGCCCCGCTTCGTCGTCTGCGCCGACGACCAATGCCCGATAGCTCCGCCCTCGCCGCAGCTCTTCGTTCGCGGAGACCTCGCGATTGCGGCGGCGTCGTGGCTGGGTGAGGGGACCGCGGTAATCGTGGCGTTCGTCGAGGGCCTCGAGATTCCGGCGCAGGGCTTCCCGGGCCGACTCCTGGAGCTCTAGGTCGATCGTCGTGTGGATGGTGAAGCCCCCGCGGGTATAGGCCTCTTCCCCGACGAGGTCCCGGAGCGTCCGGCGAGCGAGGATTAGAACCTCCGGCGCGTTGGGGCTCGCTTCCGGGCGCGGGGCGAGCACCATCGGGGAAGCCCTCGCGGCCTCGATCTCGGCGACCGAGAGGTCCGGCCAGTGTTCCTCGCGCTTGCGCTCGAGCTGGTCGAGGATGAAGCGTTGCCTCCGCCGGGCAGCCTCCGGGTGGTTGCGCGGCGAGAGATGCGTCGGCGACTGGGGTAGCCCCGCGATCAGCGAAGCCTGAGCCAGAGTGAGGCTCTCTACGTCCTCGTCGAAGTAGAAGCGTGCTGCTTCCTGGACGCCGTAGCGGCCATGGCCGTAGTTGATGTGGTTCAGATAGAGATGAAGGATCTCATCTTTCTCGAGCTCCTCCTCGATGCGCCGGGCGAGGATCAGCTCACGGATTTTTCGGCCCATGGTCTGCTCGGGGGAGAGCAGCAGGAGCTTGACCAGCTGCTGGGTGATGGTGCTCGTGCCTCGGGGGCGCCTCCCGGTGACGATGGCGCGGACGACGGCCCGGACGAGCCCCGGGTAGTCGAGGCCCTCGTGCAGGTAGAAGTCGGCGTCCTCGGCGGCGAGGACCGAGAGCACGAGCTCCCGGGGGATGCGCTCCATCGGCACGATGGTTCGCCGCTCGACGAAGACCTCGCCGAGGACCTCGCCGTTGCGGTCGACGACGCGGGTCGTCTGCGGCGGTTCGTAGCTCGCGAGGAGATCGGTGGTGGGGAGGTCGCGGCCGTAGTGCCAGAGCACGGCGGCGATGGCGGCGGCGCCGAGGGCGGCGGTGATGAGGCCGAGGATGAATAGGCGGTGCAGCCAGGTGACGAGGCGGCTCCGCCCACCCTTGCGGGCCGTCTTGCCGGTCTTGCGGGCCTTGCCGGTCTTGCCGGAACGGGTCCGACCGGCGCCCGCGGTGGTGCGCGGGGGGCTCTTCTTCGAACGGGCTTGGCTCATCCTGCTGGGTCTCGGGGTCTCGCTCGCGGCGGTCGCGCCGAGACCTTACTGACGGCCGATCTTTCGCGCAAATGCGCCGTCGCACCTTTGGAAACGCGCGGGATGCGTGGCCTATTTCCGCCCTGGCGGGCACGCCGGGGGCCTTCTTCGAGCTGGGGGCCGACGATGGCCGTTGGCCCCGCAGATCGCGGGGCCTTGGGTGGTCGGCCCTGGGGTATCGTATCGCACCATGAGCAACTCTTCGCCCGGTGAGTCGGCCGAGGTCTACGTCCCGGCCACCTCTAATGTGCCGAAGCCGCGTTCGACGAAGGACGTCCGGCTGCTCGCGGGCGTTCTGATCATCGCGTCCGTATCCTCTTTGGCCTTCGGCGCTTTCACGTGGAGGACCCGGGCCGCAGTCATCGATCTGCCGGCCGTCGAGATGACCTGTGACCAGTACCTTGCAGCACCCCCCAGCGAGACACATCACGTCAGGCTCACCGCGTGCGTGCTCGATTTGAGACATTGGATGGGCATCGAATACAACGGCCGGACCAGCAGGGTATGTGGAGCGCTCTGGGGCGCCACCGGGCCGGAGGCCACGTCCGTAATTTTGTGCACAAATGACGGACTGGTCCGTGAACTCGTGGAGGGCCACGCCGGACTTCCGCCCGAGTCAGTCGCGTTGGCGGCCATCGATGGGTACGGCCATGTGCCGGCCATGCTCTCGGACCCCAAACCCGACGAGGTCGCCCGGGAGTTCGACGAGATCGACGGGCTCGTGCTGCTCGGCGCCGACGCGCCGTCCATAGCGGCGCCCCTCACGGCCCTCGTCTTAGGGGTTGGTGCGGCGGGCCTGGCGGTTGTTTGGCTCGTCATCAACGGCCGCCGTCGACGCCAGTATGAGGCCGCCCTGCGGGACGTCTCGCGCTGAACGTGCCGGGGGCGCGATAGTCGACGCCACCCTGGCCCACAACTCGACAACTCGACCTGGCACCTCCGAGGCGACAAGTGGATTCGTCGCCGGGGCGAGGATCCAGTAGGGTAGTCGCATGCTTTACCGACGCGCGCAGTTCGCGCTCTATCTGGCCTCTTTCCTCTCTTTCCTCTCCTTCGTCTTCCTGGCGGCCGGTTGCGATTGCAGCGGAACGCCCAGCACCGCGTGCTCGAGCGGGGCCGATTGTGCGGATGGCGAGGCGTGTCTGGATGACGTGTGCGTGCCGAGGACGGACTCGGGGCTGCCCCCGGAGGATGCGGGGATGGACTCGACCTCGATGGACTCGGGCATGCCGCCCTGCACGGCGGACGAGGAATGCCCAGGCGAGGCGGTCTGTGTGGATGGCGCCTGCTGCCCGAGCGCGGACCAGGTCTGCGGGACCTCGTGCTGCGCCAGCGCCGAGACCTGCTTCGCCAATGCGTGCGTCGTGCCCGGCGACGTTTGCCGGAGCTCCGAGGACTGCGCGGACGGTGAGTACTGCGAGCCGTCCCTCGGTGATCCCTTGGGCATGGACGGCGGGATGCCGATGGATGCGGGCACGGCCATCTGCCTCGGTGATGCCCCCGCCGCCGGGCGCTGCGTCGCCCTGCCGGAGCGCTGCGTCGGAGACCCCGTGCCCGGAGAGACCTGCATCCGCGACTGCGAGTTCCGCCCGCCGGTCGGCGCCCTCGACGCCGTACCCCAGTGGGCCTGGGACGCGACGACCGTCCGAGAGTTCACCAACAGGATCGACGTCTGGGCGACGCCCACCGTCGGTCGGCTCACGGATACCAACTGCGATGGAGTGGTCGACGAGTTCGACCCGCCCAACATCATCTTCGTCTCCGGCAACTCCCAGGGCACCTGTTGCTCGTGCGGTGGGTTCACGACCTCTTGCAAGACCGGCGTGCTCCGGGTCCTCGACGGGCTCACGGGGGCAGAGATGTGGTCGAGCCGCCGGCCCGAGGTGAGCTCCATCGGCTTCGCCGGCTTGAGCGTCGCGATCGGCGACCTCGATCACGACGGCGACATGGAGATCGTCACGGTATCCGGCGAGGGGTACATCGTCATCGTCGACCACGAAGGCACCACCGTCGCGACGAGCGACGCGCGGATCCCGGGCTGGGGCTCGAGCAATGCTACCGGCTGGGGCGGCGGCCTCGCCATCGCCGACATGGACCACGATGGCAACCCGGAAATCGCGTACGGGCGCGTGGTCTTCACGACCGACGGGGCATCCGTCACGCGTCTCTGGGAAGGCACCGGGAGCTACGGGCGCGGGGTGACCCAGGCCCTGAGCGTCTTCGTCGACCTCGACGCCGACGCCGACCTCGAATTGCTCGCGGGCCGCACGGTCTACGACACGGATGGGACGGTGATCTGGGAAGCGACCGCCGTGCCCACGGGGTTCAGCGCCCCGGCGAACTTCGACGCGGACCCGGAGCCCGAGATCGTGCACATCGCGAACGGCCGGGTGTACCTTCTGTCGTCCGCCGACGGCACCGAGGAGGTCACGTCCCTCGCCGCGCCGACCGGCGCGACCGACGCGGGCAATGGTGGCCCCCCGACGATCGCGGACTTCGACGGCGACGGACAGCCCGAGATCGGCGTTGCCTGGCGGAACAACTACCAGGTCGTTCAGATCAACGCCGCCGGCACCGCGCTAGAGCAGCTCTGGGCGACGCCCAACCACGACTTCAGCTCGTCGGTGACCGGGAGCACCGTCTTCGACTTCGAAGGCGACGGGGCCGCCGAGGTCATCTACAACGACGAGTGTTTCCTCTGGGTCTACGACGGTCGGACCGGGGCGGTGCGCTTTGCGACGCCTACCTCGTCGTTTACCGCGACCGAGGCCTCGCTGGTCGCCGACCTCGACTCCGATGGCAGCGCCGAGATCGTGATGATCGCCAACAGCGCGAGCCCGACCAACTGGGGCTGCGATCGCCTCTTCAACGGCACGGACTGGACCGTCCCTGCGGCCCCCGGTGACCCCGACTTCGGCCGGCCCGGCTGGGTCGGCTCGGATGGGGCGACCGCCGGCGGCGCAGCCTACCGCGGGCTGACCGTCTTCCGCGCCGCCGACAACAGCTGGGTGGGCACGCGCTCGCTTTGGAACCAGCACGCCTACAGCGTCAGCAACATCTGCGGCGACCGCGGCGACCCCTGCGGTCCCGGGAGCACCTACGGGGACATCCCGGTCAATCAGGTCCCCAACTGGAGCGTCGGCTTCCTCAACAACTTCCGCCAGAACATCCAGGGCGAGGGCATCTTCGACGCCCCCGACGCGACCGTGACCCTCGAAGTGCTCTGCACGATGCCCGCCCGGCTGAAGGCCAGCGTGCGTAACCTCGGTGCCGCCGTGCTCACCGACGGCGTGGAGGTCGGCTTCTACATGGATGAAGGCGGCACGGAGCGCGAGCTCGGCCGTATGAGCACCACGACCCCGCTCTTCCCGGGGCAGGTCCAGGTCCTCGAGATG
>Ga0164313_10004042_pt1 | contig 13106 bp, 12 predicted proteins | sample GuaBasSedimGuay4_FD_113735 | JGI IMG/M metagenome (GOLD analysis project Ga0164313, IMG submission 113735) | Subseafloor sediment microbial communities from Guaymas Basin, Gulf of California, Mexico - Guay4, Core 4569-4, 0-3 cm | ecosystem: Environmental > Aquatic > Marine > Hydrothermal vents... | reverse complement strand
GCCGCGAGGTTCCCTTCGTCCGACCGGACAACAAAGGCAACATTCATATGTGGCTTCCATAGGATCTCAATCGGCGCCAGGCCTACCCGATCCGCGACGGAGAATCAGTGTTCGTTCGGCTCCGCTTCATGATCGGCAGCGACGCTCACGAGGAGAGCCTGCGCGCTTTCGTCAACGGCCATCTGGCGACCGTCGTGTATGAGGGAGTCGAAGAAACGGACGTCAGGGTGCCCCTCGTCGAAGGGCTTGCCGAAGTTTACATCGAGATTCCCAGTGAAGAGTTCGATGTCGGGCTGAACAATGTGCATCTCCAGAGTCGCGAAAACCGATCCGAACTCGGTCCCGAGGGCCCCGAACTCATGGGCGTCTTCGGAAGCTTCAGCGTCATTCGGGATGGGGTCGGCATCATTCCGACATTCGAGGACACGGTCGGCTATGAACTTGGCACCTACCAACCCCGCTATCCCACGACCGCGTGGAAGCGCCTCGATGACGGGGAGGTGCGAGGGCTGCTTTTTGCGAGGGAGCACCCGTCTCCCGGACGGCCGTTGGCTGTCACCCTCCTGGTTCAAGCGGATCCGGTAACAGGAGGGCGCGCAGGGCACTGCGTTGATTCGGAGGTCCCGACCGATACCATCATCTACCTCGCGTTGTTGGATGGGGTGCCGGTCCCGATGGGTGAACACGACCGAATCATCGCCACCGTACCGCCGGGCGAGCAGCGGATCTTTGAATTCGACGTCGATCTTCCCGAGGACGGCGAGAGGCACTACTACGAGATCATCGCGCTCTCTGGGCAGGGCAGGCCCAGGCGGTTGGTGGGCGGAGACCTCTTGCCGCCGTGGGGAGTAAGGAACCACACGGTGAGTTCGGTCGCCTGGGGTGGCGAATGACGGTGAACCATCCCGCGGTGCTCGCACCGCGTCGCTCCCAACTCCGGTCGGAGGCGCGGGTTTGGGCGTGGGTGAGGGCTGGAGTGTGCCGGCTTCGCCGGCCGGAAACCCTCTGCGATTCCCTGAGCCGTTTCCGCGGGAACGGCGGGATCGGCGGCGATCCCGCCGCGCGAGGCAGGCGCACTACGGACATGCGGCGATCGCGCCGCGTCTCGGCCGATTCAGTCGGCGAAGACGGCGTCGAGGGTCTCGGCGGTCGCGAAGCGCTCGAGCCATCGCTCCAGGTCCTCCGAGCTGCTCTCGGCGATGCGCGCCTCGACTTCGGGGCCTGGGCTCCCAAAGCGCAGCTGGATCAAGCGGGCGAGCATGGTGCGGTTGGCCTCCTGGCGACCCTCCTGGCGACCCTTCTTCAAGCCGCGCTCTTCGCCCTTTTCGATACCTTCCTGAATGAGCTGTTCTGCTGGAGATGCCATGGCTGCCTCGACCTCTGGGATGACCTCGATGAACTTCTGCCGAACCGCCTCGAAGGACACGTCCCCGGCGACCCTCAAAATATAGCGCAAGATCGTCCCGACGTCCTCTGGGTCCCCTTCCGCGGCCAGGAGCCGGCGGAACTCATCCGCCCATGGCGAGAGGCTCTCGAAGAGCGCCTCGATGGTGCGTGCATCGCGGAGCACCCACAGGGCGACCTTCGGAAACGCTTCGAGGGGCCGGGCGAGGAGGGCGTCGTCGTCCACGCCGACGAGGTCGTCGATGATCATCTCGAAGTTGGGCACGAACGCCCGGAGCTCCGGCATCTCATCGAGGCCCTCGACGAGCTCGTGCAGCGAGCGCGCTTCGGTCCAGCCGCCGCGGCCATGATGAATCACGATGGGCACGACGAGCGGCAGCGTCTTTCGCTTCGAGTCATCGCGCAGGATCGCTGCCCAGAGGCGCTGGATATACGTCAAGAGCCGGAACGCCATCAGCGGATGGGGCTCGCTCTGGTGCTCGACCAAGATATAGATGAAAGCCATCTTTCCGTCGATCGGCACCCGGAAGACGAGGTCGGCGTGACGCTCCCTCAGCTCCGGGTCCACGAAGGAAGCGCGGACCAGTTCGAGCTGGCTGAGATCCATCCGCGCGACCAGCGCCGCGGGGAGCAACGCGCGGATCAGGCCCGCCGCGTGCCGGGGCACACTGAAGGCGCGCTTGAAGAGGGTGTCGTGGTCGCCCATGTGGTGGCCCTTATCGGGGCCTCGTCGGGGCAGTTGCGCGGAGAGTGCAGCTTGGCCTCGACGGGAAGGCACGGTCGGCTGAACCGGGTCCTCTTGGCCCTGTTAGAGTAGGGCCATGACCCAAGACATCGTCGAGGGACCGGACGGCGTTGCTCGATGCTGGTGGGCGTCGAGCACCGAGTTGTACTCGCGCTACCACGACGAGGAGTGGGGACGGCCCACCCGGGACGATCGCTGGGTCTTCGAGAAGCTATGCCTCGAAGGGTTTCAGGCGGGCCTCAGCTGGCTCACCATCCTCAACAAGCGGGAGAACTTTCGCGCCGCGTTTGCGAACTTCGAAGTCGACGAGGTGGCGCGGTTCAACCGCCGGAGCGTGGACCGGTTGCTGAAGGATGCGGGCATCGTTCGACATCGAGGCAAGATCGAGTCCACCATCAACAACGCCAAGCGGGCCCGGGAACTGCAAGACGAGTTCGGAACGCTGTCGGCCTTCGTGTGGCAGTTCGAGCCCCCGTCCAAGTCACGCCCGAAGACCATGACCGGGGCGGCTCTGAAAAAGCTGGCGAAGACCCCCGAGTCGGCGGCCCTCAGCAAAGCGCTGAAGAGCCGCGGATGGAGTTTCGTGGGACCCACGACCATGTACGCCTTCATGCAGGCCGCCGGCATCGTCAATGACCACATCCCGGGCTGTGCGGCTCAGAAACGCTGCGCGTCGGCGCGGAAGAAGTTTGCGGTGCCGCGCTCGCGGCGCGCGTAAGGCCCTTGCCCGAGCCCCCCGGGGCCGCTACATGCGGCGGGTGAGCGCCGAACCCTGGACGATTCGCCGGATGGTGAAGTGGATGGCCGACGATTTCGCCAAGCGCGGTATCGAGAGCGCGCGCCTCGACGCAGATCTCCTCGTCGCCCACGCCCTCGAAATGGAACGCGTGGGGCTCTACCTCGACCTCGACCGGCCGTTGATGGACGACGAGCTCGCCAAGGTCCGGGCCCTGGTTCCGCGGCGCCGGGACCGGGAGCCCATCGCGTACATCCTCGGGCGCCGAGAGTTCTACGGGCGGTCCTTTGCGGTCAGCCCGGCCGTCCTCGTACCCCGCCCGGAAACCGAACACCTCGTCGAGCACACCCTCGAAGCCCTCGGCGTCCGTGACGAGGCCACCGCCGACCCCGCCCAGGACGCCGAGGACACGGCGGACACGTCGGACACGGCGGACACGTCGGACACATCGGACACCGTGAACATCTTGGACCTCTGCACCGGGAGCGGCTGCGTCGCCGTGACTCTCGCCGCCGAGCGCCCCGAAGTGCATGTGGTCGGGACGGACATCTCGGCCGATGCGGTCGAGGTCGCGCAGCAAAACGCCGAGAGCCTCGGGGTCGCGGACCGGGTGGAGTTCCGCGTTGGTGACCTCTTCGCCGCCGTCGATGAAGACGCACGCTTCGCCGCTGTCGTGGCGAATCCTCCCTACATCACCGATGCGGACATCGCTTGCCTCGACGCCGACGTGCGCGACCACGAGCCGATGCTGGCCCTCGCCGCCGGCTCGGACGGCCTCGACGTCATCCGGCGCATCGCCGAAGGCGCTCCCCGGTATCTCGAGACGGGCGCTCCCCTGGCCCTCGAGGTCGGCTACGACCAGGGGAAGATCGTCCAAGACCTGCTCCGGGCGGCGGGGTACGACGACGTCGTCGTGCATCCCGACCTGTCCGGAATCGGCCGGGTCGTCATCGGCCGGCGTCCAGCGGAATAGAGCCGCGCTTTCAGAGCTCGAGCTCGGTTCCTTCGGGGAGCTTCGAGAGCGAGGCGACGGTGAGGCGGTGGTCGCCTTCCCAGCGCATCTCGAAGGTGAACTCGACGGCGTCGCCGACCGAGATGCCGTCCATGGAGACGCCCTCGGGCCGGTGGAAGGCCATGGTCATGGTCATCATGCCGACGGTCTCCCCGTCGCGGTTCTTGAAGTCGGCGATCTCTTCGTGCTGGATGGAGACGTCGTCGCCGATGACGTCGGCGATGCGGCCGCGGACCGTGTAGGTGGCGTCCGCCGGGGCCGTGACGGCGGTCGGGGTCGAGCCCGCCCTGCTTGTCTCTTCGCAGCCCGAGAGGGCCGTCAGGGCGCCAGCGGCGGTCAGAATACAGACGATGGAGAAGGCGGATGCGAGGGGAAGGCGTAGCATGGGGGGCGATGTGTCCCCCGAACTTTGCCTCGTCAAGGGGTAACGCCATGGGCGCGAGAGCGTAGGGTCCCCCGTGATTGAAGGATCGTGCTCCCTCGTGCGTACTAACCCTGTGGCTCGCCAGACCCTGACCCGCTTTCGTAACCCTGTGGCGCTCGGCGCGTTGGTGCTTGGCCTGCTCCTGTCGGCGTTTCCGGGGGCGGCCCAGGCCCTCGACGTCGCCCCTTGGCAGCGAGTCCTCACAGCCCACGTCCGCGGCGGAGGCTTCGACTACGCCGGGCTCCGGGCCGACCCCGAGCGTCTCGCGGACTTGAACCGCTTCGTCGAAGCGGTCGGCGCGATGGACGATGGTGAACCGCTCGCGAGCTGGCTCAACGCCTACAACGCCCTCGTCGTACACGGAATCATCACCCGCTACCCCCTCGATTCGGTCCGCGACGTCGACGGGTTCTTCAACACCGTGACCCACCGCATCGCCGGGCATTCGCGCACCCTCGACTACGTCGAGAATCAGGTCATTCGCCCGCGTTTCCATGACGCGCGCATCCACGTGGCGCTCAACTGCGGCGCTCGGAGCTGTCCGGCGCTCTCGTCTCGGGCCTTCACGACGCGCACCCTCGACCGGGACCTCGACCGCCTCGCCCGGGCCGCCGTCGCCAATCGCCGCCACGTGCGCGTAGTGGACGGGGGCCTCCGGGTCTCGGAAATCTTCTTCTGGTTCAGCGCCGACTTCGAGCGCGATGCGGGCAGCGTCGTCGGCTGGCTGAAGCGGTTTGGCGGTGAAGCCATCACCGCCTTGCCGGACGACGCCCCCCTGTCCCGTCTACGCTACGACTGGCGGCTCAACGCGGCGCGCTGAGAGAGCTTTGCCTCAGACGAAACGGCGCAGGCGCGACTGCCGTATCAGCCATACGAGGAAGATGGCCAGCGGGAAGGTGATGGCGACCCGCAGCCAGTCTACGGCGCCGAGGCCGAGGAGGTTCTGGATGGGGCGAATGAAGATGCCCCAGACCGCCGGATGCAGGATGTAGACGCCGAGCATCAGGGGCGCGAGGTGGCGCGTGAACCGGTCGAGGCGGTTCGGGAGCCAGAGCGCACCGACCAGCAGGCTGACGCCGCCGACATAACGCAAGACGAAGGGGGAGATGTTCGGGTCGCCGACCATCAGCACCCCGACCAACACGCCGAAGAGCGCGTAGCCGGCGGTCACGAGGAGGCGCAGGCGACCGAGGTCATGGCGCTCCATCGAGATGGCGCGGCCGAGGGCGTAGCCGATGCCGACGGCGGGCAGGGTGAAGCACCACTGGTCGAAGGGGTAACCGAACTCGACGTGGGGGGCGACCTCGAGCAAGGCCACGCCTGCGAAGAGGGCCGGAAGGGCCGAGGCGAGGGGAGGCAGGTGCTGGGTCGCGCGATGCAGGAGATGGGCGGCGAGGGCTGCGACGACGATCGCCGGCAAGAACCACAGGTGCACCCGCGGGCCGTAGAAGAGCATGCGCCACTCGGCCCAGCCGAAGGGCTCATTGCCGGTGGTCCAGGTGAAGTAGGCGCGCAGGAAGACGAAGGTCAGGGCCCATGCGACCCAGGGAATCAGCACGCGCTCGGTCCGCCGGCGGAGGAAGGTGGCCGTCGGTTGCGGAGCGGGCCTGCTGACGGCCAGGGCGACCGAGACCATCAAGAAGAGCGGGAGGCCAAAGCCGTAGAGCGCGTGTTCACCCGTCAGATGCAGCCCGACGATGTCGAGGGCGGCGAAGATGCGCAGCTGGTCCCAGGTGTGCAGCCGGACCGCGCCCTCGGCGCCGACGGCGGTGGTGGCGCGGGTGGCGGCGGTGCGGGCGGTGCCGGCCGGGGCGGTTTGCCCGAGGACGGCGGCTTGGGACGGCGGGGACACGGCGGCCGGACTCTAGCCCAGGGTCCAGCCCTGGGCCATTGCACTCCCGAGATGGCGACCGCGGCAGGTCGTCCCGTGTCGACTCCCATGGCGCTCCTGATGTGTGTGCATACCGTACCTATGCGCACGTCGCGTTCCGAGGAGGCGAGCTGTGGACAAACGCCAAGTATGCAGGTTTTCACCCGGACAGCGGGTGGTTGATGGCGACCGGACGGTGTCCCGCTGCCCGGCGGTCATCACGCTCCCCGTGGCCCGGGCCGCCGTGGGACGGCGCTGGGTGTCCTCCGTGGTCCTCGTCGGGGCCTTCGCCGCCTTCGGCTGCGCTTCGGATGGGGATCTGGGGGATAGCTCCGTGGCGGTCGACTCCTCCTCGCCACCTGCGGATAGCGCCACACCGCCGGACGGCGGCCCGGTGCCGGACGGCGGCCCGGTGCCGGATGGCGGCCCGCCGCCGGTTCTCCCGCCGGCATTCACCTATCCCGACGGCAACGAGTGGTCCTGGAACGGAAGCTGGGCCCCAGGGTCGGGGGACTTCCCCCTCGCAGGTCTCTTCGACGACAAATACGGCGACGGCCACGACGGTACTCCGGTCCTGCCGCCGGGGGACTGGGACTGGGACGACGCAAGCAATGACCTCGCCAACTGGGGGAACTTCGAAACGAGCATCGGCTCCTTCGAGGCCCTCGTGGACGGAGAGAGCAATCAGTACGGATGGCGTCTCGTGGGGATTGCGACCTCCGTCGAGTACTTTGGCGCCGCGGAGTACTTCGAAGGGTCGACCGGGGTGGACTACATGGACCTCGGGCCGAACGGTTCAATTCACAGCCTCGGGGATGCCAACCTCGGGGAGGGGCCGGACGTGCTCATCTTCGACTCGAGTCATACCCTCGACTTCCGTACGGGCACGACCATGGATGGTGCGCTCCGGGACGACGACCTCATCGTCGCGGGGTGCAACGTCAACTCGGATGGAACCTACGACATCGTGTCGACGACCCTTCGCACGGGGCCGGCGAAGGACTGGGTCTTCGTTCGTGACATTTCGGACGTGTCCATCGACCTCGGCAACGGAGACGGGGGCCGCACCGATACCCTCGATCCCCTCGACGGCGATGACCTGGTCGTGGTTCGCGGCAATAGCCAGAACTTTCGTGTTTTTGGCGGCGAAGGCGACGACGTCTTCTTCTGGTTCGTTGACGAGAACATCCAGACGACGCCTTGGGTGGGCCCGAGGTTCTTCGGCGGCGGGGGCTGGGAAAACGCGCTCTTCGGCGAAAACGGCGACGACCGGCTGATACTGATGGTCCCTTCGGACACGACCCTGGTGACGACATCGCCACCGCCCGCCGGCGGTCTCCTCGTGCTGCCGACGGATGGCGGCTTCGTCGGAGACGACCCCAGCGAAAGCGACGAGTTCGCGCGGCATTGCATCGAGTGCGGCACCAGCGAGAGCGGCGAAAAGACAATCGTTCTCGAATACAACTCCGCCGATGGCACCGTCGAGACCGGCAACTTCTACGTCACGGGCATCGAAGAGCTACAGGTCGGGGTCGGGGACGGGGCTGTCGTCTATCGGCTCGATGCTGCGGCCGGTACGGCGATGCCCCTCGGCGGCACCGATGCGCTCAACCCCCCAGTCCCTCCGGCCGAACTCTGCGAGTAGGCCGTGTCGAGGGCCGCAGGAGCTCAGATTGCTTCGATCGTGAAAGACAGTTCGTAGCCCGCAGCGCAGACCGCGCCGACGGGCTCGTCGAAGGCGCCGGTGCAGATGATGTCGCGGAGAGCAGCCGTCGACTCGGGGGTGCTCCCGGGGTGGTCCGGTCCTGAAAAATGGAAGACGCAGGGCTGGTCGTTGGTGAAGCCGTCGCAGCCGAAGGCGCCGCCGACATCCTCATCGACGAGGCGGATGAAGAGAGCGTCGCTCCGGCCGATGACCAGGTCTGCGGTGCCTTCCCAGGTCGGCATCAAGGTGTCGTCGTCGCACCCGACGCGCCAACTGCTCTCGTCGGAGCTCACCATGACGGTCGGGTCCGGTAGACCGCAGCCGAAGCCGAGGGTCGTGTCCCAGCATTCATCGGGGGCGGGTTCCGCGGGGAAGGCGCCGTCGATCATCGTCACCCGGTAGGTCTGTCCCCAGGGGCTCTGGCACCGCCCAAAGAGGCACGCCTCTTCGTCTGCGCAGTCCCCGCAGCTCGTACACGAGGGTGCCTCGCAGCCCGAACCCGCGGCGTTGCAGACTTCGTCGTCCGTGCAGCCGGCGCCGCACTCGCCCCCGCAACCGTCGGGGCCGCACACGCGAGTGCCGCACGCCGGGACGCAGACGCAGGCCCCCGCGCTGCACTCCTCTCCGGGGATGCACTCGATGCAGGCGCTGCCGGCGCTCCCGCAGGCGCCGGTCGAGGTCCCCGTCTCGCAGCCGGTCTCCGAGCAACAACCCATGCAGCTCGCTTCGCAGGCTGGCGGCCGGCAGGCGCCATCGATGCACTCACCACCGTCGGCGCATGGCCTACACGTGTCGCCCTCGGCGCCGCAGGAGAGCAGGGTGTCGCCATCGAGGCACGAGGTTCCGTCGCAGCACCCGGTGGGACATCCGCGGGGGTCAGGGCAGGTGAATCCCGTGTCCGGGTTTTCGCCGCCGTCGCCGGGGTCGGTCCCGTCGTCGCCGCAGCCGCTGAGGGCCAATAGAGCCGTGATCGCTAACAGATTGAATCGCGCTCCCTGGACCATGGTGAAAGTCTAGCAGGACCCCGCCGTACTTCATCTTCGTCGCCAAAACGACGAACGGGCCGCGGCGAGTTGCCGCAGCCCGCTTCGTTCGCGGTGCCGGTGTCAGGGGTGCGCGGTCAGAACCACGCGCAGAGCGGCTCGCTGCCGCGTCCCTCGTTGTAGTCGCGCAGGCTGTCGGCGAGCGCGTGGCCATCGGCAAAGGTCGCGTGGATGGAGTAGATGTCGTAGGGGAGCTCACCGTCGGCGTCGACGTTGGCGTTGAGCCAGGTTACGGCTGCGGCGAAGTCCGCGGCCTCACCCGGGTCCATCAGCGCGCCGGCGTCGAGGTTGAGCTCACCGCCGATGACCTGGTGGGCCACCTCGATGCTCGCGTCGCCCCACGGGGGCGTCCAGAGCAGGGACATCATCTCCGCGGTGTTGTAAGTGTGTCCGCCCATGTCGACCGAGGAGATGCCCCACCAATCGACGTGGTCGCGCCAAATCCACTTCGGATAGACGCAGGCGTCGGGCGGATCATCCGGCTCACAGCAGACCTCGTAGGTGCAGTAGGAACCCCAGCCGCGGCGGAAGTCGTTGTCGCAGTCGTTCCAGCCAGTTTCCTGTTGAACGGTGCGACCGTCCTGGCGCTGCAACTCCGCGTGCACGGCGAAGACGAGCTCGTCTTCACACGCCCCGTCGAAGTCCGCGAGGGGGATGGTCACGGTCACCGAAGTCGTGCCCGCGGGAACCTCATCCGAGTAGGGGAAGTGCCCGGGGCGAGGTGCTCCGGGGCGGTTCATTGGCACCGGGCCGAAGCCCAGGTAGATGTGGTAGGCGTTCAGCGTCCAGCCGTTGTCCGTCTCGATGGTGACGTAGACGTTCGTGGCATCGTTGTTGACCATCACCGTGCCCGCATCCATGTGCTGGCCGGCGAAGAGGGTGATTTCGTAATCTCCGCAGATTTCGGCATCGCCGATTTCATCGGTCAATCCGGCTGTCACCCCGTCGACGGGGGCCATACAGCCGCTGATTGCAAAGATCGCGGCGAGCACGCTCGCTGCGGTTGAGGCTCGTACGTTAATTCTCATGGCCGCCTCCTTGTGCGTCTATAGTGTACATATACACACATGGTGTGAGCGCAATGGGGAATTCCCCTGTGTTTATGGCGTTGGTGGGGACGTCTCGGGCCGCCGCCGAGGGCTCCCGGGGAGAGGACGGGGGTGGACTTGGCCGTAGACGGGGCTTTCAGCGGGCTTACCTTACGGTCGCCATGACTCGCCTTCACGCCCTAGGGGTGCTCCTCGTCGCGGCTTCGACTGTCTACGGCTGTGGCGATGACGCCACCAGCCCGGATGGCTCGGTCGGGATGGACTCGTCAACGTTGCCAGCGGACAGCGGCACCTTGCCCGACGGCGCCACGCCGCCGGGGCCCGACGTCGGTCCACCGCCGGTCAGACCGCCGTCGGTCGGCTTCCCGGACGGCAACGAGTGGTCCTGGGACGGGAGCTGGACCCCGGCCTCCGGCGACTTCCCCCTCGTCGGTCTCTTCGACAACGAATACCACGACGGACACGACGGCTCTCCCGTCTTGCCCCCGGGGGAGTGGGACTGGAACGACTCGGGGAACGACCTCGCCAACTGGCGAAACTTCGAAACGAATCTCGGCACCTTCGAAGCGATGATGGACGGCGGTGGCAACCAGTACGGTTGGCGTCTCGTAGGCGCCTCTGCGGCGGTCGACTACCAGGGCCCGGCCGAATACTTCGAGGGCTCCTCGGGCGTGGACTACATGGACCTCGGGCCCAACGGTTCGATTCACAGTATCGGCGGGGTCAGTCTCGGGGCAGGGCCCGACGTGCTCATCTTCGACTCGAGCTACTCCCTCGACTTCGCCACCGGTACGACGATGGAAGGCGGGAGCCGTGACGACGACCTGGTCATCGCCGGCTGCCACCCCAACTCCGATGGAGCATTCGACATCGAGACGTCGACCATCCACACGGGGCCGGGGCACGACTGGGTCTTCGTCCGCGACATCTCCCGGGCCGCCATCGACCTCGGCAACGGCAACCGCGGTCGCACCGACACCCTCGACCCGTCGGACGGTGATGACCTGGTGGTCCTCCGCGGCAATACCCAGGACTTCCGGGTCTTCGGTGGCCAGGGGGACGACGTCTTCGTCTGGTTCGTCGACGACAACATTCAGTCGACGAGGTGGCTCGGCCCGAACTTCTTCGGCGGCGGTGGCTGGGAACCCGCCCTCTTCACCGAAAACGGCAACGACCGCCTGGTCTTGGCCATCCCCACCGACACCACCATGGTGACATCCACCCCGACGCCGACCGGCGGGCTGCTCGTCCTACCGACCGATGGTGGGTACATCGTCGACGCCCCGACGGTGGGCGACGAGCTCGCGCGGTACTGCGTCGAGTGCGGAACCAGCTCCACCGGGGAAAAGACGATCATCCTCGAGTACAACTCCGCCGATGGCATGATCGAGACCGGCTACTTCTATCTCACCGGCGTCGAAGAGGTGCAGGTCGGGCTCGGGGAGGGCGCGGCGGTCTACAGTCTCGATACGGCGGCCGGTACGGCGACGCGCATCGACGGCGCGACGCTCTTCGTCCCGCCGGTGCCGCCTCCAGAACTCTGCGAATAGGGCGCGTCTGCTGACAGCGCTCAGCGTCGCACGACCTGGGCCGTGGCCTTCGGGATGGCCCGCGAGGGAGGGGCGGAGACGGTCGCGCCTTCGGGGACGTTCTTGGTCACCACGGCGTTGGCGCCGACGTGCACGTCGCTGCCGATGGTGATGCCGCCGAGGAGTTTGGCCCCAGCGAAGACCATGACGTTGTCGCCGACCGACGGGACCCCTGGGGCGCTGCCCGTTCCGAGGGTCACGCCATGGTAGAGCGAGCAGTTCGCGCCGATCTTCGACTCCGGGGGCACGAGGATGGACTGCGGGTGCACCATGCGCAGCCCCGGGCCGATGTCAGCCGCCGTCGGCAAATAGACGTTTCGGAAGAAGCGCCAGGGCGTCGCTAGCGCTTGATGGGCGACGAGGCCGCCGAGGCGCAGGGGCTTGGACTCGAGGCCTCGGGCCCAGTGCCCGAACCTATAGGTCGCGGTCACGTAGAACCCGAGTTCGGTGGCCCAGCCACCATCGGATTCGTACATGTGCATGTCGGCGCGAATCTTATCGAACATCGAACTATCCCGTCGGTCCCTGGGCGGTGAGTCGTTCCCGGAGTGCCCGGCGGAGCAGCTTGCCGTTCGCCGTCTTGGGGAGGTCGTCTACGAAGTGCATCTCTTTCGGAATCTTGAACCGGGAGAGCTTGTCCCTGCAATGGCGAAGCACGTCTTGGCGCGCCGGCGGCGCCGAATCTGGCGATGGCACGATGAAGGCCACGGGCACCTGGCCGAGTAGTTCGTCGGGGCGCCCGACGACGGCGCAGGCGGCGACCCCCGGGGCGTTTTCGATGACCTCTTCGATTTCCTTCGGGGCGATGCGGTGAGCCCCGCTCTTGATCATCTCGGACTCCCGACCCACGAGGAAGAGGAAGCCGTCTTCGTCGAAATACCCGAGGTCGGCGGTGTGCAGGCCGTCTTCGCGGATGAACCGCCGAGTGGCCTCGGGGTTGTTGAAGTAGCCCGACGTGATGTTGGCCCCCCGAGCGACGACTTCGCCGGTCTCGCCGGGGGCGCACTCACGGCCCTCGGGGTCCCGGACCTTTAGCTCTACGCCCGGGATGCCGAAGCCGACGGACCCGGCTTTGTCTACGATTCGGTCTGGGGGCAGGTAGCTCAAGCGCGCCGAAGCCTCGGTCTGACCGTACATCACGAAGAGGCGCGCCTTCGGGAAAGCCGTGCATACGCGGGCCGCCATCTCCTTGCTCATCGCGGCCCCCGCCTGAGTCAGGTAGCGAATCGTCGACAGGTCGTGGTCCCTGAGGCTCTTCAACGCGAGCAGCCGGGCGAAGGTCGATGGCACTCCGGAGAATCCGGTGCAGCGATGTCGCGCGAGGCCCTCGGCGACCCGGATGGGGAACGCGAGGGAGCCCAGCATCGCGAGGGAGCCGCCGACGGCGACGTGGGTATGCATCACCGAGCCGCCGTAGACGTAATAGAAGGGCAAGACGAGGCCGACCCGGTCCTCGCTGGTGAGCTCGAGGTATTCGACGATGGAGTCGGTATTGGTGCGGAGGTTTTCGTGGGTGAGCACTACTCCCT
>Ga0164313_10004041_pt1 | contig 13106 bp, 12 predicted proteins | sample GuaBasSedimGuay4_FD_113735 | JGI IMG/M metagenome (GOLD analysis project Ga0164313, IMG submission 113735) | Subseafloor sediment microbial communities from Guaymas Basin, Gulf of California, Mexico - Guay4, Core 4569-4, 0-3 cm | ecosystem: Environmental > Aquatic > Marine > Hydrothermal vents... | reverse complement strand
GATCAACACGTCGACCGACGTGGCCGGCTCAGAGGGGTCTGAACAGGCCGTGAGCACTAAGAGCGCTGCGGTGAGCCGGTAGGAAGAGGACGACATGAGGGCAAAAGCTACAATGCTGCCTCGCGCGGGTCGAGTCTCGACCGACCAGCCGCCCCGCTTTCAGTCGACTTCGGCCCACGCGTTGGTGAAGCCGTACTCGCCCGGGCGCTCTTTGCAGGACGACCGAACGATGACCTTGCCGTTTTCGTTCCAGCCCTCGGTGATGATGGTATCGCCGGGCCAGACGGGTTTCCTGAACTGGCCATTGAAGGCCTTCATGCGTGAGGCATCGCCTTCGCATACGCTGTTGATCACGGCGCGGCAGGCGTAGCCGTAGGTGCAGAGGCCGTGGAGGATCGGGTGGCCGAAGCCGGCCTTCTCTCCGATCGCCGGGTCCGCGTGCAGCGGGTTGAGGTCGCCGCTCAGGCGGTAGAGCAGGGCCTGCTCTTCCGAGGTCTTCTCTTCGACGACGAAGTCGGGGTCGCGCTCCGGGGGGCGCACCTTCGGGGTCCGAGGCGGGGGCTTGCCGCCGAAGCCTCCGTCGAGGCGGTAGATGATGTTCCACTCGGTCTCGCATACGAGGTCGCCGTCCTCGTCGCGGGTCTCGGTGGTGATGACCGAGGTCGCCATGCGCTTGAGGTCGTAGATGCCGGCGACCTTGCCGATGGTCTTGAGCTTGCCCTTCGGTGCGAAGGGTTTGTGCAGGCGGATGCCCTGGCCGCCATGGACGACGCCGAGGAGGTCCCCGCCGACGATGTCGAAGACCAGCTCATTGACGAAGAAAGCCGGCACGACCGCGTAGGTCGGCAGCACCATCGGCCCACGCTTCTCGTAGAGGTAGTCGAGCTCGCTGCGCTTGGCGCCGACGCTGAGGGCGTAGAGCGCGACGTCACGCCAGTCGTATTCGTGGATGAGCTCTTTTGTCGTGTGGCCTTCGGCCTCGGGATTCAACGCCATATCGCCTCCGTGAGGCCGCGGATCTACCGCGGAAAGGGCCCTTCGTCCACGCCCGAAGGGGGGGGCCGCGGCCAGGCCCCGGCCGAGCACCCGGTCGGCCGGACCGTTGCCCGAACGTTGGTCCGGGGGTCTCACCGATTGACCCCACCGACGGGGGGCGACACGCTTCGTACCGGATGCTGAATCGAATGGCCGTGCTCTTGGTGGTCTTGGTGGTCTTGGGGGTCGCCCCAGCCCTCTTGCTCACCGGCTGCCCCGAAACGACGACGTGGACGGATGGGGGGGACGGAAGCGTCGCCGACACCGGCCTTGGGGTCGATCCCCTCGGCGACGAGGACAGCGACGGCCTCTGCAACATGAACGAGATCAATCGGGCGACCGATGTCTTCGGTCCCGATACCGACGACGACGGCTTCAGCGACTTCGTCGAGGTGGCGTTCGGTTACAACCCGCTCATCGCGGCGATCCCCCAGGACGACGAGGTCTTCGAGCTCCTCGCCGAGCCCGGAGCGACGGTGCGGGTACCGGTGGCCCTCGTCATCCGGGGCGCCGGCGAGGACTACACCGGCGCCTTCGAGGCGTTTCCGGCCCAAGACGCGAACGGTCTCACCGCTGACGACTTCTGGCAGGGCTCGATCGCCCTCTTCGCAGACCCCACCGACAACGTGGCCGTCGTCGAGGCCGAAGCCCAGGTCTTTCGCGGCGTCGTCGGTACCACCGAGCTGAACTTCGAGACGACCTTCACCTTCGAGGGCGGCGACCGCTTCGAGCCATGCCTTCGGGGTTATCCGTTCCGCTACCTCGTCAAGCGCAGCGACGGCCGCGTCCTCGCGGCGGCTCGGGCTCTCCTGGTGGTCGTACCCCCGACCAACACCGGCGAGTGGTGCGCCCCCGCGCTGCCCTGTCTATAGGCGTCGCGCTTCGCCGCGTAGCTCAGGGCAGTGACGCGAGGGGCAAGGCTCGGTCGAGTTCGGCGGTGTAGGCCGCGGCGACGCTCGCATCGTCGACCCAGAGGCTCGCTTCGCTGTTGCTCCAGGCGTTCGCGGACCAGTTCGGGGAGCCGGTGGCGACCAGGTGGCCGTCGATGATGGCGACCTTGCTGTGCACGTTCCCGTGGCGGACCTCGGCGCCGGCGGCGATGAGGGCCATTGCCGGGGGGTCGTCGACGTAGGAGGTGCGCACCAAGGCGCGGATGGTGACGCCGCGGCCTCGGGCGCGGACGAGGGCGTCGGAGACCTCGGTCCGGGTCCAGGCGCTGATCATCACGTCGACGGAGGTCGTCGAGGCGTCGATCGCGGCGACGAGGGCGTCGAACCAGGGAGATGGGGACGTCGATGGCGTTCGGGGGCTGGTGTAGAGGGTGTAGGTGCCGCCGGTGACCGGTGCCTCGGCCGGCTGCGGGCTGAAGGTCCCCGCGAACATCTCTTCGAAGTGCGCCGCGTAGCCCGCCACGATCTCCGCCTGTTCTACGACCAGTGAGTTGTTCATGTCGGTGCAGAAGCTGGTGCGGGTCATGTTCCCGGAGGACACCCAGACCCGCGCTCCGTCAGCGACGATGAATTTGTGATGCATGAACGCCGAGCGGTCGTCATCGACGATGGTCACTCGGGGGTGAGTCGCGATGCGGGCGAGGGGGCAGTCGCGCACGCCTCCGGCGAGGAGCGGACACTGGTCGTCATCGATGACCAGGCGCACCACCAGGTCGGCGTCATCGGCGAGCTTCGTCTCGAAGGCGTCGACCACGCAGTCCCAGCTGGTCCGGTAGAGCGCGGCGTCGAGGGTGGTATCGGCACAGGCGAGCACACCGAAGAGTTGGTCTATGTACTCGCTCCCGGTCGGGGTGAAGACCGGTGAGTCCGCGGCCGGCGTTGCACAGGCCGGCAGCGGCGGACAGGCGCAAGCGGGCTCGGCGTCGGGGGGCGGAGTGCTGGTATCCCCGGGGCCTACGTCCTCCGGCGGTGCGCTATCCGTGCCGCCATCGGTCGGTGCGGTGTCCGGGGCCGCGTCCATGGCGACTCCGGTGTCTTCACCGGGAGGGGGGTTGGTATTCGACGCACAGCCGGCGAGGGAAAAAGCGGCTGCGAAGAACAAGACGCGGCGCAAGCTCATGGCCACGGAGGATAGCACCTTCGCCCCAAGAGGCCCGGCGTGGCCTCAGCGGCCGTTCGCCGGCGGGTCGGGAGTCCCGGGAAGAGGAGGCCCTCGACCAGATCTTCGGGCCTTTCTTCACGACCAAGCTCATCGGAACCGGCCTCGGCCTCGCGATCGGCCGCCCGTCCGTTCAGAAGTAGCTCAGCTCGTTGACCATCATCTCGACCATGTCCGGAACGCTGTCCATGTCGTTGTCGGTCCCGCGGTAGTCCCACGGGAGGAAGCCGTTGACCAAGGTCGTGCCGCCGTTGGTCAGAACGGCGACGTTGCCGCCGGTGGGGCTGTCTTGACGTACGAGGACGGACGCGGTGCCGGTGGGCGTGAGCAGGTCGCCGTTGTCGCCCGCGTCGTGGCTATTCGTGAGCGGCACGGGAAAGGTCTCGACCGACGAGAACAGATTCACCGGGGCCCCGGTGGCGGGGTGCAGCGGGCGCGGGGACGAGTAGCTGACCACGGTCACTCCGAGGGCGGTCTGGAGCGCCGCGTCGGAGTCGAGATCCCACCAGCTGAAGATCAGCGGCTCACCGGCCGTGATCCGCGAGAGCACCCGCGTGCGGACTCCTGCTGGGATGGCGCCTCCGGCAACCGATACGACGACGACGTCCCAGGTGTCGCCGTCGTACTGGCTGTTGAACGCAGCCTCGCCCGCTTCAGCGATGACTCGGGTCGCGCCCATGCGCGTGGCTGCGAGTTGGGCTGGGATTTCGCCGGTCGTGAAGCTGTCGTAGTAGATGAGGACCGAGTCGACACTCGTCATCATGCACGTGCCGGCGGAGCAGCGCTCGCCCGTCGAACAAGGGTTTCCGCAAGCACCGCAGTTGCTCTCGTCGGCCATCAGATCGACGCACGCCCCCGAGCACGCAGTTTCACCCGTCGGGCACGGGATTTCGCACATCGACGCGTTGCAGATTTCCGTCCCCGTGCAGGCGGTCCCGCAGGCGCCGCAGTGCGCGGAGTCGCTCGTGAGGTCGACGCAGGTCGTGTCGCAGCGGTCTGGCGTCGGGGTGGTGCATCGAGCGGTGCAGGTGCCGACCAGGCATTCCTGGGCCGCCGTGCACGTGGTGCCGCATGCTCCGCAGTTCATCGCGTCGGTCTGGGGGTCCACGCAGGTACCGCCGCAATCGATCACGGGCGCCGTACAACTGGGCGCATCGGGGCCGGTGTCCAAGGCGCCGCTGTCTGGCGTGCCGGAGTCGGGAGTGCTCCCATCGCCGCTACCCGAATCGGAGGATCCCGAGTCGGCTAACCCCGTATCGGTCGCCGGAAAACTGCCGCGCCGCCCGCTCGCGCAGGCAGCGAGGGTCAGGGCGAGGAGGGCGCCGAGGGAGAGTTGCACGAAGCGCGTCGCAGGCATTTCACGAGCGTAGCGCGAATGCCCGCCCAGAAAACCCACCCGCGCATGGGTCTTCATGACCGGCCGGAAGCCGGGCATCTTCCCCTGGCGAGGAGAGGTCATCGCCGTGAGGCGGTCGGCCCTGGCCGTCCCAAATGAGGGACTTCCCCTGGAACTGCGCCGGTTCCGGCCGAGAGCGGGGCGCGCTCCCGGCGCCTGAGAGCAGCCCCGACGCCGAATTTTCGTCGCGATTTCACAGCCCTCGGTCCGGCACGGGCGTTGCGAGGTGACGAGACGTGTTCAGTCGCCTCCCCCGCCGACTGGGTTCCGTCCCAGTCACATTCCGTCCGGCCCTTTGGGTCGTTCTGCTCCTCCCGTTCCTCTTGGCGCCGTTGGTCGCCTGCAAGGGAGCCATCTCGGGCCCCGGCGGCGAGCCCGGTGCGGGCGGGACCGGCATGGGCGGCATGGGCGGCGGAGGCACCGACGGCAGTGGCCTCACCACGCCACGCTTCGCGTTCCCCCTCGACGAGACCACGCCGGAGACCGGTCTGCGTATGGCGACCAACTGGGAGCTCGCCCAGGCCATCGCTGATTTCACCGGCGTCGCCGTCGACGTGACCGGCCTGCCTCGGGAGCTCGACGTGCAGAACCTCGACAACGACGCTGCCCGGTCGACGGTGCGCGACGTGGGGCACATGCAGACGCTGCTCGAGATCGCCACCGACGTCGCCATTCGCGCCGACGTCGATGCGCTCCTGCCTTGCGCCGCCGACGCCTGCACCAACGACGAGCTGCGCGCGTTCCTCGCGGCGGCGTTCGTCCGCGACGTCGATGACTCGATGCTCGCGCCCTACCGTGCCGCCTTCGATGAAAAGCTCGCCGACCAGGGCGCAGTCTTCGCCCGGCGCACCGTCGTCCAGATGGCCCTCGTCTCGCCGTACTTCCTCTACCGTACGGAGATCGGGGCCTCCGGCGAACTCACCGGCCTCGAGCTCGCGGCGAAGCTCAGCTACTTCCTCTGGGGGACGCGCCCCGACTCCGAGCTCCTGGCTTCCGCCGAGGCCGGGGCGTTGCTCTCTCCGGCCGAGTACGCGGCGCAGGTCGACCGCCTCCTCGAGAGCCCCCGGGCCCAGGAACGCATCACCTGGCTCATTCACCTGTGGCTCGGCACCGACGACTTCGACCACCAGATCAAGACCGCTGCCGCCGAGCTCCCCGAGGGGCTCACCGAGCTCTTCTACGAAGAGGTCCGGTTGCTCATCGAGGACGTGCTCTTCACCGAAGGCGGGTCCCTCGCGGACCTCATCCGCGCCGACTACACCTTCCTCAACGACACCCTCGCGGCCCACTATGGCCTCGAGCCCGTGGGCACCGATGAGTTCGTCCGGGTCGACCTCGCCGGGACCGACCGCCGCGGCATCCTGACCACCGGCCTCGTGCTCTCGGCGCACTCGAAGGAAAACGGCCGCTCGCCGATTCAGCGCGGCGCCTTCCTGCTTCAGGAGCTGATGTGCCATGGCTTCGCCCCGGACGCGGGCATCCCCGCGATGGCCCTGCCCAACGTCGGGCCCGACGCGACTTTCCGCGAACGCTTCGAGCCTCTCGAGACGACGGCGCCTTGTAGCAACTGCCACCAGACTTTGAACGCCGGGTTCGCTTTCGAGCTATTCGACGAAGTCGGGCGCCTCCAGCCGGAAGGCGTGGTGATGCCCGACGAGGTGCGCGGCTTCTTCGACCTGCCCCCCTACGACCGCATCGAGTTCGCGACGACCGCCGAGGCCGTCGATGGATTCGCGACGCATCCGGCGCTCGAGCGTTGCTTCGTCACCCAGGCCTATCGCTACGCCCAGGGGCGCCTGCCGGGCTCCCAGGACGTCGCCGTCCTCGAGGCCCTCGAAGGCGGCTTCACCGGTGACGTCGTCGGCCTCTTCCGAGAAATCGCGCTGTCGGGTCAGTTCCGACGGGGAGTGAACTGATGAAGAAGTGGAAACGGCGCGACTTCCTTCGCAACTCGGTCCTCGCCGGCATGCTGGCTCCGGTCGCCGGCTACTGGCTCGACATGCCCGAGGCCAAGGCGCTCACCGAGAAGCGTCACATGGTCCTCGTGTTTCTCCCGAACGGGAAGTGCCGGGAGAACGTCTACCTCGAGCGCACCGCCGGAGGCTTCGACCTCGGCCCGGGCTTCGCCCCTTACGAGCGTTACCGCGAAGACATGATCGCCATCGAGGAGTACGCCTTCCACGACTTCGTCTCAGAGCATTACACCGGCGACCACGCCGGGCACTTCGCCTCGGCGCTGACCATGTTCTCGGGGGACATCCCCTTCGTGCGCAGCGACATCGGGACGGCTGCGATCCAGCCGACGATCGACCAGATCGTCGCCGCCGACTACCTCGACCGCGGCGTCATCACCAACCCCTTGCGCAAGTCCCTGGCCATCAAGATGCGCGGGTCGAGCTTCAAGGCGCCGAGCGTCTTCTACCAGGCGCCCCCGGGCTACACCGTCGGCGCGACCTACACCGACGAACGTGTCCCGGTGACCCTCACCGAGAGCCCCCGGGACGGATTCCGCCAGATGTTCGGCGACCTCGCCGCGATGGGTGGGACCGACATCGACCAGCTTTGGGCCCAGGGCGGCTCCATCCTCGACGTGCCCGGCCGCGAGCTCGAGGCGCTGCGCGATCAGCTCCCCGCCGCCGGCCATCACATCCTCGACCAGCACCTCACCGGCCTCCGGGAGCTCGAGATCGGCCTCGCTGAGTCGCCCCTCGACCCTTCGTTCCCCGTGCCCGAGGAGCCCCCGGACCTCGACACCCGGACCGAGGCCCCGGAGCGCGTGTGGTCCGAGTGGGTGAGGGTCATCGATGCGGCGCTGCGCCTCGACCGCACCCGCATCGTGAGCGTTCAGCTCGGCGGCATCGCCAGTCGCTTTCAGATCCCGTCACTCGGTCTCGGCTATGTCGGCGACGGCACCGGGTCGAACTCGGGCACGGACCACCACAGCTACACCCACCACCAAGCCGCCGACGTGGACCTCTTCATGGAGTGGTATTCGCTGCGCGTCACCGAGCTCCTCGACGAGCTCAAGGGCATTGGTACGACGGCCAAGGCCGACATCCTCTACGACTCGGCGGTCATGGTCGGCGCCGAGTTTGGTTGGAACCACCGCGCCTACGACGTGCCGGTGAGCATCTTCGGTCAGTGCGGCGGGGCGCTGCGGACGAATCAGCTGCTCACCTACGGAAACGACATCAGCTCGTTCCACAAACACACGGGCACACTCACCGCCCTGGTCCAGGCCATGGGCACCGACCTCGACGCCGTTGGCCGTCCGGTCGCGGCTTACCAGCAGGGACCGGTGCGGGAGTTGCTCGTCTGAAGACGCGCAAGTTCAGCGGACGTTCAGCGGACGTTCAGATGAAGCGCAGCGCGCTGGTTGGGTTCTTGCGCTTGATCGTGCGGTAGACGCGGCAGAGCGGATAGAGGACCACCAGCACGCCGGCCGCCGCCGCGTACGTGACGCCGAGGCCGGCGGGCTCGATGAACTCGCGCGACGCACCGAGCATCATGAAGTGCAGGATGTAGAAGAAGAGCGCGGTCTGACCGAAGACGAGGATGGGGCCGTTTTGGCGGACCGTGACGTGGGGCTCGAGGCGCATCAGCGCGGCGAGAAAAAGCGCCATCAGTCCGAGTTCGAGGCATACGAACGCGAGGGAGGGCGGGTACTTGCTGACGTGTAACCACTGGACGATCGAGTTGTCGTCGCGGTGCAGGAACATGTTTCCGTAGCCGTCGAGGCCGCGCACGGCGACGAAGAGCGCGAGGGCTGCGAGGCCCCAGACCAAGAGGATTCGTTCGGGAGGCCAGCCGCCCCGGCTGAGATGGGGGGCGGCGACGAGGCGTTCGCCGAAGACCCATCCGAGCATCATCATCGCGACCCAGGGCACCACGGGGTACACGACGAGGAGGCCCTCGCTGAAGAGCGGAGCGAACATGAGGTTCACCCAGAGCGGCTCGGTTCCGGCCGCTTCGAGGTCCCACAGCAGCCCGGTGATGGCTTCTCCGCCGAAGATGAGCGTGAGGGAGATGACGAGCATCGCCTTTGGTCCGAATCGCCGGAGGGGCACTATCAGCATCATGGATGCGCCGATGGCGTAGAGGACTTGCAGGAGCGTAGTCCCGGAGAGCCGGGACATGAGCACCAAATCGAGCGCCACGATGAGCGCGCCGCGGATGAGCAGGTCACGGTTGATGGCCCAGCTGCTCAGCCCGCGCTCCTGTCGTCGGGTCGTGCTCACCGCGATGGCCGTCCCGGCGAGGAAGACGAAGGTCGGGGCGCAGAGGTGGGTGATCCACCGGGTGAAGAACTGATCTGGCGAAAGGGCGGTGCCCGCGACGTAGCTCGCCGCCGAATCCGCCGACACGCGCCCGGTATTGAGCATGAGGGACGCGTGGTCGACCGCCATGAAGACCATGACGATCCCGCGCATCCAGTCGATGGCAGCGATACGGCGCATCGGCGCATTGTATGGGGTGCAGACTCCTCGAGCGACGATCGGTTTGAATGCCGCTATGGACGCTACTCGTAGGCGCGCAGCACGGTGGTGCCGCGGTAGTAGTGCGCGAGGACGGCGCGGTGGTCGCGGCCCTCCGCGACGAGGCCGTGGGCGCCCCACTGACACATGCCCACCCCGTGGCCGAAGCCGCGGCCGGTGAAGGTCACGGCATCGCCGTGGGTCCGGACCTCGAAGAAGGTGCTTCCGAGCCGGCGCGTCCCGACGGCGCGGCGGAACTCGGGGGCAGGCATCGAGACTGAAGTCTCCCCGTCGACGAGGGTGATCTCGAGCGCCCTTCCCGACTCGCTGCGTGTGTCGAGGCGGAGCGCGTCCACGTGGGAGATGTCGGCGTGGGCCGTCGCGACAACCCTGTTGGAGAGCCGGACCTCCCAGGTATGGCGCGGTGATTCGGTGTCGGTCGTGCAGGTCGTCGCCCATTCGAAGGTGGATGCATCGGGCCAAACGTCGTTCGGGTTCTCCGTCTGTCCGCCGCAGGTCGAGTGGTAGAACGCCTCGACGAGGGCACCGTCCGCCACGAGGACCTGGCCCCGGGTTTGGGTCACGGCTGCTACGGCGCCGGCGTTTACGGCCGGGCGGTACACTTGGTCGAGGGTATCGGAGCGCACATCGAAGAGGGCCTCGGGTTCGCCCGCGTGGGCGAGGGCGTAGGAGCGCGCTGCGATCGCTTGGGCCATCTTGACCTCGACGGGCCACCCGGAAGGGATCTCCGCGCTCACCACGCCGCGCAGGTAGGTCTCGATGGGGACCTCGAGGACCGCGAGCAACTCGCCATCTTCTGCCAGTACTTCGAGGCGGCCTGGGAAGGGGCCCACGCCGCCTATGGCGACGCCGGCGGGAGCGCTGAAGACGCAAGGCCCGGCCCGGCACACGTCGCCGGTCGACGTGAGCACCCCTTCGACGACCTCGACGGTCACCGACGACAACCCCGCGGTCTGGGGGGTCACGAGCCCGACCCCGGAGACCGCGAGGGGGCCCTCGGACTCGCGAATGAGCACGCGAATGCTCGGCTCGGCCTCGAAGAACTGGGGAACGGGACCGGCCCGGTGTCCCGGGGTGGGGGCCGGATCTGGCGGCGCAGCAGGCGACATCGTGGGACCCGCGCAGGCGGGCCACAAGAGCGCACACGCGAGCCAGAATAAACGTGGACCGGTCATGGGCGTCTCGCTCCTTCAACGATCATGCCGACCCTGGGACCCCCGAAGATTCGTGCATCGGTCTCTCGGATCGTGGTCGGGCCGACACGCTTCCATGGCTCTCCCGAGACGAGGCCACGGGCCTAATGGAGGTAGTGGACCCGGTCGCGTAGACTCGCGCCATGCGCATCTCACTCATCGTGTGTCTCGCGGCGTTGACCATTGGCGGCTGCGGCGACCCCGAGGTCGTAGCTGGCCTCGAGTTGCGCATAGACCTCCCGGCGGCGGCGAGCGACGCTGCGGAGGCCTTTGTCCAGATTCGCCGTGAATCTGGTGCACCTTTCGACTCGGGGTTCGAAGAGGAGACGCTGGCTAGCGTGCCCCTCGCCGGGATGCGCAGCGAAGACGCGATTTCGGTCGTGACCGACGACGCGACTGCGGCCATCAAAGTGCGCATTCGCTTCTGCAGTGCCGCCAACTGTGTCGGTGAAGCGGACGCGCCGGCGCAACGCTTCATCCTGCGCGCGCCCTTCCACACAGACGAGCGCTCGCTCTACCGCATCTTCGCCGAAGACCCCGCCATCGACGTCCCGGTCCCGGTCGAAGTCGACGGCTGTCAGGTCCGCGCCTGCTCCGAATCGGACCTCTCGACCTACTGCAACTCGGACGGAGTGCACCTCTGCGACCTTCCCCACGCTCCCGGTCCCACGCCGGACCCGATCAGCGTCCGGGTGGTTCAGATCTAATCAAGACGCGGCTTTTGGCGCCCAGTTGAGCTCGACCACGTTGCCATCGGGGTCGCGGACGAAAAACGCCCGGCCGCCATTGGGGAAGTTGATGGGCCCCTCGGTGACTGTCACACCGGCGCCCTCGAGGAGCGCCTGGACCGCTTCGAGGTCGGTCACCCGCAGCGCAAAATGCGTGATGCCTGGCTTCTTGACCGGCACGTCCATCAGCACGTTCGGCGTGTCGGCTGCAGGCGCGTTGAGCACGAGGTTGATCTCGATGCCCGCCGGGTGACTGATGATGGCCACGGGCTCGGGGCCGACCGGGCCCATGACGTGCTCGAACCCGAGCAGCGCGTAGAACGCCTCGGCGCGCGTTAGGTCGTGAACGCGGATGCCGATGTGGGCGATGGAGGTGACGAGGTGGGCCATGGGGCTGGAGCGTACAGGAGTCGCTGGGCATCCGCCCGATGCACCGGGTGGACCGCCCCTACGGCAGCAACTGCCTAGCCCGCAGATAACCCGCGTCCATCATCGCGGCCATCTCGCTCGGGGCGAACTCGAGGGGGTCCGGGGTCTGGGTGCGGGCGGGGCGAATCGCGGTGATGTCGACGCCGCGTTCGAGTTGCAGCGCGATCATGTCGTCGGTGAGCTGGTCGGTCATCAGGAGGATGGCGCGACGCAGGGTGTAGTTGAAGACATCGGTCCCGGGGGAGTTGGGGAAGCGGCGACTGATGGGCGGTCGGTCGGCCGGCGCGGCGGAGGTGGCCACGGCGTAGATCTTCGTCGCGCCGATGTCGACGGCGCGCTGGACCGGGACCATCTGCATGACGCCGCCGTCGACGTAGTCGTAGCCGTCGATCTCGATGGTCGGCATGAGGGCCGGTTGGCAGCTCGACGCGAGCACGAATTTCTTGAGCCGTTCGAGGTTGGACCCGGCGCCGGCGTATTCGACGACGCCCTTTTGCAGGTTCAGGGCTGCGATCTGAAGCTTCACCCCGCGGTCCAAGATGCGCTGGCGCCGCTCCTCGGTGAGGTATTCGTCGATGAGGTTCTGGAGCGGCTCGACGCTGTTGGTGTAGCCATGCAGCACGACGTCCAAGTCGCCGAGGAAGCTCTGGTGCAAGACGTCTCGGGTCGAGACGTTGGTATAGAGGTCGCTCAGGAGTGAAACCTCACCGCTTGCCACGAGGACCGCGGCGAGGGCTCCGGTCGAGGTGCCGGTGACGATGTCGGGGCGGATCCCCTTGTCGACGAGGAGCCACCGCGCCACGCCAACGCTGAAAGCGCCGAGGGACCCGCCGCCGCCGAGTACGATTGCCGTCGTCATCAGTGTCCTCCGCTTTCATCGTCGTCGCTACTGTCGGTCAACTCGCACACGGCTCGAACGAGGGCCGCGGCGATCGCTCGGCCGTCGCAGACCCCTTCGGCCTCGTCATCGCAGTCGCGGTCCGGCGCCGGGTAGTCGCCATGAGCCGAGGTGAGGGCCGCGTCGAAGGAGGCGTCGATGTCAGTGAAGAGGCCGGAATGGTCTGCCGTCGTCAGCGCCGTGAGCTCGCTGCGCAGGGCCCCGAGCTCGCAGGCCGCGCCCGCTGGTGATTCGCCGCAGGCGAGCTGGAGCTCGAGGACGAAGTCCCGGAATACGCTCATCTCGCCCTCGGTCGCCGAGCGTAAGTTCGCCCGGGCGGGCACCACGACGAGGCCCTCGACGGTCTCCGAGTACGAGGGACTCACATCGGGCAGACCCGCCGCGGGGCAGGTGAGGCTTGGGGCGGTGGTGCCTCCTCCCCCCCCGCTCGAGCCGCCGCATGCGAGGGCGAAGGCGAGGGCGACCGTTGACAGCGACCAGGAGATCTTCGGCATCGACGACCGATTACCACGGTTGCCGGCGGGCGAGTTAGCGCGCTATCCGACTCATTCGGCCGGCAGGACTTCGCGCGTTTCCAAGAAACGTCGGGCGAAGCGGCGGATGCGGCGCTTCTGCGTCGTGTCGAACCAAGGCAAGACGCCGGGAGGTCCGTCGCTGTAGCTCATGATGTTGCCCGGCGTCGCTGGGTGTTCGCGGTTGCCGAAGAAGTGGCCGAGCTCGTGGGCGAGCACGTCGGGGACCGAGTGCGAGGCGACGATGACGAAGTGCTTCCCGGGAAGGCCCGCCGGGCGCCAGTGCACGCCCATGCGCATGCGCGACGGG
>Ga0164313_10004040_pt1 | contig 13106 bp, 5 predicted proteins | sample GuaBasSedimGuay4_FD_113735 | JGI IMG/M metagenome (GOLD analysis project Ga0164313, IMG submission 113735) | Subseafloor sediment microbial communities from Guaymas Basin, Gulf of California, Mexico - Guay4, Core 4569-4, 0-3 cm | ecosystem: Environmental > Aquatic > Marine > Hydrothermal vents >... | reverse complement strand
TGTATCCATGCGCCAAATCTGTACCAGCTGAACCTGCCATTGATGGTGACCTGGTATATTTTGGTTCGTGGAGCCACTCTTTATATGCCTTTAATAAGAAAACGGGAGAGGTAGTTTGGAAAGAAAATGGGATTGGTCTCGATTCAGGAACATTAATTGCCCAGGACGGAAAGATATATTTGCCCAGCGGCTCCAATATTTTCCAATCCTTTGATGCTGCTACAGGTGAGCTTCTTAGTGAGGGGAACAAGAATGAAAAAGAAAAAGGTGTGCATTCGGGCTTTAATGCCAGTCCGGCTTTTGTTGATGGCAAGGCCTTCTTCACGGCACGTGTTGGCAGAGGTATAGGGGGTGTACCTTTGTCAAGCAGGGTATATAGTGTTGATCCTGAAACAGCTAAGATCAATTGGACCTTTCCCGACGGAGGAGGTTTATCGGCTCCTGCTGTGGCAAGCGGACGGGTATACATCGCTTCGGGGAATACTCCCTTCTTCTATTGTCTGGATCAGCTTACCGGGAAACCCCATTGGATCTTTAAGCTCGGTCATCGTGTGGAGGAATCCACCCTGTGCATCTATAAGAAAATGGTATATGTATTATCAGCAGATGGCTATGTTCATGCCATAGAATAAGTTAGCACTTCAATGAGGTATTTCATAAGCATAATCCTTCTGTTCTGCCTGCATCCTGGTCTTATGGCAAACCAGGTAAGCCAACAATTGCACAAATCTCTTTTTTCAAGATACGAACAATGAAAAGCATGAAAGATACATTATCAAGTCTGTTGGTCTTTTGTTTATCATTTCTGGTTTTACAAAAGGGCTATTCAGGGGAAAAACCCCCTAACGTGATCATTATTTTCACAGATGACATGGGCTATGGAGACCTGGCTTGCTATGGAAACGAATTAACCCGAACACCAAATATTGACAGCCTGGCGGAAGAGGGCATCCGGTTTACGGATTTTTATGCCGGTGCTTCTCTTTGCACACCTTCCAGGGCAGCTTTGCTGACGGGAACTTACCCGGTCAGGAATAATATGTCAGTAAATTTCAGAGGGGAATGCGTGTGCTTTCCGGTGGATGAAATGGGCTTAAATCCCAAAGAGTTGACCATTGCTGAACTCCTGAAGCAAAAAGATTACAAAACCGCATTAATAGGGAAGTGGCACTTAGGAGATCAGGAGGAATTTTTACCCACCAGGCAGGGTTTTGATTATTACTATGGCGTCCCCTATAGCAATGATACAGGTGAAGGCAGGTTTAAATGGCGGGGTATTAATCAGACCTATGATCACCCACATATTCCATTAATGAGAAATGAAACAGTGATTGAACAACCGGTTGTGCAATCTACTTTAACACAAAGATATACCGATGAAGCCACCAAATTTATAAAGGATAATAAGAAAGGCTCCTTTTTTCTCTATTATGCACATACCATGCCCCATTATCCCATCTCAGCCAGCGATGAATTTGTGGAGAAATCTAATAATGAATTGTATGGAGATGTTATTGAGGAAATTGACTGGTCGGTAGGGGAAATTACTAAAGCCCTTAAAGAGCTGGATATTCTGGAAAACACCCTTATCATCTTCACATCTGACAATGGTGCGCCCAGGACATATCCTGAAGCGTCAAACGGGGAAATGTCTGGCTATAAAGGGACAGCCATGGAAGGTGGAAACCGTGTACCCATGATTGTTAGCTGGAAGGGAACCCTTCCTGAAGGGAAAGTATCAAAGGAGATATCTTCAGTGATGGATTTATTACCAACCATTGCTCACATTACAGGTATAGATCTGCCACAGGACCGGATTATTGATGGAATGAATATTTATGATCTTTTCATTAATCCAGAATCAGCCGAATCACCTCATGCATATTTTGCCTACTACCTGATGGATCAAATGAAAGCCATCAGAGTGGGTGATTGGAAATTGCACCTTCCTCTTGATGCCTATATAGATATGTGGGGGAAAGATCTGGGTCCAAGAAAAGCTAAATTGTATAAGCTTAAGGATGATATTGGTGAAACCATTGATCTGTCGGAGCTCTATCCTGAAAAAGTGAATGAGATGATGGTGATGGCCCGGATGGCCAGAAACTGGATCGGCGACCGGGATAAACCCACTGCAAATTCCAGGCCTGCAGGATTTGTTGAAAAGCCTGTGCCATTATTAATGGAATAAGAGTACTTATTCAGATTTTAATAATCTTCCTCGTCCTTACAAAGTCATTTGACCTGATGGTGATAAAATAGACTCCTTTCTGGAAGGATGAGAGGTCGAGCTGGTGAGTGGGGCCTTCCATTATCCTGTCAAATATTAGACGTATAATTCATTCATATGTTCAGGTCAATTAGCTTATACCTTGTAGTTTGTCCAGTGAAAAAGGGCTATATTTATAAGGTGATGAGAGATAGTATGGAAATGCAGGAAAGGATTCAAACCCTGGCAGTTACAGACCGGATACTTTCTCTGAAGGAAAAGACTGTTTCCGTTCCGAGATACCTGTCCGTGGACCAGGCAAGGATCATTACCCGCATATACCGGGAGAATGAAGCATCCCCTGTGAGCTTGAAAAGAGCGAGAGCACTTGCAGCTTCCCTCAGGGAAATGCCTATATCCATTGATCCCCAGGAATTACTGATTGGAAACCGCACCCCGGAAATCCGTGCAGGGGTAATCTTTCCTGAAGCTGGTATCTCCTGGATTGCAAAGGAGCTGGATTCACTTCCCGTAAGGCCCCAGGATCCTTTCCAGGTAAGAGATTCGGATAAAAAGATATTTCTGGAGGAAATTGAACCCTTCTGGTCCGGGAATACTCTGGAGGACCATATCTATGGAGCATATGGAGATGAGTTAAGTGCCATTGAAAAAGTGGTTAAGATCAACCAGAAAGATCATGCACAGGGGCACATCTGCCCTAATGTGGAGAAGTGGCTCAGCCTGGGTCCCTCTGGCCTGCTGGAGATCGCCCGAAAGGGCAGGAAAAGTGCCAGCCCGGGGCAGGCCTACTTTTATAACAGCACCTGCCTGGTCCTGGAAGCGGCCATCGATTTTATTCGTCGTTATGCCGAGCTGGCAGAATCTGAAATAGAAGAGCAGAAGGATCCTCTAAAGCGGAAAAACCTGGAGGAGATTCAAAGTATGTGCCTTCACCTGGCCGAACAGGCCCCTCGTACCTTCCGGGAGGCTCTTCAGTCCACCTGGTTTCTCTTTGTGTTGCTTCACATGGAATCCAATGCCTCCTCTTTCTCGCCAGGCCGCATGGACCAATACCTCTACCCCTTCTTCCAAAAGGAAATGGAAAGTGGAACCCTGGACCTGGACAGCGCTCTTGAACTTATCGACGCACTCTTTCTAAAGTTCAACCAGATCGTCTATATGAGGAATGCTCATAGCGCCAGGTATTTTGCCGGATTTCCCATTGGATTCAACGTCGCTCTGGGTGGCCAGACCAGGCATGGTAAGGACGCTGCCAACACGCTTTCCTACCTCTTCCTGAAAGCCCAGGACCACATCGCTTTGCCCCAACCAAACCTCACAGCTCGCTTGCATAAAGGATCACCACATGCCTTTGTCATGGAATGCAGCCGTGTTATCGGACTGGGAAGTGGGATGCCTCAGATCATGAATGACGAAAGCATTATTCCTTCATTGAAAAATGCAGGATTGGAGCACCAGGATGCCCTGGACTATGCGCTTGTGGGATGTGTCGAGTTGAGCAGCCAGGGTAAATCGCTTGGCTGGAGTGATGCAGCCATGTTCAACATGGTTAAATCACTAGAGCTGGCACTGAATAACGGGGTGTGCATGCTTACCGGAAAACAAATGGGTCCCAAAAGTGGATACCTAAACAATTTTCAAAGTTTTGCGGATTTGGAAAAGGCCTTTGTCTTGCAGATCGATCATTTCACAGATAGGATGATCAAAGCCTGTGAGTTTGTGGAAGCCGCACATCAACGGCACCTGCCCTCCGCCATGCTTTCTACAGTTGTGGACGATTGTCTTGAAAAAGGTGTGGATGTTACAGCCGGGGGCGCTCATTACAACCTCTCGGGCATCCAGGCCATCCAGGTGGCTAATGTGGCAGATAGCCTGGCTGTTCTTAAGAAACTTATATACCAGGATAAAGAGCTCGGTAAGGAAGAGTTCATCCAGGCGCTTCAAGAGAATTTTAAAAACCGGGAAGAATTACGCTTGAGCTGCCTGGAAAGTGTTCCAAAATATGGGAATGATGTGGCCTGGGTGGATGAACTGGGTGCTAAGTGGGTTGAATACTTTAATGACAGGCTGAAGACCCACGTGAATTTCAGGGGAGGCGAATACATCCTCGGTCTCTACACGGTTTCAGCCCACGTTCCCATGGGCCAGAATGTGGGAGCTACCCCGGATGGGCGTCTAGCGTGTACGCCCCTGGCAGATGGTGGGATATCCCCCATGTATGGCCAGGACCGGAACGGACCCACGGCAGTGCTTGCTTCTGTATCCCGCATACCCTCTCTACTTGCAGGAAATGGAACCCTGTTGAATATGAAATTCCTGCCCTCATTTTTCCATACAATGAAGGACCGTGAAAAATTCGCCTCTTTCCTGAAGGCATTTGTGAGGATGCCCATTCACCATATCCAGTTCAATGTTGTGAAAAGGGAAGATCTGATCGAAGCTAAAAAGCACCCGGAGAGGTACCTGGGACTGACCATCCGGGTGGCAGGTTACACAGCCTACTTTGTGGAGTTAGCCGAGGAGCTCCAGGACGAAATTATTGAGAGGACCTGTCACGGAATGATATTGTAGGTCCTTAGAAGAAATATTCAGCTTCCACATAAATTACCCCAAAGTCCCAGTCCATGGGAGGAAGGGTCTGTCAATTCTTTATGATCCTGGACCTGTTCACTTCTCCAGAGATCATTTCTATATTCAAAATATAGAGTCCGCTCCGGACCTCACTCAGATTCAGGGCACCTTCAAATTCTCCATAAAGATCGAGATGTTTCAGCAACTTTCCGGACACATCATACAAGCTGACACTCTTAATTGGGGAGGTGGATGCAATATTAACATGATCCTTCGCCGGGTTTGGATAGATTGAAACCACAGGGCCCTCAATATCAATGGGCTGTGATGTGGAACTAATGATTTCTACATCGCCAAACAACTCAAATTCTGCCATCTGTACAATATTGACACCATGGGCAGATGCCACATTTAAGCGATAATTATTGTACCAGGAAGAATTTGGAAAATAGAATTCCTTGGACTGAAACCGCTGAGGCCAACGGGGCTCATTTTCCACTTTATGCAGCGTGATCCAGTTATCTGTTTTTGCATCATAGGCCTGAAGCTCCCAGTTACTGGGGTCCCTGTCCGGCGCATCGTTTGCCGAGAATATAGCATAACCCTGGACAAGCGATCTTCTGTCCAATCCATATTCTAAACTGGTAGTTTCACTAAAGGTCAGGTACTTGGTTTCCAGCTTGTTGTCAATAATATTTTCAATGGTCTCATCCAGGGGTGAATCGTTATTCATCTCAGAGACAGCGCCTCCCAGATCGGTTATATCAACCAGATTGTCGTAATTGGGCATGGCAACTCCGTTAAACCATGCCGGAGTGGGTGCATCAAAGTAAAGCCATCCATCTGCTCCATCCTCTGTCCGGCCCAGCGATATATCTGCAAGCTGCAATCCAAATTTCACAGAGTCGAGTGGCAGGTTTTGATGATCATCGGTATCAAACAGGCCCAGCTCTTCCCCTCCGCCACTCAATTTAAATCCCACATGCTCTTCACCCTGCTCAGGGTCTGCATCAGCCCAGAGGAGCAGGAAGCCGTTTCCATCGATGCTCAAATTACCCAATCTCCATTTCTTTGGATCCGAGAGCTTGTCACTCACATACATTCCCATCAGATCCACAGGCTCCTCCCCGGTGTTATAGAGTTCAAACCAATCGTCATACTCACCATACTCATCTTGTATGGTAGTATCATTCGAAGCCATGATTTCATTTATAACAACTCCTGGTGGTTCATAATTTACTGAATAGACATCCCATTCATCCTGGGCAGGATAGCGACTGACCAGACCTGCCTTGTCAGTGGATTCCACATAATACCTCACCTCTCCCTGAGACTGAGGGGGCAGGATGGCCGTATAGACAAAATCATTGGCCGCAGAGTCACTGCCTGTACCATTGTCATAGATTGAAATTTCTCCGGAAGAGCTCCCACCTTCATACACCACTTTAACCTGACTCACGGAATCGCTGTCTACAACGAGAAAAGAGAAAGTTAAGGATTCATTTTCATCCGGAAGAATCGGAAAGCGACCCAATGGCTTTATATAGGGGCCTATTTTTTCCAGTTGCGCCAGTGCAGAAGATTGACGTAAACGTATATATTCTTTCATGCCATACAGGACGTTACTCCCTGGAATGGCATGTTCAAATGCAAGATCAAAAACTGCCGGATCCCATTGCCAGTACGGATCAGTGGTAAGGGTATCACGAATCATATTTGCGGTCCTGTCAATTTCAGGTTCCATTACTTCCAGGGTAAAGGGATGCATGCAAAGCAACATCAGGAAATGCGTATATCGATCCCTGTACTCAGGTATCTCAAGCAATTTTTCGACCATGGGCCTGTTTGAGTTTGGACTCCAGTCATATACATTATCCCTGGCCACATCCATATCTTTAGGATACCAGTATGTACCCAGGCTGCCATCAAAATCATGAGGGATATAGTTGAACAGGCTGCTGTATAAATCATGATACATATAGTAATTCTTAACCAGTACCCAATAATCGTCCCATGCACCAAGCAATACATTGCATGCCACATACATGAGCATTTCATCCACATTAAATACTTTCTCAATCTCCTGCTTGAAGATTTCCTGGGGAGTACGATTCAGTACATCTATGAATTCAAGGATATCCGAATGGTCTGCCAGCTCCTGATTGGTGGTCAGTGTATATCCACCACTTCCTGAGGTCATAGGTGCTCCATCACATTTATACAGGTTGCCGTCGTTATCAGGAAACCTGCTTTCCAAAAGCGCCTTATCGATGTCCTCGTAATTGGCAAAAAGCCCTCGGTATTCCCCGTTTATGTAGAGCTGAGAATAGGCCACCCTCGCTGCAGGCACACCCATCGATCTGAATAAATCTGTACAGACCTTGGCCCGCATCAGGTGGGGATCCTGAAAGTCACAATTAAGGTTAAGTTTCCGGAGGCTGTAAAACTCTCTTTCATCGTGACCAAATTCCCTAAAAGAGATTTTAAAAGATTTTTTTGCCGAACCCCTGGCTGCAGCTCCCCGCAAGCGAATTCCAACCTGAGTGATGGTCTGCATAGGCATATTCGGATTTTCGAAAGTCATATCGGCCTGCAGGTAGGTATCGCTGCTCGTGTTATTTATAAGCTTCCAATAATCATCCGAATCCATGGTAATTCGCAAAACTGCGATACTGTTCGGGTCCAGTACCAGTTGACTCTCCAGATAATCCTCATGAGTTATTTCGGCCGGGACCAGGTGCTCCATCCAGGCAGGGGGATCAGTAGTTTGGGCTTCCAGATTGATGTATGTCATGCTACACACAACTGTCAGAAGAGGGGTAAGAAGGAGAATAAAATTATTTTTCATACTGATTCAGAGAATTATTGGCACGGTGGATAAACGGGTATTAACAGAAAAAATTATCTAAAATGTATTTCGTGCCGCAGGTGGTTTTTTATGTCAATATAAGATATGGCATTAATAATCACTTAATAGCAAGTTAATTAATTAGAAAAAAATCACACATAATGATTTATTAAGGTTTTTTTAATATCAAATTAAGTGGCCAGGATTAACTTGTATTTATTCAAAAAGCTAATGCTTTATTCATTTAATTAAATCTAATGATTATGAAAAACAAGTACCTATTTATTTTACTTGCTTTATTCCTGACCAGTGCTGTGTTTGCACAAACAACAGTATGGAATCCGGCAGCAAATGCTGCAACTACGGGTTTATGGACCGAAGTAGACAACTGGACCAACGGCCTGGCCGATGGTGACATCAAAGTTGTCTTCAATGTACCAGATGCCATTGAGTGTGTCCTTGATGATACGATTGCAATCAGGCAGCTTGTGCAGGGTGATGGCGGCAATGGATCAACCATACGCGTTGTCCAGGATGGCTTCTTAAGCACCACAGGCGGCTGGTCAGCAGTTGCATGGACCGATACTGCCGTTATGGTGGTTGAAACAGGTGGTGTTGTAACCTTTGGCGAGCACCTCTGGCTTGGCTGGACAGCTACTAGTTTCGGAACCCTCATTCTGGATGGCGGGACCGTGAACGTAACGCAAATGTTCGGAACCGCTTTTGAAGGCCAGGGAGGTAAAGGCGAAACCTATGTCAAAAGTGGCCTTTTAAACCTGAATGGTTTTCATGCCACTCAATCGATTCCCGATGGTTCCATAATGGATATTACAAATGGTACCGTTATGATGAGCGGGAACCAGACTGCTGCAGTTGAAGCTAATGTGGCTGCAGGAAAAATTACTGCCTTTGGTGGTGCTGGTGAAGTTGTTATTGAGGTAATGGACGGCAAAACCGTCGTGACCGGATTTGATCCGCTTGCTCCCAGGGACATTACAGACGAGACGCCCATTAAATTTGTGGGTTCAAATGCGAACGAACCATGGCCAGGTGCCGGTTCACCAGCAGGTGAAGTGCTTCCTTACTTATTCGACAATGATGTAACTACCAAATACCTGGTAGGAGACGATTCTACATGGATTGATGTCATTACAACTGTTGAATCAGTGGTTACAAGTTACACCATCACTTCAGCCAATGATGCTCCTGATCGGGATCCAAGGGATTGGAGATTTATGGGTTGGAATTCCATGGATGAAAAATGGGATACCATTCACATGGTTGACGATAATCCAAGCTGGCCCGATTTCTTTACTCCACAGACCTGGACCTTCACAAATGATGTGGCTTACACTACCTACAGACTGGCCATTGATTCCATCAACTACTCTCCGCAGAATTTAATGCAAATTGCCGAATTTGAGATCTTTGGTGTCGTGGGTGAGTCTATTGTCCTTGATGTTACTGACTGGGGCCTGGTTGACCTTACCAGTGAGTTTGATGATATCCCCTGGGATGGTGCTGGAACAGGTTCACCAGGAGGCGAAATTCCTCCATACCTGGTGGATAATGATACGCTGACTAAAGTTCTGACAGGTAACACTGATGTTTGGATTGACATTCTGACCAACCATATGTCGGTGATTACAGGATATACCATTACCTCTGCCAACGATTCTCCCGGACGTGATCCAAAAGACTGGACACTCCAGGGATGGAATGCTGATTCAGCAAGCTGGGATACCCTTCATGTTGTTGTGGAGAATCCTTCATGGGATGATTTCTACACACCCAAAACCTGGACCTTCGAAAATGATGCTGCATATAGTAAGTACCGTCTGGATATCGACTCAGTCAATGGCGATCCACTCATGCAGATTTCAGAGCTTGAACTCTGGGGTGTTCTTGGTGACGAAGTGGAAGTGGATATCACCGACCTTCGCGATGCTGAGTTCAAAGGACAATATGAAGATTTGGCCTGGGGTGGTGCCGGAACCGGTTCACCCGAAGGTGAAGCGCTTCCATTCCTGTTCGACAACGATGTAAGCACCAAGTTCCTTGTTGGCACGATAGATTCTTACATTGATATACTCACTCCTCGGAAATCAAATCTGACCTCTTATACCATCACATCGGCAAATGATGCTCCTGAACGTGATCCAAAAGACTGGATCCTATTGGGACTCACTTCAACACTGGAATGGGATACCATACATACCGTTGTGGATAATCCTTCATGGGATGATTTCATGACCCCCAGGACCTGGGAAATTGAAAATGATGGTTGGTACAGTAGCTATCGTCTTCATATTACAGCCAATAATGGTGGTGATCTGATGCAGATAGCTGAGTTAGAAATGCTTGGATGGATAGGTGATACAGTCACCATTCTTCGTCCAGTCTATCCTACTCCTCCAACTGTGGTAAGCATTGATCCTGTTAACTTCGCTACAGATGTGGCGGTGGATGCCTCCATTGTCATTGAATTCTCAGAAGCGATGGCCAAAGCAGCAACAGAAGGTGCAGTGACAACTGATCCTGCAATCGCTAATGCAAGCTATAATTGGGATATCTTCCAAACCAAACTGACCATTTCAGGAGATGCACTTGCCGGAGAAACTAAATATGTGCTTACCGTTGGCACAGGTGCTATGGATGCTGAAGGTGAAGCGATGGAAAGCGAATTTACTTCCCAGTTTACCACCGAAGTAGTAGTAGGCATTAAAGAGCTGTCCGAGCTAAGCAATGGATTCTATCCGAATCCTGCTTCTAATCGGATCTACCTGTCGAACCAGGAGCTTGCTGATGTTGAAATCTATAGCGCAGTCGGACAACTGGTAGTGAAAGTAGCACAAGTATCCTCAGTGGATGTGAGTGATCTACAAGCTGGTCGTTACCTTGTTAAAATTACCAATACTGAAACCAGCACAGTAAGTAGTTTGATAGTGGAGTAAGAAATATCAAAATACAAAGTTCAAAGGGTGCCTCATGTGGGGCACCCTTTTTCTTTTGTAATACTAGGGTAATGCGGCAAGCAGAGTTTGCAAGCGGGGAATTTCGCTGTGAGAAGGATCAATTTTCATCAATCGATTTAAGGTTTCACTAGCCTTATTCTTGTTCACATTCACGAAATATGAATAGAATAAACGAGCCAGGTAGTCGGAATCATTGGCGTATGCGGTATATGCTTTTTGATAATAATTTAATGCATCCAAATCCTGATTCTGGTAGAGCACATCCCCCAGGTAAAGATTGACAACAGGACAATCATTAATCTCCAGGCAGCGTTCCAGGTAATACCGGGCAGAATCAATATTTGATGTGGAATAGCTTAGTGCTTTATTAAACTCAGATTCAATGTTTAAAGGGATATAGGAAGAATATTCAAAAGGATAAGCCTCAACAGGGATATTCTGGGTAATACCAAGCTGCCTCAACTCCTTTGCTATTTCCTGTTTCTTTTTCGGATCATTAAAATAATGGTAGAGGTAATAGAGCCTGCTTAGCAGAAAGGCCTGCCTTTCCTTTCCCACCGATTCATATTCTGCCAGTTGATAGGCACTCTTATAAAGCCGAAGCGCATGGTTATATTCATGCTTAATAAAGGCTATTTCACCCAGCATGGAACTGGCAAAATAGGAAAGTGATAATTTTAAGGATTCCCTGGCATACTTTTCTGCTCCATGAAGATCATTCATATTATATAGTGAATATGCGGCCTTGTTTAAATAATCAGGCCAGTAAGGATTTATATATACGAGGGCAATATATTCCTCCATGGCCTTGATGGGATCAGAGTTTTTGTTGTAATAATCACCAAGTTCGTGATGCAATGATTCTGCATTTGCATCGGGATCAGTGATCACGGAAAAAGCGATGGTTTCCACGGTTCCATCAGGTTTAAATTGATCCCTGAACCTGACCTCGTTTTCCAGTGCTTTATAAGGCCAGTAAGATTTTAACTGCCTGACTTTAAAATCGCCAATAAGACTATCCAGGGCGGTGTAGCCCCAGGTTTTCCTATAATATTCAAGGCCCTTCCCTGAGGTGGGCTTGGGAGCTTCCCCAATTAATCCGGAATTAATGAATCCATCGTAGAAAACCTCGGCCAGGAGAAACTGCCCATCGATGTTAGGGTGCACATGTTCGATAAGCAAATTGTTTCCAATAAGCCCGCCGGGAGAGGCCATTGAAAACCTTTCCTTGGTTTGAAGCAGCATGGCTCCCTCCTCTTTTGCCAACTGGTAAATAATCTGGTTGATGTCCTCGGTAGCCCTGAAGCGCACCGGATCCAGGTCCTTTGCCAGATAAAACAGTTCTTTTGCTCCTGCCGTATCACCGGATGCAAAGGCCTTCTGTGCTTCCTTAAAATTGTGTGCTGCACCCTCACTTTCGCTACCCACATCACCAAAAGGAGGCATATCCCTGACATTGCTCACCAAATCACTTATCAGAATAGCAACATCATGTCGATTTGCCAGATCCAATATATCGAATAAATTTTCCCTGAACTGCTCAATGCCCTGCTTGTATTTTTCACCATCATAGGCAATCTCCTTATCGTTAACAATACGCTTCATTAATGTGCCCTTTTGATCGGGATCATCCTGCTTATTTTTCCCTTTCCCGGATATCCCTTGAATCCCTGCTTGCATCAACTGATAAATGCGAAGGTTCATTAATTTAAAATGTACTGCTCTGAAAAAGGGACTTGACATCAGGGATTCATTGGAACCCACTCCGAAGGCACCATAGAATTCATTATGGCCCGCATAGATAAGCAAGGCATCTGCATCACATTTCATGATTTGCCTGGAGAAATCCCTTAGTGTCACCGAATTAATTGCAGTAATTGAGGTGTTTACCACTTCAATGTTTTTATCCGGGTAAGCATCCTGGAGGCGTTTGTGCATTATCCGTGAAGCCATGAGATTTCGCTCAAAGGGAAAACCATAGGTTGTTGAACTACCCAGTACAAAAATCCGGAAGGTATTATCGGTTTTTTTCTTAAGGAAAATATCATTTGTGGCTTCCGTGGCTTTAAATTGAGAGAAGTATTTCAAGCCTACGAAAGGATTCACAATTTTATAATCATCAAAATCCTCCACCTTGTGTTCCACAAACAATTTCATGGATCCCCCGTATGAAAAGAGGCGTAATCCTAATTCTATGACTATCAAGATAGATAACGAAAAGATAATGGAGAATACTTTAAACAGCATTCTTCTTTTGGGACTAAGGCTTTCGGAGCTTGAAGAGGACATAATCAAAAATTTACTCCAATTTACAATTTTCAGGGTAAAAAAAAGAGAGTACCCAAAAACAGGGCACTCTCTAATATTAAGAAAAGATAAAGACTTATTGCTTCAGGAATTTCATTGAATTAGCTTCACCCTCAACATCTCTCACTTGAAGAATGTAGAGACCACTTTCGAGTCCGGAAACATCCATATCCTT
>Ga0164313_10004038_pt1 | contig 13107 bp, 13 predicted proteins | sample GuaBasSedimGuay4_FD_113735 | JGI IMG/M metagenome (GOLD analysis project Ga0164313, IMG submission 113735) | Subseafloor sediment microbial communities from Guaymas Basin, Gulf of California, Mexico - Guay4, Core 4569-4, 0-3 cm | ecosystem: Environmental > Aquatic > Marine > Hydrothermal vents... | reverse complement strand
TCATTATATTTCCTTTCCTATATACTTGGTAGATGAAAAATTATATGTTCATCTTCACCATCTAATACTTGTACATCTTCTTGACCAAGCATTATAAACCAATATAATGCAACACCAACTATCATTGTTCCTATATGTATATATCTATAAAATGATGTACATATAAATTTATAAAATAATATTATAAAGAAATCACTAATAATATACTTTATGTTGGTAAGATGCCCTAACATCTTACCAACATATGTTGCCCATCTATAATAAGATGGTTGAGTATCTAACCATATTCCTAACTGTTCTTCTGTCATTTCATCTATCGGTATATCATCTAGAGAAATTTCGTCTTCTTCAAAACAAAACCCCTCAAATTTTTCATCTTCATATTCATCTTCTAAATCATTATATTCAGTCATTTCTACTCCTCGCGCCTAAGCGTTTCGCCAATAAAAGATAATAGAGTATTTGCACATTTCTCACAATAACCTCTTTTCAATAATGTTTTTATTGCTCTACTTCTTTTAGCTTTAGACTTCGGATTTGTAGTTGCTGAATCTGACAATGATAATGACACAACATTTCTCAAATCACTAATGAGTTTCTTTTCAATACCATCACGAATAGGATCATAATCATCATATGTGAATTTTCTACCCTGAGTCAAACAATCCGCTTTATAAACAAAGATTCCATTTCTAAATGTTTCTTTTCCTTCTTGTGGAACACCTATGAGTTCTTCAATAGACCTCATAATCTTTTCATCAGGATTACTAAACTCACCTGTAATAGAATCCTCAATTTGTTCTTTTTTACAGAAGGCTTCAACATTAACCATATATCTTTCGAATAACGATTCTGCTTGGTCTTCATATGCATGTAAGAAAGCTCTGTTAACTTCTTTCTTAGCAAACTCTTTATATTTTGAAGCCACAGAATCTTTACTACCTGTTAGAAGAACCATATAGTTTTCAATTTCCTCTTCTGGAATACCAACATGATGTGAAAAGTTATCTCTCAATGCACGAATAATATCAATAGCGTTAATACAATTCTTTGATTCCTTTGCACCAAGTGCAATATTCATAGCATTGATAACAAATCTTGGAGAAATACCAGACATACCTTCTCCATTCTTTCTACCCTCTTCAATCAAATATTTCAAATCAATATCTGTTTTCTTAAACTCTTCCGAAATCTCACCATTATAAATATTCATTTTTTCAATCAATGAGGATACCTTTGTTGATTTAGTTAATCTTGAAAGAATTGCGAATTGTGCGGCAACTTTCAATGTACCAGGTGCGATATGAATATTTCTGAAATCAGATTCATTAATCATTTTTTGATAAATTTTAATTTCATCATCAACTCTGAGATTATAGGGCCATTTCACAATATACATTCTATCATGAAGAGCCTCATTTTTCTTATCTGCTCTAAATGAGTCAAACTCAGTTTGATTCGTATGTGCTGTAATCAATGTATCAATATACATTTGTGGAAAACCAGGTGCTTTAATAAGTTGTTCTTGAGCGGCTGTGATAAGAACATAATGAAACTTAATATCCGCTTTAAGCAATTCAACATATTCAATCATTCCACCATTGGCAACCTGTAACTCACCATCAAATTTATAACCTCTTGGATCTGTTTCACCAAAACGATTGAGTTTCGATATATCAACTCTACCAATAAGTTCTGTAATATCTTGTGAACTAGGATCAGATGGTTGAAATGTTCCTATTCCTACTCTTTTTTGTTCGGAGATTTTAATCTTTACTACTGGAATACTATCCCATTGAACAATACCATCTTTCGTATACTCATTATCTATCATTTGTTGACATTTAGGACACAAATGACCTTCGATTTTAATACCCAATCTGTTTCTCCAAAAATCTCTATCATTTTCTGGAATAACATGCAAAGGTTCTTCATGAATCGGACATCCTTTAATCGCATACTTATCTAGATTATATCGTTCTAATCCTTTTTTGATAAGTTTAACTGTTTCAGATTTACCAGAAGATACAGGACCAACTAAAAGAAGAATTCTCTTACCCGTTTCTGTTCGTCTTGATGCAGCTTTCAAGAATCTCATTACATCATGAATAGGTTCATAAATACCAAAAATCCTATCATCAAAAAAATTATATCTAACAAGATCATCATATCCCTTTGTTAGTAAGGATCTGTTTACTTCTTCCGTTCCGTTTTCCATCATCATGTTATAAACACGACCAGGTGCAAAACAAGCAATTTCTTTATTCTTATCTACTAATTTAAGATAGTCAAGAACAGTGCCTTCCCATTGTTCAAACGCTGTAGTTTTATCTTTTTGTCCTGATATGATATTGCTAAAATCTTCATTACTCACAATATCAACAGTCTCATTACTCACAACACAATCATTTTTAATCATCATAATACTTTCCTTTCCTTTCCTTTCATTTTTAGTTTCCAATTTGTTTGATTTCCTCTGATTGATTAGATTTACTAATAACTTTCAAAATATCTTCTCTACTTGCAACTATTAAATTTTGATTTGTTGGTTGCTCTTTTTTATTTTTTTTGTATTCTAATTCATCATATTTATATTGTATCATTTCTCTACGAATTTGTAAATACTTTTCATAATTCCTACCAGTAATCAATTCTTTTGATGATAGTGTGACTGAATTTATTAAAGTAGATGCGACTTCCATCATTCTTGCAGTAATATTACCTCTATCAAGTTCACTCTCCAAAGTATTGAGAATTCTATCTGCTCTCTTTATGTTTGCTTTTATTACTTCTTCTGGATCATCAAAATTTACTGGAGCTAAATTAGAAACATCATTATCTAAATTATCCATTTCAAATTCATCTTCCAAACCTCTTCTATCAATTTCCATAAATAAACACCTCTACGAATTATTTATATAATACCACAAAAAAGAAAAAATGTAAATATACTACATTCAACTTTAAAAACAGAAAGAGGGATGTAATTTCTCACATCCCTCTTATATGTATTATATTATACTATCTTAGGTAGGCAAATTAGTCATTTGCACTCTTTGATAATATTCTCTTGCACCGAATAGATGGTTATGAATCGCATATCTACTCATCAAACCAACTGAAGGGTTAAATGAATTTTCAAATACTGCTTGAGAAGCCAGCAATTGAATATATGGTAGATAAATAACACCAGTATCATACTCGGATGGTCCTTTATAACCAATGATAAATTGATCTGTTCCTTGGAATGTATCACGATAAACTGTAAGTCTTCCGTCAAGAGAACCAAGTCTTGATACACCTGTAGGTGCTGTGGCTACATCACCCGCAACAGGAGCAATCGTAAATGCCGATAATGTCTCAAGAATCGCAACAGCTCTCGGATTACCCACAATCCAATTACCAGATCCTCTACGAGTATTTACAGCAATATCATTACATCTGCGAACAAGATAATGATATAATTCACGATAACGTTCCATTTCCCAACGACCAGTTTGTGTAGCTGATGTTGTGAAACTCCATGTTCTATCATAATTATTTACACCACTTACAGTAGTTTGAATTGCTGCAATAAGTTCACGATCAATTTCTGCTGTAATTTCATAAGCCAGAACATCCATCATTTCTTCTTCAAGAGTCAAACCATGCATAGCTTTCAAATCTTGTGCAACTTCAAGTGACCAACGACTTCTCAACTTACGAGTATTCGCTTCTACTTGAGTTTTCTCTACTGTCATATTTACTTCACGGATATGGGTTCCTGCCCCAATACCCAAACCAATATCACTACCAACTGTACCCGGTGTTCCTTGTGCGGAACCAAGTGCCTCACCAGCTGATGTTACATAAGAGCCAGAATATGTAGAATCAAGAGTATTATATCCTAATTCTGTTGTATTGGCTGTATATGATCCTGCTGTTGTACCAGCACGGAATCTCAACGCGAAAGCAAGACCAACCGGACCTGTCAATGGTTGAACACCAACTAGTTGATGTGCTACCAGTTCTGGAAAAGTTCTTCGAACCATTGGAACGGCGATTTTTTGGAATACACCAGATGTGCCATAGTTTGCACTACCAACACCATCACCTGATCCAAATGAATCTGCTCCAGTTCCCCAAGCAGTTGTTTCAAACAATGCATTATGTTGATTTTCCAACATAATAGCTGTTGCTCTTTTAACTTTGCTTGATTCAATTGGAGATCCTTCATTAAGAACTCCTTCCCATTTTTTCATAAGGTCTTTTATATTGTCCATACCTATTTCCTCCTACTTTATTATACTATCTTAAATTTTATTTTCATGTAATATCTTTACATATTCTTTTACTACATCTTTAAAAGGATTTGAAGATTCGTTTTTTTCTTCATCTTCGTCATCATCGTCATCATCCTTTTTTTTCTTATCGTCTTCATCTTCGTCATCGTCTTCTTCGTCTACTTTACCCTTACCTTTTTTGTCATCTTCTTCATCTTCGTCATCATCCTCTTTTTTCTCATCGTCTTCTTTATAAGCTTCAAGAATGAAATCGAATTTTTTATCTATTTCAGATTTATCAGTAATACCGTCTAACATTTCCATAACGTATTTCTTTTGATCCTCTGTTAGACCATCGCATTTTCTGCGTAAATAAATCTCGGAAGCCAATTCTTGTGCATCTTTACGAACTTCAAGATTTTCTGCAATCTGATCATTCATATCTTTGCGTAATTTAAGAATTTCTTCCTTTGCTTCCTTCAAAAGTTCTTTTACTTCTTCATCCAAAAGCCCTTCGTCAACACTCAAACGAAGTTTAAATTGCTCAATCAAATCATGATAAAGTTCACCTTTTTTTGCAAATTCAATGATTTTATCAGGAATTGTAAGTTCTTCATCAAGAACAGAATCTACGAAATTTGAAAATTTACCTGTGATTTCTTCTTTGTATTCTTCAAATTTACCCTCATACGATTCCACCAACTTGTCTTTTTCTTCTTTCAGAATTACATTAAGTTTTTCATGAGCTTTTACTTCAACGAGTGTTTCAAGTTTTTCTTTAATTTGTGTTTGTGTTGATTCGTCCAACTTGTTAGCACCCAACATTTCAAGAAGTTTGTCCATATCTTATTCCTCCTATTTATTTTTAAGAGTTATACTCTCTTTACTCTATTTATACATATATGATTTTTATATCATAAATATTCTAAGATACAATAATATCAAATGATTTAAATATTTTTATCTATGTTTTCTATTACTTGCCAAATTTTTCTTTTTAAATATTCTTTGGCATCTTCTATTGTAGGTTCTGTTTTAAAATAATCGTCAAATGTTTTTGCTTCATAAATTCCAGATACCCATGATGGCCCATTTGAAGGATCAGTAACAAGATCCCAAGTTATCAAATTGAAATCTTCATTTACATATCCATCATCCGCAACTGTCCCGAGTCCTCTGGAACTAATACCCATATTACCTTCTTTGATTAATGTTTTTGCTATATTACCCATAGGTGTATCCAACACTTTAGCTTTACCAAAAAGATTATTACCTTTCCATTCTAGCTGTGTTGTCAATATAGCTATCCTATCTGCATTAACTTCAGGCATATTTGGATGTCCGAGTTCGCCCCAAAGAGATTTCTTTTCAAGCTTCTCATTGATTTTATCCACTTCTCGTTCCAATATAGGTTTTTTATATTTACGATTATTCGCATTCACAACATCCGCACTGGAAAAAATTCCAGCTACATAGATATTGTTAGATTTAGAATCTTCAATAAGTTCAAAATCATATGATGTTTCTGTGATTAGCCTCATATTTTTAGTCATTACTTTTCCTCACTCCTTGATTATTATACTGTCGATACTAACTCAGTAAACGATGCACCAGTTTTAGTTGCTACCAAGTTTAGAACAATGTATTCTGCTGCTATTGTTGGTTTGATATAAATATCACACCATAATTCATTTCTTGCAATTCTTTCAGGTGTATTGTTTCTATCATCACATACAACTAGATAATCATATATACCTCGTCTAGCTTCAACATCTCTCAAAAATGGTTCAATCAAGTTTATAATTTGAATTCTTGTAAAAGCATCATTAGGTTCAAACAAGAAATATTTCAATGCTGTCGATATTGATTTAGCCAAAATAATAAACAATCTTCTTACATTTACTCTATTGAATGCTGAAGATTTATCAAGCATATTCTTTTGACCCCAAACTACCTTTCCTTGTCCAGCAAAAGATACAATAGGATTCATACCATTTTTATAAAGAATATCTCGTTGACCCTTAGTTGGGTTCCAAGCAAGTTTTCTTATACTTCCTAGAATAGCTCTATTCAAACCTGCTGGTGCGAACCACGGATCTGTTACATTATCTGTATTTGCATAAACTCCAGCAACATGACCAGATGACGGTACCCAGCGATATACATTATTCCATTTATCATAAATATTCAACCAGTTTGCATATATAGCTGAATAACTTGAATTCAGATTCAAGTTATATGTAGCATGATTTCCTAAACGAAAATCTCTAAGATCTGTTGCTTCATTTCCTCTATTATTTACAACTAATGATTTAGGAACATCCAACACAGCCATACAATCTTTTCTTTCTATACACATTGTATCCAGATATGTTTTAACTGTTGTTGATTTACCAGAATCAATAAGAATATTCACATCTATTTCTTCTGGATTTTGATATAAATCATAACCCGCTGTTATATCACTATCGGTTATTGTTCCACCATTAGAACCGCCACCAAAAGTAAGATAATCAGTTGTAAAAAATGTTGAGTAATCTGTATTTTGATGTGATGAAGATAAAGCAATTCTAATATAACTAGAAGAACTATTTATTGATGTTTCACAAAAACGACTCAATCCTTCATCATCTATTTCTGATGTACTAGTAGAAACTAGATATGTCTCCACAACACTATATGAAATTGGGTTGACGTTTACTTGAGATTGATTGGCTGCTTTAACTACCAACATAAATTGATAATCAGAATCAAATAAAATATCAGTACTATCATTAATATCATCATACAAATCTTGTGAAATTCCTATTTGTGTATATGTTAAAGATCCTGCTCTTACAGCAGTAAATGTATCTCTACCAATTAAGGCAATCTTTACATAATTTCCCCATGTTCCTCTACTCTTTTCTATAATTGATAACATAGATCCTGTATCTACTCTTCCTGCATCAAAAACAACACTTTCATCACCAAATTCATCTGGATCTTCCGATGCAAAATCAGTTAAAACATATGCATCACCAGCTGCTGTTGTATATGCTGTTAATGTTCCAGCACTAGCAGGTGTTCCATATACACCTGAGAATGTTGCACCCGATGGCATCATTCTTGTACAATAAAGAACAGAACCATATTTTAGAAAACCTGTAGCAGATAAAATATCTTCATATTCTGTCAATGTTGGTTCTCCAAATGTTTCTATAAGTTCATCTACAGTTGTTACTAATGTTTGTTTCTTTTCTGGCCCTTTCCAAGTATTTCTCAATACAATAGCACCAATTGAAGTTGCTACAGCAGGTATTGTTGTAGTCAAATCAATCTCGTTAATGTCCACTAATGGGCTTAAATATAATGCCATATTCTTTTCTCCTCTTTATGTTTATTTATGAAAAAATAAACAAGCTAATGTTGTATTATTCTATATTCTATTTATATATTATTTATATTTTTATGTTGTATCAACTTTAAAATAATCATAATTAAAGTTTACCATACTTTCTAACGCTATATCCCCTTCTCTTTGATTCATTGAAACCTCACCTAAAGTAGTGGGCCATATACCAACAAATGTTATATTTAAAATCTTCACTTTAAAATTATTTAAGAGAATTAATGATGCATCAACTTTAAAATTCCTTTCCTGTTCCATCATTTTATCTCTATTATTATTTATATATGACATCCAATCAAAAAGAATTTTCCAATTTTGAAAATAATCATCTACAACAAAATTCACTAACCATTGATCAAATTCCATAGGTGATTGAACACCTTTTACTTTTGCATTTTGCCACATTTTCTCTTCCGAAGTCAAAGTAAGAGATGGAACAACAGCACTAAAAATATTCAGTACTAATGGAATACCACCAGATAAAGTTGTCTGTGTCGGTAACAATGGAAATGACAAAACAAAATTTGTCGGCGAAGCTTTATTTAAACTTATATTATTATCACCACAAAGACCCATTATGGCCCCCACTCTTCCATTTTAGTTACTGTTTCACCATCTTCATCTTGCCAGCCTATTATCAAATTTCTAACTCCACCAGAAGGAGCCGCTGATATAGTTGATGATGAAAATGATCTTGATTCAAATACATCTTCATTTGTATAGTAACTTGCAATAATTTTTTCTACAATTCCAGAATTTGAAATTGGTTTGAATAAATAAGTTTCCACTTGAAAATCAAGAGTATAATTTATTACTCTATAATCCTCATCTGCCATTTCAAGTGAAACTTCAGGAGTACAACTCTGGAATATTACTTTGATATCATATGCACAACCAAGTTCTGGTATGTTCATTTTTATATATATGAATGGATCAAACCAAGGTAAAAGTTGCTCAAGTATCTGGTCTATATCAGTCATATGAAGTGACCATATATTCAATGTAAATGTTAAATTATATGGAACTGGTAAAAGATATCTAGAAACTGTAGAGTTATCAACATCTGTTGTACTTGTTATTGTATATCCAGAATTGATTTTTCTATCTGTTGCATAATCAATTGCAGTTATCCAACCATTTATCATTGGTAACATCTGATCATCTTTTCTTTCGTGCAACCAATACCAAGCTTTCTCTTTTACTGCCAATTTTATAGGTACATCTATATACTTAGCAACAGTTGTACCATCTGCCTCATATCTAGCAACTTTGATATCATTGAATACATCTAGAAATTGTATGATTGTTTTTCTAAATGCTTTATAATAATAGTATGTTCTCATTTATTACCTTTATTCTTTCTTATCTTCTACAATTTTCTTATACTCTTTATTTACACCGTCTGTCCATTTGAATGAATTATCAAAATCTTTTTTGACTTTATCTAATTTTTCTTTATCATTCTCACGAATTTTCTTATAAGCTTCGTTTATTTTATCTTCATATTCAAAATCTCTTGTCATTTTCTTTAACCTCTTTTCTCTTTATTTAATAATATCAAACTCAAAATTTAATCCGTTATCCAAACACGCCTGTCTTTTTAATAAATTGATAACTTTATTTGCTTTATATGTATATGATGACTTCAAAAATCAAAATCCATACACTGAACCATCATAATCCATAATTTCATCACTTTCTTCTTCTATATACTCATTATCACCATACGCAGTCAATGGTTGAGACATTGTATCTGGATCCAATTCTGGTGACGGATCTCTATTGAATGGTGTTATATCATCTGGACCAACTAGAGTATCCCCAACTGATTGTGATTGATCGCTGAATCTAAATGGTTTCAAAATAAATCCCCATACAGATTTCTTCAAATGAAAAATATGTTCTTCCTCATTTACATCAGCAATCTCATATGCTCTGTCATTCCAAATTGTTTTTATTACATCACCTGGCTTTGGGTGATATCCAGCACTCACATCTCTTGTAAATGTAAATTTTGGCATTAAAGCATATTGTATTTGTTCTTCTGAATGAATACCAAAACCAGTCGTCATTGTTGGTTCTTCTGTTGGATCATATATAATTTTTGATTCTAATGGCGTAAGATATCTTGTATTTGTAGACTCACCATATAGATCATCCATCACAATATTTTCATCCCTAATATAATACTGAATTTTTATTCCAGCAATATCAGTAAACTCAGAAATATATTGTTTAAATAAATCTTGCTCAACGTTGCTAGCAATATCATATAGTTCCCACTCATTACCCATTTTTCAATAAATCCATTTGTGTTTTCATTAATTGTCCTACAACATTTTCAAGAAGAGCAATTCTGTTTTCAAGCTTCTTTATTGTTGTAGTTTTACTTTTACTTTTACTTTCTTGTTTAACTGGTTTTTCAGTTCTTTTTGTCTCTATATACTCTTGCATTTTTGAATCAAAATCATTCCAACTAGTATCCTCTTTTACTTCACCTAATGTTGTTGGTGATTTTTGATCATTACCCAAACCATCTGGAGTTGGTTGAGCTATTCTTATAGGTTTATGTGCTGACCCACTTTTTAACATTTTATCGTATGCACTTGAAATTGTCATAAATTATATACCTCTATTTCTATTTATATTAAGTAAGATAAAAATCTAAATTTGTTGTCGTATTTATGTATTCTGGTTCTATTCTTGTTGGATCATTTATAATAGTGAGAACATGTGTCAAAATACTCCAAGTTAATGAAAGTAATTCCAAGTTAATGTCTATATCTATAATTCCAAGTGAACTAGAACTTGATGATTCCGAACTTGATGAACTCTCAGAACTTGAACTTGATGAACTCTCAGAACTTGAACTTTCAGAACTTGAGCTAGAACTTTCTGAACTTGAACTAGAACTTTGTGAACTTGAACTAGAACTTGATTCAGAACTTGAACTTGATGAACTCTCACTAGAACTTGATGATGAACTTTCAGAACTACTGCTTGATGAACTTTCAGAACTTGAACTAGAACTCTCAGAACTTGATGATTCACTTGAACTTGATGAACTTTCAGAACTTGAACTTTCAGAACTTGAGCTAGAACTACTTTGTGAACTTGAGCTAGAACTTTGTGAACTCAATGATCCACTACTTGAACTAGAACTTTCACTACTTGAACTTATACTTTGAGAACTTGAACTAGAACTACTTTGCGAACTTGAGCTAGAACTTTGTGAACTAGAACTTGAAGATTGTGAACTAGAAGAACTTGAAGATTCTGAACTAGAACTTGAAGATTCTGAACTAGAACTTTCGGAACTACTGCTTGAACTTTCGGAACTTGATGAACTAGAACTTGATTCACTTGATGAGCTAGATTTTGAACTAGAACTAGATGATTTAGAACTACTTGAACTCGAACTTTCAGAACTAGAACTGCTTGAAGATTTACTTGAAGAACTAGAACTCAAAGATTGACTTGATGAGCTAGAACTTTCTGAACTTGATGATTGTGAACTAGAACTTGATGATTGTGAACTAGAACTTGATGATTGTGAACTAGAAGAGCTTGAACTTTCTGAACTTGATGAACTATTAGAACTAGAACTATTAGAACTTGATGATTCAGAAGAACTTGAACTTGATGATTGTGAACTAGATAAACTTTGTGAACTTGAACTTGATGATTGTGAACTTGAACTTGAACTTGATGATTGTGAACTAGAGCTGAAACTTGATTTACTTGATGAACTTTCTGAACTTGAACTTGATGAACTTAAACTCTCAGAACTTGAACTTGATGATTCTGAACTAGATGAACTTGAACTAGATGATTCTGAACTTGAAGAACTACTTTGTGAACTACTCAAAGATTGACTAGAACTTGAACTACTTGTAGACATACTTGAACTTGATGATTCAGAACTTGATGAGCTTGATTCAGAACTTGATGAGCTTGATTCAGAACTTGATGAGCTTGATGATTCAGAAGAACTACTGCTTGAAGAACTTTCTGAACTTGATGAACTTGAACTTTCACTACTGCTTGAGCTTGAACTCTCAGAACTGCTGCTTGATGAACTTTCCGAACTTGAACTAGAAGAACTAGATTCTGAACTTGAACTTGAACTTTGTGAACTACTCAAAGATTGACTAGAACTTGATGAACTTGCGCTTTGTGAACTTGAACTTAAACTTCCAGAACTAGATGATTGTGAACTAGAACTTGAAGACGTTGAACTGCTTGATGAACTTTGCGAACTTGAACTGCTTGAAGATTCCGAACTAGATGAACTTGATGAACTTTCGGAACTAGACGAACTTGAACTCTCACTAGAACTTGAACTAGATGATTCGGAACTAGAACTTGATGAACTTTCTGAAGAACTTGAACTACTTGATTCGGAACTTGAAGAACTTGAACTTTCAGAACTTGATGAACTAGAACTTTCTGAACTTGATGAACTCACACTACTTGAGCTAGAACTTTGTGAACTAGAACTAGAACTACTTTGTGAACTTGAACTAGATGATTGTGAACTACTAGAACTACTTTGTGAACTTGAGCTAGAACTTTGCGAACTAGATGATTCAGAACTAGAACTTGATGAAGATTCAGAACTTGAAGATGAACTCTCAGAACTCTCAGAACTTTGTGAGCTTGAACTTGACGAATAAAGTTCATCACAACCATCCGCTACGATAAAATTATCAATATTTACATCTACTGTTGTTGAAGAATTCGTATCAGTATGTCTAAAAGCAATATAAACGAACATAGATCCAGATGATGTTGTAGAAAATGTGTAACCATCTGTATTTCCGTCCCATTCCCATTGAGTTCCAGACCAGAAATATGCTTTTAATTCTGTACCATATCTTGTAAGTCTTAATTTACCTGTAGAAGATGGTGTAGTATCCCATGTTGTTGAGTCAACTGATCCATATACTGTATAACCATTATTTACACTACTTCTATATCTGTTTATAGACACAAAAGTACCACCAATTTCTGATGCTTTGAAATTAATACCATTCCAATTAAATGATTCATCAGATGCATCTAATGTAGTTATATCAAAATCTAGACGTAAATCAAAATCACCATTAAGACCCCAATTTGCTGTACTTGCTTGTGATCTAATTAAAGGAGAAGTATAACCAGTTCCTGTATAACTATAATTCAACTTATTAGATTGAATATCTAGATCATTATTACTATCAACTTCATTCCATTTATATGAATCTGGTGCATCACCGTTAGTACCATCAAAATCATCGTCAAACGGACAAGGTGTTCTGCTTGAACTATCAGAACTTTCACTTGATGAACTTGATGATTCACTAGATGATGAACTTGATTCAGAACTACTGCTTGATGAGCTTTCGGAACTACTGCTTGAGCTAGATTCAGAACTACTACTTTCTGAACTACTACTTGATGAACTAGATGATT
>Ga0164313_10004036_pt1 | contig 13110 bp, 9 predicted proteins | sample GuaBasSedimGuay4_FD_113735 | JGI IMG/M metagenome (GOLD analysis project Ga0164313, IMG submission 113735) | Subseafloor sediment microbial communities from Guaymas Basin, Gulf of California, Mexico - Guay4, Core 4569-4, 0-3 cm | ecosystem: Environmental > Aquatic > Marine > Hydrothermal vents >... | reverse complement strand
CTCTTTCTCCAATAATCGAGTGATCTTATCTTCTACTACTTTAGCAGAAGACCCTGGATAGGCTGTTCCTACATATATAGTCGGGATTTCAATTTCCGGAAAACTCTCTCGTGGCATTGAGACATAAGCAGAGAATCCGGCAAATACAATAATTGCAATGATCAGATAAACTGTTTTATTGTTTTGGATAGCCCAGGTCGAGAGCTTAAAATCTTTTAATTTTGATCTTATATCAGTCATAATTTGGTTCTGTTTTTATTGATTCCAACGAACCGTTTCACCATCAACTACACTTCGTGAACCTTCCGCTATTATCTTGTCTTCAGCTGTCAGTCCATCAATGATAAATGTAAAGTCCTTATAACTCATACCGCTTTCTACAAATATTTTACGAGCTACATTCTTATTATCTTCTTCAACAGCTATAAATACATAATCTCTGCCTTCACTATCCTGCATAATATTCTCCTGATGGATAAGTAAAGCATTATCTTTTTCAAAATCTTTAATCTTCACTACTCCAATTAAGTTCGGAAGCAAGTTGTCATCATGAGGTAAATTAATGGTGATGACAAATGTTCGGTTCAGGGGTTTAATAAAACTTCCGCGTTGATGTATCGTTGAAAAATGACTTATTCCAAGATCAGGGAATTTAACTTCAACCTGATCACCTGTTTTGATCTTACTCAAGTAAGACTCAGGTACATCAACTTTAATATTAACTTGTCCAAGAGAAACAAATCGTATCATTGGAAATTGAGGTCCTGCTATTTCTCCTTCTCTTGGAAAAACTTCATCGACAACTCCATTATAAGGAGCTCTTATTTTGGTCTTAGATAATTGAGTTTGCGTCGTTTCCAACGATCTCTCTAATGATTTCTTATTATTTTTTGCTGTTTCAAAATCAAGCTCAGAACCAATATTCTCTTCGCGGAGGTTCTTTTGTTTCTCATAAACAAAGGTTGCGAGTTCCAGCTTGGTTCTTAATTCCTCTATCTGATTCATAATTATCTCATCATCCAGCGTAACCAATAATTTTCCCTTCTTAACTTTCTGACCTTCTTTTACATGTATTTTTGTAATTACCGCAGGTATTTCGGCAACAAGCGTTACGTTATTTTGCGCTTCAACAATTCCCTGAACCTCAAAATAATGTTCAAATTTCCCGATTTTAAGCGATTCTATACTCACAAGGGCAGATTCTCTAACATTGCTTGTGTCTAATTCTTCAATTAGCACATTTAGTTCATTCATTTCAACTTGTAAAGAATCGCGTTTTGAAATGAGTTTATCTAGCTCACTATTTTCTGCTTGATTACAGGAAAACAAGGCCGTAGCGATAAATATGGATATAAAAAATTTGTTCATGATTATGTTTGTTTCGTAATTAGTTATTTAAAATTTGGTCGATCTGTGTTTTCGCTTCGAATAAATTCAAGGCCGATCCTACGAGATTAAATTGATCCGTAATTAATTGAGATTCGGCTTGAGTAACTTCAAAACTTGTTGCCATACCTTCTTGAAATTTCCGATATGTTTTATCTCTGATACTCTTTGCTAATTCAACATTTTCCTGAGATATATTAAATGCGGCAAGCGCTTGATTGAAATTCGCATTTGAACTTATTAATTTAAGGTTCAAGCTTTCTTTCATCTGCTCTCTCTCCACCTGCATTATTAATGAATTCACCTTTGCTCTTTGCACACTATTATGTCTACCCATACCGCTAAATATTGGAACATTCATATTTACACCGACAAAAGAGGCACCATACCAGTTAGATGTTCCACTGAAATAATTGAAGCTTTCATCATAGGAAGTACCCGAAACATTTAACATTGCACTTAATGAGGGCAGGTATTTCGATTTTTCAAGTCTCACCTGAGTTTCTCTAATATCTACCCAAGCATCCGCTACTTTGAACTGAATATTTTGACTTACATCATAAACATATCTTCCGGTTATCTCAAGTGTAGCATTATCAATCAATTCCTGGATGCTTTCTGTCGTTCTTATGGAATCAGCTAATACAATACCCATTTGAAATTTCAGCATGTTCCGAGAGATCACTATTTGCCTTTCAGCATTTTCAACTTCGATCTTTACTTTTCCAGCATTTAATTTCAATTGGTCTACATTCTGCTCTTCGACGAGTCCGTTTTCATACAGTTTAGTAGTCTGATACAACTGTTCTTCAATTTTTGAAAGATTGTCTAACAACATCTTATGATTTTCAACAGCTACAACAGCCACATAATAGGCATCAGATGTATTTTTCTTAACTTCAAAATCGGTTGCGCCTTTTTGCTGAGCAACCAAAGCATTATAGATCTTCGCTCCTTTTAAACCTATAATATAGGTACCATCAAAGATCAATTGACTTAATGATGCTGAAGCGGCCATGCTGTTTTTCGTACCGAATTGAATTTCGGCGAATTCGCCTGGCTCACCTCCCACAAATTCTGCAGGTAATAACTGTACCGGTAGCGCTATGTTATAGTTATAGTCGACCTTACCATTTAATTGAGGAAAACCGAAGGCCATCGTCTCTTTTACCTGATATTCTGATTCTTGTACATCATATTCCGCAACGCGGGCTTTATAACTATTTTCAATAGCATAGTCTTGAGCTTCGGATAGTGTGAATTCATGAACTTCCTGACCTCTGGCTTGAAATGATGAAACTCCAATGAGTAAAGTCAGAATATATATTCCTTGTTTATATTTCATTCTGCGTTTAATTTTGTTTGTAAGTAATCCCGTCCTTTTTGACTTGATATTCCATGTGTGTGGTAAATAAATAACTCTCTATATACAGTAGAGAATGAATAGTTTTTAGTGTTAAGTAGTTTAGCTGATATTAAATTATAAAGGGTTGTTAAATAGATACTTACGATAATATCAACATTCAGATCTGCTCTATAATAGCCCTCTTTTATACCTTTTTCTAGATTTTTAAGCATTGAAACTCTAATACTCGTATTCTGATGCTCTTCATACATTTTATAAGCATCCGGATAATAGTTTTCCAATTCATAAAATAACTGAGTGGGTAATTCAGAAATATTATCCATTATATGATGAGATATCTCAAAGCTCTCATCAATGGCATTCATTCCTTTCGACAAAATCGCTTTAACTTCCTTATCTGTTCTTTCCAACTCAGAAGCCATAACCGACTTTACCAGATCACCCTTGTCACTAAAATATTTATAAAGCGTTTTCTTTGAAATCCGTTGAAAAGCGCAAATTTCTCCCATCGTACAATTCTTTATCCCACGCTTTGAAAAGAGATCCATGGTCCTGGCCAATATCCCCTTCTTTTTCTCTTCTTCCAATTTGCTTTATTTAATAATTGTCGGCAAAAATAGACTTCTTTTTTAATATGGAAACGTTTTGCGTTTATTTTGTTTCCATCGGTAAAAAATAGGGAGAAACGGTAGGGAGGTCATAATAATTGGAAAATGAATTGAATTGAGGTTAAAAAATCGTTTTTTTGCATTCTCAAATGAGTAGGTGGCAATCATGGTCAGCATCTCTTTGAGATGATAAATAAAAAGTAGTATGATGAATATTAAGGGATTATTGAATACAGAGGCCAAGGAGCAAGAGGTGGTGGTAAAAGGATGGGTAAGAACATTCAGGAGTAATCGCTTTTTGGCAATTAGTGATGGATCGACTGTTCATACTATACAAGCTGTTATCGATTTTGAAAAATACGATGATGCATTATTGAAAAGGCTGAATACCGGAGCAGCTGTAGCAGTGAAAGGTATTCTGGTTGAATCTCAGGGTAAAGGTCAGAAAGTTGAGGTATTCGTTTCTGATATTACTATTCTTGGTGATGCAGATCCGGATGAATATCCACTTCAACCAAAGCGTCATAGTCTTGAATTTCTTAGAGAAAAGGCACATCTCCGTTTTAGAACCAACACCTTTGGATCAGTATTCAGATTACGCCATGCGATGACATTCGCAGTGCATAAATTCTTTAATGACCGTGATTATTTCAATATTCACACACCTATTATAACAGGTTCTGATGCTGAAGGCGCCGGTGAAATGTTTCATGTTACCAATTATGATCTTGACAACATCCCTAAAAACGATAAGGGAGAAATAGATTACGACAATGACTTTTTTGGAAAGGAAACGAATCTAACCGTTTCTGGTCAGTTAGAAGCTGAACTAGCTGCAACTGCATTGAGCAAGGTTTACACATTTGGTCCAACATTCAGGGCTGAAAATTCAAATACATCGAGGCACTTAGCAGAATTCTGGATGATAGAACCGGAGGTTGCATTTAACGACATCGTCGATAATATGGATCTTGCAGAGGAATTTCTTCAATATTTATGTCGCTATGCATTAGAAAACAATCGTGACGATGTTGAGTTTCTTAATCAAAGAGAAATTCAGGAAAACAAAGGTAAACCTCAACAAGATCGGCCTGAAATGAATTTGATCGAACGATTAGAGTTTGTTGTGAATAATACTTTCGAACGTATTACTTATAGCGAAGCGATTGAGGTTCTTCAACGTTCTAAACCTTACAAAAAAAGGAAATTTAAATATCCCGTAGAATGGGGAAAAGATCTTCAATCGGAGCACGAACGATTTTTAGTGGAGAAGCATTTCAAGAAACCGGTGATCATCACAGCTTATCCTGCTTCTTTTAAGGCCTTTTATATGCGAAGCAATGAAGATGGAAAGACAGTAGCTGCTATGGATGTTCTGTTTCCAGGGATTGGAGAGATCGCAGGAGGTTCGCAAAGAGAAGAAAGACTTGAAGTTCTGCAGCAAAAGTGTATTGATTTTAATATCCCTGAAGAACATATTTGGTGGTACCTTGAAACCCGAAAGTTTGGAACTTGCATACATAGTGGATTTGGATTGGGCTTTGAACGTTTAATGATGTTTGTGAGTGGAATGGGAAATATAAGAGATGTTATACCCTTTCCAAGAAGCCCTGGTAACGCGGAATTTTAATCTATTTTATTATTATTTTTTCCTTTTTGTAACCTGCGTTGATTTGTTGGCGTCAAATGAAGTGAACCAATAAAAAACAAAACAATGCCTGAAGTAATTATCCCCATCACCCTATTTGCATCCGTTTTCGGAATCGTGTATATGTTTCTAACCACTCGACATAAAGAAAGAATGGCCATGATCGAAAAAGGAATGGACTTAAGTTTATTAACTAAGAAATCTGATAGCAGTAGTCCCATCAATTTTTGGGTGATCAAATTAGGCCTCTTAATGGTAGGTATCGCAATCGGAGTTTTCATCGGTAGCCTTGCTTCAAAAGGTCTCATGGGCGAAGATGAAGCTTATCCAACTATGATCCTTCTTTTTGGTGGTCTTGCATTACTAAGTAGCTACTTTTTAGAGAAGAAGCTTAGGAAGGGGTAGAAGACAGAAGCTCGAAGCACGAAGCACGGAGCACGGAGCACTGAGCTTGTTGCTTGTTGCTTGTTGCTTGGAAAAAATTGACAAAGAGAAATTTACAATTTGTGTCTATAGCAATCAGGGTATAAATAACTTAAACCCTTTTAACCTGATCTTTTTGAATAGCCTCCCCAAAATCACGGGTGGCTTTTCCTTTTTTACGTAAATCACGATAGTAATTTGCATAGTAGTTTAGCACGAGTAATGACATAGCAAAAAAGGGCAATGCAGGAATTTTATAACGAGCTAGCGCACCAAAATTATAGGTTGAAAAACCAACTGCAAAAGAAAAAAAGACAGAAAAAACAAGACTCATAAGTAAGAATGAATCCTTTCCTGCAGCACGAATTAAAACGATAGGTCCAACCCTAAAAAAGATATAAAGAGTGAAAAGAAAAAAGGCAAAGGATTCTAGTGCCAAAATTGCCATCGCAGGATTTTTTACTTCCCAAAAATAGGGGCGATACAAGGCCGCATTTACTGCAGGAAAGAACTTTTGCATAACGCCAATTGGAGTAGGATCATACTCACCTAAAGTGTAGCTGGACCCTCTACCATGTTGTTCACTCGTATTTTGTCCTTCTACATAATGCCAATGTTGATATGACCATGCGGTACCAATAACATTATCGACTGAAAATTGTGAATTATACTTCCCTAAGTAGAAAAACGAAGACGCAACTCCACCTAGCATTATCACTATCATAAAGGGCATAAATACCATCTTCATTAATGGATTGCGGATCTTATCCTTTAAGCCCAATGAAACCCAGATCATCATAGCCGGTAAAAGTCCGAAAACTATATATGCTCTTACCGATAGAATAATAAATATGCTAAGCCCTATTAGAAATATATACCATAAATTAAGTCTTCCCCTTTCGTAGATGTGATTCACAGAGTATAAAAATATCCCAAGAAATCCTATTGCAAGGGTATCTTTCATTATTCCGGATCCCCAGAATACAAAAGAAGGTAAAAACAATGCCGCCCAAGCCATTTGCTTCCATATAGCAGGGTATTTATTAGCGAAAACCAAAAATAACTGCCAGGTACCAACAAAACTAAATGAAGCAAAAAGAATCGTAGTCGACCAATAAGAATTTAACCCTAAAATATTAATGAAGGTGGCAATTCTTACCAAGAAAAACTCCTTGGTACCGATGGCGAATACAGTATTTCTAATTATCTCGCCATTCAAATAGGAATACTTATTAAAGAGATAAGAAATGGTAGCAAAAGGATCTTGATAAAAGTAAGACGTAAGTATATCCATATCATGGAAATAGGTCTTAGTATCTCCACCATAAGTAAAGTAATAGGTATGAATCAATCCGAAACTAATACCGCCTATTAACTTCACAACTAATCCCGGAATAAAGAACTTTTTATACAGAGGATTATTGATATACCTCTTTCTGATCAGTAATCCTATTGAGATCGCCAAAACAAAATAAAGCAGCATCAATATAAAATCCAGAAAGGTCAAGCGATAAGAAGCATTATTTAATTTTTACTAAATAGAAAGGTAGAAATATAAGGGAAATAAAGAAATGAAATAAGGAAATGATATAAATGGAAATCGATTAAAGTGACTTTGTCCTCAGAAGTGAGGTGAAGATGGAAGACCGAAGAAAAATTAAGCTCTGAAGGAGCGACATAATTTTAGCCCGGGATGAATAAGGAGTATATGTTGGAAGCGGCGAAGATTAGTATTCTTTGTTGCAGTATGTTTTTTCGAGCCGCAACAAGGAGAGATTTCACTTGAAAGACGAAAAACAGAAATAAGGAAATGAAATAAATGGAGTAAAAGAGAATTAAATCAATAAAGCAAAACCTTATGTGATACAAAAAAGTAGAGACGCAATTGGTAGAAAAAAGGTAGAGACGCAATGCATTGCGTCTCTACCTTTTATCAAAAATATATTTGCAAATTCGTGCTTCTAACTTTTTACTTCCTTGAATCTTCAATCAAAACACCTGATGCTTCGAATGTAACAACAACTTCAGGTTCTATAATCGCTGCAATTTCTTCTTCACTTAAGCCTTCATCTTCAGCATAATGTTGTAGCATCTCAACCGATATCGTGTCAACAAAAGCAATGCCTTCAAAAATGGCTGCTTTGTTTTCCATTCCCTCTTTAGGAACAAAGAATCCGTAATCTTTAAATGTAATGTGCATAGGATTCTCTTCTCCTTCAACATTCACTTTCATCCAGCATCCTTTTACTTTACAGGTTTTGTCTATCTCTCCGCTTAATTTTACTGCAACAGTATCGTTCTCGTTTAACATACTTGCAAACTCTTCGTATGAAACTATTCCATCTGAGTTGATTTCTTCTCCATAAGCAGCGTATGATTTACTTTCTTCGACCTTTACAGCTTCTTGTTCTTTATTACTCTCATTTTCCTGACTATTTTGACATGCAAAAAGTCCTAAAGCAATAAAAAGGGTATAAATAATCTTCTTCATAATAATCTTTATTCTTGTTAGTTAGTTGATTTAATCGGGAGCAAATATAATCTCAAATTAATTATAAGCTGCACGCTTTCTCATTTTTCCTTCTCCTTACAATTTAATTTTCAACAACTTTAAATGTTGTACGTCTATTTAAAGCTCTTCCAAAGGCCGTGTCATTTGTAGCAATTGGTTTTGTTTCTCCCATGCCTTTAAAGTCAATTCTGCTTTCAGGAACTCCTTTGCTTTCTAAAAAAACCTTAACAGTAAAGGATCTATCCGCCGAAAGGGCATAATTAGCTAGATCATCACCTACATTGTCAGTATGTCCCATAATTATTACTGTCATATTTCTATTCTTCACTAAATATTCCGCAAAAGCTTCCAACATAAATTCTGAAGCCTTATCAAAATCAGCTGAGTTAGTATTGTAATGAATATCATTAATGATATATTCTTCACCTAGCTCCACTAATTTAGGAGTATAATCAACATGCGAGATCACTTCAACGGTATCGTTTCTAGTAAAAACATGGGCTTCAAAAGGAGCTCCTTCCTTTTCTACTTCAAGTACAAAATCGTTTTTCTCTACATTCATTACAATTGTAAATTTCCCATCATCCTGATCAACTTCTACTGTTGTAACTTTCTTCGTTTGCACATTTTTCAAAGTAACCTTAATATCTTCTATATAATCTCCTTCATCCATCTCTACTTCACCTTTTATTAAAATTACATGATCCGGCTTTGCTTCAATAGGCAATTCAAAACTAAAGATATCATAGCCCCCATGACCTTTGATCTGGTTACTGGCATAATATGCCTTTTTTCCATCTGTGCTCACTATTAAACCATGTTCATCCTTATCAGAGTTAATTGGGTATCCAATATTGATAGGATCAGCCCATAAACTATCTTCACCTAAACGAACATAAAAGATATCATATCCGCCCGCACCTTCCCTGTTATCACAAGCAAAATAAAGCGTCTTTGAATCGGAATGAATAAAAGGAGATTTTTCATTTCCTGAAGTATTTATATTGCCTCCAATAGGTATCGCTTCCGACCACATACCATCTTCCAAGCGCGTGCTTATATAAATATCTATGCTATGATCTATACTTGCTTCTCTTGCAGTCGCAAAATACAGTGTCTTTCCATCTCCAGAAATACTCGGTTGCGCTTCCCACCCATCAGGAGTATTTATCCCATCGCCCAAATTAACCGGTATGCCCCAGCCCAAATTCCAAGCCATAATGCTTTCATCAAATATCTTTTCATACTTGCTTAGGTAAATGTCACAATTATTATAACCATCCATTCTTTTATTACAAATCGTAATGAACATCTCCTTATTATCTATCGAAAGAGATATTCCTCCATAATTATCTCCAAGATTAAAAGGAGCTTCCATAGCCTCACCTTTATCAAATGCTGAATCTAAATGGACCCTTTGTCCAATTACCAACTCTTCTACCTCTCTTGCAAAAAGGTCTCCTTTAGCTTTTTTCATACTTTTTCTAGTGAAAAATATGATCTCATTATCAGGCGATAGCATTGGTAAATACTCATCATTAAGCGTCGATATTCTATTCACTTTCACAGGATTAAATGGAACCGGATTTCCATAAAAGGAAGCTTTGAATTCTAATTCTTCAATAACTTCTTTTACATCATCATACTTCTTATCCGAATCCTTCGAAAATTTACTTTCATCGTCTGTTGGAAAGCTAACGTACTCAGAAAAGTACTTTAACGCCTCTGGAAAGTTATCTCTACCATAATAGATAACTCCTAAGTAATAATAAGGATCAGAATGATATTCCGGGCATCCCTGGACTAAGTCTTTAAAATATTCTTCTACAACACTATATGATGCATGTCCGGCTTTTGCCTTAATAAAATACTCCTTCCCGAGTAAATACAGACACTCCAAACAATCTTCATCTATTTCTAAAGCATTTTGTAAATAAACTATCCTCTCATTACGGGAATATTTTTTAGACTTTCCTTTATCTATTAATTTTAAGGTCTTTGAACTTAAGTCTTGCTCGCATTTATCTTGTCCATCAACTGTAAAAGAAAAAAGCAAGACAAATACAATAAGCAGAAAATTAATTCTTAAGTCTGTCCGCTTGTTTTTGTGCATCACTTAAAATTTTATTAGACTGATCCTTTGCTTCTTTCATTGCATTTTCTGCTTGCTTATCAATCTGTTTCTTCAACTCTGCAGCTGCAGCTTTAGCCGCTATTTTCTCAAAATAATTAGATGCTTCTTCCTCCAGCTTATCGGCTTGTGCATATCCTTCTTTCTTTAGTTGATCAACATTCTTTTGTGCTTCTTTTAAAAGATCATTTGCTTCTTTACGAGCATCCTTCATAATTTTTGCAGCCTCTTCCGCTGCTCTATCCAATGCTTCCTCTTTTGCTTTATCTATTTCTTCTTCGATCTTTTCTTTTATCACTTCTTTAGCTGAACTTCCGGAAAGCCCAGAGAAATTAGGTGCTATTTTTGGATCATCAACTGTACCTGTAATTTTAATATCCATCTCAATTGTCTCCGGAACTTCCGTTTCCATTCCAAATCCACTTAAAGCACCTGCTATAGAACCAAGCAATTTATTGGCATCATCACCCAACAATTCTGTCGGGACCGACATATGTACATCAAAATCTATACTTTGATCTAAGGCTATACTTCCTGATGAGTTTCCGCTAACTTGATCAATTTCAAAATCAAAAGGTTTGATATAAGCCTTTCCATCGATGATCTCATATTCAATATCTACATTTTCAAACTCATTATCTAAAATAGATTCTGTTTTGGTTACGGAAGCAAATTTATCCAAAGGTTCAAATCCTTCGATCTTGACAGCTTTTGACTTTAACTTTCCTTTTGAATAAACACTTTCATAAATTGGATTCCATTGTTTATCTAAAGTTGTTTTTAAAGATAAATTACCAGAAACACTACCGCTTGTATACTTAGTAATGGGAGAATAATTATTAATGATACTTATTTTTTCACCGCTTTCCTGTATATCAATATCCTTAAATGAGAAATTCAAAAAAGCCATAGGAGCCTCAGCCACACTCTCATCGAAGTTTCCACTAATATTTAGCTGTCCTCCCAATGTTTGTGTTTTACAAGATCTCAAAGTCAAAATTCCATCCTTTAATTCCAGATCTCCAATAAAGTCGATCATCTCGAGCTCTTGATATTTCAATTTACTCACTCCTGTCTTCATTTTAAAATGAATATTGCTTGGAAGCATTGAGCTTGTACTATCAGTTACAACTTGAACAGACTCAGAAGATTCTTGTGCTTGTACAACTTCTTTAGTTGTTGAATCTTCAAGCATTAAAGACATTAACTCATCAATATTAAGATTTGTCGACTTAAAATTCAATTCACCATAAAGCTGATTATCAAACAAAGCATAAGGAATAAAGTCTTTCAAATTTCCATCAAGCATAAAATTACTTTCACCAATAGTTGCTTCCAAGGATTCCAATTCCATCTCATCCATTTTAAATATCAATAAGGCTTTCTTGATATTTACGGGCAATGAAAATTGTGATGAATTATAGTTGAAGTTTTCAAGGTTAAGTTTACCATTTGCCTCAAGGTCCTCATACTCTTCTGCTTCTATCTTGGCCAAGCTTCCACTAGCATTCAAATTTGCGCGTAGTATTCCTGAATAAGTTTCGTCATTTGTTTGGGGTAATACATCTTTTAGTGTTCCAAAATCTACAGATGCACTTACTCGGGAAGTAAAATCTTTGCTTGACAATGGGTGGTTGAGTGTGAATCCGGAAGCAATAAGGTTTCCTCCAAGATTAATATTAAATTTTTCAATCTCGATCCATAATTTATCCAGGTCATTTACATCAGGAAGCTCAACATGAGCTTGTATCTCAATATCTTCAATATTCTTCGGGAGGTCTGGGTATTGAAATTTCCCTTTATTAACTTTTAGATCCAATGCAAATAATGGGTAAGTATTATCGCTATAATCACCTTTTATCCAACTATGAAAAGAGCTATTACCATCGATTGAAACCCCCTCAAGATCAGACGAATATGTTGGAGGTAATAAGGAAAACAACTGTCTAAGATTAACATTTGGTGCTTCAATATTAAAATCGAGGTAGGTAGTGCTATCGTACAAAACAGCTTCTCCGGTCGCCTTCAACAAAAACTCATTGATCTTTAACTCATTATCTGTTAATCTATAGCGGTTTTCATCCATATTAACATCGAGGTTAATACTTGCATCAACGCTCCAGTTATCTACATACTTTTCACCTTCGTATTCAAAAATTAAATTTTCAATACTCGTTTTTGTTAAAAGGGCAAAGTTTGATTTAGTAAAATCGCCTCTACCACTATGGCTTAGGTTTTCAATAACTACTAATGTAGCACTACTTTGATCATGATAGCGAAGGTTCGCATTTGTGATCTCATAGTAGTTTAATTGAATACTAAAATCACCATTACTAGGTGATGAGTCCTCTACTGCTTCTTTTGTTTCTTCACCACCTGAAGATTTAACAATATCCCAGTTAGCTATACCACTTGGTTTTACAATTAAGTTGATAGTGGGCTCATTAATATAAAGTTTTAGTATTTCAGGTAATTCACCTTTAATGACCTTTGCAAGCCCCAAACTCATTCCAAATGTTTTAAAATTGATCAACTCAACACCTTCGAAATTATCTACTCCAGTAATAGAAAGTTCATTTATTTCAAGAGTTAGTTCAGGGAAATGAGAGAAAAAACTCAAGTCAACATCTTCGAAAGTCAACTTTGCATTGATCTGTTTATTAGCTTCTTCCTTTAGTTTATCTACTAGTTTATCTTTAAAGATATAAGGGATAATAAGTAAACTTAGAAATAGTAGTAGCAGAATACCTCCAAGTACTTTTAAAATTTTTTTCACTCTTTATTATTATTAGGATCATTTACTCTTTCCAAGTCAATTTCTTTTTCGCTAAATGCGATAATAGTAGAAACCGTAGCATCACCAGTAACATTCACGGTAGTTCTTATCATATCTAAGATACGATCAACCGGGAAAATTATTGCTATCCAGGCAGGATTTAATCCCACTGATTGTAATACAATTATCAACATTACTAATCCGGCACTCGGTACAGCTGCCGAACCAATTGAAGCAAGAGTAGCGGTCAATACGATCGT
>Ga0164313_10004035_pt1 | contig 13112 bp, 9 predicted proteins | sample GuaBasSedimGuay4_FD_113735 | JGI IMG/M metagenome (GOLD analysis project Ga0164313, IMG submission 113735) | Subseafloor sediment microbial communities from Guaymas Basin, Gulf of California, Mexico - Guay4, Core 4569-4, 0-3 cm | ecosystem: Environmental > Aquatic > Marine > Hydrothermal vents >... | reverse complement strand
TGAATTTTCCCTGATGTCACCGGAGCGCGCACGCCAGCGGACTGATTTTATCGAAACTTATCGGAGTTACGTGATCAACTACAATCTCGGTAAGGACATGGTTCGTGATTACATAGAGCGCGATACAGAAGATCAGGCGGCACGCTGGAAAAAGTTTGAGCACCTGTTGTCCTCGCCGATGGCACCGACTGATTTACAATAGACGGCGTGGACTGACATAAAAACCAGGAAAGGGGGAATCGCCATGAAAAAACCAGTAACGATGGTATTGGCCGGACTGACATTGGTAATCGGCCTTGAGATGACTATTGCACAGGAAAATAGCATGAGCTTTTTTCTGACCAGCAACGGACCAGGTAATGGTGCAGATCTCGGCGGACTTGCTGGTGCTGATGCACATTGTGCGGCACTGGCCGACACTGCGGGTGCGGGTGCGGGCTCACGCAACTGGAAGGCATATCTGAGTACGGACTCGATTAATGCGCGGGATCGTATCGGCAACGGACCATGGCACAACGCCGAAGGAACTCTTATCGCCGCTAACGTGGACGAATTACACAGTGATTCCGCCAACGTGAACAAGGAAACGGCACTCGATGAAAATGGCGCCGTGGTCAACGGTTCGGGTGACTCTCCAAATCGACATGACATCCTGACCGGAAGTCACGCAGATGGCACTGCCTTCGACGATGGCGAAGACCGCACTTGTAGCCTCTGGAGCAGTAGCAGCGACGGCTCGGCACACCTCGGACATCATGACCGTCTTTCCCGCGGCAAGCCCGGATCACCGTGGAACGATGCACATCCCAGTCGTGGCTGCAGCCAGGATAACCTGCGCAGCACTGGTGGCGATGGGCTGTTCTATTGCTTCGCTGCCGACTGAGCTGCATATATTTGTAGTGCTGGATAAGCACGCCATGATGCCGGATAAATTTTCTTTCGCGGCAAAATTACTCTGCGATCTCTGCCAGTTGTTCCGCCGCGATAGCCAGCGTTAGTAATCTTTCTCCGCCAGCCCGGCCAATGGCGGATTCCACGAGCGCGAACCCGGCAGGCGACGGCCCCAGACCCTGCCGCGATAGGCCGGTTGCAGGTGCTTGGTAACAAGTCGTTGCACCAGGTTAATACGTGGCAACAGGCCATGAAATCCACCCAGATTCACCATCAACCGGTCCCGCAACTCCAGCAGACCGAGGTCGGCTTCAGTTACGCAGACAAGTTTCGATGCGGCGAGAAATGGTGGCAGCGCACCTGGCAAAGGTACGGTACCGTCGCCGGTCCGGTGGGACCGATTGTTGTTACCGCCCAACTCGTTAACGAATTGACTCTCGTCAATAATGAACCACGGTCCCCGCCGGTCGCGATCGACTGTCAACTGAATGCGAGTCTTCTCTCCGACACCAACAATCGCGAGCCAGTCCGACTGCGTGAGTGCCGCATTGGATGTCTTAAAGTTGTCCACCGTCTGCCGATGCTCGCGCGCACTGCCAAGCATGTCTTGCAATATCTTTTTCGCCTGCGAACGGCGGTCAGCACTTTTCGTAGATACCGAATACATGCGTACGAATTCCATCAGGCTGTCGATGACACTGTTTTGCATATTGGCGCAGTCAAATATATCTACGTCATCACCCTGCGGGTTTTTTGTTGCATCCATATAACTTGGAAATAACTGATACAACGCGGGCATGACACGCGCCGCCTCGCGTTCCCGTTCTTTAGGCTCGGGTCCGGTCAGCAGGCTCATCCCCGTCGTAATTTTGACGATTGCTTCAATCGAGCCCAGGAAAGGCGTGCCAATAGTGGCAACTTTGCCGATTTTCGAGCGTCGGCCGAATTGCGCCAGATACTCGCAGATAACCAGCCCACCCATCGAGTGTCCAACGAGGTCGACCTGGAGATCGTCCGCGTCCGCATAGTGTCGCAGCAGCTTTGTTCGTGCCAGTACCTCGTCAACGAAAGCGCCCAGCTTCGCGGCGCTGGCCCGCACATCCATGCGCCAGTCGTAGGGAAAAGCGAAGACCGGCGTCGGCTGGTCGGCACGCGGCGATAACTCGTGCCGCAGCGCACGAATCAAGTCGTCATAAATCGGAAATGGCTGCCCCACTGCAACATGTGCCGGCTCCACCGCCTCGTAGCGCATATCGTCCGGATGTAAGGCGACTCGCTCATATTCCTTGTTGAACACCATGGTCCAGATTTCGTCGACTTTCAGCGGATAGTCGTCGACCAGGCTCGTGGCGGTTATGCCGGGAATGACGATTACCGGGTTTTGCGCAGACATACGGCGCCCCTTATTCAATGTCCGGGGACAGTATACTGCCCGGAAAAGCCGCAACATGTATCGCCATACGGAAAGCTTGCCGTTGAATGTATTTGCCTGAATCCGGCCCTGAGGTATCCTGCAGATACGGCTTTTCGAGCAAGAATACACATTATACTTATGCCCTGAAGTGTCCAGGCCGACCGTCAGAGTCTGCACGACCAGCGTCGTATTCAGAGGCATCTATGAGGGGAGCAAAATGAGGGACGTAAGCACAGCTGCAACTGCCAGCAGGCGATCATTCAGTACGGGTATTGCGGTCCTGGCCGCTGGAGTGATCTTCAGCACACAGGTATGCGCTGCAGCGCCGGGCACCAAAGACGGCGAGTGGCACTTCCTGGGCGGCGACTCTGCACATACCCGTTATTCACCGGTGGACCAGATCAACGCCGACAACTTTGGCGACCTCGAAGAGGCCTGGGTCTGGGACGGCGCGAGCTTCAACGCCGCCAGCGGACGATCCACCCCAAGCTACATTGACGGCATTTTGTACACCGTCGCTGGTCCACGCCGCCATGTTGTCGCAATTGATCCCGCCAGTGGCGAGACAATCTGGTCCTATCGTGAACCGAACACGCTGCGCTGGGAATACTCGATGCGCCAGGACTATGGCAAGGGTGTCGCCTACGCCGAAATCGACGGCCGCGGTGTTATTTATATTATTTCCCCCGCTTTTTTCCTGACAGCGCTGGACGCCAAGACCGGCAAGCCGCTTGAAGGATTTGGCAAGCCCGTACCGGTCGATGGCTTTCCACAGACCGGCGTGGTCGACCTGCTGGCCGATCTTGGCCACGAATATGATCCTTATGACGGCTTGCCACTGGAAAAAGGCTACATCACCTCATCTTCGCCGCCGATAGTAGTGAACGGCGTAGTCGTGGTCGGCAATTCTGCTGAGCAGGGCTACAACCAGTCGCGAGTTGAAAACATTCCTGGCGATATTCTTGGTTACGACGCAAAGACCGGCGAGTTTCTGTGGAAATTTAACGTCCTTCCAGGACCAGGCGAGTTCGGTCACGAGACCTGGGAAAACGATGCGTGGAAGTGGACCGGCGATATCTCATCCTGGGCACCACTGTCGGCCGACCAGGAGCGCGGTATTGTTTACGTGCCGACCAACGGTGCCACAATGGATTTTTACGGCGGTTTCCGGCCGGGCGACAATCTTTTCAGCACCAGCCTGATTGCACTTGACGTAAAAACCGGTAAGCGTGTCTGGCACTTCCAGATGGTTCACCATGACATCTGGAATTACGATACACCGACAGCACCGGTGCTGCTCGACATCGTGCAAGATGGCGAGACGATACCTATCGTCGTGCAGGTCACCAAACAGTCATTTGCGTATACCTTCAACCGCGAAACCGGCGAGCCGATCTGGCCAATTGAAGAGCGACCGGTCCCGGTGTCCAGAATTCCCGGTGAAAAATTAGCAAAGACCCAACCGTTTCCGACCAAACCAGCCCCGTACGACAACCAGGGCCTGACTGAAGATGCGCTGATCGATTTCACGCCCGAACTGCGATCACAGATGCTCGAAATCCTGGAGGAATATGAAATTGGCCCGTTGTTCAACCCGCCACTACATCGCGGCAATGACTTGGGCAAAAAAGCAGCACTGTGGTGTCCGGGCGACATCGGCGGCGTAAATATTGATGGCCCGGCGGCGGCAGACCCGACGACCGGCATTCTGTACGTCACCTCCCGCAAGCATTGCTCATACCGAATTCCTGCACCAGGTGCGGAAAGGGATGCATTGATCGAAGCACCGACCGGCAGCACGATTGCGGACTACGTTGTAATTCCAGGTTATGGTTCCGTACAAGGTCCGGATGGACTCAACATGTTCAAGCCACCGTACAGCCGCATTACCGCTATCGACATGAACACCGGTGAACACCTTTGGTGGATACCGGTCGGTGAGACGCCGGACAGAGTGCTGAATCACCCTGCCCTGAAGGACATGGATATACCCAATACGGGTAACGGTACCCGCGTTGCACCGATGACAGTAACCAGCACGTTGTTGATCTACACAGGACATGGCAGTGACAACACGCCCTATATTTACGCGGTAGACAAAGCATCCGGCGAACAACTTGGCAAGATTGAAGCGCCGGCATCAAGTTCCTACGGCATGATGACGTATGTGCATGAAGGCAAACAATACATCATGCTTCTGACTGGTTCGAAGCTGACCACTATGGCCCTCGCAGAGGACTAGAAGGCGATTATTGAAGTTGACTGACGCAACGAATATGTCTGTCCGTCGTATAGCGGCCGCAATTGCTGGCTTCGCTATATGCACCAGCGTATTTGCAGAGCCGCGCACAGTGAACGATGGTGTCTTTACGAAAGCGCAGGCCAAAGCCGGTGAACAGCTCTATGGCGAGCATTGCCTGCTCTGTCACGATAAGAAGTACTTTCGGCCGGTACTGAAACGCTGGGAGTCGCAGCCACTGGGTATCATGTTCACCGTCATGAGCACGTCGATGCCGGAAAGCAACCCGGGTTTTCTTAACGAGAAAGAATACGTCGATATTCTTGCCTATATACTGTCGCTGAGTCGTTATGCACCGGGCGACACCGAACTGGATTATGAAGATGGCGCACTGAACGACGTCACAGTGGAGCCACGCCAACACAAGCAATGAAGTAGAAAGGGGAATTTCAATGTCAAACGTGTATGGATTGAATCGCAGGGCGTTCCTGAAGAATGCTGGAATGACGGCACTTGCTGCCGGTGCTGTTGGAACAGGGAGCGCTGCTGCCGTCGCTGCAGAAAGTTCAGGCGGACCAGTGGGTGGTAAGTTTGATTTTGATACACCTTATAATCGTGTTGGTACCAACTGTGCCAGGTGGGATACTCCCCCAACCAATTTTCCCGATGGCAAGTTCAAGTATGGTATGGGCGTCGCCACCATGGATTTTGAGGCTGCACCTTGCATCAGCGAGGCATTGGTGGAGCGCTGCAAGCATCACAACTGGGGCTACATGAGCAATGTGGATTCGCTCAGAGAGGCTATCGTAAACTGGAACGGGGAACGCCATGATATTGACATCGATCCCGAGTCTCTCGTCATTGCGGCGGGTGTCTACCCGGGAATTATCGCCGGACTGAGAACGCTCGCACCACCGGCCAGCAAAGTCCTTTTATTGTCGCCCGTTTATGACGGCTTCTACTATCACATTCGCCATACACACACGGTGGCGAATGACAGCCCGATGATTTACAGAAATGGTCGTTATGAGATTGACTGGGCGGATCTCGAGTCCCGCATGACGCCGGATACGCAGACGATGATTCTGTGCAATCCGCAAAACCCGACCGGCAATGTCTGGTCCGAGGAAGACCTGCTCAGGATCGGTCGTTTGTGCCTGGAAAACCAGATTATTGTCCTCTCCGACGAAATCCATTCTGACATAGTCAGGGCTGGACACGATTACGTGCCTTTTGCCAGGCTGCCGGATAAAGACGTTGTCAATAACAGCATCACATTTAATGCGGTTAGCAAGACTTTCAACCTGGCCGGAATGAAAAACGCCTATTTTCATTCCACCAATCCGGTTTTGCTGGAGAGAATAAAACTTAATTTTCGCGCTGACCTGAGCACGCTGGGCGTCGTCGCCAATGAGGCTGCATATCGAGAAGGCGGAGAGTGGATTGATCAATTGCTGCCGTACCTGGATGGCAACCACACGTTTGTCGAAAACTATATTGCGGAAAATATTCCGCTTATCGGTTACAAAAAAGCGCAAGGTACATATTTGACCTGGTTCGACATGTCTCGCGTAATGGATGCAATCGGGGCAAGTGAAATGGCCGCCACAAAAAATATGACTCCAGAATACTATTTGCAGGAATGGCTGGTCGAAAATTCCGGTGTGTATCTGAATCCGGGATCGAATTACGGCACCGGCGGTGCAGGCCATATGCGCATGAATCTCGGCTCGTCGAGGATAGTCATCGAAGAAGCGCTTGACGCCATGGCCGCAACGCTGCGAAAAGTCTGATTGCCAGAAAGAATCAAGTAACAACGTGGGGGAGCAAGAATGAAGATTGCTAGTTTGCCGTCAGGACTTATTCGTCTTGGCACTATCGCATTGACATTATCGGTTGCCGCCTGTTCTCCAGGACCGGCGCCGGTCAGCGATTCAGGAGGCGCTTCGACAGGGAGCGTTAAGTCCGCGCCAGGAACGGAAGGCGGCCAATGGGGTTATCTTGGCGGTGACGCGGCACATACCCGCTACTCGCCAGCAGATGAAGTCACACTCGACAACTTCGAGGACCTGGAGGAAGTGTGGGTCTGGGATGGTGCGAGCTTCAATGCGCAAAGCGGTCGCTCAACCCCAAGTTACATCAACGGCAAACTCTATACCGTCGCAGGCCCGCGCCGTTACGTCGTCGCTCTCGATCCGGAAAACGGCGAGTTGCTATGGTCCTACGGTGAGCCAAAAACCGGCCGTTACGAATACTCGATGCGTAAAGATTACGGTAAAGGCATTACCTATGCGGAAATCGACGGTCGCGGCGTAATCTACATCTCATCCCCTGCTTTTTTCCTGACGGCGCTTGATGCAGAAACCGGACAGCCGCTGGAAGGCTGGGGCAAACCGGTACCGATCGACGGCTTTCCGAAAACAGGTGTCGTCGACATGCTGACCGACCTGGTCGCTGACCTGCCCTATACTCACGATCCGTATGAGGGTTTGTCGCTGGAAAATGGCTACATAACAACTTCTTCACCGCCGATCGTCGTAAATGGCGTCGTTATCGTTGGTAATTCACATGAACAGGGCTATTACCAGTCTCGGGTGGAAAACGTGCCGGGCGATATTCTCGGTTATGACGCAAGAACCGGTGAGTTCCTGTGGAAATTCCACGTCATACCACGACCGGGTGAAGTTGGACACGAAACCTGGGAGAACGATGCCTGGAAATGGACCGGGGATGTTTCGTCATGGGCGCCCATGTCTGCAGATGAAGAACGCGGCATCGTATACATCCCGACCAATGGTGTAACCGTAGACTATTACGGGGGCTTCAGCCCGGGAGACAACTTGTATGGCACCAGCCTGATCGCCCTGGATGTCAAAACCGGCGAACGCGTCTGGCACCAGCAACTGGTGCATCACGACATCTGGAACTATGACACGCCGACGGCACCCGTGTTGATGGACGTTACAATCGATGGCAAGGAAGTCCCGATCGTTGTGCAAACGACCAAGCAAAATTTTGCGTATACATATAACCGTGAGACCGGCGAACCCATCTGGCCAATCGAAGAAACGCCGGTGCCTGCCTCCGACGTTCCGGGTGAAAAACTTGCCGCAACTCAACCGTACCCGACCCGGCCTGCTGCATACGGAATGCAGGGCCTGACTCACGATGATCTGATCGATTACACGCCGGAACTGCGAGCAGCGGCTATTGAAGCGCTTAAGGATCACAAGATCGGTCCGCTATTCAACCCGCCATTGCATCGCGATAACGACCAGGGGTACCGCGCAGCCTACTGGTGTCCTGGCGACGGTGGCGGCACCAACATCGATGGCCCGACGGTGGCCGATCCTGAAACTGGCATTTTGTATGTTTCTACGCGCAAAGCATGCTCGTCGCGAATCGTCGTGTCTGGTGAGGAACGGGACCCAAACATTGACAAACCCACAGGTGCAACATTTTCTGATTTCGCGTCGCTGCGATCTGACCAGGTGCGCGGCCCGGACAACCTGCCAATGTTCAAACCGCCTTACAGCCACATAACGGCGATTGACATGAACACCGGTGATCAGCTGTGGCAGTTGCCAATTGGCGAAACACCGGAACGTGTGCTTAATCACCCACAACTTCAGGGCATGGACATACCGACGACCGGAACTGGCCGTAACGCAATAATGTTGGTGACTAAATCTATGTTTATGTATACCAGCACAGCAAGCGATGGCACGCCAATGCTGTACGTCGTTGATAAACGCTCCGGCAAGCAAATCGGCGGCATCGAAATTCCCGCTGCTGTCAATTACGGCATGTCAACCTACGTACATAACGGCAAGCAATACATCATGCTGCAGACAGCAAGTAAATTGACCACTATGACATTGGGAGACTTCTGATTGCTGATATCGGGAACGCCAATCTGTAGTAACAAAAGGGCCGCACTAAGCGGCCCTTTTTATTTATTGACCAGTTTGGTACATCTCTGACGGCTTGTGGCGTAGCTTAAAAACAGTAAGCCTGATAACAGCAACAATGATAATAAACTGACGGCACCGCCACCGCCGCCGCCAGTGCCCTGGTTAACACCGACTTTTACAGTCCGTTGCACAATAGCACTGTTAGACGCGCGATCGGTAGCAGTGTAGGTAACACGATACGTACCGACGACCGTCGTGTTTACAGTACCACTCAATAAGATGGAGGCAGTAACATCGCCATCTATGTCGTCTATTGCCGTCGCCCCATCATCAACAAAAGGTTCACCTGCTGCCAGATTAAGAATCGCTCCTCCGAGCAAGGTGATCGTTGGTGGTATTCGATCGCCAAGACCGAGACGTCCTTTACCATTGTTAGCATGAATCTCTACAACACTCGCCAGCGAACCGGCAACGATTAAATCCAGAGAACCATCACCATTGAAATCGCGCAAGACTCCGCGGCGCATTCCATCACTGACTATTTGTTCCGCTTGCAGACTGAAACCACCAGATGCCAGCCCCCGATAGACCTGATGTACGCCAGCATGATTCATAGCGACGATGTCCGGCAATGCATCACCATCTATATCTCCTGCCAGCAATTGACTCACAGGTGAGACACCTAGAGTAGTCCCTGCCGAGAAACTGCCGGCGGATTGCTGATAAATCACCTTGCTTTCCGGGACTGCCAATTCCCCGTCATCAACCGCAAGTAACAGGTCGATATCACCGTCACCATCTACGTCTGCCGGCGTTGCACTGGCAACGCTACCGCGTTGCAGCGTCTGCGTATTGAAGTTCTGTCCACTGCCCGAATTGCGCAGAATTTTAACGGACCGACTTCCTGCCTCGACGATTACGATATCGGGAAAACTGTCATTATTTATGTCTGTGGCCGCTACGTGAATTCCGGAACTGGCCGGCAACGAAGAAGTCGCGAATCCCGACTCTCCGGATCGCCTTACCTGTATCGCATTGCCCGAACCTACGAGTACCAGGTCGTCATCACCATCGCGATCGAAGTCCGCCTTTGCCCCGCCAGCTACGGTACCAAGACCGCTGATATTCAAATCAACGCCATTCGAAAAATTGCCGCTACCGTTATTGAGATAAACGCGACCGGCTTTGCCACTCATGCCACCTACCGCGATGTCCGTATCACCATCGCCGTCCCAATCCAGCAATACAACGACCTTGCCACCACTATTGGAGCCCAGGCTTTGCCCCGGCGTTGTTACGGTGCGATTGCCACTATTGAAGAAAACAATCGTATTATCCGAGCTGATTACGACGTCGGGCATACCGTCACCATTCAGATCGCCACTTGCGACGCCACCGCCAGTCAAACTCAGTATCTGCGTCGGGCCTTCGCTGAACGCTGTCACCACCTGTGCGCCCGTTAACCCCGCATTATTTCCCTGGTTGGGATCGTCGGAGACCGCAATCGCGATGAGTGTGTTGTCACCATCGCCGTTCTGCGTGCCTTGCACGGTAAAAAATCTCGTCGTATTCGCGGACAGTCCGTCTATCGAGCAACGCAATGAGGGTGTCCTGGAATTGTTTCCGCTAACAGTGCAATTCTGTGGCGCAACGAGTGACAAAGTCGGACCACTGGTAGCCCACGTTGCGACAAGCTCGCCCTTGTCCAGATTTGCCGGCCCACGATTTTCGATACTGATGTCCCATTGTGTGGCCTGACCAACGACAACAGGGTTAACTGACACCTTGGCTGTCAATTGAAGATCGGCACGTGCATCGGAAAAAATGATCAGGAGAAAACTTAGTCTTGCAGACGCGCCATCATTATCAGTTGCCGTAATTTCAACGTTGTACGCAGCATCGCGAATATCTGCAGCATTTGGCGTGCCCGACAGAAGTCCTGTGTTTGAATCGATCCTGAGTCTGCCGCTGCCCGGCAACCCTCTTGCACTAAATCGCAACCGATCGTCCGCGTCTGGATCAACGAAATAGTCCGCGAGTTCCAGTCGGAACGATTCACCTTCAATCGCTTCCTGATCCGGTGGGGTCCCGGTTGTGATTGGCGGGTTATTCGGTGGGGCCGGTTTCCCTTCGATTTTTATCCGTACCTTTGCTTCCCGCGAATAGCGAGTGCCATCAAAAGCGACGTAACGAAACTCGTCGTCCTTCTTTTTGCCGTCGGTATTTGTGTAGGTAAATGTTCCGTCCGTACGCAGCTCTAACTGACCTTCTTTCACATCCCGCGTCAACACCGCACTAAGTTCATCGTCTTCGAAATCAAAATCGTTATCGAGAACACTTAGCGAGCCACTATCCAGTACAGTAACTGTGCCTCCCCGAACGACTGTCGCACGATCTTCCCTGGCAAACGGCGGCCAGCCGGAGGCCATCGAGTTGCTGGTGATTCCCAGCGACAGCGCAAGGACAGTCAGTACAAATGGCAGCCGATGTCTGCTGATGCCGGCAGAGGGTGAAGTGAGTTGCAAAACGCGGTCCCTTTAGTTCTTATTATTGTGGTGCGTTCGCAGAAGTTTAGCGCAAAAGGGAGATTCGCAACAGCAAGTAATTTCCGCAATTTGTTATGGTAAATCACGTATTTGCTGGCGATTTCTCGACAGACTGACAGGGACCGGCAAGCCGTTGATAAGGCCAGTTTTTCTACTGGCGGCTAGCTATTTGCAAATAACGGGTTTTTGAGAATGCGGACGGCGACCTGCTGGCCGGTAACAGAATAGGCGATGTATTCGTACTCGATACCCGCACTGGATACGAATTCCTGGAATGCCTTGTACTCATGCTGTTGCCAGCGCGGAAAATTATAGTACTCGTCGAATAGCACGATCGCCCCCGGCTGTAGCCGTGGACCGAATGCTGAAAATATGGTGACCGTTGAAGAATAGAGATCACAGTCAACGTGCAAAAATGAAACCGGCTCGTCGTGCTCTTCGAGGAACCCCGGTATCGTTGCATCGAAAAGACCAACCTGAAACTTCACATTGCCAGGCACTTTGGGCAATTTGGATTGAGCGAATGCACCCACCGGATTGCCGTTCCAGTACTCAGGAATTCCGTCAAATGAATCGAATCCATAGACGGCCCGATCGGCCTGTGCACCTATCCAGCGAATGGACTTGCCACGACCAACTCCAAACTCAAGATACAACCCGGGCTCACTGGCCTCACCAACGACATATTCCACCAATTTAGGGTGCTTTTCAAAATACGGCGCATCCGGCATGTTCGCCTTGACGTAATCGAGCGTTTCCTTTTTTGCGTCGAGCTGGAGATCCACCAGTAAGTTCGACCCGTAGTGCTTGAGGACGAATCGACGAAAAAGAAACTCGCTCAGTGTTCGCTTGAATAATGGCATGTTGTATCCGACGCTTTGCTTCAGTTATTTGTGCGTGGGTGTCTGTGCGCCGGGCTCCCGAATTGCTTGCCGGCCGTGGCGATGGAGTGTAACACAGGGACCGATATGCACGTCCTGCGACGACGAATCTGAAGATCTCAATATCCGGTCAATTGGTGTGGACGAGCACGCAGCAGCTTGAAATGGTGGAATCCCATTTCAATGTACGGCTCAAGCGGAAAGTCCACCATTCCCATCTGCTCCCTGTCCTTTATTGACTGCGAGCACTGAAACTTGCCGCCCTTGTACTTGTTCAATTTCGAGAGGGACAAATAGCAGAGTTTAGACGGGCAGGTCAGCGCGCAGCCTGCATTAGCGAATAGAATTATCTTGTCTTTCGCATCGATTTTTTCCAGGAAATCGAAGTCTTCGTTCAGGCGCATCGGCAGCACAACCGAATCATAGACATCAAATGCCTGATCGATTTTCCTATGCGTCTTGATATTTTTTATAACGCTCCCGTCTAACGTGAAGCTCGGGAAATCACGTCGTATCCAGCGAGCAAGATCATCGTTGGTGACGATGATCGAGTTCATGGCGTTGTGATACTTCTCGAACAACGGAAGGTTTCGTTCGTATTCCTCGGGCTCTGCATAGTGATTGGACATCGGAATACGTACACCGATGCCGGCATTGTTTAGTTGCGCGACATCGCGATCCGACAGCTCACGCTTGTTGAATGCCCGTCCACCATACAGTGTGGAGCGCTCTACAAAACCGAAAAGGCTTTCGATTTCACGTAGCGGAATGTTGCCGTATTGCCGCCGCAGAAATGCGAATACAGGCACATCCGGGGACTTGCTGCGAGCTGAAATCGTATAGGTAACGGTGGCTGGCGCCAGCGGCTCGGCCTTCGTAAATACGCGATCCTCCGGAACCGGCATGCGAAGCGGATTTTTTACGGCAGTAGCACCCATTCTTGTGTAGTCACCTGCATGAAGAACACGCTGGTGCAATTAAATACCAATTCGCTGATACCGGTGCCATTCGGAATAGTACCTAGCCCGAACATTGCATGAGTGGGCGGGGCTGTCGGTTGTTCCGATTTGCATACGAACAGAGTAAATTGCGTTATATTATGCGGCTTCCCGGCAGCCCGACCGCTACCTCTATAGGACGACCATGAAACAACTACTTGCCCTGTGGGCGGCCCTCTGTATCACCGCTTGTTCCAGTGCGGATAACGATTCTACTCATACTGACGTA
>Ga0164313_10004034_pt1 | contig 13112 bp, 9 predicted proteins | sample GuaBasSedimGuay4_FD_113735 | JGI IMG/M metagenome (GOLD analysis project Ga0164313, IMG submission 113735) | Subseafloor sediment microbial communities from Guaymas Basin, Gulf of California, Mexico - Guay4, Core 4569-4, 0-3 cm | ecosystem: Environmental > Aquatic > Marine > Hydrothermal vents >... | reverse complement strand
GAAAGCACGCTTCCCGGCGACGCCCTGGCTCGGATTTCCGGGAACTCGGTCACCATCGTCACCCGGCATCCGATGACAGGCACACTCCTGATTGCTTCGGACCAACCCATGTCACTGGCGACGGACGGACCGCGCACCTATCTTCGACGAGCACAGAATAATGCCGCTCTGATCCGGTTTCCATCCCCCACATCGGCCTCCGGATCGGTCGGACTGGGGGCACTGAGTGAACAGCCGCTCTTTACCACTGAAGCGTTCGCCGAATCATGGACCCGCCTGAGGGATGGCGGGATACTTTCGGTGACGGTTCCGTATGATCATCCCCTCCGCGCAACACCACGTCTTCTCAAGACGCTTCTTGCCGGTCTCAAGCGGGCCGGTGTCACGGACCCACGGTCAACCCTCATCGGTGTGCGAACATGGTCATCGGTGACATTCCTGGCCCGTCGCGAAGGATTCACGCCGACCGATATCGCCCTGATTCGGGACTTCTGCGCCCTGAGACGATTCGACCTGATGACGGCATCATCACTCGGGATCCCTCCGATCGGTCCGTTCAATACATTCGCTGACTCGAGCGGACTCGACTGGATCCAGGCCATCCTGGATCAGGGCCCGGATCCGCCGGGCGCCCTCGGCAGCTTCAGCGCAGGAGGAGACAAGGCCTCCCTCTTCAATAGCGCTCCGCCGACGGACAACCGGCCCTATTTCTCCCAGTTCATCCGACTGGGGCACATCCGTGAGTACCTGCGTTCAATGTCCATGCGCGATCTGGCCTACCTGGAGTTGGGGCCGCCGATCGTCCTGGCCACTCTCGTCGGGGTCGCCATTCCGGCTCTCATCCTGATCATTTTCCCCCTCTTGGGTCGCAGACACCGCCCAAGAATCAACGGACGATTTGCTTCCGCCCTCTTCTGCAGCGCCTCGCTCGGCTTCGGATTTATCGCAACCGAGATCGGTTTGATTCAGCGCGCCATTTCTCTGACCGGAGACCCGGTTGTCGCAACCGCATCCGTCATGGCGGTACTGCTCTTGGCCGCGGGAGGTGGCAGTCTGATCGCGCAGAAATGTCCACGTGCCATTCCTGGTCCAGCCCGCCCGGCAGCCATCACGGCCGCATGGATCGCGGTCGCGGTCGCGGGGCCCATGGCCATCGGCTTGACCACACCTCCTTCTTATCCGGATTTCAACACCACTCTCCTGATGGCATCCGCGGCGGTGGCCGGGTTTTTCATGGGCATGCCCTTCCCGAAACTGATCGCCTCTCTGGGCGGCAGCGACCGCCGCCTTCTGCCCTGGGCCTGGGCGGTCAACGGTTTTCTCTCTGTCGTCGGGGCACCGGTGGCCGCGATGGTGTCGGTAATCGCCGGTTTTCCGACCCTGTTTCTGATCGCAGCCGGTGCCTACGCGGTGGCCGCCGCCAGCAGTATGTTTCTCGCGCCCGGACGAGTTGCAAGGAGTCGGTCGAGCAGCTTCTGAATTGGGAGATTCGGGCGCACACCCTCGAAGAACCTACAAGCCCCCCACCGGTCGCCAGCGGCGGAATACTTCGATGCCTTCGTACTCGGCCAGACCGCATTGGTCGTAACGCCTGGCCAACGCGCGATTCACCGCCCCGGCCCGTTGCCAGAACTCACTCTTACCAACGGCGTCACTCGGGGTCGGACTCTTCTGTGACTGGTGCTGGTAAATGGCCTCACTCTTGCGATCGAGTTCATCCGGGCTGACCGGCACCGCCATCTCGATCTCGTCCAGATCCCACTCACGCCATCCTTCGGGATAGAGCCAGAACGAGCATTCGGACAGCCATGATGGATCCTTGACCCGTCCCTTCGCCGTTTCGATGGCCTCGAAACTCATTCGCCGGGTCGAACCCGGATTGTGCAGATCGCCCGGCGCGAAAACCTGCTGCGGCTTGAGTGCGTCGAACAAGGCGACGAGCGGATCAAAATCCTCATCAGACAAGGGATTGTTGCGACTCCGGCCGGTATCGTAAAACGGCAGCTCAAGGAACCGGATCCGGGAATCGTCGATCCCGCAGAGCCGCACCGCCGCCCGCGCTTCACCCTGCCTGATCAGGCCCTTGATTCGCCGGACGGCCTCAGAATCGACCACGCCGGGACGCTTCTCATCGAGATCGCGAATGGCCTGAAGCGCAAATCCCCGGGTCACCTCATCCTCGTCCTCGACAAGGCTGCCGATGCCGCGGATGAAGTCCACGAACCGGCGGGCTTCAGGGTCCGAAACCAATTTCCCTCCCGAGGTCAGGTAAGCCACGTGAACCTCGTGCCCCTGTTCCACCAACCTGCGGATGGTGCCTCCCATGCCGATCACGTCGGCGGCCGGTTCCGGGGCCAGAATCAGCACCCGCTTCGGATAGGGCAGTGCTCGTTCCGGACGGTTGGTGTCATCGGCGTCCGGCTTTCCACCCGGCCATCCCGAAATGGTATGTTGGAGCTCGTTGAAGATCTTGATATTGATGGTATAGGCGGGACCCTGTTCGGTGACCAGGTCCCCGGCCCCATGTTCGGTGTAATCGGCATCCGTCAGTTTGAGGACCGGTTTGTCCACTGTCTGGCTGAGCCAGACGGTGGCACGGCGGGTCAGGCGATCACTCCACTCACATTGGGTTACCAGCCATGGTCGGCGGTTGCGCGTGAGTTCCGATGCCGCGGCCGCATCCAGCACGCAGTCGGCCGACGGATGTTCCTGGAGAAAACTCGCGGTGACCGCCTCGGAAACAGGTCCTTCAACCGCCTTCTGAATGACGGCCGCCTTGGCTTCACCCCAAGCCAGAAGTATGATCTCACGTGCCTGGAGAATCGTGCCGACGCCCATGGTGATCGCCCGACGGGGAACGTTGGATTCCCCAAAGAAATCGGCCGCCGCATCCATGCGCGTCAGGCGATCCAGAGTGATCATCCGGGTCCGCGAATCCCGCGTGGATCCAGGTTCATTGAAGCCGATATGACCGGTGCGCCCGATCCCCAGGAGCTGAAGATCAAGCCCCCCGGCCGCGGTTATCCGCCGCTCGTATTCGCGGCAATAGCTGTAAACTTCCGCACGCTCCAGACGACCGTCCGGAATATGGATATTCTCCACGGGGATATCGATGTGGTCGAAGAGGTGCTCACGCATGAACCGCACATAACTCTGCAGCTCGTCCGGATTCATCGGGTAATATTCGTCGAGGTTGAAGGTCACCACGTCGGCAAAGGACAAGCCTTCTTCCCGATGCAGGCGGCAGAGTTCTTCATAAACCCCGATGGGTGAGGAGCCGGTGGCCAGGCCGAGAACCGTCGTCTTCCCACGGCCGGACTTGTCCCGAATCAAACCGGCTATCCTTCCCGCCACGGCGACCGACCCGGATTCGGCATCCGGATATACTGTGGTCTTAATGCGCTCGAGCTGTTCGCTCTCGGACAATCCACTCCGATCGGTTCCAGAAATTTCAGGGTCATTCACGGCAATTTCCTTTCTGCGGGTTCAAGGGTTCCATCACAAGTGGAAAGATATCGGGCAATCCAACGAAATCATGGTTGTTCACCGGTTCAAATCGCTCCATAACCGGGTCATGAAAAAAGGCATCCTGGTAGGATTCGGTTTCATGGGCGGGATGCACGCCCAGATCTACAAGCGCCTTCCCGAGGCCGATATCGTCGCGGTCGTCGATCCCGACACCGAAAGCGCCCTGGCCAAGCTTAAGGAATTGGACATGGACGCGGTGCATTTCGAGACCCTGACCGATGCACTCAAGTCGGTTGAGGCCGACTTTGTCGACGTCTGCCTGCCGACGTTCATGCACGTGGCCGCGGCGCGCGAAGCCATCGCGGCAGGTAAGGCCGTCTTCTGTGAGAAGCCCCTCGCGACCGACACGGCCGAGGCGGAGACCCTGGTTTCGGAAGCCGAAGCGGCCGGGATCACTTTCATGGTCGGGCACTGCATCCGCTTCTGGCCGGAATACGTCGCCCTTCGGCGTCTGATCGAATCGGGTGATGCCGGACAGCTTCTCAGCCTGACTCTGCAGCGACGCTCCGCCCGGCCCGGCTACAGCAAGGACAATTGGCTTCAGGATCCCTCCAAATCCTGCGGCGCCGCCCTCGATCTCCATATTCACGACACAGATTTCGTTCTTCACCTGCTCGGTGTTCCCACTGCGGTAACCTCAACCGGAGTCAATGATTTCGGCGGTGTGAGTCACATATTCACCCAGTACCACTATGACGGCGGACCTGTGATCCTGGCCGAGGGCGGGTGGAACTACCCGGCCAATTGGGGCTTCCTCATGGCGTTCCAGGCGGTCTTCGAGAAAGGCGCGATGGAGTACGATTCGAACGCCTCGCCCACCACGCGAATAGTCATCGGTGAGGGCGAACCCACTGAGGCCACGCTTGACAAAGCCGACGCCGGCGATTCCGAACTGGGCGAAGGAAATGTATCCGAACTCGGCGGCTATTACTTCGAACTGAGCCATTTCGTCGACTGCCTGGAGAACGGAACCAAGCCGGAAACCAGCACGGGGCGGGATGCATTGGCCTCCCTCAAGACCGCCTTTGCCGAAATCCTGTCAGTCGAGTCCGGACAAACCCAATCTGTGGAATCATGAAAAAAGCAATCAACATCTGGTCATTCCCGGGCGACTGGGAATTGGAGAAGAAAGTCCAAACCGCGGCCGAAGCCGGTTTCGAGGGATTCGAACCGGACCTGTCCGATGACGGACCGCTCGGCATGAAGTCGACCGCGGCCGAAGTCCGACAAGTCGGACGCCTCATACGAAGCCACGGGCTCGAGGTAACCTCCCTCGCCACCGGACTTTACTGGGGCGCCAATGCGGCCAGTGAATTTGCAAAGAATCGAAACGCGGCAGCGCGGATCCTTCGCCGGCAGATCGAAACCGCCGCACGCCTCGAAACCGACACCATCCTGGTCGTTCCCGGAGCCGTCGGCGCCGACTTCATCCCCGGGGCCGAAGAGGTGCCCTACGATCTGGCGTGGCAACGGGCCGGCGAGTTGATCAGCAACGCCCTGCCCCTGGCGCAAAAGCACGGCATCACCATCGGGATCGAGAATGTCTGGAACAAGTTCCTCCTCTCGCCCCTCGAGATGAAACTGTTTGTCGACCAGTTCAGCGACAAACAGGTCGGCGTCTACTTCGACGTCGGTAACGCACTGGCCAATGGCTACCCCGAACATTGGATCCAGATCCTGGGAAAACGGATACGTCGGGTTCACGTAAAGGACTACCGGCGCGCCGTCGGTTCAGTCGATGGCTTTGTCGACCTGTTGTCCGGTGACGTCAACTGGCCCGGGGTGGTCGCCGCGCTTCGCGAGATCCGCTACACCGGCTGGTGCGCCGCCGAGATGATTCCACCGGTTCCGTTTTACAAGCACAGCCCGCAGACGCTCATCCACAACACGGCTCGTGCCATGGATGGTATCTTTGCCATGTAGGCAATGCCCCCTTCGCTATCGGTATAGGACCGGATTCAATTCAGTGTCGATGACCTCACCCACCCTGGCGCCGGGACACCAATGCTCCCAGTCACTCTGCTGGTTTTTGTTCCGGGGCTGAATCAGGCGCATCTCGGAATCCATGTAGATGATGGTCATGACCCGGCGGGGTTGGGTGCTGGTATTGGGTCCGGCCCGGTGGAAGGTGAAGCCGTAGTGGAAACTCACTTCACCCAGATCAAACGGCTCGCTGATGACCGGTAGTTTTGAACGGCGGAGATTCCGCTCGATCTCGGCCTCGCTCTCGTCGCTGATGGCAAACTCCCGGCCAAAGAGAATCTTCTGGCTACCCTTGGAAAATTCCAGAGGACCGTTTTCGCGGGGCACGGCGTCGAGGGGTATCCAGGCCGTTACCGTGTTCTGATTGCTCAGCGGCCAATAATACTGATCGACATGCCAGGGCGTATAGCCCCCCCCGGCTTCCTTGTAGAGAGCCTGATCGTGATACATCCTCACGCCTCTGGTCCCCAGGAGCTCGGATGCGATCCGGGCCAGTCGCCGGCTGCGCACAAACGTGTCGACCACCGCGCTGTGTCTCCAGATATTCATGACCTGAAGGAAGGCTTTCCCATAAGTGCCTCGTTCCTCCAGCGGCGTCTCCTCTTTGTTCAGATCGTGTACCCTGGCGGTGATCTCCTCACCATAGTGCTTCAGCACTTCCGGGCTGAGCACGTTCTTCAACTTGATGAACCCGTCCTCGCGAAAACGGGCAATCTGCTCATCAGTCAATTCGAACGGGGTATCAAGATCAAGGGGTGACGTCATGGTCCGGCCGATAAAAAGAGAGAATGCAAAGGTGTCGAGCCGAACCTCAGAAGGAATCGAACCACTCCGGATTCCTTTCTCCGTAAAGCCGACTCTGGACTTTGCTTTCCAAAGCTTTAGCTGTCTACCTACGGGATCAACGAGGAGAAGGGTGGTTCCAGCCGACCACCGAGGCTCGATTGAAGGTCACTTTCCCTTCCTGACCTCTACCTGAAGACCGAACTCAAATAGATCCGAATCCCCTGGATATCCGCACCGCCTTTGAAGGCGATTCCAAGCCGATCAAGGCTGAAGATCTTGAATGAGATCCGCTCCTCGATACCCACAGCCAAGGCGATCTCAAATTCCTGTTTGAGTTCGATCGCAGGCTCCAGAATCTGACCAAAGCCAGGTGGATTGAAATACCAATAGTAGGCGATATGCGGCTTGAGGTACAATTGGTGTCCGCCCAATTGCATTGAGCCAAGGCGCAGATTCCCCTCAAATCCCGTGACAAGTCGGGCGAAAATCTCAGACCGTGCACGATTTGGCACCTGCCCAAACCAATGTAAGCCGTTGATCATCTGGATGTCCATCGCCCCCAGGGAGGGTAGAGCAACCTGGCTGTTGAGTCCAAAGTAGAAGATTTGGGCTGATCCGGATCCAGACAACTGGTGGCCGTACCCGTAGTTGGCGAACGGCTTCAGAATCCAGCTGCCCCGCATCGGGATCTCGAATTCCAGACCCGGGACAAATGTCATTGTCTTCAGGTTGGTCGATAGATCGATGATATCGCCAATATCCTTAAGATCTATACTTTGTAAACCAAAGGTTATTGGGAGTCGCAGTTTCGTGGTCACACCCCGGTTTGCGAACCAGCTGAGATTCAGCACGGGTTCGACCTTGATCACATACACTTCGTCATCTCCGACCCGATAGGCGCCCGTGCCGAAGGCGGCGCTGTAGGCCCAGTGATAGATACTGTCGAGGTCCTTCTGGGTGACCGCAACCTGCCCTCCAGCCGAAACAGCCGCAATCAGGCAAGTCACAGTCAAGACACAGGAGCGAAGAAATGACGTCATCCGTGGAATCCCTTAGGGGCCGTAACGAAATAAGTTGTCAAAGATGCGCAGGATTTTCGGGGAACAACAAGGCGGATTCAGGCGAATAGTGCGGGCTATTTGAGCCGGAATCCAACACCGATGCCCGCCGAAAAGACCAGCAGATTTGTGTGAGTTATTTTGTTACGGCCCCTTACTACCAGTTGTCATGGACTTTAGAGGCTGTTTGATTGATTGTAGATTTTCAGCGTTTTGCAGAAAGCCAGGAACTGCAAGATCCCTTCGACAAGCTCAGGGCAGGCGATCGTGTCCTCCACTAGTGCTCCGACACACGTGAAATGATGGGGTTTCTGGGAGACCATCCTCCGACCCAGAGATCACCCATTTTTCTTCTTGTAGGAGAGGCTTTACGCCTCGATCAAACTGGCCATCGAGGGATAAACCCATTCGGCAAGCTCATGACAGGCCTCTCCACCCTTGCCCATCATTTCACGTGTGCCGGTTTTCGAGCGGGTCCGACCCTCAATCGTTGCACTCCCAGCGAGCATGCCCAAACTGGTGACCGATGCCCACTGACGACGCGCGTCCCACCACTGTCATGGCCGGCGCCACCGGCTTTGTCGGAACGGCTTTGCGCTACGCCCTTTCTGCCGATTACCGGATCATCGGATTGACCCGGTCCGCCAGCCGTCCCTCAGGTCTCGACCCTGCCTCGGGAACAACCTGGCAGCGATGCGATCTCTTTTCGCTGATCGAGATGGAGCAGGCCCTGAAGGGGGCGGACTACGCCATCTACCTGGTCCACTCCATGATGCCGTCCGCCCGGTTGCGCCAGGGCAATTTCGCCGACCTTGATCTGATCATGGCGGACAATTTCGCCCGCGCTGCCCGGACTTGCGGCGTCAAACAGATCATCTACCTTGGCGGTCTGGCCCCCAGGAGCGCTCATCTCTCGCCCCACCTTGCCAGTCGACTCGAGGTCGAGCACGCGCTGGGTTCGGGAACCGCCGCCCTGACCGCGCTCCGAGCCGGGCTGATCGTGGGTCCAGGCGGATCGTCGTTCCGCATCATCATCAACCTGGTTCGCCGCCTGCCGGTGATGTTTCTGCCGAAATGGACCCTGACCCTGACCCAACCGATTGCGATCGACGACGTGGTCCGCGCGGTCCGGCTGGTCCTGGGCCAACCCGCTTATTATGGCGGTCAATACGACATCGGCGGACCCGATATCATGACCTACCGGCGGATGCTGGAGCACACGGCCCAAGTGCTGGGGCGAAGGCGATTGATGGTCAATGTTTCGACCCTTTCAGTGACGCCCTCCACGTTCTGGGTCGCGTTACTCGGAGGCGCCTCCCGCAATCTGGTCGGCCCCCTGGTCGACAGCCTGAGGTACCCGATGGTGGCGGAGAATAACACCCTCCAGGACGAGATCATGCGGGAGGCCAAGTCCTTCCCGGTCGCTCTCCGCGAGTCCATCGACGACCGGGGACGACTCATCCCCAACCCGCGCGATCATCTTCGGCAGGTCGATGACCGGGTGATCCGTAGGGCCAAACGCGTTCGCTCAGTCCAGCGCCTGCCCCTTCCCCAGTCATTCACCGCCCGCATGGTCACCGAAGAATACTACCGCTGGCTCCCCACCCTGGTGCGGCCACTGCTCCGATGCGAATTTCGGGAAGACGGCAAACTGTGCCTGAGCCTCGGATTCACTCGTTGGCTTCTGGTGGAGTTCTCCCACGCACACACCCGCAGTTCCGAGGACCGGCAGTTGTTCTATATCACCGGCGGGACACTGGCACGGACCCATGACAATGAAAAAGGCCGGATTGAGTTCCGGGAGATGCTCGATCGTCGTTGGGTGCTGGCGGCGATCCATGACTACTCACCCATGCTACCCTGGTATATTTACAGTTCGACCCAGGCTCTGGTCCATCTCCTGGTCATGCGCCGATTCGGAAAACATCTCGGAAAAATCCGTGATGCCGAGTGCGACTCCCCTGTGCTTCCCGCAGGAGAGGTGTGACCCGAATTGCACACCGAACCATCGTTTTTCGAGGGCGCACACCCGCCTACGCTCCGCTACGCCGTGGCACGCAAGGCACGCCCCTACAGAAAGCACTGGTTCCGTGTAGGGGCGTGCCTTGCGTGCGCCCTTCGAAGACCATTCCGGTTGAAGGCTTGAATACGCGCGCAACATCAGACCGATCAGGTAGGGCGTGGCCGTCCGTCTTCGTGTGGTCACGCCCTACCCTTTCTGAATTCAATGCTAAACAAACCGTAGTATGCAACGTAGCACACTACGGTTTGTTTTGAGTGTATGGGCTTCGGGCGGTCGCGCGGGAGCACGACCCTCCAGCTGAATTCCCTGTGGAGGGCTGTCCTCCCGGGCAGCCGCAGGCGTTGCAGACATAGCGATATCCGTAAAACAACCTTGCTCGGGCAACACAGTTGCCACGGTCTGTTTGGATGTATCCATTTCTGGATACAGATGCGTCTTCTTTTTCCCATCACCCGCAATGACCCGGTCTCAACCGGAGCGACCCTGAATCAGCCTCTTCCTTCCGGGGGGACTCCATTCCGAGCGGATCAAGCAGCGGGCCTTCTCAGTCTCAACACACCTCCTTATACATCGCCTTCAGCATGGGCGAACCGATCGACACGCAGCCCTGCCTCTCGTGAAACTCGAAGTATCATGCAACCGACTGTGAATGATGACTCTGTCAGGCACCTCACAATTTACCCGGGGTCTGGAGCCCTAATCTTCTCGATCGCCGCCGCGATCGGCATGCTGATCCCCGCGGTGCTCAATGCGACCGCGCAGCAGCCTCTGCCGCCGTCGCCATTGCCCGGTTACATGTATGATGAACCGTTTTTCCCCGGTGCTGAATACGACCCTTCCATCCCCACGCCCGATTCGATCCTCGGCTTCGCAGTCGGCAGCAAGGCGTCCACACCGGCGCAGATCGAGGAGGTCATCACCGCCCTGGCGGCACACAGCCCACGGGTGAAACTGTTTCGCTACGGCACGACCCACGAGGGGCGTGGGCTCCATTACCTCGTCATCGCATCCGAGACCAACATGGCGAAGCTGGACGCGATTCAGGCCGACTACGCACGCCTCGCGGATCCCCGCTCCATCAAGGCAAAGGACGGTGATCGCCTGGCCGAGACACTGCCGGCCCTCGCCTGGATGTCCTATGCGATTCACGGCGATGAACTCTCGGGTGGCGATGCGGCGCTGGCGGTTGCCCACCACCTCGCCGCCGGCTCCGGCGATGATGTTCGCGCGCTGCTCGACGAACTGGTCATCGTGATCGACCCGCTGATGAATCCCGATGGTCGCGAACGCTGCCTGACCGTGGTGGTGCAGAACCGCACAGCGCAACCGGGTATAGACGACCAGTCTCTCCTTCACACCGACATCTGGCCGGGCGGGCGAACCAATCACTACCTCTTCGACATGAATCGCGACTGGCTGTGGGCCTCGCAACCGGAGACCCGGGGACGCATCCAGGCCATCGCCAAATGGCATCCGCACTACTTCATGGAGGGTCACGAGATGTGGTCGCAGGACACCTTCCTGTTCACACCCGCCCGGCAACCCTTGAACCCCAACCTCCCCGAGAGCGCACAACAATGGAGCGAGACGTTCGCCGAAGACCACGCGGCGGCCTTCGACGCCCGCGGCTGGCGTTACTACACGGGCGAGTGGCTCGAAGAATGGTACCCGGGCTATTCCTCGTCGTGGGTGCCCCTGCGGGGCGCGATCGGCAATCTCTACGAACAGGCGAGCATCGTGACCGATGCCGTCCGCCGCAAGGAAGGCACCCTCGAGACCTACCGGGAGTCGGTCCACAAGCAGCTGGTCAGCACCATGGCCAACCTTGCCACCCTCGCGAAGAACCGGCAGGCGGTGCTGCGCGACTTTCTCACGGAAAAGCGCACCTGTGTGTCCGCCGAAGCTCCCCACTCGCAGAAGACCTACGCCGTCCTGCCCACCGCCAACCGGGCTCGGTGGGACCGCTTTCTCGACCTTCTGGAGATCCAGGACTTTGAATTCTACCTGGCAGAGAAACCGTTCAATGGCTCCGGCGTCGATCGCCTCGGACTCGAAGTGGTCAAACGCCGATTCCCGGTCGGCACGCTCCTGATCCCGGGACGCCAGCCTGAAGCAAGGCTCCTGGCCGCCCTGATGGAATTCGATCCTCGCATGTCGACCGAATTCCTGGTCGAGGAACGACGGGAGCTGCTGCGTTTCGACCGGTCACGGCTGTATGAAATCACCGGCTGGAGTGCCACCATGTTATTCGATCTCGAATGTATCACCCTGAACGGCGAAATGCCTTCCGGCGCAAAAGCCCGACTCTTCGACCCGGCGATTCCAGCACCCGTCACCAGACCTCTCAAACCTGCTTCCACCCCGGTCGCGTTCGTCATCGACGGGGCGGACGACGCCAGTGTGGTCGCGGCGGGCCGGCTTATGGAGCAAGGTGTAAAGGTGCGGGTGGCGGACAAGGCCTTCGCTTTTGACGGGCACGAATATGGCCGTGGCTCTGTCCTCATCACTCGCAAGGACAACACCTCGTTCGACGGCGACCTTTCAGCCATGGTCGAAGAGACAACCCGCACCATTGGCATCGCCGCAGATGGCATCGCCTCGGGCTTGGGAGCGGGCGACCTGCCCGACCTCGGGGGACATCACTTCATACTGCTTCGCGCACCGCGGATCGCGGTGATCGGCAAAGAACCGTTCAGTGCGAACTCATTTGGTGCCTGCTGGTACACGATCGATCACGTGCTCGGTCTCCGTGCTTCCTACCTGGATGCCCACCGGATCAGCGACATCGACCTGCGCCGATACAATGTCATCGTGCTGCCGGACGGCTCACCCGAGGCACTGAAGGAGGAGATGGATGCGCTGCGCTCGTGGGTGGAAACAGGCGGCACGCTTGTCGCCATCGGCGCCTCGGCCGGTGCGATCGCCCGGGACCCCGAGGGTATCGGCTCGATCCGACAGCTTCCCGATATTCTGTCCAAGCCGGAACCTTACCTGCAGGCGGTCATCCGCGAATGGGAGGGTCGGACCGCATCGGTGGACGCGGAGGCGATCTGGTCGCATACTGCGCCAACCGGTGAGCATGCCCCGAAAATCCCCTGGCAGGGTGCCGGCCGGTCCGAGGGTGAGGACAAACCGGATGAGGATGAACTCAAGCGGCGCGACGCATGGCGCAAAATCTTCATGCCTCGCGGGGCCATCATCGCAGGCCGGGTCGACGACCGCTCCTGGCTCACCGCCGGATGCGGTGACTACCTGCCCCTGATTTACAGATCCAAGAACGTGCTCATGGTCCCACCGGGCGTGGAGGCTCCCATTCGCGCAGGCACCTTCACGCCGGCTCCGCCCTCATCGGATAAACTGGAGAGGAAAACCAACGGATCGGACGCGGACAAAGACGGGAAAGCTCCGGCGCCCGGTTGGATCATCGCCCCTCCAGGCTATGAATTGCGGGTCCGTATGAGCGGCCTGTTGTGGCCGGAGGCGGTTCAGCGTATTGCCAACTCCGCCTGCCTGGCCCGCGAGGAGGTCGGTGACGGCCAGGTTATCCTCTTTGCCTCCGATCCCGTCTTCCGCGCGTCCACGCCCGGAACCGAGCGCCTCTTCACCAATGCCGTCATCTGCGGACCCGGGATGGGCACAATGCCACCGATCGACCTGTAGGTGCACCCCTACACCGAGCCAGTGCCTTCTGTAGGGGCGCGCCTTGCCTGCCACGGCGTAGCGGAGCGAAGACG
>Ga0164313_10004033_pt1 | contig 13114 bp, 11 predicted proteins | sample GuaBasSedimGuay4_FD_113735 | JGI IMG/M metagenome (GOLD analysis project Ga0164313, IMG submission 113735) | Subseafloor sediment microbial communities from Guaymas Basin, Gulf of California, Mexico - Guay4, Core 4569-4, 0-3 cm | ecosystem: Environmental > Aquatic > Marine > Hydrothermal vents... | reverse complement strand
TCGACCATCGGTTCGAGCACCGCAAGCAACTCCTGGGCGGATGTCGCCGGTGTCCGCACCAACTCGACTTCGGCCATGTGGATCTGTGCGCCCAGCGTCGCGACGACGTGGCTCAGCAGCGCACGCAACTCCTGGTTGGTGCGCAACCCATGTATCGCGTACACGTCAGCGCCGCGTACGACGAACCATGCATCGAACTCTGCTACGCCAATCGGCGTGGGCTGCCTCGCCGCTTCTGGAAGCACCGGCGCAAAAGCGGTACAGGCCACGTCCCGCCGGTGGACCATAAGCGACGTAGCGTTGTGGCCATCGACCCTGAGCTTCATCATGCCGTCAGCGCCAACCGAGAGCGAAACGAGGCGCCCCGCAACACTGCCGGACACAGAATCATGGGTGCCGGCGACGGGACTGGGGTGATGCTGCACACCGATCATGCACGCCAACTCGACCAGCGCGTGGTTCCAAGCTGTGACCTGGTCTCCCGCGAGGCTGGCCCCCGGACCCGTCTTGCTCGACAGCCAGATGATACCAGCGAAACCGACCAAAAACCCCACGACGACTACCACGAGTATGACGGCACCCAGGTACTCTTCCACGATGAGTGCTTGTGCCACAAACGGCGCCGCGACACATCAATGGTGGAGTGCCAGCACAGTTCAGATTGCTTCCGGCAGCCAGGGAGCGCGGGCGTCTTCACTGCGACCAATCCTTCACTACCAACTCCTCGAGCAGGTTGACGTGCCTGGCGTTCGTCGCCGCCACCACCAACCGGTGCGCCTTTGCGGTCGCCGCGATCAGCAGATCGAGATCGGCAACCATCCGCCCCCTGTCACGCTGGGCTGTCACTCGGCGACGACGCCCTATCCGAAGGGAGTTGGCGGCAAACTGGCTCGTCGAGCCAGTTCTGAACCGGACACTTCTGCTTTGCGTTGACACTCCCTTATGCGAAACATGGCGGCCTGATGCGAAATATGGCGCTGGTACGGTCTCCCGCCTTGAGTTTCTGTCACGGCGGTTCGACTCGACCGCCGGATGGGCCACAGGATTGACGACCGACAATCGTTGGGCGCATTTTGATCGTGAGACGATCGTTTGAAGGTCCACGATCGATCGTGGACGTTGTTTTGACCGTCTTGCGATCCTTCTTGTCGCCACAATTGCTGGGCTTGGGTTGGTGCCCGGACCGATGGTGGTCTCGAAGCTAGAGTCAGTACGAATCTCGCGGCTCTTGGCTCGTCGCTCGAGATTCGAGATTCGAGATGTCGAGCGCCGAGCCACGTCGAATCGCAACGCCCCAGGCGCCATCCTGAGGTTGTCGACCACCAGCCATTGCACGTAGGCTGATGGCCGAGGACGTCGTCGAGCAAGGAGGGTCCCGTCATGAGTTTGCGGCCAGCTCAGCTTCTATGGGTCATCGCCAGTGCGATCATCATCGCTGCTCCCGGATGCGGTGGTGACGAAACCAGCGGCGGCGGCGGCACCGGCGCCTCCACCAGCGGCACCGGCGGCACCGGCGGCACTGGGGGCAGCGCCAGCGGGACAGGCGGCTCGGGCGGCTCGACCTCGGGCTGCGATCTGGACTCGGCCACCCCGCCCTGGCCCGACTGGGTGCCGCCTTGGCCGGGCGAGGGCCTCAATGCCACCGGGAACACGACCTTCTGGGCCTTCGACAGCGGAGCGTCGATCGCCGATCTGGCCGTCAGCAACGGCGCCACCAGTGCTGTCGTGATGTGGACGACCCCCGGTGAGGCAGACTCGACCATCGGCTGGGGGACCGAGGTGGACAGCTGCCCAACGGGCTATCACCGCACCGGCGGACGGAAGGAGCATCGACTGGCCGTTGGTCCCTTGCAGCCCGACACCGAGTATTTCGTGACCGTGCGCTCGTCAGACGGGACCGAGACCGACCAAGACACGATCAACTTCTCCACATCAGTCGAGGCACCGGCCACTGAGCTATCCGATTGCGCCACCATCGACACCCCAGGGGACTATCGCCTGGTGGCCGATGTGACCGCCGACTGCACCTGTATGACCGTGCAAGCTGATGGCGTGAGCCTCGATCTAGGCTGGCACACCATCACTTACGCTGACGTCGGGACCGGCGAGCAGTGCCATGGCGTCGCCATCGACGGCAGCAATGCCGAGGTGTTCAACGGCATCGTCGAGCAGAGCAGCAATGGGGGCGGCGCGCTCTACAGCCACGCCGTGCGGATTTACGGTGGCGACCACATCGCCGTCGACCAGCTCTGGCTGCGGGTCGTCGGCTCCGACGCCTTCGGCCTGCGCTCCATGGTCAGCGATGACGTCTTGGTCAACCACGTCTTGGTCGTGTCCGAGGTCCAGGACGTCACCGATCGCCACTACCCAGGCAATCGGGGCATCGCCCTGGATCTGCCTGATGAAGGCCCGGGCGAGGTGATGGACTGCATCTTGTTCGGCGTGCCCCATTGGGGGATCTACATGACCGGCGGCGATCGCTTGGACACGGCACCGACCAGTGGACAGACCCGGCGCATCGGCAACAACCACGTCTTCGCCGACATGCACGCCACCAACGGCTATGGGCTCGGCGTCCACGCCAACCACGTCGAGGTGGACCACAACGAGGTGCGGCCGCTCACCAACGGCCGCGCCCTCCACTACACCCGCAGCAACGGCCACATCCACCACAACCTCATCGAAGCGGTCGAGCTCATCGCCGGCGAAGTGAGTCAGGGCTACGCCTACTACTCGGACCTGGCTGATTCGGCCTCACCCCATGATGCCAGCGTCTGCAGCTGGGTGGTGGCCCATGGCATCCGCGTCGAGAGCGGCAACTTCGGAGTGGTGCACCACAACGAGGTCTATACCTTCAGTCTCGCCGACGTGAGCTTCGGTGCAACGTCGCTCAACATCAGCACCGGTAGCGGTGCTCAAGGTGGCATCGAAGTCCACCACAACCAGTTCACCGTCCATGAGGCGACGGGCTCGATCGCTTGCGGCGGTGGCTTGCCCATCGTCGCCGGCTGGATCCGTGGCGAGGCGCCGGTGCTGCCCGCTGATCTGCACGAGAACCGCTTCGTCTCCAACGGCGACACGCTGGTCATCGAGAGCCCCGCTCTGGCCACCAGCACGAACGACGAAGAGATCCAGCAGTGACTTGTGCGGCGTCGCCGGCAGCGTATCATGCCGGGTTGTCATGGTAGCGCTCGCATGGATACGAGGTGGCGGAGAGCTCGGCACGGGCGTCGCCCATGCCCTCTTCGAAGCCGGACTGCAACTGGTAGTGATCGAGCTGGCTTTGCCCCGCACGCTCCGACAGGGCGTCGCATTCGCCAGCGCTGTCATCGAGGGGCGGATCTCCGTCGGCGGCGTCGAGGCGATCCACTGCCTGGATCACGACGCCATCCAAGCGGCCTGGGCGGCCCATCAGGTCCCCGTCTGGACCGGTGCCGAATCCTTGCTCGAGCTGCGCCCCGCCGTGCTGGTCGACGCCCGCATGCGACGACTGACCGAGCCGCTGTCCACCATCGACGAGGCCCGAACGGTGATCGGCATTGGTCCGGGCTATGTGGCCGGCCAGGACGTGCACTACGTCATCGAATCCAATCGCGGGCCACGGCTCGGTCAGGTGATCACCCAGGGCGGCGCCGAGGACCACACCGGGATCCCCGGCAACGTGCAGGGCCGGCGGGAAGAGCGTCTGCTCCGTGCCCCGCGGGCCGGTACCCTGACCCGCACCGCAGCGCTTGGCGACTTCGTCGAGGCCGGTGACGTGGTGGCCCAAGTCGACGGCGAACCGATCCGGGCTCGGTTGCGCGGTATGATTCGAGGCCTCAAGCTCACCGGCGTGTCCGTCGGAGCGCACCACAAGGTGGGCGATGTCGATCCCCGCCGCGACCGAACGCTATTGGACACGATGACCGACAAGGCCCGCGCCGTGGGCCAAGCTGCGGTGAAGGCCGTAACGTTGGCCGGGGTGCTAACGCCGAGCCCGCAGTCGGGCGAGCCCCAAGAAGAGAAGGACTAGAGGCCGCCATGAAGCAACCAGCCGTCGCCACAGAGGGTTCCCGATGATCGGTTTCGCACGGGCACGATTGCTGCTTCCCCTATCGGACAGCCGGGGACGGGACGAACGCATCGAGGACGGCTACGTCACCTATCAGCCTGACGAGATCCTCGAGGTGGGTGCCTATACCGACGAGGTGGGCCAACAGCTGCTCTCCAAACACGGCAAGCTCGACGTGCTCGGCGGCACCGCGGCCAGCACCGTCGACGAGCTGGTCAGCCACGATGGTGTCCTGCTGCCCGGCTTCGTAAAGGCCCACGGTCACGACCATGAATCACCCATCATCGGCATGGTCAAAGACGTGCCCCTGACCGCTTGGCTCGACGGCGCAGTGAACCTCTTCACCCGTTTCCTCGAGGAACGACAGGACGCCTTGAGCGCTGAGCTCGGCGACTCTCCTCACTTCGTGACCTACCTCAAGGCCAAGGCCGATGACCTCTACTACGGCATCACCTCGGCCATGACCCACCACTGCAACTTCAGCAAGTACCGGGTCGACGAGCTTGCCCGAGCCAGCGAGACGGCCGGCACCCGCATCATCATCGCCGTGGGCAGCCAAGATCGAAACTACTACGAGAAGCTGCTCGACATTCCCCACACCTTGGCCATCGAGCGGTTGGATCGGGCCGTGGTCAAATACGCCGACAACGACCGCATCACCATTTTGCCTGGACCAGACCAGTTCTTCTCCAATGGCCCGGAGATCCTCAAAGCGCTCAAGGCTTGGGCGCGGGACCACGGCACCTTGCTGCATTGCCACAGCTCCGAAGAGCTGGGCACGACCGAGTGGTTCAAGAAGGAATACGGCATGACGCCGGTGCAATACGGCCACGACATCGGGATTCTCGATGAGCAAACCGTCTTGGCCCACCAAGTGCAAACCACTGCCGAGGACGTGGCCATCCTGCGCGACACCGGCACGCGGATCGTTCACAACCCGCTGGCCAACACCATTCTCGGCTCGGGCATGCCGCCTATCATGGATATGCTGGAGGCCGGCATTCCCGTGGCTATTTCCACCGATGGATCAGGCAGTGCAGACAACCAGAACATCCTGGCAGCCGCCCGGTTGGCCTCTCAGTATCAAAAAGCGCACCATCAGCGCGCTCAGAACCTGCCAGCCCAACAAGTCCTGGAGATGATCACCATCGAGGCAGCAGAGATGTTGCGCATCAATGCAGGCTCCCTCGAGCCGGGCAAGGCCGCCGACTTGGTGCTCATCGACCTGCGCCGCCCAAACCTGGTGCCCACCCGCAAGACCAATGTGGTCGAAAATCTAATCTGGGCCTCCGACGGCAGCGAAGCGCGATTTGTGGTGGCCGGTGGCAAGGTGGTCAAAGACGATTACCAGCTGACGACCATCGATGTCGGCGACGTGAGCCAGAAGCTCAGCTGGCTCGCCACCGAGCTGGATAGCTATGCTGAACAGAGCGGCGAGGTACAAGGCACCGGCGCGCCCCGCTGAGCGCCGACCGTCTAGCCCTCCAGAGGCACGCCACAGATCGCATCGACCAAGGCGTCCAGCGTCGCCAGCGAGCAGGCCGCCTTCGAGTCACAGTCCTCGTTCTGGGTCAGACAGAAGGTGAGTGCCTCGTAGACCAAATCCGACTGTCCCGGTGCCACGTCCAGGAGCGTGCCGCAGAGCTCGTCCGCCGCCTCCGCCTCCTGCTCGAACACCTGTTGAGCGGTGCTCGCCGAAAGCCCTTCCGTCGCCTCTCGAAGGCAGCTGAACTCAGGATCATCCTCGTCGCAGGATCGCTCTTGCAGACACTCGTAGACCGCCTCTTGAATGTCCTCGCGCCACAGCTGACGGGAGCAGACGTAGCGACTCGCGCAGCCATCCACGTCGAAGGGCTCAGCCTCGTCATCGACGCACAAGCGCTGCCGATCAGCCAGAGCCTGGCAGAGCGCAACGTCCTCTGGCCCAGGCGCACCACGCAGCTCATCCAGTTCACCCAGTTCACCCTGTGGCGCGCGCCCCTCGAGGCAACCCACCAGGGCGCCCACTAGCGCCAACAACAAGCCCAAGAATCCAGCTCTCAGCATGCTGTGGGCTGTGATGCAACGGCTACGCCAACCCCCTATTTCTACCTAACTACTGAGAAACACAGGCAAACCAGTATTGTCAAAATGTCGCGCAACGACGTCGATCGTGGCTGTGAGTGACAGACTTGTCACACCATGACCAGCTCGTAGTCCCGCTGGCCGAGCCCCATCCTCTCGCCGTGAGCGAGCTGGATGGTGGCATCGGTCTTGGGATAGCTCAGCGACTCGATGCTCTGGCCGGCCCGCTCCTGGAACAGCCGCAGGACGGCCTGGTCAATGGCCACCGGATCCCGGGAGGCGAGCAGACCGATGTCCTCGCAGAGCGGCTCTTGATCCAGACCGAGGCAGTCGCAATCCTTGGTGATCGCCATCGCGGCGGTCACATAGCCGATCCGCTCGGGCTTACGGCGCACCACCGCGGCGGCGTGCTCGACGATCCGCTCTTGCAGCTCACGACCGCCGATGGCCCAGTCGAAGCGCACCGCATCGTCCCGACAAACGGCCACGCACTCACCGCAGCCGATGCACGTTTGGTCGTCGATGACGGCGTAGTCGTTCACCTCGATGGCGTCTGAAGGACACCAGTCGGCGCAGGTGCCGCAGGCGGTGCAGCTGTCCTCGTCGATCCGGGGCTGCTGTCCGTGATGCTGCCGCAGCTTGGCGCGCTTGGAGCTGCAGCCCATGCCGAGGTTCTTCAGCGCCCCGCCCATGCCGGTACCGAGGTGGCCGGTGGCGTGGCTGAGCACGAGCATGCTGCGGGCATGCATGATGCCCGTGGCGATGGACACCTGCTGGCAATGCTCACCATCGACGGTCACGTCGATCTCCTCGGCCCCGTTGAGCCCGTCCGCAGGAATGAAGGGGGCACCGACGGCCTCGAAGCCAAAGCCGTGCTCCTGTGCCACCTGGGCGTGGCCGACCGCGTTGTCACGACGACTGCGGTAGAGCACCGCCGTGTCGGTCAGAAAGGGCGCGGCCCCGGTTGCAGCCATGCAGCGCACCAGCGCCGCGGCGATGGCAGGACGGACGAAGGTCTTGGTGCCCGGCTCGCCCACGTGCAGCTTGAGGGCAGGAAGATCGCGGGCCTCGAAGATGTCGTCGAAACCAGCCCGGTGCCACAGGGCTTCGGTGACTCGAGCAAGCTCTTGATCGCTGTCGGAGGCCCGGCAGGGGGCTAGGTAGACACGACTCATGACCCGATAAGGTAGCGGATCGCCAAGGGCCTGGCGATCCGCGGGCCGCTGATCGACTATGCCGCCGTTGGTGTGGCGTGCCGTCGTTCCGTTGTTCGTCTGCTTGGTGGTGCTGGGGTGGCCAGCGAGCGCCAGCGGTGAGGTGACCGTGCTGGTGCTGGCCCGGACGCCAGCACGGCCGTCCACCGGTCTGGTGGAATCGCTGCGGATTCAGCTCGCCAAGGCGGCCACGGTGCGCCTTGGCCCGTCGCTCAGTGACCCAAAGCTCGCCGCCCGGCAGCAGCAGGCGCGCCATCTCAAGCAGCAGAGCGGAGCAGTGCTGGCGATCTGGGTCGAACCGGACCGCACCGAACGAGCTGGCGCGACGGCCCTGATGCTCTACCTGGCCGGCGACGGGCCCGAGATCGATTGGCGGCGGCTGACCGCTCCAGCCGGACCGGCCACCGATCGAGCCGTGGCGCTCTTGGTTCGCGAAGCGCTCGACAGTGCGCTGGCCGCACGGGCAGCCGCCGGCGCCGACTCTGGGAAAGCAAAATCGCCAGGGACTGGCAGGCCTGACGCGGGCCGGACCGGCTCCCCTTGGGCCTTCGTCATCGATTCCGGCGTCATGGCTGCAGCGCCATCGGTAACCGCTGACGCTCAAGCAGGCGGCCTATTATCCGCTGGCGCGCGCTTCTGGCACGGGCCGTTGCTCACTGAGTTGCTCGTCGGGACAAGCGTGGTCAGCACCATGGGAACCGAGCGACCCGCTGGCAGCCTGCAGATTAGTGAGATCGGGGTCTCCCTTGGCGGTCGAGCGCTCTTCGCCACCAAGACCGTGGCGATCGGCGGCTCGGTCGAGCCGAGCCTGCGGCTGCTGGACGTGACCGGTGAGTCGCCCTTAGGCGCCACCGGTAGCTGCTTTCGTGTCGTACCGGCGCTGCTGGTGGGCCCCGAGCTCCGCTGGCTGCTCCACGACAACCTCCACTTGCGCGGCTCGGCGGGCGTGCAGTTTGCCCTTCGGCGACAACGGTTCGCCATCAACGATCAGATCCTGCTCGACATCGGAGTGGCCCGAGCGGTGACCCAGCTCTCGCTGGTGGGCTCACTGCCCTAGCCTCGAAACGTTTCAACCACAGTGCCATCCCATGTCACCATAGACTCAAGGACGACCTTTCTTTGTTTGCCTCATGGGAGGTGAGCCATCGGCCTCAGCAGCGTCACAGAAATCGCCAAGACGTGCCCACTCGCTCAAAGGAGACCTCAATGCTTGGACGCAACCGCTCGATCCGCCGCTCGATCACCCTGTTCTCGCTCGGTACCGCCGCGTTGCTGGTGTGCGCGTGTGGCGACGATGACAACCGTGGAGACGGCGACGACGGCGATGGCGGCACCACCGCAGTGGGCAACTTCGAAGGCCTCTTCGACAACATCGTGACGGGCTACAACTTCCCATTGGACATCGCCATCGTGCCCGGCTCGGTCGAAGGCTCAGGCCCGGACATCGTGGGTGGGGACATCCTGACGGCCAATTACGGCACCTCGGAAATCTTGCTGGCCGTCGATCCGAGCGGAACGGTCGATGGCCAAACCGCTGAGCCGTTTTACGACGGCACGGCGAGCGGCTTGAGCGGCGCCACGGCGGTGGCCATGGCGCCAGACGGCAACGTCTGGGCCACTTTCGAGCAAGGCGGCGATGGCAACGATGGCGCCATCGTGGTGCTCTCCCCTAGTGGCGACGAGGTGCTGGTGATCGACGGCGCCACCGAGGCAGGCGCCTTCGCGCGACCTGGCGGCATCTGCTACGGCGGCCAGACCTCGGACGAATCGGCAACCTGGTTCTACATGGTGAACATGGACGACGGCACCGCCTGGCGAATCGACGCCTCGAGCTGGGAAGGCGCAGACGCCACGATGACGCGCGTGGGCAGCGGTCTGGCCACCGGCTCGGCCGGATCGCCAGGCAGCCCGGGCTCAGGGATCACCAACCAGAACGACTTACCCGAGGACGGAGCTCGCGGCTGCGCCTACCACAATGGCAGCCTCTACGTCGCCGATGCCCAGAACGCCCAAATCGTGCGTTTCGACGATGCCGACCTGGGAGAAGACATTTCGCCGGCTCTCTTCGACGACGCACCGGCAGAGCTGATCACCTATCCGACGGGCGTGACCATCAACAACGAGGGCGCGCTCATCGTCATCTCTTACGACAACGCCCACGCCTTCGTGTCCCTGCTGCTACCGGACGGGAACTTCCTCGACAACGGCCTGTACGAGCTGAACGTCAACTCAGGCAATCACGGCGTGCAGGTCGCCAACGACACCATCTGGTTCACCCGGGCCAACAACTCGAACGGCGCCCTGCGAGCCATCACCATCGACCAGAGCCACCCACCGTCCACCCACGGGGACTTCCCGGTGCAATAGGGGCGCGACCACGCCGTTGAGCGGCGCTGGATGGCAACGACATGGGGGGTTGAGTCATTCTTGCGGGTTGATCTTTGTCAGGATCATCCCGCATAATTTCAATCAGTTACAGTGCTCAACCGGCTGTTCGACTATTGCATTTCAACCCCGAGATGCCGCCAAAACACTGTTGAAGAGAAGCGGTCACACCAATGACCTGAAGCCCCCTATCATCGAGGAACAGTGAGCAAGCCACGCCCCATAGGGCGGCCCACGACGGCCACCCAAGCGGACATCGAAGGGTGTCGGCGGGGCGATCGGCGTGCTCTCGATGCGCTGTTCCGCGCTGAGGCCCCGGCCCTGGAGCGGGTCATCACCCGCTTGCTGGGACCGGTGCCTGAGGTTGAAGATGTGCTGCAGAGCACGTTGATGGCCGCCATCGACGCCTTTCCCCGGTACCGCGGCGAAGCCTCGGTCCGCACCTGGCTCACCCGCATAGCGGTCCATATGGTCTATGGGCACCTCCGACGACCGCAGCGCCGCCTCCGCCCCAAGCTCGAGCTGGTGCAGGCCGTCCAGGCGCAACAGCCAGGGCCACCAGGTCCCGAGCGGATCGCGGCGAGCAAGCAGCTGGTCGAGCGGCTCTACGGTCACCTCGATGCGGTCGGTACGAAGAAGCGGATCGCTTTCATCCTCCACGTGCTCGAGGGTCGTCCGATTCGCGAGGTGGCCGCACTGGTAGGCGCGAGCGAGACGGCCACCAAATCTCGGGTCTTCTTCGCTCGCCGAGCACTGATGGGTCGAGTGCGCCGGGACCCGGAGATGCGCGAGCTGCTAGCCGAACCGGACGACGAAAGTCGCGGAAGCCGAAAAGGGGGCGACCGATGACCTCCCTTTCTTGTCTGCAAGCTAGCTTGCTGCTCGACCGTCGTGCCGCGGGGCTGGAGGAGGGCGACCGGCTGCTGCTCGAAGAGCACCTGGGAGACTGCAAACGCTGCGCCCAAGACGGGCTGGTCCTGACGCGGGCCGCCGAGCTCACCGCCGGAACGCGCTGGCCGCTCAGCTCGGTGGCGCGGGACCGAGCGATCGAGGGGGCGCTGGAGCAGGCGGGCCGACGGACGGCAACGGCAACTGGCGGTCCCGGCATGGGAACCTGGCAGGCTGGGCCCTGGCAGATTGGACGCTGGCGACCCGTAGCGCTGGCAGCCATCGCGGCAATCGCCATCGCTGTTGCCTTCGGCGCACTGTCGCAACGGACCGATGAGCCACAGGCAGCGCTTGCCGCACCCATCGGGCGTAGCCTTTCAGACGCCGCCAAGCTGGCGGACCAGCTGCTCGGCGGCGAGCTGTCGGCTGACGGCACGGCGGTGATGCCAGGGCAGGGCTGGGCAACCGGGGCACTACTGTCCACCGAATCGGGCGCCCGTCTGTGGCTGGCCCATGGGTTGGTCCAGCTGGCAGCGGACACCGGCGTCCGATGGGATGGAGCCACCTCGGCGCTATCGTTGCTCAGAGGACGAGTCGAGGTGGCCGTGGACGCTAGCGTTGGGCGCCGCTTCGCCGTGACGACTGCAGGTTTCGAGGTCGAGGTGGTGGGCACCCACTTCGCCGTGGGCCCCATGGCAGGAGGCCGGACCGGGGTCGAGGTGTTCCGGGGCCGGGTGCGGATCTTCGATCTCCCGTCGGGCAAGGCGCTGATCGAGCTGGGGGCAGGGCAGCATTGGTCGGCGAACCCAACCAAAGAGTCAGCCACCGCAGCATGCGGCCCAGCGCCGCTGGCCTGCGCACCGGCCAGTCGGGCGGCCGGCTCGGCATCACCAGCCACCTTGCTGGCCCGAGCGCGGACCTTGCTGGCAGGGGGCCAAGTGAGCGCCGCGCGCCAGCTGGTGACCGCTGTACTGGCGCGCCCAATCGCACCTGCCGCGGAGGCCGAAGCTCGCAGCCTATTGGCTGAATGTGCGATGCTGAGTGGAGATGAAGCCGCAGCAGCCCGCCGCTACGCCGAGGTGGCCCGCAAGTTCCCGGGCCTACCGGCTGGTGAAACTGCGCTCTATGCAGCAGCCCGAGCTCAACAGGAGGCCGGCCACGACGCCGCCGCCAGCGCCTCACTTCGCAAGTATCTGAAACGTTACCCCAAGGGACGCTTCGCAGCCGAGGCGCAACGGCGCCTCTCAGCCCTCTCCAGCAACAGCCACTCCGGCAACAGCCACAGCAAAGGTCGGTCACCATGACACACAAACCGTGGATTTTCTCGTTGGCCTTCGCCTTGGCGCTGCCTCTTGGCATCATCGGCGCCTGCGAATCGGAAACCTCGAACGTGGTGGACGACACCACCTCGACCTCCACGGGCACCGGTGGAGCCAGCAGCGGCACCGGCGGGAATGGCGGCGAAGGCGCCCCGATCTCGACCGGCGGAAGCACCAGCGGCACCGGCGGTAGCGGCGGCAGCACCAGCACCAGTGGCGCCGGCGGCCTGCCGGATCCAACCGAGCCGGCCGAGTGCCAGGGCCACATCTACGAGTGTGGCGACATGCTCGACAACGACGGCGACTCGCTGATCGACTACAAAGACAACGACTGCCTTGGCCCCTGCGACGACACCGAAGACAGCTACTTCGGTGGCATCCCCGGTTCGACCGGCCCGAAGTGCGCTCAGGACTGCTACTTCGACCAGGACTCGGGCTCGGGCAACGATGATTGCTATTGGAGCCACGTCTGCGACCCGCTCAGCGTGGCACCCAACTACTACCCGGAGCCCTCAAATGGCGACGGCTGCGCCTATGCCGGCCCCACCCATATCATCCAGCCGATCGCAGAAACCTGTGCCAACCTGGTGAACTCTCAGAGCCAAGACTGCCTCGACTACTGCCTGCCACTGACCCCGAACGGCTGCGACTGCTTCGGCTGTTGCGAGCTGCCGGCCGATAGCGGCGACTTCGTGTGGCTGGGCTCGGAGGGGATCGATGGCACCACCGTCTGCACCTCTGATCAACTCGCCAATTCCGACATCTGCCACCCCTGCACGCCGGTCACCGACTGCTTCAACGACTGCGGCCACTGCGAGCTCTGCGTCGGCAAGACGGTATTGCCGCCCGACTGCTTCGATCCCGACGGCGGCGGCACCACCGAGCAGTGCCCCAATGGAGAACAGCCCTGCGGCGTGCCGGGACAGGATCCTTGCCCCTCAGGATATTACTGCATCACCGGTTGCTGCCAGGCAGGCCCCCAATAGACAACCCCAATAGAGGGTATTGGTAGCGAATACCCATAGAAAGCGCCTGCCAAGAGCACCCGCCGAGAGCATTCAGAGATCACTACGACACCAGCCTGAACGGAAAGATACGTCGCCGGTGACAGTCGGCGCTCAGAACCGTACAATGTGCAGTTCGTAGCTAAAGAGATTTATCATGTCTACAATTCGCATCACTTCATTCGCCGG
>Ga0164313_10004032_pt1 | contig 13115 bp, 11 predicted proteins | sample GuaBasSedimGuay4_FD_113735 | JGI IMG/M metagenome (GOLD analysis project Ga0164313, IMG submission 113735) | Subseafloor sediment microbial communities from Guaymas Basin, Gulf of California, Mexico - Guay4, Core 4569-4, 0-3 cm | ecosystem: Environmental > Aquatic > Marine > Hydrothermal vents... | reverse complement strand
TCATCGGCAGCAAGGACCGCGACCTCAAGGAGATCACCTCGGTGGCCTACCGCAAGGCGCAGGAGATCAAGGGTAGAGCCGACGCCGAGGCAGCGAACATCTACGCCGCGGCGTATAACCGTGATCCCGACTTCTATCGCTTCCTCAAGACCATGGAGGTCTACACCAGGACCATGGACAAGGACACGATCTTGCTGCTCTCCACCGACGGAGAGTTTCTGAGGTACCTCGAACGTGATCGGTGAGGTTTTGAATTAGGAATTGGGAATTAGGAATTAGGAATTCCGACCACCCCCCGGTCTTTCGAGGCCGGGGGGTTTTTTATTTCGGATTTCGGATTTCGGATTTCGGATTTTCGGACACGCCTTGGGAAACTGCCCGTGCTCACCGGAGGTGCCTGGCATCCCGATATGACGTTGTCCTCAAACCGCCGGCGGCAGCGGAGTGAGCTCAGGTCTCATCCGAAGGAGGAGGCCATGAGCCACGCGCTGGCGACGGTGCTTCACCGCGGCCGCAAGGCCGCGGGTAACGTCATGTCGGCGTGCCGTGGGCGCTTTGACCGGAGGTGTCTGGCTCCCACATTGTCGATGTCCTCATCGTCAATGTCGCGTGCCTGGCATCCTCCCGCGGACACGCGTCAATAAACGGGACACCTCGCTGTCGGAAGCACCTAACCTGAAACCCGGGCACGGACGCGGGCACGGGCACGGAGACGGGTTGGATCGGGCTTGGTGGTTTACTCGGCGGCCTGGAGGCGCTCCATCACCATCTTCAGATCGTTCCACACCTCGCGCTTGGCCTTTGGGGTCCGCAGCAGGTAGGCGGGGTGGAAGATGGGCATGAGCGGGGTGCCGCGGTAGGTGGACCAGCGACCGCGCATGGCGCCCATGGGCTTCGTGGTCCCGGTCAGCCGGTGCGACGCGGGTTTGCCGAGCGCCACCAGCACCGCGGGCTGGATAAGGTCGATCTGGCGATCGAGGTATGGCGCGCAGGCCGCGACCTCGTCTTCCTTGGGATCGCGATTGCCCGGCGGACGGCATTTGACAACGTTTGCGATGTACACGTCGGCCCGGTCGAAACCCATCGCAAAGATCATCCGGTCGAGGAGCTTGCCGGCCTGGCCGACGAACGGCCTCCCGGTGCGATCCTCGTCCGCCCCCGGTCCCTCGCCGATGAACATCACCCGAGCCCGGGGATCGCCCTCACCAAAGACCACGGTGTGCCGTTTCTCGCTCAGACGACACAGTTGGCAGCCGTCGGCCGACCGGGCAAGGGCTTCGAGAGAGTCAAGAGAGCTCCCGGCAGCAATCGGCTCGCTCGGGGGAGCGACATCAGGCGGCACCGGCGATTGCAGCCAGCCGACGTCGTTCAGATAGCGGTGGAGGTCACGGGGACGCATCGATCACGTCCAAGCAGAGCCGTCGGGGCTGTGCTCAACCCTTTTTCTTTTTGCCCTTGGGATCAGCAGGGGCCTCCTCCTTAGCCTCGACTTTCTTGGCCTCGTCCTTATCCTTGGCTTCCTTGGCCTTGTCGGAATCCTCGACCTCATCCACGGCCACAATCTGTCCGGTCATACCGAGAAGCCGCTGCAGGCGCGCCAGCTCGTCATCTCGCTCGGGGTCCTCACTCGGCACAGCCGCCGGCAATTCGGAGGTCGGCAGCACGTCGGGAATCGGCTTGGTACGTTCCGGCTCGGTAACGGCGCCAACCTCGGCGCGAAACTGCTCGACCATGGCTTGCCGATGGGCATCGAGCTCCTCCTGAGTGAGCACGCGCCACTTGACCGCTCCGGCCTCGACGTCGTCGCGTGCCTTGAGGGTCGATTTTTCATGGATGCTCTCGGTGCGGGGCTTGGCACCGTTGATCAGCTGCTCTGCGCGCTGGGAGACCACAACGATGTAGCGAAATATGGAGTCGAACTCTTCAGGCAGCTCAATCATGTCGAGAATTCCTTTTCGAGCGAGTTCTGGAACGCCTGTCTGATGGCGTCCAGTCTTGGTTTCATTCGGGTCGATTTCTGATGCTCGGCGATGCAGATGCCGACCAGGGCATCCACCGCCTCTTCGAGACGGTCGTTGATAATAGCATAATCAAACTCTCCCGCGACCTGAAACTCGCGTAAAGCCCATTGCAGGCGGCGTTTAATCGTCTCGGGGTGGTCCTGACGGCGCTCTCGAAGACGGACCTCGAGCACCTCGTACGACGGCGGATAGACGAAGATCTTGACGACGTCGGGAATCTGGGTCTTGACCTGGTTGGCGCCCTGCACCTCGATGTCGAGAAAGACATCGTGACCCGCCGCCAGTCTTTCCTCTACCGCTTGCCGCGAGGTTCCGTAACGAAAGTCCGCATACTCCGCCCACTCGAGGAACTCGCTCCTTTGGACCATGCCTTCGAAAGCGGCATCATCCACGAAGTAATAATCTACACCGTCGGTCTCCGCCGGCCGCGTCGGTCTGGTCGTGTGGGAGATCGAAAAGTGACCCTCAATACCCCCCTCCGCCAGCCGATCGATGGTTTCGCGGATCAGGGTCGTCTTGCCGCCACCCGACGGAGACGACACAATAAACAGAATTCCGCGCTCCACGGCAGTCACTCGCTCCTCCCCATTGCGTCAGCCCGCACTTCCCACCGAGTGTCTACTGCGGACGGCGAATGGCAGCCATCTGTCGTGCTTTTCTCGGATCGTGCTCCTCGACGTAGAGCTACTACGCCTGCGTCGCTCGATCCGCGAAAACCCCAACATCTGACTACCCTTCGCCGTCCTCGTTACGAAACCCGGTGAGAAATGCGGGCAACGGCATTCTACGCCATCATGGCCGAACCGGATGAGCTACACTGCTGGAAATTAGGTGGGCGGGCGCCCCGATCAAAGGGGCATGTCCATTACAGTGGTTGTTCGAGCATGGAGAGGAGAATCCTTTGAACCGAGTCATCAGGTTGACATTACTCGCGCTCGCCATCCTTTTCTTGGCTGTATCCGGCCCCGCGTGGGCGCAGGACGAAGGTATCGAGATGACCGGGGGCCACAGCCTGCCGATGCCTTGGGGCATTGGGCTCACCCTGTATAACCAGAACCAGCCCTACAAGATTAAGAACCTGGAAATCCCGCTCGCCGGCATCGACATCGGCGCGGCCGAGAATCTCCAGGTTCAAAATGACACCACCAGCTACCACTTCAAGTTCGACTACTGGCTCCTGCCGTTCCTCAATGTCTACCTGCTTGGCGGCTATATCGACGGCACCACCACAGTCGAGCTCGGCAACATCGATCTCGGACTCCCCATCCGCCTCAACGACATCCGGGTCGACTACGACGGTTTCATGTACGGCGGCGGCGTCACCCTCGCATACGGTGGGGAGAAGTGGTTCTCCAGCCTGACCTACGACATCACCCGCACCGACCTCGACCTCACGAACTCCTCGGTCCAGGGGTGGGTGCTGGCGCCGCGGGTCGGCTTGATCTTTGGCGGCGCCACCGTCTACGTCGGCGCCATGTACCAGCAGGCGGAAGAAACCCATGAGGGAATCTTCGAAATGCCCTACCTCGGGGAGGTTCCTTTCCGCGTCGAGCTCGAGCAGGCGGAAGATTGGAACTACGTGGTCGGCATGATGGCTGGCCTCAGCGAGCACTGGGTCCTCAACTTCGAAGGCGGTTTTGGTGAGCGTAAATCCATCCTCGCCTATCTCGAGTACCGCTTCGGAAAGCGTTAGCCCACATTTCTCGCCAGCTTTCTGCTACGGCCTGCGATGCACCGCCCCCAGCGGCGAGGAGATTGCCACCGCTGAATCGCTCGGTCGTCGCGCTGCTGTTTTTTGTGCTGTTGGTTTCGGCCCCGGGCGGTGCCCTGGAGACTGACCAGTATTACGCGTGGGGACGGCCGTTGGCGGACTCCACCGATGCCATCAACGGCAGGTTCAACCTCGAGCTCGAGCTGGCGCTCGTGGACTTCCCGGCCGATGCTCCGCCCGCGGAGTGCAGCGAAATTTCGATCGCCTATCGCAAGCGACTGCGCTTCATCCTCTTCCACTCCATTCAGCTGTGGACGATGAACACCTCGCTGGTGGCGCGCATCCCGGCCAACCCCGACGAGAACCACACGTACCGGAAGACAAACCTCTACTCCAACCACCCTCTCATCGACTCGGGAACCTGGATGCCCTTCACCCCGACCATCGAGGTCGCCGGCGTGCGCTTCGGCACCGATAAGCTGTCCCACCTCGTATCCTCCGGGTGGACCTACTACTCGACGTACAACAAAGCGCTGAAATCAAACGGCCACGATCCGCACGAGGCGGTTCGCGCCGCCGTCAGTCGCGGCATTCTCGAGGAGACCCTGATCCTCGGCGCCATGGCCTCGGGCGTGACCTCCATCGCGGATCTCGAGGCCAGCCTGCAAGGCATCTATTTCTATAGCGACCTCTGCGACGTCGAAGATCCGATCCTGCAGAGAGGGAATGACGGCTGGGCCATCACTCGTTCCATCGACCTGGCCGACTACGTCGGGCCCCGGTGGGACGAGTCCTACCAGCCGCCGATCTACAGCAAGGGCCGCTGGCGCAAGGTGCGGCCGGTGCTCACGACCTACTGCAGCCGTCTGGCGGACCCGCAGGTGGTCGAGATGCTGCGCCGGTACCGGGCGCGCGACACTCAGACCATCGTCGGCGAGGTGGTGGCCGAGTTGGTGGCTGTGGGAAAGCTCGAGGATCCGGCCCAATTCGGCCTCGAAGCGGTGTGCGCCATCCCCGAGGCGCCAGCCACATCACCTCCCGACCCCCTGACCTCACAACCACCTGCACCCTCGATCGACGCCTCCGAGATGAAGGAACGGATCGTCGCAGAGGAACAGGACAGACGACGAATGGCGCTCGGCCTCATCGGGTTCCAGCTCACCTACCCGCAGGTTGTCGCCGCCTCCATCGGTGTGATGGCAACCAGCCAGCCCTCGGACTACGACTGCCCCACGGCCTGCGACTTCTGGGGGCCCTTTGCCCAGATCGAGCCCGGCCTCGGTGGCGGCAAGCTCAGCGTCGGCTGGGGGCGCGCCATCGCCACGACCGGCAAGGACGGTCGATTCCTCACCAACGTATTCATGGCCCTCGCCGGCAAGGCCACCGTCCTCCGGACCTGGGGCGATTACGGCGCGGTGGAGTCCGGCCGCACCTACGCCGGCGCCGAGCTTGATTTTTCGGTCGCCCGGGTCAACTTCGGTCTCGGCATTCTCTATCGCGTCAGCAGCGGCGACGACAGCCCATGGCTGGTAACGGGCGGCATCGGCTGGGGGTTTTGAGAGGGCTTGGGGCTTGAGGCTTGAGGCTTGAGGCCTGAGATCGATGACGATGGCCGCGGGCTCAAATCCATGGGGCGATGGCCCAAGCCCCAAGCCTCAAGCCCCCCTTTGACCCCTCACGGAGACGTTTCGTCTCCATTCGAGGTCGGATCCGACCATGTCCGAATTCCCGATCACGGGGTACGGATTCCCGAAAACAGGAGGTTTCCACCCCTCGTGCCCTTGCCCTGTTACGTGCATGGATCTTGCATCACTTCTCTCCGAGGTACACAGTGGGTTCACGCGACGATTTTGAGCGGCCATCGCGGTCGCAGGACATGGCTGGGGAAGAAGCCCGTCACGGCCGCCCTCGTGTAGTGATTTTCGAGGATAAAGGCGAGCCCAGGGTGGAGATCCTCGAGCTGCCCGAGTCGGCACACCTCGGCGATCTCTTCTGCCATAGCGGCATGCATTGGCAGATCATGGCGACACGCACCGGTGACCGGGTGCTCATCGCCCGCCCCGCCGAGGCCTGAGCCACACACACCCGCAGACCTCACCGCCACCGCATCCGGCAGGAGAGACGAACCGCGGTAGAATCTCCGTTGGGAAAATATTGTGAAAGACGTTCATTTCCTTTCACGGGTGGCACAGATCGCACTCACGGCGCTGATCACCGTCGCCGGCTGCTCGACCAGCGCCCCACAACAGACGGAGTTGATGAAGAAGACTGACCTGACGGTCTCTTCGGCCCAACTGCAGGTTCAGGTTCGGTCGCTCGCCGGCCGCTTCTCGGGCCTCATGGAGGAGGCCGGAGAAGAGGTATTGGAGCAGACCGACGATCCGGCAATGCGCCGCAGCGCGCTGCTATGGCTGACCAACGGTATCCCGGCCATGCAGCACGCTCTTTTCCGACCCGACCCGCTCGCCGCCCTCCTCGACGGGTGGTTTCTGGTCGCGCAGATGCACTTTTACTTCGAGGAACAGGCCCCTGACGACCTCCCACAAAATTTCGCCGAGATTGCCCTCCGGATGCTCGACACCATGGAGGCCGACATCAAGGACATCGTCGTCAGGGCCGGGTCCGAAAACAGCTACGAGACGGGGCGGCAACTCGTGTACGACGCCGCCCGCACGTATCCGATCACCAACTCCTTCGCATCGCGGCAGGGCTCCACCATCGTGCTTTCCGAGTTCACCGCGCGCGCAAGCAGCGGGGCCCTCAAGTCAATCGGCTCACTGACCGAGACCATGGATGACCTCATCGCCCGCTTCGACCTCCACGCCGAGTACCTGCCGAAGCAGGCTCGCTGGCAGGCGCAGTTGATGATGATCGACGAGGGACTCAACACCGTCGGCTCTTCCGTGGAGTATCTCGCCTACATCGAGGTCGTATCCGGACAGATCGACCGGCTGACCCCGATCGTCGAAGCCTTGCCGGATCTTGTGGCCGAGGAACGGGTGGCGGCCCTCGAGGCGCTCGACGCCGAGCTTTCGAGGATCCTGAACTTTATCGACCAACAACGGACGATCCTCATGCACGAGGACGTGCCAGGAGAGCGCGAGGCGGTCCTCACCGCCATCCGCGAGGAACGGATTGCCGTGTTGGAAGCGATTGCCGAAGAGCGCCGGATCGTGCTCAACGCCCTCCGCGAGGAGCGGGTCGCGACTTTCTCCGATCTGGACGAGCTCATGGACCAGGCCTTCACCCGTGAGATCAACAAGCTGTTCATCCGCGCGCTGATCCTGATCGCCATCCTGCTTGGCGGCTTCGCAGCCATCACCTTTCTCGGTGTCCGGGCGCTCAATAAACACAACGAGAAATAATCATCGGCCCACAGAGGCCCATTCGACCACCGGCTCGACCCACTCCGGGCGCGGGCGGTAGAAGGCGCCATGGCCGCCGCCGAGGTGGAGGCAAAAACTGGGAGAGACCACCGGTGTTATTCCGATTGATTTTCAGGCAGTTTTCGAGTCGATTTGACACGAACTGGTCGAGACACTCGTGTGTTTTTGGAACATAGGCGTTTGCAGGGATGGATTTGAGGCGCGGCCACCAAAGTTGCTGCTAGGAGAATGAGGGCTGGTGCGGCGACGTCTCGAGGGCGCAAGACGTGTTCCCATTGAAGGTCGGATGAACTGTGAAGCCTGAGTGGCGTCGCCGCAGGGCGTTCGTCACGGATTTCAGGGCCCATTTGACTTGATATGACCGCCCTAAGGTGGTGGTCGGACCGGCGCCGAGGATCGCAACGGGGGTGAGGCGCATGGCAAGACAGTCGGTGCGACGGCAGATCATCCGCCGCATCTTTGACGCAGCTGCTGAACCCTCACTTTGGTCCGAAGCCTTGGCCGTGGCCAAGGAGATGCTTCGGGCTGACGCGATGCTGCTCGAGCACAGAGATCCCATCGCAGGCTCGATTCGGATCGTGGCGGCCCCAGGATTCGAGGCCTCGGTCGTATGAACTTATAACCGTGAGTATCTCGACCAGGACGAGCTGATCGCCGCATCACTAGGCGAACCACCGGAGGTCATCATCTCGAGCAGACGCTGGCTTCAATCTCAGAGTTTCGTCAACACCAGCGTGAATCGGCACCTGCTCCATCCGAGCGGTCTCGCCCATGTCGCGGGTACATCTGTCCTCAACGAGCCTGGGATCTATGCCGCATTGTGGATGGCGCGTACTCACACCAAGCCGGATTTTTCAGAGGACGATTATCGAATTTTCCTTGATCTGCTACCTGACGTGCGGCGGGCGATCACTGTCAATCAGCGTGTGCACCAAACAGATCTCATAGCAGAACTCGCGTTTGCAGCGTTCGACCGACTGAACCTGGGGGTTGTTCTCCTCGGCCTAAAGGGGCTGCCGATCATGGCCAATCGCGAGGCAAAGCATATCGCCGAAGACGGGGACGGGTTTCTCATTCTGGGAGACGGGCCAGCCGCCTCACGACACATTGAAACTCGTAGTTTGCGCAACCTCATCAATCACGTGGGCCCAACTGATCTATCGACCCGTCGATTCGCAGGGGGGGGAATCCGGCTCACGAGACCGTCGGGACGGCCCGATTACCTGGCCGTCGTTCTACCGCTTCCGAGACGGTGCCAACCAGTGGCGTGTGACGAAGTCTTCTCCGCGCTATTCATTAGCGATTCCGAAAACTCGGAGATAGACGTAGATCATTTGATGGGCGATCTTTTTCGCCTAACCGCTGCGGAGCAGCGACTTGTCAAACAGCTTTTTCGGGGCGGTGGTCTCACCGCCGCTGCCGAACAACTCGAATTGTCCCGAAACACCGTGCAAACCCAGCTTTCGAGCGTATTCCGAAAGACAGATACCGGGCACCAAAGCCGATTAATGACGCTTTTGGCGAGAGTTGTCGCGCCATTCAAGGGACCTGACGATTCTTCCGGGTTTGACATACGCCCGCTCAAACGGCGCAATGATGAGTAAGAAATGAGGTTTTTTTTCCTGTTTTCACTCATTCGAGTGATGACAATTCCCTCCGTCGGCCCAATATTTGGGTTTAACTGGAATCGCCGCCGCTCTCAGCATGTGGTGGGCCGAGGATTACGGCAGACGATCAACATCGCCACGAATGAGAAAAAGAAGGAGGGTGTCCTAATGTCCCAAGGAAGAACTCGGATTGGATTCGTGGTACTGGTGGCGTTGTTGGCCGCCGTGGCGACCGTTGTGCCAGTGCAGACCAACGCCTATTGCATTGGAGAGGACGGCATGAACTGCCTGACCTGTTGGACAGTAGACTGGCAGATTTTCGTCGGTTGTGCTTGCGTCCCTGCCTGGGGAAAGAGCGGGGCCTGTAAGTGCTGCTGGGGAGGAGGCAACTGTTGGCTACAAGGCGATGGTTGCTATTCAATAATCATCAGATAGACGCCATGAGAAGACTCGAGGCGTTTATCAGGGTCACAATTTCCGCGTTCGTGGTGGTAGCCGTGGCGGCTGTGGCCGCTGCTGGCGCCGAGAGCGCGCGAGTCTTTATTATCTTCGATCTCAAGGGGAACATGCCCGACGATCACCCCGCGCTCGAAGTGACCGCAGAATCTGAGGATGGTAGCTGGTCTGCTAGGACGGAGCTCGGCATCGACTCTCCACTTGTAGCGACCGTCCTGACAGGGCGGCTGTGGACATTTAGGGTCAAGGGTCGCGATATCTGGGCACCTGAGCGGACGGTTTTCGTCGGATCACAAACCAAAGAACTCGTGCTTCCCATTTGGCCTGCGGGCACTGTGAATGGCAGACTGTTATGGCTCGAGGACGAAGCTCTCGAAAGGCTCGACCTCTGGTTGTGGCCGGCCTCGGAGCACCAGGGCGGGAGCGCCGCCTTCGGACACATCGAATGCAACCTCGAAGGCGCGGACTTCGAATGTGCGTTGCCGCAGGGTAAGTGGGATCTGAAGCTCCGGGTTCCCTCCCACGTTTCATTCCTGTACTGGGCCAGGACCGTCGGCAATCAGCCCGTGAAACTCGGAACGCTGCGTCTGGTGCAGGGTGCATCAGTGCTCGGGTGGGTGGAGTCCATTGAGGGGCCCATTTCCGATGCCGCGTGTTTGCTCGAGCTGACGCCATTCAGTCAGAATCTGGAGGAGTCTGATGCGAGCCGGCTTACGCGCACCTCTGCTAGGGCTACGCCGGATGAAAGGGGCTTCTTCCAGTTCGACGGGGTCGCCCCAGGTCGCTATGTCGTGACGGCGATGAAGGAGGGGTACGCCCCCGCGACGGTGTTCCCCGTCGATGTCCTCGAGGATGCCGAAACGACAATCCCGGGCAAAGTCGCGCTCCACCCACCTGTGCGGATCGAGGTGGAGGTCATTCCGCCACTCGATCCTCTGGAGCAGGCGTGGGAGCTGTCGCTTTACGAGTGGGGCCGCATGGGGACCTTTCAGACACGACGTCGGCCGTTGGTATCCGAACGGGCATCCGAGGCGGGAACCTGGGAGAGCGGCCCACTGTCGCCCGGGGAGTATTTCCTCTTGTTGTCTACCTCATGGGGCTCATCGTGGGATTCCCGGGAAATCTCACTTGCGACGAGCGACAAACTCGTACATTTTTTGACTGACATTGTCCCCGTGCGGGGAACGGTCATCCTCGGCGACGTGCCGATCGCCGCGCGGATCTCCTTTATTCGCGACGCCGATGAAGAAAGTGGTGCCGGCGGATCGACCGTCAACGCTCAGACAAACTTCGACGGCGAGTTCGAGTGCGACCTCCCGGGGGAGGGCGTATGGACCGTCCACGTTGCCTCGAAGCAGCCGCTCGTTCAGCGGATGGTGCCCGAGGTGCGGGTTTCGCGTGTGGGAGGCTCCCAAATTGCGCACGTCGACATCGAGCTTGCCGATTTCCGGATCAGAGGCAGGGTTGTGGATGGTGCTGGAGATGGGGTGCCTTATGCCGTCGTCGTTCTTCGAGACCTGGGGCCCCATCAGGGAGCCTTGGGGGCAGAGACCGACGACCAGGGCCGGTTCGAAGTTCACGGTCTTGCCGAGGGACGCTATTCGGGATACGCCCGCGAAGGTGACCGCCAATCCGACAACGTTGAGTTCGAGGTGAGAAAGGACCGATCGCCGCACGACCTCGTACTAAAGCTCAAGGAGGACGCGACAGTCCGCGGCCGCGTTGTCGGTGGTGTGGGAACGGGGGTACCAGGCGCCTCGGTTGCCTGGATGACGGCGGCCGCCAGTTCGCACGCTCCGGCAACTACCGGTCTTGACGGCGCCTTCGAAACTAGGATACCTCGCGGCAAAATCACGGTCCTTCTTTACGTCCTCGCTCCTGGATACGCGCTGCACGTTGAGCGCTGGAACGGACAACGAGAGGGATTCGTCCTCAAGGTCTCGCAACTCGGGGGAACTGTCATTCTCGGTGGGGTCGGGGATGTGACCGCGTCCGGCCGTTTCCCGGCGTTATTCCGCAATGGGTTGATTATCCCCTGGCTCAAGGGATGGGCGGGTCTTCACGGCTCGCCTCAACCTTCTGATTCTGAAGCCACATGGTCGATTCCAATGCTCGAACCCGGCATTTACTCCGCCTGCGGAGTAACATTGGCCGACCTCCCGGCTGCGATCGAGGCCGGGGCAACCGGTTTTGTGTCAGACTGCGATACGGGCACCCTAAGCCCTGGGAACATTCTGGAGCTCGAACTTGAATAGCTGTTGCTGTTGATCACATCCACCCGGAACGAGCCGCCCATGTTGGCGGCTCGTTTTTTGCGAAGCCACCTTTATTCGCGCCGATTGGTCCTCAATCAGATCGCCCATCGAAGACCGAAAGCGCGACGCTCGCGAGGCGCGCGAAGCGTCAAGGGCGCGCCGCCGAAGTTGCGCCTTTTTCTCATCGGGGCAAACCTCGCTCTCGCATCATTGCCCACTCAACCACCAGCTCGATCCACTCTGAGCGCGGGCGGTAGAAGGCGCCGTGGCCCCCACCAAGCTCGAGGACTATCTCAACGTGGTCGTGGGGGCTTGGGCTGCGTCTGAAAAAGCCCTCGCAGGAGCCGACGAGATCATCCGAGGCCTCCCGAACGGACAGCAAACGACCCCGCGCGACGATCTCGGGATGCGAATCGAGCCAAGGATTGCAGGCGGCCATGAAGACGAAGTTCACGTCATCATTGGCCAGCATTGACGATGTCGCGATGGCGATCCCGCCGCCCTTTGAAAACCCGACGACGGTCACATGGTCCGGCGGCACACCGGCCACCAGAATCTCTCGCACCTGGTCGACGACCCTGTCCGCGTACAACATCCCGTCGGTGCCGGCGGGTCGGGCCTCCGAGATCACGATAAACCCCCGCGCGGCCAAAGTCGCGAGGATCTCCTCGTACTCGTAGACACCGAAGCGCGGGTGGGTCGGCCGCACGCCCTCGGTCTCGATGATCGCGCCGTGGAGATAGAAAAGCCAGCGGGCGTCGGGGTCGATGTTTGCAGGCACCGCCGCTAACACAACCGTCTTCGTATGCGCAGGCTCGACGCTATCCGGATCCCCGCATGCCGTCAATGCAATGGTCGTCAAGATCCCGAGCATGCCAATCGCCATTCCGTTCATTTTCCACCCCGGCAACATGGTACAACCCGTCGGTGTCCCTTTGCCTCCATTCCGCTGGGCCGGGCCGACCTTGGTGCATGGCCACTTTATGGAGTCATCGACGCCCTTCGAGCGTCGTCACCGAAGAAAGGGCGCCGGGGATCGGACCCGGCGCCCCTCCGTTGGATCAAAGGCACAGACCTTTCGGTGCTACTTCAGATCGATCACGACCTTGTCGATCGTGCCCGTAAAGCGGGTCTCTTCCCCGATGCCGAGACCTTCGGCGACGGGGGTCTGATTGTCGAGGCCGACATCGGCGGTCTCGTCGGCTGAAAACAGATTGGGTTGCGTCTTTTCGATACGACCTTCCACCACGGCCTCTCCATTGACTAGAAGAGTCGCCGTACCGCCCTTGCCGAGACCGTCGCCGTCGTAGGAGAAATCGAGCTTGACGGTTGCCGAGCCTGCAGGGAGCTCCTCGGGCGCGGACACGGTGTACCGCTCGAGACCGAGGTAGTTGTAAACAAAGGCCGGTTTGCCGTCCTTCATGTAGAGCGACCAGCCGCCGAATCGGCCGCCCTGGGTGAGGATCACCCCGTTCGCCCCCCCTGCCGGGATCTCGAGCTCGGCCGTGATCGCGAACGACCGGTTCTTGATGTTGATGAAGGTGTTCTCGAGCATCCCCTCCATGCCCTCGTAGAGGGTCAGCGAGGTCCGGTCGCCGAGTAGATCCGGACGCCCCGCGAGGGCGGGATTGGTCCGCTCGATGGTCCGGTCGTCGATGGGCAGGACGTGGTACTTCTCC
>Ga0164313_10004031_pt1 | contig 13115 bp, 10 predicted proteins | sample GuaBasSedimGuay4_FD_113735 | JGI IMG/M metagenome (GOLD analysis project Ga0164313, IMG submission 113735) | Subseafloor sediment microbial communities from Guaymas Basin, Gulf of California, Mexico - Guay4, Core 4569-4, 0-3 cm | ecosystem: Environmental > Aquatic > Marine > Hydrothermal vents... | reverse complement strand
GCGGTTTCGTAGTCACGCGGATCGATCTGCAGGAGCACGTCGTCTTTCTCAAAAAATCCGCCGGCTCTGAATGCCGGGGCGACCCGGATGATCCGACCGGAAACCTCACTGGCCAACGTGCTCTCCGTTCGGGCCTGTACGGTTCCCTGGCTCCTGATGTTGATCACGAAATCGGCTTTCCGTGCGGTCAGAATCTCAACTCGCATGATCGCCGGCGGGGGACGGCGCGATTCCGCTTCGGGTTTTGCCTTGAGTATCATCCAGGAAAGGAAAAGCGCACCAACAATCACGATGACCGGGAGGAGGGTTTTCAGGATGCGTTTCATGAAGATCTGGAGTCGAGGGCCCGATCAGTTCTGCGGCGTGGCCGAAAACGAGCCGCCCAGGGCAAGGTGGAGATTGATCCGATTCTGGAGACGTAGATTGCGGGTGGAAAGGAGGTCGCGCTGAGCCAGGAACGAGCGGCGCTGGGATTCGAGAACCGTGATGATATCGGAAAGACCCGCCTCGTATTCCTCCCAGGCGAGATCCTCAGCCGCCATGGATTCCTCCTCTGCCCATTTGAGGGCCGTTTCTTCGCGACGCAGGGTGTTTTCGGCGGCGAGCGTGGTTTCCACTTCGCGGAAGGCCTGAAGGGCGGAGCTGGCATAGGCTGCCAGAACGGCCTCCCGATCCGCTTTCGACCGCTCGGCGCCTGCCTGGAGGCGACGACCCTGGAAGAGGGGTTGGGTAATGCCTCCGGCGAGGTTCCAGAAGCTGAAATCGCCATTTACCAGATTTCCGAGTTCGGCGCTGGTGGTGCCGGCGCTCCCGGTCAGTCGGATCGAGGGCAGCATGGCTTTCTTTGCCTCCCGGTATCGGGCATCGGCAGCGGCGAGTCTCCGTTCGGATGCGATCAGATCCGGGCGACGGGAGATCAGATCGGCCGGCAGGCCGGCAGGAACGGTGGCCGGTGGTCGGGGTAGATGGGTTGAGGCGACCTGGCTGGCGTCGGGATAGCGGCCCAGGATTGTTTCCAGCGAACGGATCGCTTCATCGCGTCGGCGAAGACGAAACTCAAGGTTACTGGCCGCGCCCGCAACATTGGCCCGGGTGAGGCGTAGATCGAGGGCCCGGCTGAGTCCGGTCCGGAAGCGATTCTCGATTGTTTCGAGATTATTCTGGAAGCTCTGGTATATGTCTTCGGCCAATCGGACCTGCAATTCCGCTTCGACCGCGTTGAACCAGGATCGGGCGGTGATTGCCGAGAGGGAGAGACGGGCGGCCGCATAGTCTGCCTGGACGGCCTCATAGTCTGCCTCTCCGGCCCGGGCGCGGTCGTTGAGACGGCCCCAGATATCGATCTCCCAACTGAGGTCGAGGGCCAGGCTGTAGGATTCGGTTCGTAGTCTGTCGTCCACGCCGGAGCCGGACGAACGCAATTCCCGCTGTGATCCGTCAGCACCGACCGAAAGCTGGGGGTAGCGATCGGCACCGCTGATGACCGCAGATGCCTGGGCGGCGCTCAGACGGGCAGCGGTCGCGGCGAGATCATAGTTGGCTTCGATGGCTTCCGCCACAATTTCGGTGAGTGCCGGGTCATCAAATGACTCGATCCAATCCGTGGCGGGTACCGGATCCTGGTCCGAGGTTTCGGCTGCGGTCCAGGCGAGTGGCGTTTCCAGTGTGAGTTCGGACGAAGTGTCGGGCGCCTGCGTGTGGCATCCCGCCAACCCGCAAATCACTGCCAGGAGCGCGAGAGAGGTTGGTCTGGGAGTCACGGATTGGTCAGGCAGGTCTGTTTCGGGCGGAGGGAAAGTGGGCGGCTTCCGCCCGAATATGATTCGTTGATCGTAAGGTGACGCGTGTCTGGCCGCGTTTGTTACCGGAGAGCGCAAAAATCGAGGAAATCAGAATTCAACTTTGTGGGCAAGGTAGCTCACCGGGTGTTGCAGGTGGTTGGCCGCGCAGCGTGCAGACTGATGACGACAGGAGAATCCGGTGGCCAGAATCGTCCTTCCTGTTTCGGTCTCAATCCGATCGATCTGCGGCCCCCAGTTCTGATCGAATATTTTCCGCGAGATGTCGGCATGTTCGGATTCGTGGCCATAGATGCCAGCCATTCCACAGCAGCCGACCTGCTCGATCGCAAGATCGACCCCGAAATGGGAGAAGACCGGCTTCCAGGCCTCTGTCAGGTGAGCATCACCGGCAGATTCCATGCAATGCGGGAACAGGGTCGCCGAACCCGGGTTTTGGTCAGACCTGCGCCGGTTCTTCCCGGGCACGGACGACATCAACCATTCCTGAATCGTCTGGACCCGGAGTTCGCGCGCGGCGGGCGGTCCATAGAGGACGTATTCGTCGCGGTAGGTCAGGGCAACGCTGGGTTCGACCGCGACCAGGGTGTATCCCCGGGATTGAAGATCCAGAAGATGGGATACATTTCTTGCGACCACCTGTCGCAGGCGGGCGAGGTAGCCTTTGATGTGAAGGGCTTTGCCGTTTTCGAAAAACGGATGTACGAAAACGCGGTGTCCAAGGACACTCATCAGGCGACAGGTATCCACCACGACCCGGGGGTCGAACAGGCTGGTGAATGCGTCCTGAAGGATGACGACGGTGGGTGTATCGGATTCGGGCTGGGATTTGGCCAGAAATCCGAACCCGGCACGATTCAGTCTCGCTTTCAGGTTGGGCACAACGAACTCCGGCATGTCGACCAATCCGATCCGGCCCATCATCGTTTTCGCCAGTCCGGTTCCCCCGAGAGAGCGGGCGATCGAGGCAAAGGTCGAAGCCGGACCGGCGACCCGCTCAAATCCGGCGACGATTCGATCGCGGACCGGCCGGTGATTTCGAGCGTAATAGGCCTCCTGAAAGCGGGCCTTGAACTCGGGCACATCGACGTGAATCGGACATTGCGAGACGCAGGCCTTACAGGCCAGGCATCCCGCCATGGCCTCCCTCGTCTCCTCGGCAAATCCCCCGGAAACGGGTCCACCTTGGCGCAACCATTCGCGCATGACCATGGCTCGACCTTTCGGGGAGTGGATCCGATCCCGGGTTCCCTTGTAGGAAGGGCACATGACCGAAGTAATGGACTCCGCGAAACAGGCTCCGTTGCCGTTGCAGGCGAAGGCCTTTTCGTATTCCTGCCTGAGATCAGCCGGAATCTCCCGATCGAGCTGACCGCGGAGAGGGGACTCGATGGGTCGCACCCTGTCCGGATGCGAAAGCGGCGTCACAATCTTGCCCGGATTGAGTCTGTTGTCGGGATCAAAGGCCTCTTTGATCCGTCTCAGTTCCCGGTACAGTTCCGGTCCGAAGAATTCGGGTGTATATTCGCTTCTGAGACCGCGGCCGTGTTCGCCCCACATGATGCCGTGATGTTTTTGAACCAGAGCGACCACCTGGTCGGAAATTGTTCGGACCAGGGATTCATCACCGGGGTCGGTGAGGTCGAGGGCGGGGCGAACGTGAAGGCAGCCTGCATCCACATGACCGTACATGCCATACTCCAACCCGTGCCGGTCGAGTAGATCGCGGAAGGCCCGCACATAGGACGCGAGTTCGGTGGGTGGCACGGCGGTATCCTCCACAAAGGCAACCGGCTTTCGTGGTCCCGGGAGGTTTCCGAGAAGCCCGACGCCCCGCTTTCTTACCTCCCAGAGGTCGGCAATCTCGGTCGGATTCCTGGTGAAGACCGATCCCGTAACCTTCGGGTGAACCGCGGATCGGCCTTCAATCGCCCGCACGAGTTTTTTGGTGGACGCGTCCAGGGCTTCGGGGTCATCTCCCGTGAATTCCACGAAATTGGTCGCACCGGTTCCTCTCCCGATATCGTCACCGAGCAACTCGCGGATTCGGGGGAAGATCTCATCCTCACGAAGGCGCTCGAGGATCTTCTCATCGAGGGTTTCCACCGCGACCGGATCGTAAGCCTGAAGCGGTCCGGCATCGTCGAGGGCATCGAGGAAGCGCGCGTATTTGAGGACGACCAGTTGCCGATGCTTCGGCAGCGGGGTCAGTCGGAGCCTGGCGCGTACGATCATGACCAGGGTGCCTTCGGAACCGCAGACAAGGGGAACCAGATTCAGTTTCCCTTCGGGCTGGCGGACGTGGGCGAGGTTGTACCCGGTGAGGAAGCGGTTCATCGGGGGGAAACGGGCGCGAATCAGGTCGGCCTGTTCGGTGGTGATCCGCTGGACGGTGGCGGCCACATCCGCCAGGCGGGTTCCTGCCTCGATCACGAGGTCGAGTTGCGACTGGTCCCAGGACTGTATCCAGTGAGTGGAGCCGTCGGCCATGACGACCTGGATGGCCATGGTATGATTGCTGGTTCGGCCGTAGACCCGCGAACCCTGACCACAGGCGTCGGTCGAGATCATACCGCCGATCGTAGCCCGGCTCGAGGTCGAAACATTGGGAGCAAAGAACAAGCCGTGCGGCTTCAGCACGCCGTTCAAACGGTCGAGGATGACGCCGGGTTCAACTTCGACCCACTCTTCCTCCGGATTTATCTCATGGATCCGGTTGAGGTATTTTGAACAGTCGACCACGATACCCGTGGTCAGGGATTGCGCGTTCGTCCCCGTGCCTCCCCCTCGGGCGGAAAAACTCAGTGGGCGAAACCGCTCCTCGGTCCCCAGGCGGAGCATGCAGGCGACATCCTCAGCGGAGCGGACATGGACGACCGCCGCGGGCAGGAACTGGTAGATACTATTGTCGGTCGCGTGGACGATACGGGTCGCCAGATCGCGCCGGACCTCGCCTTGGAACGCGGTGTGATCCAAAGCTTCAAAATAGCGGTCGACTTCAGGACTGGTGCAGGAACTCATCCCACCTGAATTGGACGAAGCGCCGGTGGCGGTTGATAAAAGCGATCACATTCATCGGAATCGCAACGATTCTGTAACCACCGGTGTCGCCTTCTCAAGAGGTTTCGAGGACCATTCGAAGGGATCAGAGCACAAGGGCACCAAGTTAAGCACCGGTCTGGGAATTTTCGACGAAGAACAGCCGACGGGGTCAAACCTTGATTTGTGCATTGGCAGGCACGAATGCAAGGAATGACCCCGGGGCACACCGATGCCTGCTTCGAAAAATGGAAAATCCAGACTGCAGTCCGGAGATGCTCAGTAGTACGCTTCCGACTGCTCCTTTTGAGGAAGCCAGTGGGAGAGCACGTCGATCACCGGTGTAATGAACTCCGGCTCGTTGCGATTGTAGGTCCAGGAGGTGAATACTCCGGCGGATCCGACGATCAGGAAAGCGAGCAGGACATAGGGATTCACCCGGGAGGTGTATTTGATCGCGATGGTCAGAGCGAGGACGCCAACCAGCAACAGCAGGAAGATGGCCACCGCGTCAAGCGGCAGGCCTTCAATCGTTGGTAGATGCTGCAGGTATTGATTCATCTCGCTGCCGAGGAGGCGTGCTTTTTACCTATCGGCACCGAGGAATCAGAGTTTAGCACCAGGGTTTTCGTCGGCATTGACCCATCCGGATACCCCTTCGCTGTAGTGCTCCTTTTTCCAGATCGGCACGCGTTTCTTGACCTCGTCGATGACGTAACGACAAGCGTCGAAAGCGGCATCCCGGTGTCTGGCGGTGACGCCGACCCAGACCGCGAGATCACCCAGGGCCAGGGACCCGATGCGGTGCACGCAGGTGACGGAGAGAACCGGGAAACTGTCCCTGGCCTCGGCCAGTATCCGACATCCTTCCTTTTCAGCCAGAGGTTTAAATGCTTCGTAATCAAGACCTTTTACGGAGCGACCGTCGTTGTGATCTCGGACCCATCCCTCAAAAATGACCAGGGCGCCGGCCTCCTGATTGGCCAGTTGCGTTCGGGCTTCATCGGCCCGGATGGGTTCGTCGGACAAGAAGAACATGCGGGATCAACCTCCAGCGACCGGGGGGATGAATACAACGGTATCACCGTCACTCAGGTGCGTTTTCCAGGATGCGAATTCATTGTTAATCGCCACCTTGAGACGGTCCATGGGAAAAGTGATTCCATGGCGTTCCGCCAGTTCCTGGAAGAGTTGGGCAGGATTTTCGGCCTGGGTCCGGAGGGTTTCCTCCGAAAGTCCCCTCTCTTCGCGCAGGCTGGCAAAATACTGAATTTTCAGGTGGATGGCAGGCATTGACCGGGCAATCGCTTCGATGTTCGTTGAGGCGCCGAAGGCCTCGGGGGTGTCCGTATCGATGAGTTCATCGGGATATGGGCATGCAATCAAAACCACTCGATCCGATTTTTCAAGGATGCGCCGAAGACTGAATTGCCCCGAAGGGATGGTTGACCGGATCAGGTCCAGAGCGGCCGGCTCATAGATACAACACAGTGGTTCGGCGCGGCCGTCCCCGGGGCTCCTGAACGCAGTGGCGACTGCGTTCGGATCTCGACTTGCCATAAGTAGCTGAAGGGTCGCGGACCGGAGGCGAGGCAGATCGACCGGAATGACCAGGATACCGGAATCAGGGTAGGTCTCCATAACCGACTTGATCCCTCCCAACGGGCCGAGGTCGGGATCGGTGTCGTTGACCCGGTCACAGTCCGTTGGGTCGAGAACCTGATTCTGGCGGGCGCTGACCGTAACCGGAAGTCCGAGATCGCGGAGTAATCCCACCGATCGGTTGATCAGGGTCTGGCCGCCGATGGTCAGACGGGCCTTGTCGCATCCCATACGACGGCTTGATCCTCCGGCCAGAACCGCTCCGCGAAGGGGAATTGTCATACGGGCACCAGGTTAAGGCCGGAACAGGAGGAATTGCAGCCATCTGCACCTGGCTTCCGGGAACGGCGGCACAGCGCCGTTGCTACACCAGAGCTCAACTTGAATTGCTGTAGCCACGCCGCTGTGCCGGCGTGCCTGGTGGGCGATCGCCAGTGGGTTCGAGCGAGTCGGCACGACTCAAATGCCTCAACTCTATCCTTCCTGTCAGTGCCTGACATAGCCATTCATGACCGTCTCCAATGTTTCATGGGGCCCATAGTCAGGCGGGTAGATCCGAGAGGGGGGCAGGGAGATTCGTGCGTGCGAAATCAGCCTTGCCCCCTTGCTTCTCAAGCAGACCCACCTGCCCAATCACGATTCCCGGGCAGGTCGATTTGCACATGTCGTACAGGGTCAGAGCGGCAATTGATGCCGCCGTCAGTGCTTCCATTTCGACCCCGGTCCTGGCTTCAGTCGATACGGTCGCGTCGATAATGACCAACCCGTCACCTTTCATTTCAAGCGTGACCTGGCATTGGTCCAGAGGAAGGGGATGGCAGAGCGGAATCAGTTCAGATGTTCGCTTGGCCGCCATGATCCCGGCGAGACTGGCCGTATGGAAAACGGGCCCCTTGGCGAGATGAAGTTCCTGTCCGTCAAATTGCCGGGCAAGGGTCTCCGGCAGGTGAACTTGAGCGCGGGCACGCGCTGTGCGGCGGGTGGTCTTCTTGCCGCCGACATCCACCATCCTGGGGCGGTTCTTCGGGTCGAGGTGTGAAAACATGGGCGCTGGGTTGGATCTGGGTTGATTGAAGGATTGCGGTGGAAGCCTGGGGATCGGCCCGGATCGCTGACGGGGACAGGCATGGTGCCTTTCATCGCTCATCCACGATGATCCGGCAAGTCAGGAAGAAGCCCAGTGTGGGCCCGCTAAGGATTGACTGCCGGCAGGGGCGGACACCATCGTACCCGGTCGCAAATCCGCGGCAGCGCGCCATGCACATCGAAATTTTTGCCCTCTGCGATTCAGCCGCCGACTATGGCGGGAAACTCAGCCTGCTCGGAGCCTTCGACGGGATCTTTTCCCGCGAGGCACCGGTTGTGCAGGCCCACTGCGCGATTGCCCTGAGACTGAGGGTCGCCAAGGTGGAGGAAGGTCGCCACCAGATCCGCTATAACTTGATCGATCCGGACGGAAAACTCGTGGTACCGTCGATCGAAGCCAAAGTCGATGTGAAGATACCCGAGCACAGGGAGAGCGTCGCCATCAACCTGATCGTAAACCTCCAGCAACTGAAGTTCGAGCGATTCGACAGGTTCACTCTGGATCTCGCCATTGACGGCCGTCAGGAAGCTTCACTTCCCGTTTCCGTCGTGCAGCGGAAGTAACTCGAGCGGATGGCCCGAGTGGAGCCGGACAGCACCTATTTCTTCGTTACAATCCAGAGGGCGTGGATCACACCCGGGATGTAGAAGAGCAGGCAGAGAATGATATTGATCACAAGATCCTTGCCTGCGCCCGCTTTGAGGAAGACACCGACCGGGGGCAGGAGAATGGCCAAGATGATCTGGAGAATGGGCATGGGATTCGAGGGTCTGGGTTGGTTTTTCGCTCGGTTCGCAGCCAGGGGCGGCGTTCCGGAATTCAGGGATATTGACAGCACCGCTTGCAGGCGTGGCAAGCTGGAAATGGTTACGTGGTCGAATCGGCGATCAACTTCCGGTAGGCTTCGAACGGCTCGCGCAAAGAGTCGATGGCCGACATCCAGAAAGCGGGATCGCCCGGGTCCTCGTGCAGGACGTCGAGAATGAGCGAATCAGCGTCCCGGGTCGATGTGCCACGCAGAAATGCTTTGTAGTGCTGAAGAAATGACGACCCTTCCGCCTGATAGCGGGCAAAGAGTTTCCGGCTGAGAAGAAAACCAAAGGTGTAGGGGAAATTGTAGAATGAGCGCTCGGTGATGTAGAAATGAAGCTTTGAGGCCCAGAAGAAGGGATCCTCGCCACCCGGTTCGAGGGTATCGCCCAGCCATTCCCGTTGGATCTCCGACATCATCGCCTTGAGTCGACTCACGCTCACTTCGCCGTCCTGGCGTTCGTCATTGAACCGGCGTTCGAAGTGGTAGCGTATGGGAATATCGAGCAGGAAGATGACCGCGTGCCGAACCTGGGAGTCAAGCAACCGTTTCTTGTGAACGGACGGGCGATCCGGATCGCCGACGATGCCCTCGGTCAACAGTTGCTCGGCAAAAGTGCTGGCGGTTTCCGCCAAGGTCATCGGATAGCTGCGGGCCAGGCCCCGCCGATCACCGAGAAGGTGCCCATGATAAGCGTGCCCGGCTTCATGAGCGAGTGTCATGACATCGTTGACCGTACCGTTATAGGTCATGAAAATACGTGATTCACCGGTCAGAGATGACGTGGTGCAGAACCCACCCTGTTGTTTGCCCCGGCGGGGGCTCCAGTCGATCCATCGCTTGGCGACCGCGTTACGGAAAAACAACCCAAGTTCGGGGAAGGAGCGATCGAAAGCTTCCTGGACCCATTGACAGGCCTCGCTCCACTCGATGGGGGTTTCGCCGTCTGCTCCGGTTTGAGTGGGTGCTTCGAGGTCGAACCAGGCAACCCGGGAACGACCCATTTGTGCCGCTTTGTACCTGAGCACTTCGCGACCGACTTCCTGACTTTGTCCAAGCGCATCGAACAGCGCGTCGAGGCAGGGTCGACCGATGCGCGCGTCGAAAAGAACCGGTTCGAGAAAATGTTTCTGACCGCGTTTGCGCAGGAGTGTGTTTCGGGTCCCGGCCAGGCTGTTGAGGGCGGCCGCGGTCACCCGCGCCGCAGATTCCCAGGTGCGATTGCCTCCGTCGAAAGCTGCCTTCCGGATTTCGCGATCGGGGTGTCCGAGCAGAGACCGGCGTTGGGACATCGAAAGAGTCCGGGTGGAACCGTCCGGGGAGACCATATCGAATTCGAGGTTCCCGGACAGGGTGTCATACAGACGACCCCAGGCATCGAATCCGTCCACCCCGAGATCAGCCGCCAATGCCTCTTCCGCCGGTGACATGCGGTGGCGTGATTTCTGGTGCAGTCGATCGAGAGCATAGGTTGCGTCATCCAGACGGGGATCTCCCTTCAGGCGGGCTACCAAGTCATCACTGGCACGGCCAAGCGTCTCAAGAATGACATTGCGCGCTTTTTCCAAGGAAGCCCAATCCAGGGATAATGCCCCTTTCTGAGCGGCGTAGACTTCACTGGCGGAATCCGCCGCCGTCAGGCAGCTGAGGTAGGAGGCGATATGGGAAAGGCGAGTGAGTACCTTTTCGTAGCGCATCAGCCAGTCGATCCACCGGTCCGCGGTCTGATCCACGTCGTCGTCGCCAGCGTCCGGAAGCGGTTGAACAAGCGCCGCGAGCTCGGTCTTCAGGTCTTCCTGAAACCGTTGGTATTCCGGTCCATCGAAAACGGGGAAAAATGAACTCAGGTCCCAGTCCATGATATTAAGTGCGATTTGAAGTAGGAGAATTCCCTATACATAGTTTAGCCATCAGATGCTTTTCTAATAGGTTATCGAAATGAAATAGACCCAAAACATACTTATACTGAATGATTTATACAATTAATTTCCAAATCAGACTGAAATCGAAAAATCCGTGGTCTGTGGATTCGATGAAATTAGGTGAAAATGGCAGGACAAATACTTTTTCTTATAGTGAAAATTCTTAGGCTTGCATTTCCCAAAAATGTGCGCATTCTGCAATCCATCAGAGGGGTTCGCTTCGAACGATTTCCTTGCTGAGGAGAGGGTCAGGCAACCATGCCCGGTTTTCTTCTTCGCCGAAATCGACCGCGGATCACGAACCTCTCACTGATCGTTCTTTCCGTAAATCCTTTTCGAGATACCGTCCCGATCCCCCTCCCTCCCTCCCGCAGGGGCGGGTCTCGTTTGTGGCCGGTCCGGCTTACGCCGGATCGGCCTTTTTTTTGCTCTGAAAAGAGGCTGTGAGGCCGGTTCCCTTGAACCGGACGGCCTCTCTGCCCGTCAAACCGTTAATAGGACAGGTTCAAAGCCACCCAGATGGATCGGCCGGGTTCGTTGATCCTCTCCGGTTGTGAGCTGAAAAGGTCGGCGCGATTGGTGTGAATCGCGTAGGTCTGGTCGAAGCAGTTGCGAATCCCGCCGCGCAATTCGAGATGTCGGTTGAAGCGATAGCGACCCTCGAGATCGAGGGTTGTCCAACCCGGCGTCTCGGAACCATCCAGACCGCTTCCGGTCATGGGGTTGTCATCCACCCGATCCTGCCGGGCCGCGAAGCGGAAAACTGCGCTCACGCGGTATTGATCCCGGGCATAGTCAACGCCCACGGCTCCATCGAGGGGTGGAATCTGCGGAAGGGCGCGATCGTCCGTGGTATTCTCGCCCTGCACGTAGGCGAGCGTTCCGTTCGCCCGCCAATGCTCGGTGAAGGCATAGGTGGCCTCGAATTCGAATCCGATCAGGCTCGCTGAAACGTTGCGATAGATCCGGGCGTTGTCGTTCATATAGATGCCCTCCTGACCGTGAGCCCGATCCCTGAGGATGAAGTCGTCCACCCAGTCGCCGTGAGCGGCTCCGGCCAGGAGCCACCGCGGGGACTGGTAGACCAGACCGACTTCGGCCCGGTTGTGTGATTCGATTTTGAGCCCCGGGTTGCCGACCCAGCGCATCATGGGTTTCATATGGTTGGTGGCGATGAAACGCTCCGTGGGGTCGGCATCGCGCAGACTGCGCTGACCGGCGATGTAGGCCTTGAGTCCCTCCGGCCCCAGATCCCGTTCGTAGCGAATGAGGACACCCATCCCCTTTTGTGGCGCCCTGGGTTCGGTCCGCCGGTAGTACATGGTATAGAGATCGTTCGGGCTCATCATCATGCCCGGGGGATTGAGGGCGGTCTTGCCGGCGGACGAATCAAAGAGGTCGTAGCGCAGCCCGAAAAGCAGGTTTGAGGCTTCGTCGGGACTGATTTGGTACTCGCCGTAAATCCCGGTCGCGGATCGCTCGACCTCCGGCCACATATAGGAATTGATCATGGTTGGCTCGGTGCCGGCCGGACCTCCATAGCGTATGGCCCCGGCGTTCGTCCCCTGATAGTTGAACCCGGTGTCGATCAACCCGATACCGGCTTCGATCTGAAGGTTGAACCGACCGGTGATGACTGAGGTATCCGATGGAACCCGCATCCACATCTTCGTGTTCGGGCGGAGTGAATAGTTGTCCATGGAGTGGCTGACCGTGGCGTATCCGGTGTCGAGCTCGATGGAACGGATCCGACCGGTCTCGGGGGCGTGTCGGTATCGCAGACGCACGGTGTCGCTGTCGCTCTCGGGCGAGTCCATCATGGCCCCGGCGAAAAGCACATCCTGGGCGCGGGTTGTCTCAGCGCCGATTTCCAAGCGGGTATCATCCTGCGGGGTGTAGGCACCGGTGAGCGAGACCCCCTGCTGTTTGTAGGCGGAGGGGATCACCTCGCCATCGCCATCCTTGTAGCTGTCGGCCGCGCGGGTTGATCCGAGCAGGCGGGCCTGCCAGTTTTCGTTGCCGGCCGAGGCGTCGAGCGAGGTGTGCCAGGCACCTGAGTTGTCGGTGTACCCGGCATCCAGGGACAAGCGGGCGCGCTCACTGGATGCGAAGCGCCGGACCGATCGCTCGAAGAGGACGATGCCGCCGGTCCCGCCGGGGCCGTAACGCAGGGTTTGGGGGCCCTTGATCACGCGGACCGTGTCGTAGAACTCGACTGGGGCATAGGAGGTGGGCGGATCCATGCGGTTCGGGCAGCCGCCCTGGATGGCACATCCGTCCAGGAGAACGTTATTCCGGTCCTGTTGCTGGCCGCGGATGATCACATCGGTTCCGTGGCCCCCCATGCGCGAACCCGAGACACCGGAGAGCCGGCTCAGGTAGTCGCCACCGTCTGCGGTCGGCGAGTCCTGTTCGCGAAAAATGTCCTTGCGACCCCAGATCTGGAGTTCGGGGAGTTCGACCGGGTCGATGGAGGGGGAGACCTGGCCCGGGCATTGGGGCGCTGCCGCCAGCAGCAGCGCGAGTGGGAGAGAGAATTGGTTTGGGTGTTTCATGGGTCCTTGGTTCTGAGACCGAAATTGATCTGTTTGGGAGTCGGGGAGGAAACCGGTCTGTTCGATCGTGCGGTTTCGGAGGTGATACCCCCCCGTCCGCATTCGACGGAACTGGGCACAGGGTTCCCTTGAATCGTCACATGCGGGTCGGTTCGGGCGCCGTCTGAGTCGACGCCCGACAGAATCAGCCCACTCGGGGTGGGGGACTCGGGGGATGAGAGGTCCGCACCTCCGCCGTGCAGTCGGTGGCTCGGCCCAGCGACTTCCTTGCCTCCGGTCCAATCAACGCAGGTTGTGCCT
>Ga0164313_10004030_pt1 | contig 13120 bp, 7 predicted proteins | sample GuaBasSedimGuay4_FD_113735 | JGI IMG/M metagenome (GOLD analysis project Ga0164313, IMG submission 113735) | Subseafloor sediment microbial communities from Guaymas Basin, Gulf of California, Mexico - Guay4, Core 4569-4, 0-3 cm | ecosystem: Environmental > Aquatic > Marine > Hydrothermal vents >... | reverse complement strand
TCGCGATATCATGACTGTTTCGATCGCGAAGCGATTTATCAAGCAGTTTGATCTGGATATCCGCTTCCCAGGGTTGCTGACGCAAATAGTAGTGACGCACCATGCCATTGAAATTATAAGGCGATACCGTTCCGACATAAGACTGCAAATCAACGACTTCAGGCACCTGGTCACGAATGGCCTCGACCAGCTTTTGGGTTACACTCGCTGTTTTGGGTAGCGAAGTGCCCGCTGGCATGTTGATGACAATGTTATATTCCGGCTTGTTGTCAAATGGCATCATCTTGACCGTCACGGCCTGGGTATAAAACAGGAATACAGACAGCCCCCATACCACCAGTATGCCGATCAAAGTTGACCAGCCAAGCAGTCGGTTTCCCATCAGCGCGAAAATTATTTTCTTGTAGAATGAACCGACTCGCTGCTGGAATTTTTCTTCTTTTTCCTCAGATTTATGCAGCGACTCTAGAGAAGGGCGTAGTTTGTAGGTCAACCACGGCGTGAACGCGAACGCAGCGAACAGGGAATAGATAATCGCGATAGAACCCAATGCAGGAATGGGCTTCATATAGGGCCCCATCATGTCGCTGACAAAAGCCATGGGCAGCAGCGCTGCGATAACCGTAAAGGTCGCGATAATCGTCGGATTTCCGACCTCACGAACCGCATCAACCGCGACTTCCATTGAGGTGGTACCTGCCATTAGCCAACGCCGATAGATGTTCTCCACCACCACAATTGCATCATCTACAAGAATGCCGATAGAGAAAATAAGTGCAAATAAACTGACGCGGTCAATAGTGAAATCAATCACCCAGGCACCAAAAACAGTGACCAAAATGACGATGGGAATAATGATAAGTGTTACGATAGCAGGGCGCATACCCAGAAACCACCATATCAAAAGCGTGACTACACCGGTTGCCACTATCAATTTTAAAAGTAATCCATTTACCTTAGTTTCAGCTGACTTGCCGTAATCACGGGTGATGACTACTTGCACATTATCCGGAATCAAATAGCCTTTGAGGCTCTCTACGCGATCAAGAATTGCCTTTGCGACAGTGATGCCATTACTGCCCTTGATTTTTGAGAATGCGACCGTAACCGCTGGATTGCCGTTTGATTCCGTATCACCATCGTAGGCCTGTCCCGTATAGTGCTGTACTATATTTTGTGTTTCAGACGGGCCGGCTGTAATGGTCGCGATATCTGCGAGAAACACCGGGCCGCCATTGGTGATGCCGATCACCAGCTTCGATACATCCGCAGCATTGGTTAAAAAACTACCGGAATAGACTTTAAAGCTGCTATCACCGAGTTCGTAGTTGCCCGCTTCAAGCTCACTATTAGCAGAGCGAATTGCGCCGGCGACCTGAGCAATGCTCAGATTATAGCTGGCAAGCTTAGGTATACTGACTTCCACCCTGATCTGCTCTTCGCGTCCACCAACGATGAAGCCGGGGCCAGTATCTGGTAATTCTTTTACGTTTTGCAATAAATCGTTGGCCAGCTTACGTAAGATGGAGTCTTCAATTTCGTCAGACCATAAAGTGATCGCAACTGCCGGTACATCGTCAATCGCCTTTGGCTTGACCAGCGGCATGGATGCACCAGAGGGCATGATGTCCAGATTAGACTCGATTTTGTCGTACAACTTGACCAGTGACGGCCCCATTTCTTCGCCAATATCGAACTGCACCGTGACCATAGTCTGACCGCGGCTTGATGCAGAATAAACGTGATCAACGCCTTCAATTTCGCTCATCACGCGTTCCAGTGGAGACGCAACCTGTTTGGCTGTCTGAGCCGACGATGCGCCGGGATAGGCGACAAATATATCCACCATTGGAACGGAGATCTGTGGATCTTCCTGACGAGGCGTCACCATCAGGCCAATTATACCAATGGCCAGAGATGCAAATAGCAGGATAGGTGAAAGAGGGGAGTCTATAAACGCCCTTGCCATCCTGCCTGCAATACCCAGATTTTCTGACAAGCCGGGATCGATTACGTGATGTTCGTCTGGATTGTCGTTCTGCTGTTGTTTTTCTTCACTCATGTTTGTACTTTGCCTGTCTATTTTTTTCGTTTTTGTGAATATCCAGGGTGGGGATTACACAATGACCCGAGTTAATTTGATGTGTTTCGTCTGATAGCTGCTCTGCACTGGTGCGGGCATGATCACTGTTTGTATCATGATGCCCGAACGTAAGTGAGTATCAGGCGTTGTGATCACTCTATCACCTTCAGACAGACCCGACAAAACCGATGTTCTTTCGCTGCTTTGGGTGCCAAGCCGAATCATTCTCAGTTCTGCTTTGCCGTTGGTATTAACAACGTAAACAGAAGCCTGACTACCTCTCCAGACAACCGCGCTTTGTGGTACTGAAATAGAATTTATCTGTTCACGCCCGGTATCAGGCACGTTAACCGTTGCGTACATGCCCGGTGTTGCCCTGGTATCGATGGGTAACGCCAGTTTGATACGCACGGTATTACGCTGTATATCGGCAGAGGGAAATATTCGCACCACCTTGCCATCAATAATTGCATCGGTATTGTCCAGGCTGATTGGTAACATCATGCCTTCGCTCAGGCCACCCATCAAACGGGTTGGCACGTCAATCACCACTTGCAAAGAACTGGTGTCGCCAATGCGCAGCATGGCCTGACCCGGTTGCACTGCATCGCCCAACTCGATCATTTTTTCAAGGATAATCGCATCTTCAGGTGCAATTGCCACTTTATCGCGGAACATGGCTTCGATCTGGTCAATTCTGGATTCCGCCTCCATCACGTTACTCTTGGCCTGCTCAACCGCCGCACGACTGGATGAAATACTTGCATATCGATCATAGTCCGAATCACCCACGCCCATGCTGTCACCCACATTCTTGGTCACAAAATAATCGAACATGGAAGGCATACCCATGCCGCCACGGGTCGATTGACCGTCTGAAATAATATTCTGATCCAGTTGAATGTAGGCGTTGTTCAGTTGAGCGCGTGCACGCTGTACCCCGGCGATAGCTGCGCGACGCTGCGCCAGCAGGCTTTTTTCGTCCAGATCAACAATGGTTTCTCCAGCGCGCACATCGGTACCTTCATCCCCGGCGATATACACGACACGCCCGGGTGCCTGGGCACGAATGGTCATTTCTGTTTTTGGAATCACGCTTCCGCCGAGCGCGACGGTGGCTTGAGTGCGCTCGCTCTGTGCTATTTCGATGTGATAGGGCTGAGCTGCTGTGCCGGGTTTGGATTGCTGTGCCTGTTGTACGATCGCGGCCACTTTTTGTGCGCGTTCTACATCTGCACGCAATTTTTCATCTTCTGATTGGCTACATGCCGCACTCGCCAGCAGTGCAAAGATCAATCCGGAACGAAGAAACAATGAAAGGGAAGGGGAGGCATTCAGTCGGGTTTTTAGCATATATTGGTGTTCTTCATCGCGTTCGAATTTGGGGTTTGATCAGCTTATAGCGACTGATTCATTATTTTCCTCGTGCATAATGGAGCCAAAACAATAACTTAATGGCGCTCATTAATGCGGTCGAAACATTATTATATTAGAAAAAAGTAATATCTATTATAGCCTATTATGGTTAGTTTAATTTTGTTTCGATATGCCGCCATTGTACCTGTTAATAATTCACTTTCAAGAGGAATATACATGCTAATATTCAAGTAACTTGTGGCATCTCTTAGAGTCGATTCTGAATGAATTTATCGATTAACGCTGCCAAAAAGGGACGAAAACAAAGAAGACTGTATAGAATCATATCGCCCTTAATTAAATAATAACAAATAGTTACAGCTTCTTTCTCAACATTTATCTATCCATCCTGATCTTCCGCCTTAATGAATGAAACTTAAAAGAATTGCCGTTTCCGGCTTTAAGTCATTTGTTGATCAAACCTCCGTGACCTTTAACGCACAAATCATGGGCGTTGTCGGCCCTAATGGATGCGGAAAATCTAATGTCATTGATGCCGTCCGCTGGGTTATGGGGGAATCTTCTGCCAAGATGTTGCGCGGTGACTCAATGACAGATGTCATCTTTAACGGCTCTTCAACCCGAAAGCCGGTCGGGCGCGCTTCAGTGGAATTGTTTTTTGACAATCGTCTGGGACGTATCAAGAGCCATTACAAGCAGTTTTCTGAAATAGCGATTAAACGGGTGCTTGGACGGGATGGCAAATCCGAATACCGAATCAATGAAAAGCGCGTCAGGCGCAAAGATGTGCTGGATTTATTTCGTGGCACGGGTCTCGGGCCACGTTCCTATTCCATCATCGAGCAGGGCATGGTAAGCCGGATTGTTGAAGCCAAACCCGAAGAATTGCGTGCCTATGTCGAAGAAGCCGCCGGCATTTCCAGATACAAAGACCGTCGCCGGGAAACAGAAACCAGAATACGTCAAACCCGCGAAAATATAGAGCGCAGCGAAGATATACGCAATGAGCTACTGGCACAGTTAAGGCGTCTGAAAAGACAGGCACAGGCCGCTGAACGCTACAAAAAACTACAAATCAAACGTCGTGACGCACTGACTTTACGCTATCGCTTACGCTTCGACGCCTATACCGATCAAATACAGGCACAGCAAACGCAACAGGATCAATCCAGTAATTTGCTCGAAAAAGCAATCGCCGGTCAGCGTGAACTGGAAGCCTCAATTGAGCAAAGTCGCAGTCTGCACGGTGAAGAACAGGACAAACTCACGGATATCCAGGCTGCGTTTTATAAAGCTGGCGCTGATATTTCACGCTTCGAGCAAAAAATCGAGCACATCCAGCTTACTTCTGCGCAGGATGCCAAAGCGCTGACTGAGGTTAATGATGCATTGTCATCAATCAACATGCAAATAGAAACGGATCAAGCACTGTTAGACCAGGCCTCGCTGGATTTAAACACGCTGGCGCCTGAGCTTGAAGGAATGAATGATGCTTTACATGGCTCGCAGCAAGCCTATGAAAAAGCACATCATGCCTTTAATTAATGGCAAAATCAATTTTCGCAACATCGCCAGCAGCATCAATCCACGGCCAATCAGAAACAGCTACAACTCTCCATTATTGATCAAATAAGCCGTCAGCAGGGTCGCGCAGCGGATCGGCGTCAACAGCTGGACAACGAACAATCAGGTTTAAAGGAAGAATTGAATCGCTCCGGCATTGAGCCACTGCTAGATGGACTAAAAAGCCGACAGGCATCGTTTGATGAATTACAGGTGCAGATGGAGACCGCCGGCGCACAAGTGAGAAGCTCAGCAGAGCAGGTGGTGAGTCTGAAAAATCGACTCAACGAGCTAAATGCAATGGCGGGCAGCCGACGTGCGCGTATTCAATCCCTGCAGGAGTTTCAGGCAGCAGCGATGAGCAATCGCCACCGGGATTACAAGCAATGGCTCAGCCAGAATCATCTCAATGATCAACTACGGGTTGCGGAACTGATCAAGATTAACAAAGGCTGGGAGCGGGCTGCGGATCGAATTCTGGCTCCGTATCTGGACGCTATGGTTGATCAAAGCGGACAACATGCTTTCTGGTTAAAGCCCTCAGAGCATGCAATTACGCTCATTTCAATTGACCAGCAGAGCGAAGCCTCCCGAAAATTTCCCCTGCCGACACTGGCGAGTTGTATTAATGCCAGAGAGATAGACATTGCGGCATTGTCCGCCGGCGCTTATGTCGCTGAAGATGCCGCTGAAGCACAGCAGCATCGAACATCCCTGCGCAGCGGCGAGCGCATCGTCACCCGTGAAGGCGTCGTCTATGGTGCAAATTGGGTGAGCCATGTTGGCTCCGCCGCCGCCAACACGGGTTATCTGGTGCGTGAAGAGGAAATTCAAACGCTGCTAACGCAGTTATCTGACATCGAGACAGAGCTAGAGGGCCTGGCCTCGCAGATTAATGATGCGCAACAGACTGAGAGCAACACCCGTGATCAGCTTAAAGAGATGCAACAAAAGCAACAGCTAAGCGGGCGGGAAATTGCAGATGAGCAACGCAAAGTCGCGCAATTAAAGACCGCGCAGGAATACACACAAAGCCGTCTAAGCGCGATTGAAAAAGAGTTAAATGATCTTCAGTCCCATGGTGTAGAGGAGCAGGCGAGGCTGGACGAAGCCGAACAAACGCTGCAGACAGCTGAAGAGGCGCTGATTACCACGCAGCAAACCCAACAGCGCTTAATGGAACAGGAGCGCGAAGTTAAAGCAGCGGTGGAAAAAAGCAATTTGAACTACCGTGAGCAGCAGAATACAGTGCAGAGCCTGCGACTTGATCAAACCCGTCTGGAAACGGCTTCAGACTCATTAAAAAGCAGCTTGCAGCGCATGCAGCAGCAGTTGCAACAACACAAACAACAAAAACAGCGCTTACTGGACAGCAGCAATACCAGCGCAGCGCCACTGGAAATGCTCAATGAAACGCTCCAGAAACGGTTGGGAGAACATGCACAAATTGAAATCCAGCTCACCGCTTCCAGAGATCAACTGGCCATTCTGGACAATGCATTGCGGGAACAGCAGTCTGCTTTGTCCCGGGGCGTAGAAGCGGTCAATCAGGCACGCTCTGCACTGGATGCCAACCGCATGTCTCTACAGGATCGACAGGTTCGTCAACAAAGTCTGGTGGAAGAAGCAGCCCGGGACAGTTGTGATATCGACGCAGTAGAACTGCCAGACCCTTGCCCGACAATGGATAGCTGCGAGCAGCAATTGGCCAATTTTGAAAGAAAAATCGCGGCCATTGGTGCGGTTAATCTGGTCGCAATTGAAGAATTTGAGACTCAGAGCGAGCGTGCAGATTATCTTGAAAGCCAACATCTGGATTTACTTGAAGCACTTAATACGCTGGAAAAGGTCATCCATAAAATTGATCGTGAGACCCGCGTTCGCTTCGAGGAAACTTACACTGCGCTGAATGAAAACTTCTCTAACTATTTTCCAAAATTATTTGGCGGAGGGCGTGCCAGCCTGAGTTTAACCAGCGATGACTGGCTCACGACCGGCATTAGCGTGATGGCTCAACCGCCCGGAAAGCGCAACAGTACTATTCATCTGCTGTCCGGTGGCGAAAAAGCGCTGACAGCCGTCTCCTTATTATTTGGTCTGTTTGAGCTTAATCCCGCGCCATTTTGTATCATGGACGAAGTCGATGCACCCTTAGATGACGCGAATGTCGATCGATTTTGTGATACCTTAAAGTCTTTTTCGAAATACACACAGATCATTGTGATTACACACAACAAAATTACCATGCAGGCAGCCAGTGGTCTGATTGGCGTAACCATGCAGGAGCCGGGTGTTTCACGCGTGGTGACGGTAGACATCGAACAGGCTTTGGATCTAGTAGACGAATAATGAATTTACAACTTGCTTTGCTGATTCTCGGATGTGTGGTGATCGGGCTCGTATTTGCTTTGAGCAGGTATTCGGATACCATTAATGAATATCGAGAAAAATTTAAGAAACAGGCTGACCTTCGAGCGCGCAATCGTCGGCTTAAGTCACAACGGCTTAAGTCACAAAGCCTCAAGCCGCAAAGAAATGCGGGCCAGGAACCGGTATTAGGCACCGCAAATGACGCGGGTGAAGGCCTTGACGCGCCGCTGTTTAATTTCAAAGCCGACTCTAGCCCCGATCAGGGGTTACAACAAAGCCTGCTAAGCGAGCAGGACGAACATGCAGCAGAAATGTCTCAGCCAGAAATCAAGCTGGAGCCGGAAGTGGCGCCAGAGATCGAGGCAAAAACAGAACAGCTAGTCTCAGAAAATGAAGCACCGCAAGAAGAACGAATCACCACCCTCAAGCCAGCACCCAGCGGCCCGTTTACCAGCCTGAGGCAAATTGACTACTGGATTAAGCTCAGCCCGGCGTCTCCGGTCACTCAGGGTGAAATTCAGGCAAAAATGGGTAACTGGGAATCCATTCAATTAGCGACGCAGATTCATGCCTTAACTCAGGACGAACCACATTGGGTTGATCTGGCCGAAGTCGATTCATCCACCATGATCGTGGACGTCGTGGCCTCCTACCAGTTGCTTACAAGTGGACGTGCCTCCAGCATTGAAGATTTGCGTCACTTTGATCAGCTGGTAAGCGCGCTGGGTCAGGCGTTGAGCGCTGAAAAATTGATGATGGCCTCTCCGGAGCAAGCACTCGAACAATCTCAGCGTCTTGAGCATTTTTATAATCAGAGCCACGGTCCCTTAGAAGTTGCTGTATGCGCCCCGAAAGGTGAGGCCTTCATGGGCAAGCTAGTCGAAACCAGTGCCAAACAACAGGGGCTCGATTATTTTGAGGGTGATTATGTGCGCCTTAAAAGGATGGCTAACGAAAGTATTGTTTTGTACCGAATGCTCAATAATGACGCGCCCCATTTCGTGCCTGATATGTCTGCCAGCGGTCTGATTCAAAGCGTACGTTTCAGCATGACACCTTCGCTCAGCCGGACGCCGGGGAGAGACGCTAAAGAAATGCTGGATGCAGTCAAAGCCTTTGCCTCCAGGGTAAAAGGTGACATTCGTATCCCTGGTCAGAAAGATTTCCATCAGGATCAATTGCTCAATTTACGCAATCGGGTAAGCAAGTTGGAGAAACAGATGATCGATGCCGGCCTGGAACCCGGCAGCCAGGAAATACAGCGCATTTTTTCCTGATTGATGGCGAGCCATGAGCGGATGCGCGCCGCAGCACAGCGGGCCCGGCGATATGAATGAGCAGCAGGCTCAAACTGAAATCCAGTCTCTGGTAGCGCAACTGCAAAGACATAACTACCGCTATTACGTGCTTGACGATCCGGACATTCCTGACGCCGAGTACGATCGCCTCATGCAGGCATTAAAAGCCCTGGAGAAGGAATTTCCGTCGCTGCATCTGGCGCATTCTCCATCCCGACTAGTCGGTGGTCAGATATCAGCGGCCTTTAAGCCAGTTGAGCATCTGCTGCCCATGTACTCAATCAATGATGGTTTTGACTCTCAATCCGTGATCGATTTCGATCGCAGAATTAGAGGCCGCCTGGATCTGGAGGAGGGCGTGAATCTCAGCTATTTTTGCGAGCCTAAACTAGACGGTCTGGCGGTAAACATCCTGTTTGAAAAGGGCTGGATGGTTCGTGCTGCCACGCGGGGTGATGGAAAGACGGGTGAAGACATTAGCCAGAATGTGCGACAGATTTTGGGAGATGCCGTCAGGCTTCAGGGAGAAAATATTCCTGATCGACTCGAAGTTCGTGGTGAAGTATTCATGCGGCGCAGCAGGCTTGAAACGCTCAATCGACGCCAGCTTAAGCATGGGCAGAAAGTATTTGCTAATCCGCGTAATGCTGCGGCAGGCGGATTGCGACAAATCGATCCGAAAATCAGCGCACAACGACCACTGGAGTTATATATCTATGGCGTGGGTTTTTGTGAACCTCAGGCGCTACCTGAATCACACGCAGCATTATTTACTCAAATCAAGGACTGGGGGCTGCCGGTTACTGAGTTGGCGCAGGCAGTTATCGGGACAGACGGCTGCCTGCAATACTATGCGCGTTTACTCGAGCAACGCAGTGCAATCGACTTTGATATGGATGGGGTTGTCTATAAGCTTGATAATCGAGTGTGGCAGGCCGAACTGGGCAATACTGCAAAGGCGCCACGTTGGGTGCTGGCACATAAGTTTCCTGCGCAGGAAGAACTGACAACGGTAGAAGATATCGATGTACAGGTCGGCCGCACCGGCGCGATTACACCCGTCGCCAGGCTCAAACCCGTCAAAGTAGGCGGCGTCGTGGTCTCTAATGCCACCCTGCACAATAAAGACGAGATCGAACGTCTGGACGTGCGACCGGGCGATACGGTTATCATACGTCGCGCAGGCGATGTAATACCGGATGTGGTTCGGGTGTTAAAAGAGCGCAGGCCGACAGACAGTAAACCTTATGTCTTCCCTCAGCAGTGCCCGGTGTGCGGCTCGCATATTGCCTACACTGAAAACGGTGTAATCGCACGCTGTAGTGGCGGGCTGGTTTGCGATGCACAGCGCAAAGGCATGATTCGTCATTTTGTTTCGCGCAAAGCGATGGACATTGATGGCCTCGGTTCTAAACTGGTCGAGCAACTGGTCGAAGAAGGCAAAATACACACTGCTGCCGATATTTATAAACTAGACCTCGATGCACTGCTTCCGATGGAACGCATGGCGGAAAAATCTGCACAGAATTTGCTCACCGCAATAGATAGTAGTCGTTCCACTACATTCGCCCGCTTCCTGTATTCCCTGGGAATTCCTCAGGTGGGCGAAACCACGGCAGAAGCGCTGGCCGCTCATTTTACTTCACTTAATGATCTACGCGAGGCACAAATAGAAGACTTGACCGGCATTGATGATGTCGGCCCGATCGTTGCGCAAAGCGTGATTGATTTTTTTATGGAGACGGAGAATCAGCGCGTCATTGACCAGCTTATTAATGAACATCAGATTCACTGGCCTCAGCCGCAAGTTAGGCGACTGGACCAATCCTCTCCTTTTTATACAAAAACGGCAGTGATCACCGGAAGTTTCTCCGGGCGTACCCGTCCACAGATAAAGTCATTGCTTGAAGCGGCCGGGGCAAAAGTGACTGGTAGCGTATCTAAAAAAACCGATTACCTGGTGGCTGGCGCGTCACCCGGCAGCAAAGTAGATAAAGCAGAAAAGCTGGGTGTTGAAATCATCGACGAAGCACGCCTGTTTACGTTGCTGGATCATCCGGATTCAATTGAACAATGAGTGCATCACTGCCGTTAAATGAACAAAGACTGACAAAGGTGCTGGAAAACGTATGTCAGCAAGGCTGTCTGCGCGTCGAAGTGATCATTGATGCCTTGCAGAATGGTAGCGTGCCTGAAATCGTAAATGAACTCAATGAAGGCGAAATAGCAAAACTACTAAACGAGCTAATCGAGGTAATGACGCCCTTAAAACATGAAGAATAGACCTGCATTTATCAAGCAGTCGATGCGGTAAGCTGCAAGCCGGATTGGTGAAAAAAGCAAGATAGGCGAAAAAAGCCGCGAAATGATCAATTTACGGTCAAATTCAGGCTTGTTTCGCTGTACTCATGTCGTTACAATACGCGCCCCTTTAGCGCTGGTACCTAATCATGGAGGTGTCTGGCGAGTGGGTCGGGTCGATTTAATTCAATTGACACGAAATTTAAACGTATTACTTAACGTGAGAGGAATCCTACCCCATGGCACTTACCGTTGCTGATCGCCAGGCGATCATTGAAGAACACAAACGCAGTGAAAATGACACCGGCTCGACTGAAGTCCAGGTTGCACTGCTGACAGCTCGCATTAAAGATTTGACCGAGCATTTCAAAACACATATTCACGACCATCATTCACGTCAGGGCCTATTGCGCCTGGTAAACCAACGCCGCAGCTTGCTTGATTACCTCAAGAAAACTGAAATCGGTCGCTATCGTGATCTCATCGCCAAGCTTGGCTTGCGTAAATAACTGATAAGGAGATAATCGTGAACGAAAAAACAACCAGCTTTCAGTATGGAGAACATACTGTTACCTTAAAAGCAGGCAAAATTGCCCGTCAGGCCAGTGGTGCCGTTATTGCCAGCATGGGCGATACCACCGTAATGGTCACCATCGTCGCACAAAAAGAAGAGAATGATCGTGATTTCTTTCCTTTGACAGTGGATTACGAAGAACGCACTTATGCAGCCGGACGTATCCCAGGCAGCTTCTTTAAGCGCGAAGGTCGTCCCTCGGAGAAAGCAATTTTAACCTGCCGCCTGATGGATCGTCCTTTGCGGCCTATGTTCCCTAAAGATTTCTCGCAGGAAGTACAAATTGTATCTACCGTGATGTCAATCGACCCGGAAATTGATCCGGATATCGTTGCCATGATCGGTGCTGCCGCTGCTATTGAGATTTCAGGCGTGCCTTTTAACGGCCCGGTTGGCGCATCTCGCGTCGGTTATGTCGATGGAGAGTATGTCCTCAACCCTGACGCAAGTGTATTAAAAGAGCAATCTCAGTTGGACCTGGTGGTTGCGGGTACCAAAGACGCGGTGTTGATGGTTGAATCAGAAGCCGATATGCTGTCTGAAGAAGTCATGTTGGGCGCGGTCATGTATGGCCACGAGCAACTGCAAACTGCGATTACCGCAGTTGAAGAATTCGCTGCTCAGTTTGATATTGATCATTGGGACTGGACTGCACCTGTACGCGATGAAAGCGTATTCGGAAAAGTTGCAGCCGTTTGTGAAGAAGGCTTGACGGCAGCGTATCAAATCGCAGAGAAAATGGATCGCTACGCAGCGATTGACGTGGTTAAGAAAGCAATGAAGGAACAGCTGATCACTGCAGACGCCGAAGCGGATTTTGCAGATAAGTGTTCTGCTGCTTTCAAGAAGCTGGAAAAACAAATCGTCCGTGGCCGCATTATTGCCGGTCAACCACGTATTGATGGTCGCGACACAAAAACTGTTCGCCCGATCACCATTGAAACCGGCATCCTGCCGCGCACCCATGGATCTGCCTTGTTTACTCGTGGCGAGACTCAGGCAATCGTCGTGACCACACTCGGTACTGACCGTGACGCGCAGAAGATTGACGCGCTTGAAGGTGAGTATAAGCAGCCTTTCATGTTGCATTACAACTTCCCTCCGTACTGCGTGGGTGAAACCGGCCGTGTAGGTTCACCGAAGCGTCGTGAGATTGGTCATGGTCGTCTGGCTTATCGTGGTATTGCAGCTGCATTGCCGAATATGGATGAATATCCGTATTCTGTACGTGTGGTATCTGAAATCACTGAATCAAACGGCTCAAGCTCCATGGCTTCTGTCTGCGGCACCAGCTTATCGCTGATGGATGCAGGCGTACAAATGAAGGCGCCGGTTGCCGGTGTTGCCATGGGTCTGATCAAAGAGGGCGATGATTATGCTGTATTGTCAGACATCCTGGGTGATGAAGATCATCTGGGTGACATGGATTTCAAAGTGGCGGGTACCGACAGCGGTATTACAGCATTGCAAATGGACATCAAAATTGATGGCATCACGCGTGAAATCATGGAGACTGCCTTAGAGCAGGCCAAAGCAGGGCGTTTGTTCATCCTG